>Ga0105048_10006280_pt1 | contig 19151 bp, 15 predicted proteins | sample MAT05_FD_78382 | JGI IMG/M metagenome (GOLD analysis project Ga0105048, IMG submission 78382) | Freshwater microbial communities from Lake Fryxell liftoff mats and glacier meltwater in Antarctica - MAT-05 | ecosystem: Environmental > Aquatic > Freshwater > Ice > Liftoff microbial mat | place... | reverse complement strand
TGTCCTGCCCTTTGCGCCGACACATCCTTGGTTGGACGCGCAATGGCGCACAGCGGTTGGATGCCTGCCCCTCGCAGACACCGGCCCCATCCCAGTGTCCATCCCAGTGTCCATCCCAGTGTACGACGATTGGGTGCTAAACATCACCTGTGGGCCCGGCAGCGCTTTGCCAGACGACTGGCGCAGCCCCAACCACCCCTGGCAAACGTATGTAGATGCAGCGCGAGTGGGCAAATTGGTATTGACCACCCCGCGCCCAGGGCAACGCTTTGCACCGCTGGGGCTGGCGGGCCGCCACAAAGCGCTGGGCGATTTTTTCACCGACCGTAAAATCCCTGGCGCGCTACGCAGTGGCTGGCCACTGATCGTCGATGCAATGACAGACGCGGTGCTTTGGGTATGTGGCGAGCAGCCGGGTCATCACGCCCGACTTACGCCCAATACGCAGGTGGTGCTGCGCCTTACGTGGCACCATGCGCGCAATGGACAGGAAACAACACATGCAAATTAACGTCAAGCCATTAACACACTGGATCATCTATAAAGGCTATCGCGTGCGCTTTAAGCAACGCAATCCAGCCCAAGTAACCGGTGTGTTGACAACTGCCGCGGGCGAAGTAGAATTTTCCTATAATCCGACGACCAAAGTTGTCATCCTGCCCGATAGCAGCATTGCGATCAATGACTACGGGTGGGAAATCGATAAGGCATCAACCAATGAATGAGCAGTCTGTAATTTTAAAAGCCAGCCGCGACAAGCCGGTGCGCCAACAGCATCCGTGGATCTTTAGTGGCGCGATCCAACATCTACCCCAAACGGCAGCAGATGGTGATATTGTCGAGGTCTATTCGGCCAAAGAAGAGTGGCTGGCGCGCGGCTATCTCAATCGCAAAAGCCAGATCCAGGTGCGTTTGCTCAGTTGGCAAGCGGAAGAAAAGATTGATGCCAACTTCTGGCAGCACCGCATGCACACCGCCATCGCCGCGCGCCAGCCCTTTCTAGCCAGCGACGAAACTACCGCCTACCGGCTGATCAATGGCGAAAGTGATTATCTGCCCGGCTTGGTCGTCGATCGCTATGCCGACTATTTGGTGATGCAGGTGGGCACGCTGGGCATCGAACAGCGCAAAATCGAGTTGGCCAAAACCTTGCTAACACTCACTGGCTGCAAAGGCATTATCGAACGCAGTGATCTAGCGTTGCGCCGCCAAGAGGGTCTACTGGCGGCCACAGGCTTGCTGGCCGGCTCGGCACCGGCGGGACCAATTGCGATTACAGAACTGGGGCTGCATTTTCAGGTGGATCTAGAAAACGGCCAGAAGAGCGGCTTCTATATGGATCAGCGCGAAAATCGGCGACGCGTGGCGGCCTATTGTCGTGGGGGGCGTGTGCTGGATGCCTTTAGCTATACAGGTGGCTTTGCGATTTATGCATTGGCGGCGGGGGCCCAACATGTCGTGAGCGTGGATGCCAGTGTGGATGCGTTGACGCTGGGCGAGGAAAATCTACGCCGTAACGGATTTGATCCCGATCAACAGAGCGAACAGATCATGGGCGATGTCTTCACCATTTTGCGCGACTGGCGCGATGAACCGGTTGCGCCGTTCGATGTGATCATTCTCGATCCGCCCAAGTTTGCCCATTCGCACGGCAATCTGGATCGTGCGTTGCGCGGCTATAAAGATATCAATATGCTGGCCATGGGCCTATTGAAGCCCGGCGGCATTCTCGCGACCTTTAGTTGCAGTGGCCTGGTCAGCGCCGATCTCTTTCAAAAAGTCGTCTTTGGGGCCGCAGTGGATGCCAACCGGCCAGTGCAGATTCTCGAATGGATGCGCCAGGGTAGCGATCATCCTGTAGCGATTACTTTCCCAGAAGGGGACTATCTAAAAGGACTGATCTGCCGGGTATTATGAGTGATCTTTTTACACAATTTACGGAACAACTAGTGGTCGACCTCCAGCGTCCGCTGCCGGGGCGCGCCGCACAATATCGTATGGCACCCCAGCCCCGCCCTGGCGCAGAACCGGATGATCAGATCCCGGTAGGTGCGCGCCAAGGCGGGGTGCTGATTCTCTTTTATCCCTATGAGGCGCAACCCTATCTACCGCTGATCCTGCGCCCCACGTATGAGGGGGTACACAGTGGGCAAGTCGCGCTGCCCGGCGGTGGCCAGGAAAGTGGCGACGCGGATATTGTGGCGACGGCCCTGCGCGAAGCACAGGAAGAGATTGGCATTGCGCAGCAAGAGATTACTGTGTTGGGCCAACTCACTCCGCTCTACGTTTTTGCCAGCAATTATCTGGTACAGCCCACCGTGGCCTGGACGCCCCACCACCCCCGATTTCAACTGGACACACGCGAAGTAGCCGCTCTGATCGAGATGCCCTTGGTCGCGCTGCTGGATCCGGCCAACTACCGGCTGGAAAATTGGCAGCTGCGCGGGCGCGATGTCGAGGTCCCCTTCTTTCATATTCAAGAGTATACCATCTGGGGCGCAACGGCTATGATCCTCAGCGAATTGCTCGCACTGCCGACAATGCAGACATTTTGTCGATAGTCATTGGTCTAGTTGTCAACTAGTCGAGTAGTCGAGTAGTCGAGTAGTCAATTGGGTCATTAATCATTAGTCGTTGATTATTGATTATTCCAACGCACCTTATAAATGACACCGGTGGCATAATCACCGACAACCAAATTGCCATCGGGCGCGGTAGTCATAGGCAGTGGGCGATCGAGACCAGCGACAAAGGTGGTTGGTTCACCGCGATAGGTTGGTCCTGTAGCGGTCTCAACTGCAGTCAATGAAATTCGCTCAATTGTATGGCCGACAATCTCCGAGCTAAACACCTGACCAAAGAGCGAGACATAGAGGGTGCGATAGGCTGGCGGCCAAGCTGGGTTGGCAATGTAGACCAAGCCATTGGCACTGGCATGGGGGGTGACGGGGTAGACAGGACCACTATGCGGCTCACCATCGACAGCATCTGCGGCCACGGGCCCAAATTGCGTGGGAAAGCCATAATCGTGTTGCCAGCGGATATGATTGACTTCATCGGGTGCATCGTTAAAATCCGGGCCATTCTCGCTGGCAAACAGTTGCCACGTTGTTGGACCAGTGGGCTGTGCCAAATCCACAGGAACGGGTGCCCACAGAACGGCATAGGGATTGCGATTGCCGCGACTCACAACCTCTAGCGCTGTCTGATCAACGCCCGTACGTGGGAAGCGCAGCACAGCGGCATTCAAGTCGCCACCAACCTCTAAATCCTCCGTCGAGCCCAGCCCAAAATAGATCCAATGTAGACCAGTCTCGCCCGTAAAGGGATCGGGATCGGGATTCCACGCCAAGCCATTGTTCTGGTGACGCCCCCAGGGGAGACCGTCAATGCGTAATTCACGCAGATCGGCGACCCCATTGCCATCCACATCGGCAGTGCGATAAAGCTTACCCCGCCCACCAACCCAGATCGCACCATCGCTAGGGTCATAGAGCAGGCCGACAACTTCTTCAAACCCCGTCGCATAGAGCAGCCGTGTATCATAGATACCATCGCTGTTGGTATCCTGGTAGTGCCAGACGCGGCCATTTTGCAGGCTCGCCCACAAGTCGCCCTGGGGATCAAAGGTGAGTTGGGTAACTTCACGCAGGCCGTCGGCAATCGCCACAGCAGTGAAACCTGCTTCCGTCTCCAATGCCGCCGCCAGATCTTGGCTGCGCGCGGCCAGTTGGATCGACTCTTGCCAGGCCGCGCGGAATTGCACACTTTGCAGCGCCAGTTCGCCAGTCATATCTGCCCACTCAAAGACCAGTTGGAGTTCGCGCACATCGGCAAAGGCAGGCCAGTTGCCCGCTTCGTCACGGATCTCACGCAGCGGGATCATCAATTGGTTGCTGCCTTCGCGCAACCCAAAGCGCGCCAACGCCACGGCTACGCGTCGCCCGCCACTTTCCACCAGATAGAGATTCGGCGTGAGCTTGCCCGTCTGCTGCGCCGTGATATAGAGCGTTTCATCACCGGTCAGCGCCGTGGCGGCGCGATCAAGGCGCAGCGACCAGCGCGCATAGGTACTGGCCGTCACCCCGACGGCTAGCACCGGCTTGGTTGCTTCATCCGTACACGTCAATTGTGCTTCCGGTGGATGATCACAGGCGGCAGTGACGCCTGATGCGCCGAGCAATTCGTTGTCAATGAGGGAAGCCAGAGGAGGAGGTGCCGGGGTCGCCACAGCCGTTGCCGTCGCCACAACGCTGGTCGGTGGCGGCTGGGTAGGCGTAGCAACAGTCTGTCCACGACAGGCACTTATGACAAGTACCACGATTATGCACAAGGTAAGGTAAAAGGTTTTTCCGTTACTCATTCGTCATTGGTGATTGATTATTTGTCATTGAAATTTGTCCGATGCCACCCCCCATGTTAGGATTTAGCCTATTCTACTGGAGCGTCATCTTGTTTTTACACAGCTAAAGCAACATTGTTGAATAATGAAATCAATGACATGACAATAAATAGCATTGGGTTGCAAAACCAGCGCGGCACACGCCGATTCCCCGCGTGGGGCCGTCTCCTCGGTTGTATTGGTCTTCTCTGCTGCACTCTCTTCAGTCATACGCCAGTCTACAGCGTTGCACTGCAAACACCCCACATCCAAAGCAGCAGTGATCCCCTTGTATTGGCATTTTACTACACATGGTTCGATGAGAACACCTGGAGCTATGACCAGTTGAGCGATTTACCGGCGCAGAACTACGTGAGTCGCGATCGGGGGGCCATGGGCCGCCATATTGATCAGGCCAAGGCCGCCGGCATTGATGCATTTTTGGTCGCATGGTATGGGCCGGGTGGCGATAATCAAACGGAACCCAATTTGGCCGCGTTGCTCGAAGAAGCCGCGGCGCGCAATTTTAAGATTGGCATTCTCTTTGAGACGGATTCACCCTTTATGGGTGGCGCCGATGCCATTACCGGGGCGCTGCGCCATGCGCTGGGTGTACATGCCAATCATCCGGCCTATTTGCGCGTGGATGGGCGACCAGTCATCTTTTTCTGGCGTCCGACGATCTATGGAGTTGACACCTGGCGCGCCATCCGCAATCAAGTCGATCCTGGCTATGGTAGCACTTGGATTTCCGAAGGTGTCAACACGGCTTATCTGTCGGTGTTTGACGGCCATCATCTCTATAGCAACACATGGAATCCACCTTCGGACTTGGGTGCGATCAATCAAAAATTTGCGCGCTGGGTAGCCCAAGCGCGGCAAGATTTTGGCTCGTACAAATACTGGGTGGCAACGGTGATGCCGGGCTACAACGATGTACGCGTGCGCCCCGGCAATGGCTTTGCCAAAGATCGTGAGGGCGGCGCGTACTATGAACGGTCGTGGCAGGCCGCGATTGGTAGCCAGCCCAACTGGATTATCATCACAAGTTTCAACGAATGGCCGGAAGGTACCTATATCGAGCCCAGCGCGGCCTTTGGCGATCAATATTTGCAACTCACAGGCCGCTGGAGCCAACAGTTTAAAGCGGGCGGTCCGATCCAAGCGGCCCAAGCACCCAGCGCACCGGCCGAGATTCCAGCAGCCCCCGTCGAGCCGACACCTATCCCCACGCCGCTGCCCGAACCAGATATTCCAACTGCCTATGTGCAGGTAGAAGTATTGAATCTGCGCGCCGGGCCGGACACCACTTTTGCGCTGGCCGGACGCGCCAATACAGGAACAGCCTTGCCAATTGTCGGACGCGATCCAGCCTATCCGGCCTGGTGGCAAGTGCGCGCCGCCACAGACAACGGCGAGGCTGTCGTGTGGGTCTTTGGCGAGTTGGTGCGCACCGCTGGTCCCATGGCAGGTATACCGGAAGTTACGGCACCCGTTGCTGTCGTGGAAAGCAGCGTAGCATCGTCGGCAACCCCGCTGCCAACAGAGAGCACAGCAGAAGCTACAGTTGCCGAAAAGGTGTTGCCGGATGCCGAAAAACCGACCTTTCAGCCGCGTTTATCGCAACAGTGAGCCAGCTGTCGATTGGTTGTGGTGTTGTGGGTTTACTTTCGAGACGCGCTCAACCAGCTATCGCTATACGTAAATAAGAGGATTGCTATCTATGTCTATCTCAACCGCGGTCTTGGCACCTTCTGCGGCCTATGCCCAGTGTTCTCTGCATGATGATATTGAACATATTCTAATTGATGAAACGGCTTTACAGCAGCGCATCCAAGAACTAGGTCGGCTCATCAGTCAGGAATATAAAGGCAAAGATCTGTTGCTGATCTCTGTGCTCAAGGGCAGTCTGATCTTTCTGGCCGATCTCATGCGGGCGATTACGATTCCCCATGCAATTGATTTTATGGCGACGAGCAGCTATGGCGCAGAAGTGACCAGCAAGGGGGTTGTGCGCATTTTGAAAGATCTCAATGAGCCAATTGCCGGGCGCAACATTATCATTGTAGAAGACATTATCGACAGCGGCAATACTCTGAGCTATCTATCACGCATTTTGCAAGAGCGTGCGCCCGCCACCATTCGGATCATGACCTTGCTAGACAAACCCGAACGGCGCGAAGTAGACATCCCCGCCGACTGGGTCGGCTTTTCGATTCCCAATCACTTCGTCGTCGGCTATGGCCTGGATTATAATGAAATTTACCGCAATCTTCCCTATATTGGCGTCCTTAAGCCAAGTGTATATACCCAAGTTGCCGAGTAAGCCAGTGCGCAGCACTTTTGCCAAAGTCAAGCCTTGGACACTGCTGGTGTTGATTAGTGTTTGGGCAGCCCTGGTATGGGGATTCTCGGTGAGTATGAGCGGCAGCGTCTATGCCCAAGGCGATGTGGGTTCCTACACCGTACAGAGCGGCGATACACTTTTTCTCATCGCCCAGCGCTTTGGTGTTGCGGTCGATACACTTGCGGCTGTCAACAACTTGGCCGATCCCAGCCTGATCAGTGTTGGGCAGATCCTGCTCATCCCTGGAGCAGATGCGGCCTTGGACAGTGCAGCGACGACGCGTGCCCAAGCACGGCCCGGCGATACCTTGGATAGAGTTGCGCTACGCTACGGTCTAGCGCCAGAACTCCTGACGACGCTCAACGGCATTAGCCTGACCACGCGACTTTTTCCTGGCCAGCCAATCTTGCTACCAGCCGGTACAACCGAGCCAGCCTTACGCTTTGGCGTGATCGATCAAGTCATGGCCCCCGATACGCTGATCCAAGGGCGCACAGGTCGGCTAGAAGTACACAGCCAGCGCCCCCTTGCCGTAGCCGCAACGTGGAGTGACCGTACCTTGGCCTTCACCCAATTACTCACCGATAGTCTGCAACAGTTTGCGTTGTTACCTGTACACCCGCTCCAAGAGCCAGCCGCATATACCCTGACGCTGACCTACACAGCGGCCAATGGACTGCCCTTGGTCCACCGCCAATTGATCAATGTCGCGCCGGGTGACTATATCAGTCAACTGATTGACTTGCCGGATGACAAAGGCAAGTTGTTGGCGACCGATACCAGTGAAGCCGAATTTACTAAGTTGAACGCGATCTGGTCGCAAGTGAGCCCAACACTTTGGTGGACAGGCAGCTTTGCCCGGCCCATTGGTCCAGAATATGCCACAACCAGCCCCTATGGCACACGCCGCAACTATAGCGGTGGCGACTATAGCAGCGCCAGCTATCACTCCGGTCAGGATTTTGGCGCGCCAGAGGGCGTACCAATTCTGGCACCCAATCCTGGCATCATTGTGGTGGCCGAGCCCTTACAAGTGCGCGGCAATGCCGTGATCATCGACCATGGACGCGGGATTTTTACGGGCTACTGGCATCTGAGTGAGATCAAGGTGGCGGTTGGTCAATTGGTGAATACAGGGGACGTGCTAGGGCTTGTAGGGACGACGGGGCTGAGTACGGGCGCACATTTGCATTGGGAACTGCGCGTCTATGGCATTGCCGTTGACCCGATGCAATTTCTCGCGCCCTAAAAATTACAATAGATAGTGGCGGAAGCGCTTGGCGTACCCCAATAAAAAAGCTGGCACCCGATGATGCCAGCTTTTTAGATCCCGATAAAATTATTTGTCGTCGTCGTCAGGGCGTACCAAGGCTGGTTCGGCTTCGGTCGGCTCTTCTTCCGTCTCTTCTTCGGCACGTGTAACAATCATCATAAAGATTGCTTCTTCGGGCTCGTTCAGGTATTCCACCCCGTCAATCACAGGCAGTTGGGCGATGGTGATTGGATTATCTGGGGTCAAATGGGTAATATCAATATCCAAATGGGTTGGAATGGCGCGTGGCAACGCTTCCAGATTGATACGTTCCAAGGATTGCAGTACCATCAACCCTGTGACCAAAGCCTCGGGTTTGCCTGTGGAATGCACAGGGACTTGCACCTGCTGCTTCACGGTCAGGTCAACCGCGTACAGATCAACATGCATAAAGCTGTGGGTCACTGGGTGACGGTGCACGGCGCGAATCAATACGTCGTGTGTAGAACCACCTTCGACATCAACCTGGACAAGTTGCGAAAAGCCAGCCGCCTGAATTACCCGTTCAAAGGTACGTTCTGCGAATTGCAAGTTCTGCGCTGCAAGTGTCTTACCATACAGCGTCGCGGGAACCAATCCCTGGCGGCGTAGTTGGCGAACCCTGCGCCCAACCAATGTCCGGGGCTGAGCAGTAAATTTCAAGTCAGACATCCCTATACTCCTTCAATAAACAATCAATTAGCTCTTTCGGTTTTGGCGGACGGATCCCGAATCGGGTAGGAATTTGCGTTTCTATACCCGTACCTTGAAACCAGCAGTTATGAGCAAAAATTACGCATCCAGATCTTACCAATAATAACCGCAGATTCCACAGATGCCAAACTGAGCAAGGCATAATCTGCAAAATCTGCGGTTTTCCACGGCACAACTAGCCACACCAAGTCGCGAGTTTGCCTAGATTCGATTCAATACGCGCGCCAAAACTGAAGTCGCCCCTGCAAAGGAGCCAGGCTAAATTCAATGTAAGGTTCGTTAGACGACTGACACAGCTTAGCTGGGCTGCTTGGTCGAGAATAGCTTAGGCAGTACGTTGCGCATAAATAGCAGCGTCAGCGCAAACCCGGCACCCATTGCCAGGGCGGCTACTGGCGTTAACAGCGTACGGACATTACCCTCGACGCGTAATGCAAAAAGGGCCAATGTTTGTAGCTCTTCCGACTTCACATGCTGAGCAATCAAGAGTGGCGTAGTCACGCTCTCTAGGGTAACATCGCGGGCGACCACGCTGCCCATCGCACTGTCGCGCGCATCAACCGTTGTGGCGCGCAGAAAGCCAACCGCCGATTCTTCCATATGCAACGCGTGGGCGCGAATGCTACGGGCGGCAGACTGGCGCATTGAAACTTGACCAGCTTCAATTTGATTGGTCGTAGTTTCTTCAACGTCAACTGATTTACTATTGAGGGCTTGACTCAGTTCGTCAGCAATGGCTTCCAAAGGATTGTCGTATGAATCGTATAAATATTCGTTCATGGATAATTTCCTATAAGAAAAACACAGTGACCACAGCAATAAGACCATGTAGTAGACTGTGCGAGAAGGGTTTCGCTAAAATGGGACTCCTTCATTATAATGGACAGAAGGCGCTAGGTCAATTCCCCCCTAGTGGGTCATCCAGAGTAAATGTAAAAACAGTAGAATAAAATTGTATCAGCAATTATACGCAATCTACGAATTTACCTTACTATCATTACAGGAGAGAAGCATTGGGCAGGGTAAACCGACTCTGCTCTGCCTTACATCTAGTATATCCTATATAGGCAATCGACAACCGGACAAATCAACAAATAGGATACATTACTCAGTCAAATGACCAGCTACATACAGCCATTACTACGTCAATTTATACAGGGATTATCCCACTCTTATGCCTTATAGTCGTCTATATACTGCGCTAGCTACCGCACAGTCGCCACGCGTTTTGTGGATATGTTTCACTGTGACGCTTTTGGTAGGCAGCGGGTGGTTGTGGTCTGTTCGCCCACAAGCCGTGACCAATCGCTATCCAATCACCAATGTTGTTGTCCTACAAGGGCCCGTCATTGCGGCAATGGAGAGTCCAGCATTTGTCTATGCCCCAGACTGGACTCTATCCGAAGCAGGTGCCGATCCCGGCGAACCAGCAGAACCGTGGCGCGAACCAGCCGGAACTTTGCAATTTACCTATACCGGCACAGAACTCGCACTGCGCCTAGCGGCAGGCGACTATTGGGGATATGTCTACGTCACGGTCGATGGTCAACCAGCCAACTTGTTACCCGTGTTACCAGCCAATACCAACAGCCGCGGCCAGCGTAGTGGCTATCGTACCCTCTATGCGCCAGAGCAACAGACCACAGCCGGCCCCACACCGCAGTGGGTACGCGTCCACCGCGCCGGCGACGCATCCCTTACCCACGAAGTCTATATCGAAGTTTGGCGCAGCTGGGGACAGATTCCGCTGCGGGCAGTTGCGATCGATGGATTGTCAGCGCCGCCCAGCCCAGCCTGGCCTGGGGTAGTGTTGTTGCTTTGTGCCGGTTGGCTCTTGGTGGTAATCCTGCGCAACGCAGCATTGCCGATTGTTGTCAGCCAAGCCCTGTGTAACGCGGCTAGGCGTTTGCGTCCGCTGCTGCTGCCTACCGGTGGCGAGCGAGCAGCACAAAGCTTCGCTGCTGTTGCGATTTTGTTGCTAGCCACCGGTGTATTGTGGCGCTCGTCACCGCTCACATTGGGCGCGCTGTGTTTGCTGGCGTGGTGTGGATTGCAACGTCCGGCATTGTGGGTAGCGGCGCTAGTGCTGGGTCTGCCCTTTTACTACACCTATCCATTACCCATTTTGCCCACGCGGTCGGTGGGCTTGATTGATATTGGCATCCTGGGGGGGCTAGTGTTGATAATTATCCATGGGCTATTGCGCCACTTTTCGCCAACGGATAGGGTCTCAACAGCCACGGTTACCCAGCAGCCTAAGCACGCTACCGTGCAACGAATGACGCTGCTGCTCGGCGGTATCGTTTGCTGGGCGCTGCTGGCAGCGGTAGAGGCCACGCATACCGAACTGGCCTTGCGCGAATGGCGCACCGTTTTTCTCAACGGTGGACTTTTTGCGCTGCTACTCCTGGCCACGCTACGACTTTCGACCCACCCATCGACCGATCAGCAGTGGATACTGGGGGGCTGGATCGCCGGGGCAACGCTAGTCGCGTTGGTAGGGATCTGGCAATATGCCAGTAACGAGATGGTCGTGAGCGCCGAAGGGGTGCAACGTGTGCGCGGATTTTACGGTTCGCCCAACAACCTGGCGCTTTATCTGGAACGTGCGCTGGCACCCATGGTGGCGCTTGCCCTTTTTGCGCGCGCGACACAGTGGCGGTGGTTGGCGGGCGGGGTAGCCGCGATCCTAGGCGGCGCTCTATTGCTGACCTTTAGCAAAGGAGCATTGCTCTTTGGCGTGCCGGCAATGTTGGCCGTATTATGGCTGGGCGGCATCCATCTGCTGCGCCAACGTAAGCAATCGCGGCGACTGCTGTGGCTTCTGGCAGGCATTGGCGGCGTGGCGATTTTGGCGTTGACCCCCTTTCTGGGCACCGAACGCTTTCAGCGCTTGCTAGACTTTCAACAGGGTACGGGTTTTGTGCGGCTACAGTTGTGGCGCAGTGCCTGGCAGATGGCGCTCGACCATCCACTCTTTGGCGTAGGTCCCGACAATTTTCTCTATGCCTATCGCAGTTTCTATGTGCTACCGGCGGCGTGGCAAGAGCCGAATCTCAATCATCCCCACAACTGGCCGCTAGATTGGTGGACGCGTTTGGGCTTGCCAGGATTGCTGATGGCGTTACTCTGGTTTGTCACGCTGCTGCGGCGGCATTGGCGTCAACTGCGCACCAATCGCCAGCCGGTGCTGCACCTGGGCCTACTGGCGGCGGGGGTAGCAGCCCTGGCACATGGCCTGATTGACGCCAGTTATGCACTGCCCGATCTCATGCTGATCTGGATTTTGCTCACCTATATGCCACTCACGGCAGCAGATGAGCCACCCCTTCTGCCAGGGTAATGCTGTTCATTTCCCCCAGCCAGATCTGGCGGATGATGCCTTGGCTGTCAATAAAATAGGTGGTGGGCAACCCGCGCACATTGTACAACCCACTCACGGCAAAGTCGCTATCCAGCGGAATCGCAAAAGTCAACCCCTTCTCGTCAACATAGCGTTGCACAACCTCAACCGATTCCCCTTGATCAACGCCGAGGATCAATACGCGATCGCCATAGCGTTCGGCGGCGGCTTGCAGCGCCGGTAGTTCACGTTGACAAGGGCCGCACCACGTGGCCCAAAAATTTAACACGATTGGCTTGCCTTGCGCTTCTTGAAGCGTAAACGTCTCATTGGTCAGCGTAGTCAAGGTAAAATTGGGAGCAGGATGATCGACCGCCGGTTGTGGCGTGCGCACATCGACTGCCGCAACCACAGGCACACGGTTCATCCAGAGCCAACTGCTGCCCAAGAGTAGAATGGCAACAAAGAGGAGATGCCAACGATTCATAACGTATATATCCTCATAACGTATATATCCTCATAACGTATATCCTATGGGTCTTCATACTTATACCTCACCCGCGTGCCGCTTGTTGGTCAAACGGGTGGAGAGGCTCAATGTCTTACCTGGCTCGACAATCTCGATCTGGACAGCGGGGGCCAGCGTGCGGGCGTAGTGTGCAAACAGATGGGGCGGCGCGCTTAGGAAACTAGGTCGCCACCAGCCCATGCCCCAGGGATGCAAGGTGCCCCAGTGGATCGGAATCGCGACCGTGGGTTGTAAGAGTGTTAAGGCTTGCGCAGCGCGCTCGGGTGTCATATGCCCAACGCCCAAGCGAGGCCCCCATCCCCATACGGGCAATAATGCTAGATCGAGTTGGCTTCCCCAATCGCTCATGCCCGGAAAAAGATCAGTATCACCGGCAAAATAAATCTGCTGTGTACCGCGAATCACATAGCCCAAGCAGTGGGCCGTGGGGCCAAAGGGTGGTCGCCCGCCACCATGATCGGCATAGGTCGCCTCGATCATCACGTTGTGCACATAGGTCTTTTCGCCAATTCCTAGCTCAACGACCTGGGTAAATCCCTGCCGCCGTAGCAAGGCCGCTGTACCGCGCGGCGCTATCACCAAGGTCGCTCGGTCCAGCAGACGCAGCGAAGGCAGATCGAAATGATCCAGGTGCAAATGCGAGATCAACACCGCATCAACGGCTTGCAGGGGTGCGACGACCAACCCCTGCTGACGCAAGAGAAACCCGCCTACCGAACGGCCCAAAATCGGGTCGGTCAACAAGCGCACACCATCCATTTCAATCAACAGGGTGGCGTGACCAATATACGTTAAGCGGGCAACTGAACTCATGATTTTTCTATTTAAATCGATCAAGGCTATTCCAGAAAAATAAGTATCCATACTGCATTCCGATTGGACATTTTATTTTTCTAAATGGCCTAACAAACACAACTTGCAACAAGACTGGCACCCTGCAAGTAATTGTATTCACGGGATCATCTACATAAATTTTACCTCTACTGCAAGAAATGAGATAATTCCCATACGAGTTGATCCAACGTCCATCAAGGCATCACCCTTTTCTGCTCCATCATTTTTTTGTGCCATCCATAGAAACATGTCAAGAGGAAAATATTATGTCACTCCCTACCTCATCACCCAATTCATCACAGGGCGCGCGCATCGCTGTCTCAACTTGGAGCCTGCATCGCACGTTGGGTCGGCTTGCCCCGTATGGCCCAGAAGCCAATGGTACCGTACCACCGCGCACAGGGATCGCGCCCGCGCTGCCCCTGCTCGATCTGCCGGCGCGCCTGGCCGCCCTTGGTATTCATAAAGTGGAAATCTGCCATTTTCATCTACCCAGCCGCGAGCCCGCCTACTTGCATCAATTGCGCGATGCACTAGAAAAAGCGGAGATTACGCTTTGGCAATTGCTCATCGATGGGGGTGATATTACCCACCCCGAATACGCCGCACGCGATCTGGCTTGGACAGAGGGTTGGATTGACGTGGCAGCCACGTTGGGCGCGACGCGTGCGCGAGTCAGCGCGGGGAAAGCGGAACCAAGTACAGCCACCTTGGCGACGAGCCATGCAGCGCTGACGCGCCTGGCGGATTATGCGGCGCAACGCAATGTGCGCCTGATGACAGAAAACTGGCACAATCTGCTGGCCAAACCAGAACATGTTTTTACAGTGCTAGATGGGTTGGACCAGATCGGCTTGCTGGCCGACTTTGGCAATTGGGGTGGTCCGAGCAAGTATGATGACCTGGCCCAGATCTTGCCACGTGCCGAATCTACCCATGCCAAAGCCCATTTTACCGCACCTGGCGTAATGGATCAGGCTGATTATGTGCATTGTCTAGAGTTATGTCAGGCAACCAACTTTGCTGGTCCCCATTCGCTTATATATGACGGGCCAGACAGCGACGAATGGGCCGGTTTACAACAGGAACGAACGGTTGTGGCCGCCTATTTGTGAGCGCAGGGGCCGATGGCGAAAATTAATCCAGGCGTTCGCCATCGGCCTGTCACCTACCGAATCGCCTAGCGGAAAGGCACTTCAATGACCAATGCCACGGCATCTTCGGTCACAGTAACGCTAGAAATAGCACCCTCTTGCTGCTGATTGATCTGCTCGGTAAAAGCTCTGCTCAACTCGCTGTTGATCTGTTGGATCACAGGGCTGTCCAACTCAATCCCAGGGATATTGACGGCACTAATGCCGACATTAAGCGCGCCCTGTTCTAAAAGCAGTTGTGCATCGAAGCTGCCTTCTACGGGGCTGCCCCCTTGGTTGCGTGTGCCAAAGACGCGGATGGTATCCGGTGCCTGGAAATCGATGTTGGTAATTTCACCCAACAAGGTATCGCCATTGATCGCAACGACACTCTCCTGGGCCTGGGTTAGAAGCGTATTCAGGATTGCCTCGTCCAGGTTAATTGTGATGGTAACTGCGCGGGTATTGATCCCAAAATTCAGTGGCCCACAGCCGGTCAGCACAAGCATAACCAGGGCTATGGCGGTAAATAGTCTGTAATGTAGCTGTTTCATCGTACAATTCCTTTCAGAAATGTAATTTTATTTTTGCAAAAATATGAGAATAGGGTGCCTCAGTCTCGCATGAAATCAATGAGCCGTCTGTTAGGTTTCTCTCTGTTGGACAGCGGCCTACTTGCGCTACAGCGTTCCGTTTGCGCAACGACCCTAGATAAATATATGTCATTTCATTGAAACAAAGGTCAAAGCCAATTTGCAGCAATAGGCACCTCCTGGCATGATAAGCACAGCAGCGATCATGGCCTATCACAGAGTCTTCTTGGATCAACAGGTGAATGCAGCATTTCTTTCGTCGTTCGGATCTGCGCCAGCTATTGGCAATGTTGCGCCTCTTGCTGTTGTTTATAGTAGCCTGCTCCTTGGTCATCGCAACCGGCCTTGCTGTACAAACGGCACAGGATGCCAGTCGCGATCTAGGGGTGCCGCAGTCGACCATTGACAGCGCTAGCTATCCACAACTGCCCTTTCTGGGTATCAACGTTGCGCTGGAACAATATTCACCTACGCAACGCCAGGCAGCACTGGCAACTCTTCAACAAAGCGGCTTTGGCTGGGTGCGCCAACGGCTGGATTGGAGCCTGCTTGAACCGTTTCCTGGTCGCTATGATTGGCAACTGAGCGATGCACTCTTGCACGATATTATCGCCAGCGGTCTCGTTCCGGTGGTAGTATTGGATGGCAGCCCAGCGTGGGCGCGTGCAGTCGAAAATATCGCCCCCACGGATAACCCCTTGGCACCGCCTGCCGATCCCGCAACCTTTGCCCGCTTTGCCGCAGCATTCGCCACCCGCTACCGTGACACCCTGCGTTTCTACCAGATCTGGGATGAGCCGAACATTGCACCACACTGGGGCAATCGTTTGATCGAGCCTTTTGCCTATGCGCAATTGCTCAAAAGCGCGGCCCCCGCCATCCGCGCCGCCGACCGGGATGCGCTGATCATCACCGCGGCACTGGCCCCGACGCGCGATCGGGGACATTTGGCGATCGATGAAATGTATTTTCTGCAACGGCTCTATGCGGCGGGTGCGGCGCCGTTTTTCGATGTGGTTGCGGCACAACCCTTTGGCTTTGGGGCTACCCCCAGCGATGTACGGGCGCGCCCGACAAGCTTGAACTTTCAACGGGTGAAACTCCTGCGCCGCGCGATGGTGGCGGCGGGCGATGGGGCTAAACCGATCTGGGCTGTGCGCTATGGCTGGAATACGCATCCGCATTCGCCGTGGCGCACAGTGCGCCCAACCGATCAGGTTGCCTTTGCCACCGACGCGCTTACACTAGCACGCCAACACTGGCCCTGGGTAACCGCCATGGGGTGGGCCATTGACCAGCCTGCCCAACCGCGCACCGATAGCATTTGGGGATTTGCCTTGACGCCCGCCCTGCGCGCTGCCTTTCGCAGTTGGTCGCCTGATGGTGTCAGTGCAAGTGGCGTAACAGTTAGTGACCCACCCACTTACCCGGATTACGGGCGCTGGGCCGTGCTGCTAGTCAGTTGGCTTCTGCTGGGTTGGCGCGCCGTAGCAGCGCTACGCATTTTGCCTTTGACGCAATGGCGCAATAGGTACGCAACCCAATCCCTGTTACGCAAGGGAGTGGGTTGGCTGGCCCTACTAATCCTCTACTATTTTGCCACCTGGCCCCCACTGATTGCGCTGTGCTGGGCTGTTGCCATTCTGCTTATCTCACTCCGCCCAAGCAGTGGATTGACACTGGTTGCGCTCGTGCTACCTTTTTATTTTCAACACAAAGAGTTGGCATTGGTTCATGGGATGGTCGTTGTGCCACCTGCCCATGCGGCCCTCTGCTGTTTGGGGTTGGCGCTGCTTACCGCAAAGCGCCAAGCGCGTTCATTCAACCTGGGTGCTGTCGCACAGCACCTGCACCCAATAGACTGGCTCGCGCTGAGTTGGATTGGCATCAGTTTACTGACGAGTGTCCATGTCTGGCATTGGCCGGCCTATGGGCAAGGGTTCGTAGATCTGGTCCTGTTGCCCTGTCTGGCTTATAGTGCGGTCAGGCTGTTGGTCACCACACCCGCGCGCCAAACGCAACTGGTCACCGCGCTGTTTCTGGGGGGATTGGCAGCCGCGCTGATCGGGTCGGTCATGTGGGCGCAAGGCGAGGGGACTATGGCTGATGGCGTTTTGCGGCTGGTTGGTCCTTATTTCTCGCCCAATCATGCCGCGCTCTACCTGGAACGCGCACTGTGGCTGGGCCTCGGGCTAGCACTCTCGATGCGCGGAGCACTACGGCGGTGGCTTTTGCTGGCAACGGCGGCGGTCGGCGTAGCGCTTGGGCTGACGGCTAGCCGTGGCGCATGGATGCTTGGATTACCAATGGGCGCAGTACTTTTTGCATGGTGTGCGGGGATATTGCAATGGCATAAAGTGATCGCTATGCGACGGTGGGTAGCAGGTTTGGCAGTTTTGGGTGTCGTTGTCGTAACAGGTGTAATTGTTGGGGCAGTCAACGCGCCGTTGAATCTGGTTTTGCATCCGTTGTGGGACCGGTTTACCAATAGCACAACCGTCAGCGAACGTGTGATTACCTGGCAAGCAACTCTGCAATTATGGCAGGATCATTGGCTGGTGGGGGTAGGGCCAGGTGGCTTCTTTTGGCACTATCCTAGCTATCTGCCCTGGCAAGCCCAGAGCGACCCCAATCTACTACACCCCCATAATTTGTGGCTTGAGTTGGCCGCGGGATGGGGCACGCTTGGTTTGCTGTGGTTTGCGCTGCTTTTGTGGCAGGGAGGACGTATGCTCTACGCCCTAAAACACCAAGCGCCAGCCCAGCCGCAGTGGCAGCAGATTGGCCTTTTTGCTGCCCTGGCCGCGGGCATTGCCCACGCTCAAGTAGACACCTTCGCCGCCCTGCCCGATCTGGCAATTTGGCAGTGGCTGGTCTGGGGATTACTGGTGAATGCAGAACAGAAGTCGAGCCCCGAGCAATAGGGACTGTACGAAAAAAGGGGCAAGTGCTGGCGATACAAACGCCAGCACTTGCCCCTTTACGATCAGAGGAGTAGCTTATTGCAGCGCGACCTTAATATCCAGATCGGCGGCAGGAACAAGCGGCAAGATTTGTTCTTGGACAAAGCCCATCATCGCGGGGTTCGCCAGCGGCGTACCACCCAAGAAAGGACCCGCCAACGTCAAAACGCTTTGGAGTGAGGCATCGTCATAGTTCAACGTCAATGCGGTTGCGCCATCCAACAGAATGTTCAATTGACCAGGGTTGGTATCCACCTGCAGTTCGCTGGCGTTCAACCCGTCCAGGATCTGTGTGACATTGGCTGGCAACGCCATTGGCAACGTAGGCAATGTATCCAAACCACCCAGGGTTTGAATCGAGCCACCACTATAGGTTGCATTCAAATGCAACACAGATACTGGCCGACCAGTTACATCCGCCATTAAAGTTTTGTTGATTTCACCAACAGGGGCCGCTTCCACACCGGGCATGGTAATCGCCGTCTTGATCGAACCCATCTCTTGAATCAGGCTCAACCCCTGGTTAATCATATCGGGCTGAATCCCGGCGATAGGAGCAATAATGCCGGCCAGCATTTGCATAGATTCAGGTGTCCAGGTAATTGTCGGCAGGGTTTGCCCGTTGGTAGCGAGGAAGATTCCTTCTTCGCTAATTTCAACGTTGAGTTGTTGCACACCAGCCTGTTGTAACTTTTGCAGCATATCGGCTGGCACAGCATTCGCCGCTGCAGCCACACCAAAGACGGTGAGTGAACCATCTTCGCTGATCGCCACAGGCACTTCGCCCAAGCTGATTTCACCAATCGGCTCGCCGGTAAACGAAACAGCCACATCCAAGGCAGTGCTTTGCAACATGGGCAAAACGCTGCTCAAGGTGGGAGCCAACGCCGGCGCAAAGGCCGCAACCACTGGTTCGACGCGCGCTAATGATTGGCTGTCGTAGGCAATCCCGGGCAATGGGCGACCATTCATCGACAGTTGAATGCCATTAGGGACTGTCGTAACCTGGAGATTCTCAATGCC
>Ga0105048_10006279_pt1 | contig 19153 bp, 8 predicted proteins | sample MAT05_FD_78382 | JGI IMG/M metagenome (GOLD analysis project Ga0105048, IMG submission 78382) | Freshwater microbial communities from Lake Fryxell liftoff mats and glacier meltwater in Antarctica - MAT-05 | ecosystem: Environmental > Aquatic > Freshwater > Ice > Liftoff microbial mat | place... | reverse complement strand
GATTTGCTATTGAGTCTGATAAGGGTATAGCTTACAGTGGTACTACAGCTATTACTCCCACTCCTAATATCTTTAGTTCCGCAGGTATCAACTTAAAAGTTGGTAACGCTCAAATTAGTTCACTTAATATAGGTTTTTGTGGCGGCTTTCCTAGTCCTACGTTTAATCCAAGATTTTTTACCGGTAGAATTGTGGTTAATACAACATTACCAACTGTAGCCCCGGGTTGTGCTACTGGTATTTTACCTGCCAATAATGCTGTAAACGTACCTGCTAACGGGTCTATTAGCTGGACTGCTGCAGCAGAAGCCTCTTCTTATGATGTTTACTTTGGTACTACTGCCACACCGGGTTTGGTAGCCACAGTTTTTGGTACGGCCTATCAATTTTTACCATCTCTAAGCATAAATACAGTTTACTATTACAAAATTGTTCCTAAAAATGCAGCCGGTGCCGCTATTGGATGTGCAACTCAATCATTTACTACAACTGGTAATCCAACTTTTTGTACGCCTGCAGCGTCTAATTGTACTGCAGATGATGAAATTAAAAATGTTTCGTTTGGCTCGCTCAATAATGCAAGTTCAGGTTGCAGTGGTAATGGTTATACCGATTACACTGCTTCAGTTGCAGCACCTGTATTACCTCCCGGTCAGGCAGCAAATATTGCTGTAAAAATTGGGCCCGGTACCGATGACAATGCCGGTGTATGGATAGATTTTAATAAGAACGGTATTTTTGAATCATCCGAATATACTTTTATTGGTTATACAGATTCTCCTAATGACACTACGTTAATTAAGAGCATTACGATACCTGTAAATGCTGCCTTAGGCATTACCAGAATGAGGATAAGGGTTCGGTATGGATCTCCAGGAATTACTGGCACAAATGCTTGTACTACATTTTCCTTTGGTGAAACAGAAGATTATTTTATTAATATTTCTAATTGCGTGCAACCAACCATTCCAACTACATCTGCCGATACTTCACTTTGCACTATTGGATCAGCAGTTTTAAGGGTAACAGGTGGCGCTTTAGGTGGTGCAACCAACTGGGTTTGGTACGCTGGAAGTTGTGGTGGCACACCGGCTGGTACAGGTACTTCAATTACCGTAAACCCTGCTGTTACCACAACCTATTTTGTACGTGGAGAGGGAGGCTGTGCCACAGCAGCAGCCTGTGCCCAGGTAAAGGTTACAATAACTACAGTACCGGGTGCACCAACTGTTAACTCTGGTACACCAATTTGTTTAAATGCTGTAAGGGCTCTTACAATTAATCCCGTTGCTATCTCTACCAATAATGTAGTTGTTAACTCTGCCACCTTATCCCTAGCTGTACCAGATAATACGGCCAATGGCGTAAGTACTACCCTTACAGTGCCAGCGTTACCTGGTGGTGCAACCGTTGTAGGCATAGATGTAAAGCTTAACATGACGCATACTTATATTGGTGATATGTTGTTTAATTTAAAGGCACCAAATGGGGCAATACTTGCGTTGGATAAATACCTTACCGGTACTGGAGATGCAGGAGAAGATTTTGTAAATACCATTATTAGCTCCAACGGTACAGCCGCCTTAAGTAGTGGAGTTGCCCCATATACAGGGATATTTAAACCAGATGTAATTAATGGTGCGATAACGGGTGCTGTTGTACAAAATCCTGCTGGCTTTATTTCTGCTGCTACTAATTTTGCTGCTTTGTACAGTGTACCAGCGGGTGTTTGGACCCTTGCAATGGCAGATGGAGGACTGGGCGATGATGGGATATTGACAGGTTGGTCCATCACAATTTTTTATACACTTTCTACGCCAGCTTTTCCGGCTGTATGGGCGCCTGCTGCTAGTTTATTTACAGATGCAGCAGCCACAATAAGCTACAACGGAACAACCCCATTGTTCCAGGTTTATGCCAAACCTGGTGTTACTACTACCTACACAGCTACCTCTGTAAATGGCAGTTGTATATCTACCCCTGCAACTATTATGGTAACGGTTGTAAACCCAACTGCAATTACTGCACAGCCTGCTTCAACTTCAATTTGCGAATTTGGCACAGCAAATTTTACAACAAATGCATCTGGCACAAGCCCGGTTTACAAATGGTTAGTAAATACCGGCAACGGTACTTATACCCCGTTAACAGATAATGCAGATTACACAGGTACAGCAACAAAAAATTTGGTGGTAAAAAATGCCCCATTCTCCTGGAATGGTTACAGATACCGTTGCCTGGTTTCCAGTGCTTCACCTTGTACAACATTTGATACTACAAATGTTGCTATACTCACTGTAAACCCAACTCCGGTTGTTACGGTAACTGCTGTACCGCTTACTAAGTTATTGCCTGGTTTATCAACTACCTTAACAGTAAATGCTGTGCCTGCACCGGTAAGTTTTGCCTGGTACAAAAACGGAATTTTATTGCCTTCTGCTGTAAGCAGGTCGCTTAGTTTGTTTGTAGAAGATTTGGGTAATTATAAAGCTACTATTATAGATATAAATGGCTGTACCAATACCTCTGCCACGCTGAGTATTTCAGATTCTTTTTCGGCTAAATTGTTTGTGTATCCTAACCCGAACAAAGGGCATTTTCAGGTAAGTTATTACAGTATTGGCGGCAATGTATTGCCACGTACCTTAATGATTTATGATAGTAAAGGTGCACTGGTACTTAATAAAACTTATACCGTTGCCAAACCTTATGATAGAATGGAAGTTGATTTTAAAACTTTTGGAAAAGGAGTTTATCTTATTAATTTGCTCGATCTTACTGGTAAACGATTAGCCTCTGGAAAAGTGCTGATACAGTAGATAGGTATAAAATATCATTCAAATAAAAAAGCCCCGAATTATTCGGGGCTTTTTTATTTTTAACCCAGATTTTGCGGTTGAAATTGTATTAGATTTTTAACTGCAAAAGTTGGGTTTAATTTTAAACTGATTAAAGTATAACGGGTCAATAACAATTGACCTTACAAATACGTGGTTTGTACAATAAATAACTTTTCAATTATTGATCTACCAACTCCATCAATGTTTTTTTCTCCAGTATTTTAAGTGTAGCATCTCTGGTTATTACCATGGCTTTATTTAAGCCGCAGGTTGCCTCATCACAGTCTGCACATTTTTCGTAAAAATTTAAACTAACACAGGGTATTAAAGCAATAGGGCCACCAACTATACGTATAGCAGTTGCCAAACTTGTTTTTTTAGGATTTCCTACCAGGTAATAACCACCACCTTTTCCTTTTTTACTTTCTAAAATACCAGCCTGTTTAAATTCCAGTAAAATGGTTTCTAAAAATTTAATAGGAATTTTTTTTGCATCTGATATTTCTGATATCAATACCGGCCCCTCTCCGTATTTGCCTGCAAGGTAACCTAGTGCCTTTAAGGCGTATTGCGTCTTTTTGGATAACATGCTGGTAAGGTATGGAATCTAGTAAAAATAAAAAAAAATATTAAGTCTATATATTTACTAGACTAAAACAATATATTTGCAATCTAAAACATTAATTATGAGTTTAAGACTAGGGGATATAGCTCCCAATTTTACAGCTAACACTTCATTAGGTGAAATTGATTTTTATGAATTCCTGGGTAATTCATGGGGAATATTATTTAGCCATCCGGCAGATTATACCCCTGTATGCACTACTGAGCTAGGTAAAACGGCTGGTTTAAAGGATGAGTTTGCAAAAAGAGATGTAAAGGTGGTGGCTTTAAGTGTAGATCCGGTAGAGAAGCACCTTAGCTGGATAAACGATATCAATGAAACACAACATGTTACGGTTGAGTTTCCTATAATAGCTGATGATGACAGAAAAGTAGCTACACTGTACGATTTTATTCATCCTAATGCTTCTGCTACTGCTACAGTAAGATCATTGGTGATTATAGCACCGGATAAAACAATTAAATTAATTATTACTTACCCGGCCTCAACCGGAAGAAATTTTGTAGAAGTTTTAAGGGTAGTTGATTCCTTACAACTTACTGCTCAATACAGCGTAGCTACACCTGCCAACTGGATTGAGGGAGAAAAAGTAATAGTGGTACCAACCATCAGTACAGAGGATGCATTGATTAAATTCCCGAAAGGATTAGATATTGTAAAGCCTTATTTACGGTACACACCGCAGCCTAATATTGACTAAAAGATTGTTTCTGAAAAGTTTATACTACAAAAGCCACCATGCAGGTGGCTTTTGTAGTATACTATCATTTTTTTTGATTATTTTTTTTGGGTTGATCATTTTTCTATTGCATAATAAAAGCCAAATTGAAATACAAAATTTGAATGGAGCGTCGCCACTGAAGTTAAATCAAGGTACATTTGCCTGCTTCAAAAAAATATTAAAATGAATTCTCTTTCTATTACTTCCATCGAAATTTATCAGTCGAAAATTAAGTTAAAAGAACCTTTTATTATTTCGCTTGGTACACTTACCCATGCCGAAAACGTACTGGTGATTATTAAAACCAACCAGGGCATTACGGGGGTAGGGGAGTGTAGCCCTTTTAAAACTATTAATGGCGAAAGTGTGGAAACCTGCTTTGTAGTAGGCAGTTATCTTGCAGCAGCTTTAAAAGGTAAAAACCCTTTGGATATTGCAGCTTGTACCCAATTAATGGATAAGGTGATGTATGCCAATAACAGCATTAAGAGTGCATTTGATATGGCATTGTATGATATTGCATCACAGGCAGCGGGAATGCCCCTTTACCAATTTTTAGGAGGTGCAAAAACCAAAATATTATTTACAGATTATACGGTAAGCTTTGATGCTCCTGAAAAAATGGCTGCCGATGCTGCAAAAATAAAAGCCAATGGCTATCAAGTAATAAAAGTGAAATTGGGAGGAAGTAAAGAAACAGATACCGAACGGATTAAGCAGATAAGAACAGCTATAGGCATGGATATTCCGCTAAGGATTGATGCCAACCAGGGCTGGACAGCCAACACCGCCATTGGAATTTTGCAAGCGCTTGCCCCTTATAACATTCAGCATTGCGAAGAGCCAATACCCCGCTGGGATTTTATGAACCTTGCTGCTATCACAAAGCAAAGCCCCATAAAAATTATGGCAGATGAAAGCTGCTGCGATGAACATGATGCACAGCGATTGGTTGATTTGCAAGCCTGCGATTATTTCAACGTTAAATTGGGTAAATCTGCGGGTATTTACCGGGCAAAAAAGATTATTGAGATAGCGGAACAGCACCAAATAGTTATTCAGTTGGGAGGATTTTTAGAATCCCGGCTGGCATTTACAGCGGCTGCTCATTTGGCACTTTGCAGCGATACAATTATTCATATTGATTTTGATACACCACTGATGTTTGTGGAAGATCCGGTTACAGATGGAATTACTTATAATGCTATTGGTGAAGTAACTGTGCCTGAAACGCCTGGTTTGGGAGCATCATTTGATGTTGCTTATTTAAACGGGTTGAAGAAAACAATTGTTAGCTGATAATTGAAAGTTCTTGCTAATAGCTTGTAGCTTTTGCCCGGGTCATTTTAAAAAATATTTCTCCCGATTTTGCAGGGTAGTGCACAGCAACCATGGCAAGTAAAATAACCCTACACTACCTTCTTTGCAGTATTGCAAGCCTTCAGAACTAATTCAGCTTCAAATTCTTTTACAGCCTTTAAGCCAGCTTTTGCAGTTGTAAATCTATCAGGGCGTTCAATTGAGGCAATTAAAAGGCTAAAAAAAATATTTTTTGACCTCACAAAATAGTTCATTGTTTTTTCGGAAAAAATACCTGAAATACTTTGCTGTATTGCATTTGAAAACCTTAGTACTATTTTAACTATAAAATACGGGCTCAATAATGCAGGCTATACCAGTTTAAAAATTAAAAAAGTAAATAGTATTATTTTAAGTAGTTTTAAAAAGTAGAAGTTTTTAATTTTTTATAAATATTGCAACTGTCTCTTCCGCTCACTTCAACAATACAATACAATACAATGGCAAAAGTAAAAGCTGTTACAAATAAAAAGCCATTAAATTTATTGGATGCTACAACTGCTAGCAATTTAAAATTATCCATAAAAAAATTCCCTATTGTAGGCATTGGCGCCTCTGCCGGCGGGTTTGAAGCTATGGAACTTTTTTTTAAAAATTTCCCTGGTGGATTTGGTATAGCATTCGTTGTAATACAACGCCTGGACCCTACAAATAAGGGTATGTTACCCGAGCTTTTGCAGCGTACCACCAGCATGAAAGTGCAACAAGTTACTGATGGACTTTTAATTGAACCTGAAAATGTGTATGTAATTCCACCCAACAAAAGTATGTCTGTACTCAATGGGGTACTGCATCTTTTTGCTCCTGCTCAACCCCGTGGCCTTCGTTTACCAATTGACATTTTCTTTGTTTCGCTGGCGCAGGATAGAAAGGAAGGTAGCATTGGTATTGTTTTTTCCGGTATGGGTAATGATGGTAGTATGGGTATAAAAGCAATAAAAGAAAACAATGGGTTTGTGCTGGTACAAGCCCCTGCTACTGCAAAATTAAACCCTATGCCCACTAGTGCCACGCAGGCAGTACATGCAGATGCAGTAGCTGCTGCCGAAGAATTGCCAGATCAGTTATTAAAACTTTTACAGCATGCTCAACCGGTATTAAAAATTGAAACTCCCGAAATTTTTGAACAAAAAGATCTTGATAAAATCGTTATTCTGCTAAGGCAGCAATCTGGCAACGATTTTTCTCAGTATAAAAAAAACACCTTAATGCGCCGGGTAGAAAGACGCAAAATTGTACACCAAATAGATAAATTAAGTAACTACGTACGCTTTTGTCATCAAAATCCGGGGGAGTTCCACATTATCAGCCAATCAATCAATTGCCACAGGCTTCAGCCTTTGGAGACAATAAAAAGGAGCAAAAAATGATGGCTTTAGCCAAACAAAAAATAAGTGATTATACAGTTGAAGCTAGAGGCGATTGAATTTTAAATACCATAAAAAACTACATCAATAGTCAATCAATTGTCACAGGCTTTATACTGTGGTTAAGAAGTAAAAAAAGTTTGGCAAAAGCCATCATTTTTGTTGAATATTATTTTAATGCTCCAGCTAAAGCTGCAGGCAATTGAATAAGAACAATACAGTAGAATCAACAATACAATGCTTTGAATAAAACAATACGAGACCATGCTAAAAGCTACATTATCAGCCAATCAATCAATTGCCACAGGCTTCAGCCTGCGGAGACAATAAATAGGAGCAAAAATATGATGGCTATAGCCAAACAAATGGTTATCAAGTTTTAGCTGCATGCCATAATAAATTAAAACTTTTTGAATAAATACTTTAACCAACTTTAATAATAAAAGGATAAAAGTTTTTTAAAATGAAACAACCTAAAAAAAAGCAACCTGCAGTTGACCTTCGCCAAAAGGCTGAAGCCATTTTACAAAAAAAGAAATTAAAGTCTGGAGCAGATCATCATGAAGCAGATTACATAAAACTTATCCATAGTTTAGAGGTTCAACAGATAGAATTGGAACTACAGCAGAAAGAAATTTTATTAACCAAAGAACTTTCTGATTTAGCCACAGAAAAATATGCTGAATTATACGATTTTTCTCCTACGGCTTATTATACATTTTCACGGGATGGAAGAATTTTGGAAATGAACCTGAATGGGGCAAAAATGCTTGGTAAAGAAAGAGAAAATTTAAAGAACCGTGATTTCATCCTTTTTGTTGCAGATACAGATAAGCCTGTTTTTGCTCTTTTTTTAGATCAGCTTTTTGAAAGTAATCAACAACAGAAAACAAACCTTATTTTACATTCAAGTGATCAACAGATAATACATGTTAGCCTGACAGGTATTGCTACGGCCAATAAACAGCAATGCCTTGTTACTGTTTTGGATGTTACCAACGAATGGTACTACAACGAGCTTAGAAATTTAGAAAAATCCGTATTTGAAATGAATGTGAGCGGCAATAAAAATATGCAGGAAGTGATATTTACCTATATAGCTGGCTTAGAAAAATTACACAGCGGAATGATGTGTTGCCTATTGGAGAAAAAAGGTAACCTGCTTTACAACATAGCTTCTCCGTCTTTACCGGCTGCTTTCCTTGCTACCATGGAGGGTAAAGAAATTACTAGTAATATTTTCCCCCATGAAAAATCAATTATTCTACAACAAAGCATACAATTAAGCGATATTGAAAATGATATTTGTTCGGCTTATTTTAAAACCAATGCCAAATTACATTATTTAAAAGCATGTGCCACTTATCCGTTGTTTGATAAAATGGGTAATGTAATGGCAGTGTTTTGTGTTTTTTTAAACAAAAAACAATTGCAAATATTTACACATGAATATGCTATTGATAAAGCCTGGCATATTTTGCAAATAATGCTACAGAACTATTACGAGGCAGCCCAATTAAAAGCAAGTGAAGATAAGTTTAGGCTTTTAGTAAATGACATGCAGGTAGGCGTAATATTGCAGAGCCCCAATGCAGAAATTATAATGTGTAATCCAAAGGCATTAATATTGCTTGGCCTCACCGAAAATGAATTGTTAGGTAAAACATCTTTTGATGCCGATTGGAATGTAATTCATGAGGATGGTACTAATTTTCCTGGCGAAACCCACCCTGTGGTGCAGGCCATCGCTACTGTAAGGCCCGTGCGTAAAGTAGTAATGGGCGTATACCGTCCATCTAAAAAAGACCGTATTTGGTTATTGGTAGATGCTATACCACAATTACAGGAAGATGGTAGTATAAGACAAGTGGTATGCACCTTTACCAATATTACCAGTTTGGTTATAGCAAAAGAAAGTTTACGCAAAAGCAGGTTGCTATTGAGCCAAACTGAGCTTATGGGTAAAATTGGTGGGTGGGAATTTGATGTAGTAACCTTACAACAATCCTGGACGGAGGAAACCTTTCATATTTTAGAAATTGATACCAACAATGGCGCACCTGAAGTACCTGAAGGGCTTGGTTTTTTTACTGCAGAATGCCGTCCAATAGCAGAAGAGAAAATAAAACAAGCCATTGAATTTGGAGAGCCTTATAACGAAGAATGGGAGGTTATTACCGCAAAGGGTAATAAACGATGGGTACATGCAGTTGCTAGGGTAGAGCAGGAGAATGGAAAAACGATAAAAGTATCCGGATCGTTTCAAGATATTAGTAAGCGAAAAAAGGCAGAGCTTGAATTGAGAGAAAGTGAAGGAAGGTTTCGTAGTTTATTAAACAATCTGGAGGTAGGTATTGTGGTACATGCAGCAGATACCTCTATTATCAATAGCAATCCCAAAGCTTCCTTATTACTTGGTTTAACTGAAGATCAATTAAAGGGTAAACATGCAATAGATCCTTCCTGGCATTTTATATATGAAGATAGAAGCCCTGTATCTTTAGACAAATACCCTGTGAATCAAATTTTAAATAGCAAAAAACCAATTCAACATAAAATTGCCGGAATAAACAGACCTGCAACCAACGATGTGGTTTGGGTAATGGTAAATGGCTTTCCGGTATTGGATAGTAGCGGCCAAATAAAAGAAATAGTAGTAAGTTTTATAGAAATTTCAGATTTAAAAATTGCGGAAGAAAATTTGAAGCAATCTAATGCAGACCTTGCACAGTTTGCTTATGCTGCCTCACACGATTTGCAGGAGCCATTACGGATGATTACCGGTTTTTTAACGCTTATTGAAAAAAAGTATGCCGGTACCATTGATGAAACTGGCAAAAGCTATATAAACTATGCCGTAGATGGTGCTAAAAGAATGCAACAATTAATACACGATTTGCTTGAATTTGCCCGTATTGGCAAAACCAATTATAACCTGGAACCTATCAACATCAAGCACTTAATAGAAGAGATTGAAATGCTTTACCAGCAAAGGATAACAGAAAAAAACGCCCTTATTAAATTGCCTCTAAAGTTGCCGGTAATACATGGGTATAAAGCGCCCACCCGCCAGGCATTTTTAAACCTTATTGCAAATGCACTTACCTATAGCAGAGATGGCCTACAACCAACTATTACAATTGAGTTTACCGAAAATACAGATAGCTGGCAATTTTCTGTAGCCGATAATGGTATAGGAATAGCCGGGTATAACCATCAAAAAATATTTGAAATTTTTAAACGACTGCATAGCTCAGATGAATATAGTGGCACAGGTATAGGGTTGGCCGTAACCAAAAAAGTAATTGAATTGCAGGGTGGAAAAATTTGGTTAAAAAGCGAAGAAGGTGTAGGCACCACTTTCTTTTTTACTATTAAAAAATAAATTACTCTTCCGTATTTGCAAATGTGTATAAAATTAGCAACAAGTATAGCTGGGAGCATTTCAATTAGTAGCTTTCAATTTTGGTATGTAAGGGACACCGGCCGAGGCCAGGCTGTGGTTGATGATCTAAGTCAACTACATAAATAAAGAGTAAGTGAATGTTGGAGACACTAACCTGGGCCGTAGTTGGTTACCTCACCAAACATAAGGCGCTGCGTTAATATTAAATGCACCGTGTAACTTCTTACAATGCTTTTATACTAAAATGATGTTGTGATAGTAATTTCATTGTGCTTAGTTTTTTAAAGCGAGGCACAATAATAGACAGTGCAAGAATTAGAATCAGTATTATTATTTCTAAAAAAATAAACATCTACGTATAATAAATATTATTTTTATTCGTTTGATGGGTGTCTGTTAATTATGATGTTTTTTAAGGTGTCACTTTTTTATAAAGGTTGACACCTTTTTTTTGTAACGTGCAGCATCAAAAAAAATATTTTTATAAGATTTGTTGTTGATTTTGTTGTAGGTATAACTATTGTTTTTTAAACATAAACTTTGGTATTTGTATCATTTTATTAAATTACCTTCAACTTTATCAATTTACTGCCTTAACTGTTGAGTAACATGAAAAATAGCGACAAGCCTTCACCTGGTATATTGTTACAAAAAGCGGAGGCAATATTGTTGCAGCAACTATCTACTTTAGTACAACCTTCCTTAGCTGTTGATATCTCCAAACTTATCCATAAGCTTAAAGTACACCAGTTAGAACTGGAGCTTCAGCAACAAGAATTGGAACTTGCTAACCAGGCAGCAACGGCTGCAGCAGAAAAATATACCTCTTTATACGATTTTGCCCCAATAGGTTATTTTACTATTTTACAAAACGGCAGCATAGATGAACTTAATTTGTGCGGATCGCAAATGCTTGGTAAGGATAGGGTACACTTAAAAAATAAATATTTTCCAATTTTTATAGATGAAGTGAGCAAGCTTCCCTTTCGTTTTTTTTTAGAACAAATTTTTACCAGCACATCAAAACATACCTGTACCATTACCATCACTAATAGCAACAAGGTAAGCACACAGGTAATGCTTATCGGCATACGGATGCAAAAAGAAAATGTCTGCCTTGTAACGGCTACAGATGTTACTGACAATATAATAAATGCAGCAGCAATTATAAACGAAAAAGGGCTTTCTGAGGCTATTGTAAAGAACCTGCCTGGTATTTTTTATTTGTACAATGAAGCTGGAAATTTTATAAACTGGAATAAAAATTTTGAAGGTGTAACCGGCTATACCACCAAAGAAATAAGCAGCATGAAACCGCTTGATTTTTACGATGCCACACAGCAGCAAATTATTAGCAAGCGAATAGAAGATGTTTTTAATCATCAAAATACCAATGGAATAGAAGTAAATCTACTTACAAAAAAGGGCAACCAAATTCCTTTTTACATTAGTTCAAAAACCATAGAATACAACGGTAAAACTTGTTTGATGGGTATTGGTACTGATATCACCAAACTTAAATTAATAGAAAATGCCCTAAAACAAAGTGAGCAAATGTTTAAAATGATTTCAGAAAATACCTCCGATGGAATGGTAGTATTTAATGCCGATAATACCATACAATATACTTCTCCTGCATACTTAAAACAATTGGGTTACAGCCAAAAAGAAGAGCTTACCAGAAATGCTGATTCAATTTATCAAATAATTCACCCCCACGATAGAGAGGAACTTTACGCTAAAATTTTTAAAGCTATTGAATTAAAAAAACCTTCTTTAATTTATAGTTTTAGAATTAAACATATTGATGGCCATTATATTTGGCGGGAAGATAATGCACTATTCAAATACGATGATAACGGAAACTTTGCAGGCACTAATGTAATTTGTAGAGATATTACTGACCGCAAACAGGCAGAAAAAGATTTACAACATAAAAATGATTTTATAAAAAGTATTGTAAATAATATTCCTGGTATGGTAGCATACTTTACAAAAGACCTGCATTGTACCTTCTCTAACCTACACTATAGAAATTGGTTTGGCCGCACAGAAACCGAGATGGATAACATTAGTATGCCTGATTTACTTGGGCATCAATTATTAGAAAATAATATACCTCACATAAAAGCTGTACTAGAAGGCCATACCCAACAGTTTGAAAAAATGACGGTAAAGGAAAATAGTAAAATTGTTTACACATGGGCTACTTTTATACCACATAAAATTGATGAAGATATAATTGGCTTTTTTGTATTTGTTGCAGATATTACCGAAAGAAAAGAACTGGAGAAATTATTAAGTAAGGCTCAAAGCCTTGCCCGGCTGGGAAGCTGGGAAATAGATTTTGTAAATGATACCATATTTTGGTCGCAGGTAGTTAAAGAAATACATGAGGTAGAAAATGATGTAGAGTTGAACCTTGCTACTATCATCCACTTTATACAAGAAGGTGTTTTTAGAGATCTTTTTGAAAAAAAAATTGACGAGTGCAAAGCTACCGGCAAAAAATGGACTGCAGATTTAATATTAATAACCGAAAAAGGTAATGAGGTATGGATTAGGGTTAATGGAGAAGCGGAATTTAAAAATGGTACCTGTAACAGAATATATGGCAGTATTCAGGATATTGATGTTCAAAAAAGAGCAGAAGAAGCTATTCGTATCAGTAATGAAAGATATAATTTGGTGGCCAAAGCCACCAACGACGCTTTGTGGGATTGGGATATTGTTACAGGTAATGTATTAAGAATGGGAAGGGGATTTAATGTACTTTTTGGATATAATGATGAGGAAGCAAATAACGATAATCAATTTTGGCAAAAATTAATTCATGCAGATGATTTGGCTTGGGTAAGTAATTCTCTCAACGATGTATTTACTAATTCGAACGAACAATATTGGGAGGCAGAATTCAGGATACTAAAAGCTAATGGCGAAGTGGCTTTTGTTTATGACAAAGGTTTTATTATAAGGGATAGCAATGGCAAACCCATCAGAATGATAGGAGCCACACAAGATGTTACAAGGCTAAAAGAAAATGAGCTCCACCTGAGTAAGTTGAACGAAGATTTGCAAAATCAAACCAAAGAACTAGCTAACTCCAATAGGGAATTAGAGCAATTTGCCTATGTAGCATCACACGATTTGCAGGAACCCCTGCGGATGGTTTCTAGTTTTTTAACCTTACTGGAAAAAAAGTATGCTGATAAGCTGGATGAAAATGGTAAACTCTATATTGATTACGCTGTAGATGGAGCAAAAAGGATGCGGCAAATTATACTTGATTTGTTAGAATTATCGAGAATTGGCCGTACAGAGGACGTTAAGAAATTGGTTGATATTAATAAACTGGTACAAGGTATAATTGTGCTGTATAAAAAGGTTGCCCAAGAGAAAAGTGCTAGTATAGAAGTAGGTGAACTTCCGGTAATATTGGGGCATATTGCCTCACTTAGGCAAGTTTTTTTAAACCTAATTGGAAATGCTTTAAAATACAGCAAAAAAAATATCCCCGTTCATATAACAATTTCAGCAACCGAATTAAAAGATTTTTGGAAGTTTACCATTGCAGATAATGGTATTGGTATTGCAGCCGAGTACTTTGAAAAGATATTTGTAATATTTCAGCGTTTAAATAAGAAAGAAAAAATTGAAGGCACAGGTATTGGGCTTTCAATTACGAAAAAAGTAATTGAAAGCTATGGAGGAAAAATTTGGTTAACATCTAAAGAAGGAGTTGGTACTTCTTTTCACTTTACAATTAAAAAATAAAGCATTAAAATATATCTTTAAAAAATTACGTTTATTAAAAGGGGTATCTCAATTATTTGTTATTTATGGGTTGCATAGGCAAGTTAATATCTATAACTTTGCTATATAAAATAGCCTTATACAATAAAAAAATTAAATACCAAGAGAGGTGTTTTTCTTTTTTTGTAGTAAATAAAAACTGTTTTTAGTTAATTTCAAAACAAACACAATGGATGAATTTCATATTCTATTAGTAGAAGATAATGATGGTGATGTTTTGTTAACAAGAGTTGCATTGGAAAATACTGAAATACCCTTTAAACTGAATGTATTAAGTGACGGGCAGGCTGCCATTGATTTTCTAAATAGTTTAGATGCTGCTAAACCAGAAGATATACCCGATATAATATTGTTAGATATCAACCTTCCTAAAAAAAGCGGACATGAAACGCTACAATTTATAAAACAAAACAATAAGCTAAAGCAAATACCAGTCATTATACTCTCTACATCCTCTTCGCAAAGCGATATAGATTTAGCTTATGCCAATAATGCCAATTGTTTTATTACCAAACCATCTGAAATGGATGAATTTTTAAATGCAATAGCTGCTATTGTAAATATTTGGTTTACAATCAGTTGCCTGCCATCAAAAATAAATCCGGCATTTTTGCTTAATCCTTAAAGGAAACGTAGGGTTTAAGGTTACTACTGTTATTTACCCTTAGCAAAATAATCTTGCTTCTCTTCAATAATTGAGTTTAGCAAAAGCAGGGTATATTATTAAGTTTGTTAAAATTGTTACTTCACCTCTCCAAACTTGCAGCACCTTAGCCGTACAGTTATTATAGAATGTTACTTTTCCTTTCAACTCCTCTTTATTTTTTCATGAGTACAATTCTAACTTTTCACATTTATTTTTGGTATTATATTTGCCTGCAAGCAGCTAATCGTTATTTTTACAAATACTTACATTTATACGCTGCAAAAATTCTGGAAAATATTAAAGAGAACATTACTTGCATTGCTATTGCTAATAGTAGTGCTATATGGTTTATTACACCTTGCTGTGGTACAAAGTTTTATTATAAGTAAAGTAACCAATACACTTTCAAAAGAGCTAAACACAACTGTAAAAATTGATAGGGTTGATTTTAGTTTTTTTGATAAATTAGACCTAAAAGGATTGCTGGTAAAGGATGCTAATAAAGATACCCTGTTATATGCTGGTACAGCTAAAATTAATATTACCGATTGGTTTTTTTTACGGGACAAAGTAGTATTAAAGTATGCATCTCTACAAGATGCGGTGGTTAATATGCAACGTACCGATTCTATTTGGAATTACCAGTTTATAGCAGATTATTTTGCAAGCCCCCGTAGTACAAAAAAGAAATCAGAAATTCAGTTTGATATTAAGGAAGTGCATTTGCAAAATATCAGGTTTAATCAAATAGATAAATGGGTTGGTAAAAATATGATTGTAGCCCTGCAAAATTTCGATTTGCAGGCAGATACCATCAATTTTAGTAAAAAGCGCCTCTACATTAACAATATCAAAATTGTTTCACCGGTATTTTTAATGTCGGATTATACGGGTAATAGAGATAAGCTTGGGCTTAGGCGGCCAGCAATAAAAAAGCAGCCTGTACCCGGGCAATTGCAATGGAACCCAAACGAATGGGTGTTGAATGTAAAAAAGCTTTTGTTACAAAATGGCATATTTATGAATGAAATTGAAACAGACAGCCCTGCGCCAGTTAATCAATTTGATGCCAATCACCTTAGGTTTAGCAAAATTAATGGCGAGTTATTAAATATTCATTACGAAAAAGATACACTTACAACTAACGCAACCCTAAGCACCCTTGAACGCAGTGGTTTTGAAATAAAAAAATTAGCTGCATCCGTAAAATTTACTCCTGCTTTGATGGAATTTAAACAGCTAAATCTATTAACCAATAAAAGTAAACTTGGTAATTACTATGCCATGCGGTATAATGATTTTAATGCAGATATGGGAGATTTTTTGCACAAAGTAACCTTAGAGGGTAATTTTATTAACAGCGAAATTAATACAGATGATCTTGCATATTTTGCCCCCGAATTAAAAAACTGGAAAAGACAGATTAAAGTACAGGGTTTGGTAAAAGGTATTGTTGATAATTTGTCTGCAAAAAAAATGTTGCTTAAAAGTGGCGCTACAACTGTAGATGGTGATATTATGATAAGGGGCTTGCCCGATATTGACAATACTTTTATAGACTTTTCTGCAAGGAATTTACAAACAAACTATACCGATTTAGCAGGTATTATACCAGGCTTAAAAGATGTAAAACAGGTAATGCTGCCTAAGCTTGGTAATATCAATTATAAAGGCAATTTTACCGGGTTTATCAACGATTTTGTGGCTTACGGCAATATCAATACCAGTTTAGGAAGCGTTACCGGCGATATTAACCTGAAATTGCCTGCCAATCGGCCTCCGTTGTATTCCGGTAAAATTTCTACACAGGGGTTTTTGCTAGGGCAGTTGGTAAACGAAGCAAAACTAGGTGCCATTACTTTTAACGGAAAAGTAAAAGGTAGCGGATTTTCTCCTAAAAATATAGATGCCAATTTTGATGGTAACATACAAAGTGTAGCTTACGCAGGTTATCCATATCAGAATATTACAATAAAAGGCGATTTTAAAAAACGATTGTTTAAGGGATTTGTCAGTATCAACGATCCTAATCTTACAATAGATAATCTTGAAGGAACCATTGACCTTAATACTGCAGAACCGCAATTTTATTTTGATGCTGACCTTGCCAAAGCAGATTTTAAAAAACTACAATTATCGCTTGATAGTTTTATGTTAAGTGGTCATTTCAACCTAAGGTTTCAGGGTAGTAATATTGATGATTTTTTGGGTATGGCAAATATTACCAATGCACGTTTATTGCACAATGGCATACCATTGTCATTTGATTCACTCACCCTTCAATCACAAATTATTGACGATAAAAAATATCTTTCCCTTACAACAAATGAGTTGGATGCGGCTATAAAAGGCAGGTTTAAAATAATGGAACTGCCAGATGCGTTTAAGGTGTTTTTAAGCCGCTATTATCCAGCTTACATAACCAAGCCATCATACAACATTAACGATCAGGAGTTTTCTTTTGAGATAAATACAAAGGAAGTAGATGCTTATGTACAATTACTCGATAAAAAATTAAAAGGCTTTGATTTTAGTAAATTTAGCGGCAACCTTGGGTTAAAAAATAACCAACTTGTAATTGATGCCAATATACCTGTGTTTAGTTACGATGCTGTAGTTTTTAACAACGTTCGTTTACTGGCAAGTGGCGGGCTCGATACACTTGTAACCAGCATTGATGTAGATGAAATTACCATTAGCGACAGTTTTCATTTACCTGCTACAAAGCTGGTAATTAAATCGCTCAATGATGTTTCTGATATCAGCATAAAAACTAGTGCCAGTAAAACGTTGGGTGATGCTGCTATTAATGCAAGGGTACGCACCATGAGCGATGGGTTTAATGTATATTTCTTTCCTTCCTCCTTTATAATCAACGATAAAAAATGGGAATTAGAAAAAGATGGTGAAGTATCCATGAGCAAATCGCAGGTAAGTGCAAGCGATGTAAAATTTGTACAGGGGCTTCAACAAATTGTGATAAGTACGGAGCCCTCATCAACCGGTAATAGCCATGATATTGTAGTGCAGTTAACCAAGGTAAGTATAGATGATTTTGTTTCAATTGTTACCAGCCAGCCAAACCTTGAAGGTAAACTGAGCGGCACTGTACGAATAACAGATCCTTTTGTAAAACCATTTATTGATTACGATACCTACATAGAAGAGTTTAGAGTAGATAATGACTCAATAGGCTTGTTTAATGCCCAAGGCTCTTACGATGTAGCAAAATCTATATTGGCTATTAAAGCCACTTCAGTAAATAAGGAAAATCAGTTAGATATTGATGGCTTAATTAATTTTAAGGATAGTACCGTAAACCAAACAAGGCTTGCACTAAAGTCAAGTAAATTTAATATTTCTATCCTTAACAATTATCTTAACAGCATTTTCAGCGATATAAAAGGTACGGCAAATACAAATGATTTGGTATTATCCGGCAACACAAAACACTTATTACTTACTGGTACAGCCAATATTAATGAGGCGTCGCTTATTGTAAATTTTACCCAATGCAGGTATAAATTAAAAAATGAAAGCATTGTATTTAATCCGGATGAAATAGATTTTGGTAAAATGGAGCTTAAAGATACACTCAATAATAGTGCTCAATTGAGTGGCAAAATGTACCACCAGTTTTTTAGCAATATTGAGTTTGATAATATTTTATTTGAAACCAATAAATTATTGGTTTTAAATACTACCAAAAAAGATAATAGCCGTTTTTATGGAAAAGTAGTTGGTAAGGCAAGGCTACTGCTTACCGGTAAAGAAGATAATATGCTGATGGATATAAGTGGCGAACCAAGCAGGCTCGATAGCAGCCATATTTATATTTTAAGCGGTAATAGTATTGAAAATGGCACAATAGATTACATAGATTATATACAATTTGGCGATAAAATGGATGATAATTTTAAAACAAAATTATCTACCAATATTATTGTAAATATGGAAATTACAGCCAATACATCTTGTAAGGTAGATGTAATTTTAGATGAAGTAACCGGTGACATAATAAAAGGTGAAGGAAATGGTTTGCTAAAAATAAGGGTAGGTAACAAAGAGGAATTGAGTATATATGGCCGCTACGAAATTACCAAAGGAGAATACACTTTTAACTTTCAAACTTTTTTAAAAAAATATTTTACAGTAAACAGTGGTACCCTCGTTTGGAGCGGCGATCCGTTTAAAGCAATGATTGATATACAAGCAGAATACCTTGCTACCAAGGTAGATTTTAGCAATCTTTCCAGTACGGTTAAACAACGGGCAGATTTAAAGGTAATAGCCCATTTAACCGAAACCCTGTTAAAGCCAGCCATTGATTTTGAGTTTCAATTACCTGCCGGCAGCCCTGTTGAAGATTACCTTGT
>Ga0105048_10006277_pt1 | contig 19157 bp, 9 predicted proteins | sample MAT05_FD_78382 | JGI IMG/M metagenome (GOLD analysis project Ga0105048, IMG submission 78382) | Freshwater microbial communities from Lake Fryxell liftoff mats and glacier meltwater in Antarctica - MAT-05 | ecosystem: Environmental > Aquatic > Freshwater > Ice > Liftoff microbial mat | place... | reverse complement strand
CGCTTTGCGAAGCCTGCATGGCCACCAAGGACGAACACCTCCGCCTTCACGCTGTGATAGAATCGGGCGTTTACAGTTGGGAACGCTATGTGAAAGCCGGCGTTGAAGTCCTGGACATGGAAACCGGGAAGCCAGTCCCTCCTGATACACTCATCCAAATGGCCGCACCGTTCCGCACGGCTTTCCGTGACGCCCGCTTCATTGAGGCTGGGAGCGAAATGATGGAAATGCAGCGCCTGGCGGCAACTAACCAAGAGGAATAAATCCTCTCGCAGACCAACCGATTTTACCTTCCCAACATCCATCCCCAAAAATTTTCCACATTATGTCCACCCGAGGAACTTTCACCTGCAAGAACTGTGAGCACCAATTTCGAGGGATAACTGGAGGAAGCCCTGGCGGCGAGGAGTGGAGGTGCGAGCAGTGTGACAAGCGGCACATTGTGCCACGGGTGTTTGATCCGGATGAAGGCTTGTTCAGCGAACCTTTCGTGATGCGATCTAGACGCAAACAAAAGCCCAAGCCCACACATTTTTGCGAAGATTGCAAGATCCCGCTCCGCGATGATCTCCGCCCCATGTGCCCCATCTGCAAGTCACGCGACACCGGCGAACCCGGCGGCTTTGTGCTCCACATGATGTGACTAATGGCTCAGGCTGGCACTTCAAACGACCGTAGCAGCAAGTAGCAGAGAAAGCGCAGCGGCACCGCGGGTTGCAGTATCTTTTGTGGTGAGCAGCGCGCGAAGTTCAGCTTGAGCAAATTTGCGAGCGGGCTCAGCGTCGAGAGTGTCGATCAGACTGCCAGGTGTTGTTTCTTCACATTTGATTGCAAGCTCCATAGCTTCTTGAGGTGGGATGAGAATGGGCTCGGCACCGGGTCGCTGGAAACAGACGACAATAGTGTCGGGAGTCTTCATGCGGCGCGATGCACCCATCCAGCGCAATGCCCAAACCCAGAGCACGCCGCTTCCGTGTGGCCAGCTGTCGCTCGCCCTTACTGCAAATGCGCTCTCGCCTGCTCTCGCCGGAAAGACAGTCTCAAACATCCAATCTGTAAGCTCATCTCCAAAGCCCGCTAGAGTCGGGCGGATTTCTTGTCCGCGTGCCTTGCCTAAGACCTCTCCCCGTACCTCAGCGTAGCGGTCGCGATCGAAGGCGATATACACCTCTTCAGTTCTGCGCGTGCGCCCGCGAAACGCCGCCGGGCGACTGAAGTGATACACTCCCTCCACAAATCGGTTCTCGCTCGTCCGAGTTTCCATCAGCTTGATCCCGTGTGCTTCTGCAGCTAGTTCAAAGGCGGCACAAAAATCTTTGGGGCCAAGTTGCGGGGCCAGATGGAGTTCGTTTGCGGGCATGCCGAGGTCGTGCGCGAAGACCTTCTTCCAGCGATTCATTGAAGTGAAAGCATTTTGGACCCAACCGTCGATTCGCGCATCGGACACCGTCTCCCCGTTACTCATTGAGCGGGCAAAAAGTTCGGCCGGATTGATCTGATCAGCGACCACGCCGAGCAGCATCTGCTTATAGTCTTCGGCGTCGGCAGTGATGACGCCCATTGACGCCTGAATGCTAGCCAGCCGTTCTAAGATGCGAGTGGAGACGTGTTGATCCCACGAGGCGGGAACGCGCAGGTTAAAGACACGCACCTTCTGGCGCTGCCCATAACGATCAAGCCGCCCTATACGCTGCTGAAGACGCATAGGATTCCAAGGTAGGTCATAGTTGACCATCAGATGGCAGGCTTTTTGTAAGTTGATTCCTTCGCCGCCAGCCTCAGTGGATACGAGAAACCGAGCGTGTGTCTCGAAAGCCAGCCGCGCCGCCTTGCGGCCTTCTGTCTGGATGTCGCCGTGGATAATTACGGCATCCGCGCCTGGAAAAAGCGCATTGAGTCGAGTCACGAGCATCTCCTGTGTAGCGCGATATTGGGTGAAAAAGAGTATCTTCGCTCCTGGCTCCTGATCCTCAATTTCGCGCAACAATTTCGCGCAGCTCTCCCATTTAGAATCGGTTTCTAACGCGTTCACTTGACTGATCAGGTGTAAGAGCGCCGCCGCTTCAGATTTGAAAAACGGGAGTGCTTTAGTGCCATCTCCCTGGAGTGCGGGAAGCAGTTCTTCAGCGTCATCTTCGTCGGCCTCGGCGAGCAACTGCACAGCCTGACCTTGTAGCGCAGCGAGTCGACGTTCGAGTGTCTGCGCCAGCGCTGTCCAAGAACTCGCAGCGATCTTGTGGAAAGTATGCATTACTAGCTGCACGATAAGTGCCGCTGCTGGACTCACCTGGGCAAGCGAGCTTTGAATGTAATGTGTGAGAGCGAGAGCGGCAGCATGCTCGGACTCCTTCCACGCGACTTCGAGTGTGTACGTTTCGTGGCCCTTGAAGATGGGCTTTCCGTCCCAATGCACCGCTCGTGACTTCGGGGTACGTGTGATTGTTTCGGCTAATGCTGCCGGGGTCAGCAGAGTCTCTGTCGCTTCTCGCTCCATTGGGAAAAGATCGGGGCGTGTGAGATTAAGGAGGTAGAGGAAACGTTCGTCGTCTCCCTGGTGGGGCGTGGCGGAAAGGAGCAGGAGTCGGGGCGAACGCGGCGCGCCGTCATTACCAGTAACAAATTGGATGCATCTTTCCGCGACGAGCCGTTCAAAGAGCCTGTAGTTCGCCGTCTTCTCCAGTTTTTGTGTAAAGAGGCTGCGGGCTGCGGAAAGCTTGTGGGCTTCATCACAGACCACGAGATCAAATTCGCCAGACTGCCGCAGGGTCTCCGTGTAGTCGTCTCGTTTGAGACGGTCAATCGAGGCAATTACAAGTGGCTGATGAAACCAAGCGCTGGCGAGCTTGCCTTTGAACTCTTCACCCATCACGGCGAAGTAAAGTCCGAAGTGCTCTTCCAACTCATCCTTCCACTGCACCGCCAAGCCTTTTGGGCAGACGATTAGTATACGCCCGTCACGATGCTCCCGAAGCACGCTGGATATGAGTAACCCGGCTTCGATTGTCTTACCCATCCCAACATCATCCGCGAGTATGTGACCAAAGCGATTGGAAGAAAGAATCTTGTCTAAAACGAACGCTTGATGTGGCAGCGGCTGGGTCGAGCTTTTGAGGAATGCGCCATTGCGGTTGTTTTCCGTGAGCACCAAGCCTGCCGCGAGTTTGCGACGGAACACATCTACTGAACCCAGTTGTGCCGCGTGTAGATCATCTGCCGCATCGGGGACTGGCTGTATATCCTCGGGCGACAACAGTAATGGACGATCAGAATGGTCAAAGGAAGCGTGGAAGACAATTTCACCCAAGGCGTTTTCATCACGTAATTTGACCACACCGAAGCCATACTCCGGATGAGTTTTTGAGAAGACGCGCGTGCCAGGCTCGATAAGTGTGGATTCAGAGTTCATGGGTGATTGAGAGCGTAGTGGAGTAAGGGAATGTCGAACCATTCGCGGAAGACTGCTGCATCGTCTTGGTCTAGCTCCATCGCAGCTGCATGGATACGCTGGCTTGCTTCTCCGAGAGACTCAAAATCATAGCTCTCGGCCAGCTTGGATTCGATCCAGCCCAGCCGAGCTGCAAGCCGTCGAACGGGGGTGCAGACGAAGAACGCGCTTCCATCCACTTCCGGAGGAGTGATCACGCCCAGCCGCCGCAGCTCGCGCACAACAAAGAAGAGTGGTGAGCCAGCGCTTTGACCGAGGACGCCACGCCAAGCCCTCTCACCGGGAAGCTTCCCAGTTTTTAAAAATCGCAAAAGGTGCGTCGCGTTGTGTGGGTCGGTGGCGATGCCCATCACTTCTTCCGCAAATTGGTTGACGTAAACCAAATGTTGTAACTTCCGCACATCATAAAAAATCCGCCGCCAAAAGGTGGCGTCTTCACTTGCAGCATTCGAGCCCCGAGCTTCTTCGTGGATCACTTTATCAAAGATTGAGTCCGCTTCACGGAACCCGTTTTCGGTCTGTTCCCAAAAATTCATAGGTGCGAGTTTCTCAATCCAAAAACGTCGCACCCGTTCCACGGGCCAGCCAGCGCTCATCAAGCAGGCGAAACCGAGAACTTGATACCAGAGTCGCTGCCCTTGGATCGTCGCAGGAGAAGAAAGGCCGTTAACAAGGAGTGCCCTCCGTTCATTTGTTCCGAGACCTGCGGGACCGAAGAGAGGCCAAAGCACTTCGCTATCCAGTGTGTAGTCCTCGGGATCGTCGTTCTCGCGCCACCATGCGATTACATCGGATGGATCTATACGCTCAAAGTCGAACCTGGTCTGGACGGGCGGCAGAATTGGCATCCGTGCTGCCTCTTGAAATTTTGTCAGTAAATTCACAGCCTCGCGCCACTCATTTGTGTCTACGGCGTTCAGCTTGAACATCTGGGTGAACTGCGGTGATTGCAAATCAGCGAGCACGCGTACGCCGCGGGCAGTGTCTTCTTGCAACGTCCACGCGAAATCGCGCAGCGAAAATCGCACACGTGCCTCGGGATCGATCTTCATCAGCTCCGTTTCAAGTTCCGAATCGAGCCATGAATCCCCTTTAATGCCCCAATCCGCTGCATACGGGTTCCCTGCCAATTCGCGCATCAGTCTGCTCGGTGCGTCTAGGTCGCCATCGTGCGGCAGACATTGTAGTAACTCCTGACCACAAGCCTCCAGTTGTTCGCGGATCTTGAAAGGATTTCCCGGGAAATTTCCCGCCACCCATTTCTGAGCGTTAGAAACCGAGATCACCCGCGCCCAGCCGAGCCATTCTGCACGAGGCATTCCCGCACGAACCCTATCCCTCAATCGGTCCAAAACTATGTCAAAAGCATCCTTAATGAGGCTTTCGTTGACCTTACTGCGACGCATTTCCACACGTCCCGTATCGATGTCGAAATCCGCATTGATAAGGACGCCGCACGGCCCCGAGGTCTCCGTAGGGAATGTCAGGGAAAGCCGGTTCCAAGCGGGGTCTAACTCAATTGGGGATTTGTCGATCCCTAGCCGTATTGCAACCCCAAAACGCCTCCCTTCTGCGCGGGTTGAGATCCCCGCGAAAACGAGGAATTGCTCACGCTCCCCGGTAGAGGACTCTTCTATCACAACTTCGCTCCAACCATCCCCTACTGAACTTCGCTGGATTGCCCACTGCCGACGTTCTCCTCCATGTTCGAGAGTAATCTCGTTTACGTATTTCAAAAACACGAAGCTCGCCACGTGAAAAATGCTGAAGTTTCGTGCGCCCGCATTACCGAAAAGCTTCTGTGCATCTGTCCGGTTGCACTTGAAGAGAAATCGCGTTTCCGGAACTAATTCGGCCTGCGGCTCCGGCTCAGGGGGGTGCAAGAGTAGCAAGTCTTCTATACCGAAGTCATATGCGCCGGATCGTACCTGCACGATGTTTGTGACAGTGAAAACTGACTTAAAGCCTCGGTTAAATCGCCCGATCTCCTCCGCTGTATTGCGCTTGTCCGCCCGCAAACTCACGATGCGGGCAATATCATAACGTGCCTCGCCTTGCGCGTCTGGTTCGTTAAATGCGCGGCCACAGTGACTCGCTACAACGTGTATATTGTTACCTGCCGGTTCGGTACGGACATGAAAAGGGCATACACTTAACGGCTCGCCTGCGCGGCTAGCATAAGCGCTTTCTGCGTTCTGGAGCAGTTCGCGTAAGACATGCCGCTCTTCGTATCCCTCATCAATCACAAGCCGATCGCGTAAAACACCAACAATGCGATCGCGAAACACATTGTAAACCTGTTCCGCCGTTTTCCCCTCTTTGGTTGCCTTTTTAAATTCTCGGTCCTCTGGAGCGTGCAGCTCGTAAGTGGTGAGCAAGCGAATATATTGATCTTCGTCCGGTGCGCTTGCTTCGCGAGCTACGAGAAAACAATCACCGTGAAACGCGAAAGTCGCGTTGCGGATTTCGCAAACAGGCACACCCGGAGCCTTCCAATGCAAGTTCAGTTGGGAAATTGATTCGATCCGCCACGCTCGCGTTGCCAGCAGCGCCGTCATCCCAGGCAGAGAAAGGATTTCGGGGGAGACACGATCAACCGGGATCGCCCTACTTGCGCCCGGGGGTTCAAGTCGCAGCGAACTTGGACTGAGGCAAACGGAGGCAACTCGGGGCAGGTTTGTGAGGAGTTCCGGAAGAAAGTCTATGTGCCACTCCACTTTGCCCGCATGTGTAATAGTATATTGCCAAGCTTGATCAGCGGGGCTGCCGATGTCCATTCTCGTGTGAACGAATAGCTGATTAAGGATCGCAGTTCTATTGGACGCCAATCCGATAGTCCACGTTCCCCGGACATCGGCAAATAGGCCATCGAGTGCAACCAACATACGCTCGCCGCCAATTCCTAGCTGTGGTTTATCTTTCCAGCGCCAAAAGCGGCGCAGAATTTCCTGAGCCAATTCTGATCGACGCTCAGCAGTAATCTCGGAAAGGAACTGAAAGCCAGCGTCTTCCTGGAGGCTATGTTGTAAGATTAGTGCCCACGTCTCTGTGTTGAGCCAAACCGGAGACTCGCTGTATCCAGGCAATACCGTCGTAAGGACACATCGAAGTTCAAAGGGAATGTCGGCGTTCCTGCGGGAAAGATACACGGCGCCGGGCGCACAGTTCCGTCTTAAAAAGGTTTGTAGCGCTTCACGTTCAGCCGCCGATACAAGCCGCTGCCAGCGAGGTTGAAGATTGTTCCGTGAATTGCGGTGCGCAGGTTCGCACAAGAAGGCTAATGGTTGTTCGGCGTTTTTCTCGAACGTCTCTACAAAACGCGACGCGAGATCTTCTTCCAATCGTTCCTCGACAGTGGAAAGATAGGTTTCCCACAATCCCCACTCCTTCAGTTTTTCGCGAATTCGAGTCTGCGCATCGAAGTTTAGCGCTCCGCCTTTGTCCCAACTCCTTACAACACTCGCAAAACAGCGAACGCTGGAAGTATCAGCAAGCCATACCTGTGAGAGCGCCTGCCATTGATCGGCACCATGCTTTACTCGAATTGTTGCTACCGCCTCTTCACGAAACTCGGTGGGACAAAATTGACGGCGCATGGTCCAAAAGCGCTCGCCATGCTCAACCCAGTCGTCCAGCGTGGTGAATTTCTCCGGAAGTTCGTGCCATTCCACCGAAAAACGCGCAGTCCCCAGCCGATTCAGCTTCGCAACCAAAGATTCCCCAAAAATCGACATGGTCTTTCGCGAGTCTTCCCGGAGCCATTGTGCGGCGGAGCGAAAAGCAGCATGCCACGCATCCACAAGCTCTGCTCCATCGCTTCGTTGCATAAGTTGCGCGACGGTTGCAAGGCCGCCGGAATCCAGTTCGACCGGAACACGTCCGAGTGCCTCTTCAATCTGTTTCGGCGCTAAATCTTCCGCTCCGAGAATTGAGTGCAACATGTTCCGCCAGAAATCAGGCGTGGGATTGGGATGTTCTGCGGCCGCTGCGAAAAACGCACGCAATTGATCCGAGTTGGCAGCCGGTATTCCTAGATCGATTTTTCCCCCAGTTTCGACGAACGGAAAGTGATCTCCAACATGTCCGGCCGCAGTGCAGAGCTCACGCCATGAACGACGCACTGTGCTTGAGGAGGAGAGCCGCACCGCCAGTGCGTCCGGAGAGCGACACCAACCGCCCCAAAGCGTGCGAAGCAGTGGGCGCTCTTGCAGTGCCAGCTTCAGCCGTTTAAAAATTTCGTGAGACCATACCGCACCTTCGCGGGGCTCCTCCCGGAAAAGCCCTTCAATCTGCCAGTCGGCGTGCCGCTTTGCTGAATGGGTCTCGAGCCATTCAGCAAGCGCCTCGATGGCACGACCGATCTGAGTGCGGACATTTTCGTGTTCCTGATCGTTCCAGTCACCGCGTTTTAGGTCCGTTGGGAGATCGAGATGCAGATGAAATCGGAATAGAAAATCGCGGTTCGCGTCGTTAAGCGGGAAGAAGGCATATGCGCCGCCTTGTTGCAGTGAGAAGACTGCATCGTCGTCGTTCTTAAAATTGAGCAGCCACTTGGAGTCCGCGTGGAGCGCAATTTGCCAATGGTCGCCCGCTGCAATGCCGGTCAGCTTCCAGAAACGATCTCGCGTTGCTTCACTGCCCCGCTTGGTCTCCAGCGTCACTCGTGCCGCCGAAATACTACCGGGTAGACCGTCGGATGCATCTTCCCGACCAACGCGCATCGTCAACTCACTTCCTCCAAGTTGTACCGTGCGCACCTTTGGCAAAAACAATGGACACAATTCATAAAGTTCGTGTTCCTGTCCGGAGATGCGCGAGCGCACTTCGGCCGCCCCTGCGGAATGGAGGCGAAAGGCGAAAAATGTCCCCCTTACCGATTTCTGCAAAGCCGCCGCGCTTGCTGGCACGTCAGCGGGCAACAGTGGTAGGAATTCTGGCGTGCAGTAGCCCAGTTTATCAGCCGTGAGCATTTCCGCGCTAACCGGTGCTCCTGCCTCCGTCAGCCGCTTGGCAACGCGGTGCAGTCGTGTTTCCTCTGGCAACGAATGCGGCTCGTCCTCTTTTGAGATCGGCAGTCGAAAGACGGTTTCCCCATGAGCATCCCAGCTTCGAACGAGCACTTCCGAGGCAATCCGGTAGCACGATTTGAAACCTATTCCAAAGCGCCCAATCGTCTCCGCGTCCAGTTCGCGGACCTTCCCTCCTCGGTGAACGAAAAATCGGCTTAAACCGCGCAGATTACCTGGCGTCACTCTCCGTCCATTGTTTGCAACCAATAGCCAATCCCCATCCACGAGCAGTCGGACTTCAGCATCACCCTTGCCGTCGTAGGCATCATCAGCGTTTTGCGCCAGTTCAGCGAGATAAGTCGCGGCGAGAGCTCCACTCTGGATGAGGAGATTGCGCACTTGGAGATGTATTTCACCGCCGGGATTATGAAGGTGGAGCAACCAGTCCCCATAGAGGGCATCGCATAATTGTTCGGGCGTCAGCCACGCTAGCGCTTCTTCCAAGCAATCTACCGTGGTCTCAAAGTGCGCATCAGTAAGTTTGTTGATTTCTGCTGGGGGAGCATCATGGCAGGCCGCGTGGAAAGCCTCACGGTAGAAGAGTATGGGCATACGATGGGGAGCGAGTGCCGAATCTAGCTACTGGCACGTTCGCAGACAAGGGATCCATTAGAATTCATTCCGAAGAGCTTTTTCATTAAATCAAAGTATGTCGACCCATGGGACAACCGTTGTCACACCTGCCGGTGTATTTATCAGCTATCTAAGACCAATACGGAATGATCCCCTCATCGCGTTTCACCTGCGCAGCGAGAGTAATGAGTCCGATTTTTTCGCATGCCCGTTTTAGTAATTTGAAGGCCTTTTGTTGATCGACGATCAAAACCTCGGCCTCCGCTATCATTTCCAAAGCGATCCAGCTGTTTTTCAGCTGAACGTGCGCTGTGGGATCGTGAATGACAATAGTCGCCTCCCGGTTCCAAGTGCCTCCGTTTGTGAGGTTCTGACTGCCTACCGTTGCGTATCCATTCGGATTCTTAAATGCCTTTGCATGAAGACGTGGAACGTCGAAGAGGGGATAACCTCGACCCCAGTTCGATAAACCCAGTTTCCAACACCTTCCGCGACAATGGACGGCGATCAGGTGTTGCTACAACGGCCAGAGAGGGGATAGCCATCAGATCTTCACGTAATTAATTTCCGCCCCTCTCGTCAGGCGGGTTTCCTGGATGGCTTGCTCCACGGAGAGGGGGCCACCTTCGAATTTCTGAAAAATGTCCAGGCCTCGGTCGATGGTGATTTTCCAGCCGGTGTCGGTGGTGATGCTCCGGGCGTGGAAGCTGGGGCTGTGGTTGAGTTCCCAGGAAAAGGCGACTCGAGATCCGGTAAAGGTTTGGACGATCTGGTTCAGGTTTTCTTCCTGGCGGACGCAGGTTTCCAAGTCGGACTGTGTGATGAGATGCACCTCGGCCTCGTCCCCCTCCGTCACGAGATCATGGATCGTCTGGAGGAGTTCCATGAGGTTTCGTGCCTGGAAAAAGTGGCGTACGTAGGGGTCACTAATGGCGATCTTGCGGGCACCACTGAGGTGTTGTGCAAAAAGGCGGCGGTAGCTCCAGCCTTTGGTGTTTTCTGGCACGACGAGATGTCCTGGCTGTAGGCCAGCCGGTGAGACTGGTGACGTCGTCGTCGCAGTCGGGGCGGCGTGGTCGATTTTGCCGCCTGCAGGCTCGACCACTTTCTCTACCTCGTCGTCGGTTTTGGCTCTCGGACCGCAGAACGCCGGATACTGGATTTCCTCGGGGGTGAGCACGGTCACGGATGCGCCACCGCCAATCGGCTGATAGGTGAAGTCATGAGGCGCAAACGTGTCGTCGATCCGCAGGATGTGCTCCCGCACTCGCCGTCTTCCTTCCATGGCAAAGGCGAGTAGCTCCTCGACTTCCGCCGCAGTCGCATTTCCATCTGGAAACAGGATCTTCATCAGTCCGGAGAAAGTTTTTTCAAAGCCGGTCTGGTCGCGGGTGGAGACCTCGGACGTGATTTCAAAGTGCTTTTTGTAGGTGCCGGTGAAGTCTTCGCCCCGTAGGTGCTTAAGCACTTCGGAGATATAATCCACGACAAAGCCATACCCGCTGGTGAAAAGCTCATGTCGAATGGGGGCGACTTCCCAGCCGGGATTGAAGGTGTGGATGCGATCCAGAAATGCGGAGTCGATATATTTGTCCGGTAGCGGTTCGAAAAAGTGGGAATGCTTCAGCATGTAGGCCACCGACTTTTGCGTATTGCCCATGAAGACCATCGAGGCTTCAGCGGTAAGCTGCTCGATCCCGCGTGAGAACGTGCGGTTGGCCATGTAGTTTTTCATGATGTCCACCAGCGCCTTGTCCACTTTCTTGTCCTTCCCGGCGAACTCATCGAAGCAGACACAATCCCAGTAGCCCACGAGCCCGATCTTGCCGCTCGAATTACTGACGAAGAGCTTTGGCGCAGTCACCTCCGAACCGGAAATCAACATCCCGTGCGGTGAAAATTCCGCATAGACATGAGACTTGCCGGTGCCCTTCGGGCCGAGTTCCAGGAGGTTGTAATTGCGCTCACAAAACGGGATGAGGCGTATCAAGGTCAGCAACTTTGCCCGCCGTCCGAACATCTCGGGATTGAAGCCAAGGCTCTGCATCAGGACATCCATCCACTCCTCAGTGGTGAATTGCGCCCGGGCCTTCAGAAATTCTTCATAGTCCACGCCAGCCACCTGGATTGGTTTGAGCACGTCGATCTGCCACGGACTGATATTTTGATCTTCGGAGACCGCGTAGGTGACATCGCTAATGCACCAGATGCCGCCTACCAAAAGCTTGGGAAAGCGGCGGACAAAGTCGTCGGAAACCGGAACTTTTTTCAGGCCAAGGTTGGTGAACTCCGCTTCGTAAAAACCGCCTTTGTCGTTTAGCTCAACCGTCAGTTTGTCGATGACCTTGTGCCGCCCTTTCTCCTTGATCGTGGACTTTACCAACTGCGCCTGACTGCGATGCACGTAGTGCTTGGAAAGAATTTTGTGAACTGATTCGAGGCCCGCTTTGATCACGTCGTTGTCATCCGTCGCACAGTGCTGTCCGAGCAGGTATTCCAACACGTACGTGGGGACGACCGCGTTTTGCTTCAGTCCGTTGGTCAGGTCCTTGCGCACGACCAGCCCAGGGAAATGCTGCAGGATCTTTCGATCCAATGGAGTGAGATCGCGGGGTGCGGCCACAAACGGCTCCGCTGATTCGGTTGGTGCGATTGGTGCGGGTTCAGTGTTCATCGAAGTCGCTGGTGAATGGTTTCTGCAATTTGAGGCTTTGGCTCTTGTATATGACGATCTGGATTGTGCCCGACACGGTTTCCTCCAGGCGGAGGTCCACCTCGCGGTTGTTGAAGGCATCGGCGGCGTGCGAGAGCACCAGGATCATGGTCGTCTCACGCTGGCGGGCCTCTGGCTCTTTGGAGTCAAACGTTTGCGTCTTGATCTCGGAGAGGACCGTCCCGTCTTTGGCAAAGATCCCGACCCGGAGCGTGCGCGGCAGGACCTTGCCGAGGGCGGGCTGATCCTGGAAGAGCGAAATGGAAAGCTGGCCTGTGGTGATTTTTGCGGGCACTCGCAGTAGATCCACCTCGATCCGCCCGGTATCATCAGTGCGAGCCTTATGGATTTTGACCACGGGCACCACTACCTCCTGGAGGCTGATCCCGCCGTGAACATAGCGCTTCCCGGAGCCTTGCAGCGGAAATCGTCCGAGCGACAGGGGGAACACCGCTGACCATTCGTCGCCCAAGCCCAGGGCGCTACTGCTGAAAATCTTCACCCTTGAGTCCGATGCAATGTCTTTCCCAAAGGCGTAGCGTCGATTGCGGCAAGTCCATTCGCTCGCGGCGGGCAGTGCGATGGTGTCGTCCAAGGCCACGTCATCCTGCTGAAAAAGAAATCCGTGATCGGCGGTGAGGAGCATGTTGCTCCCATTGATGTTCGCAACCTTTTTGATGATCAGATCCAGCTCCGCAAAAGCCTGTTCCACCGCATCAAAAGTTTTTGCTTCCGTGCCCGGCGCGTCGCCGGTTTTATCGATGACGTTGTGGAAAATATAAATGACGTCGTGATCGCGCATCAGGGTGCGGCCATCGGTCTTCGTGTTCAGCTCCAAGAAGACCTCGGCCTGAATCCCCGTCGCCTTGCCATTACAAGCGAGGCGCAGAATCTCCGCCCGGTTGGCCGTCCCGGTGGCACTGCGCCCATCCACGGTTACCGTGGCGTCTTCAGGATCGACAGTCCATTGCTGGCCGGGGAGCAGCGCCGCCATTCCGAGCTGGGTATAGGACGGGAGTACGCCAAAGAGAGCCTCCACCTCCGCAGACCAGCGGTTGGAGGAGCGCAGCCTTTGGGCGAAATCCGCTGCCGCTTCGTAGCGCAGGGCATCGGAGATAATGACGAACACCTTCTGCCCCTTGCCCAGAAACGGCTGCACATAATGGCTGTAAAACTGCCGCTGAGCGACCAGCCCTGGGCACTTCCACGTTTCCATCCCACGCACCTGATCACTCCAGCGATCGGCCAGCGGGAGGAGAAAATTATTCACGTAGGCTTTCTCTACCCATTGCGTGATTTGCTCCATCACCTGCACCTGTCCGTAGCGGCGTAGATTCCAGGTGCAAAGTCGGTAGGCCAGGTCGATCCGCCACCAACTGGCCACGTAACGGCTCACGCCTTCGGCTACGGAATCCACCGTGAGATCGACCGAGGCCAGTAATTCGCGCAACTCCACCGCCTGTTCCAGAGCCGCGTAGCCGTGCTCGTGCTCCGGTCGCCAAAAGGAAGCCCGCCGCTGTTGCGCGACCGCCAGCAGATCACTGGCGGCGGCACCTTTCGTGAATGACTCACAGAGCCGGTGGAGGGTGAACTTTTCAAAAAGCTCAAACGTATCCCAATCACCGACCGTCACCCGCGCCTCCAGTGCGCCCAGGGCTGTGGCGATTTGCAGTTCCTTCTCCATCTGGTGCGACCATTGGCGAAATGAAACGCTGTGCGTCTGACTGTCCTTCCATCGTTGCAGGAATACCCTCGCGTGAAGATGGAGCGCCACCTGATCGTCCAGCGGATTGGCCCCGCGAAAGAGCGACACCACGAAATCCCGCAGTGAAGGTGTGGATGCGGCGTAACCAAAGAGACGCTCCACTTCCCGCCAGAAAGGCTCCACCAAGGCTGCCGATCCAAAACACTCGGTCACCGGATCCATGCTGATCAACTCCGCCTCCACCTTACTGTTTAGGAAACGCAGCAACAAGGCATCCACCTCGACCGAAGTGCCCGCGAGCACCGCCATCATCTTGAGCCGCAGTTCCCGAGTCTGGTCTTCCTTGCCGATCAACTCCCGCAATGCATCCACTCGCTTGGCGTTGGTGAAATAGTGCGCGTGGTCTTCCGCCAGATGAAGGAAATCATGGGGTAAGCCGACATCCTGCAACGCGAGGGACGCCTTGTCCGCCTTGTATTCGTAGCCTTGGAGCAGCAGATCGAGCAGCCAGTTATCTGCATCTGCCGGACGGGCGATGGGGAGGTAAATGAGGAAGCGCGTCTCCGGGTTCGGATCCCGCACCACCTGCACCTTGGTGCCAAACTCATTCCCCATCACGGTCAGCTTCGTCACCCCTTCATCCGGGAAGGCGTGATACGTCTCCGCCCATTCCCGGTTGGAATCATACCAGAAGACCAGGCGATGCTTCTGGAAAACCCGTTGGAGGCTGTCGTGGATCCGTTTCATGTCAGATGGAATCCAGGAGATAATCTGTTTTGGCCTTACTCAGCCACTTGCTTGTAAACCACTCCTGGACGGCAGGCTTCCGTCCGCAAGCACGCGAGAGCTCCTCCAGTGAGCGCAAGCGATCCTCCAACCCAAGTGCACAGGCCGCCCAGACTGCGGCGCGGTCGCCGGTGGTGAGGAGTAATGCCTTCTTATCCTGCGTGATCACATACGCCAAAAGGTGACACTCGCCGTCATCGATTTTTGTCATCAGTCCGGTGCGCAACTGCGCGGTTACGATCTGTAGTTTGGTCACTTCGGCCACTTTCACTTTCGCGGTGAATAATTCCTGATCCACCACAATGTAGCTTTTGATCTGTCGGTTGCCAGCCAGCGTCTCCCTCCGGACTTCGGCCACTGTGCGGATGTCGAAGTGATTCAGCAACGCCGCCCAGCAGTCAGTGGCAATGGCCTCAATGATCACATTCGTATCCACATAGACAATTTGGCGGGCGGGCGGAGGCATCCTGAGAAATTCAAAGTCCGATTTCGACCTTCACTCCGTGGGCCTGGCAGCAGGCGCGAAACTCATCCAGCCCGAGATCCAGCAATTTAAGCAAGCGGCGCACCGACAATTCACCGTGCTCAATTCCCCAGGCCGTCCGTTCGATGAAGCGCTGGGAAAACAGCGGGCGGCTGGCGGCTTTTGGTTCCACCGGAGCGCTACGAGTAGCGGCCTCACTCAATTCGGTGTTCTTCAGCCAACCCAAGGCCACCAAGCGCCAGCCGACCGCCACTGTGGATACGTGAAAGTAATCAGCCAGCACGCCCAAGGTGTCCTTCAGTGGTGATTTCGCGATCAACTTTTCCCAACGCGGCTGCAACTCCGCCTCGGGCATCAAGAGAGCTCCCGCAAAATTGTCCGCGAGTTGTTCTGTTCGTTTTTGTTTGTAGCCTTTGGGTTTCAGGCGGTCCACCCGCTCGGGCGGAAGGGCGTCCCAAGTCAGAACATGGAAAAGCTCATGGGCGAGATCAAAGGCCTTCCGCCCGATGGACTCAGCACGATTGATCAGGATTGCGTCGCCGGTGGCGAGCTGCACGGCTGCGCCTGAGACGCCCTTCGGCATGTCCACCTCCAATACGAGTAGCTTGAATTTACTTTCCAACGCCCCCACCAGCTTTTCCGCTGGCACGCCTCCCAGTTGCAATTCTCGGCCCACCGCCTCACCAGCCGACTGCGCCTCTTCAAAGGTGCTGTGGCTATTGATGGCCAGGCGGGGACGCAAGAGACTGGGGGACTCACTTCGACACTCCCCGAGTCGCCGCCACAAGGCCAGCCAGCGCCCGGCTCGTTCCTCAAACTCATCCAACGCTTTTGTCGATACTCCGGCCGCCCGGTAGGAAAATTCTCCTTCCCCCACCAGACGAAATGGATCCGTGAAGAAATCGAGTTCCTGCCCGGTGGCCCCGGCGATGGCAATCAGCTCCTCGGCGGTGACGCGACGCTGCCCGGCCTCCATCGTGGCAAGTGTTTGCCGGTCTTTGAACCCGACTTTTTTGGATAAATCGACTTGGGTCAGCTTCGCCATTTCACGGGCGGAGACCAGACGACGGGGCAGATAAGGCAGTGTGAGTGACATAGCAGAAAGGAGGAAAAGGGCCAAGCAAGGAAGCCTTGCAATTGGATAATTGCAAGAAAATATGCCATTCTCCTTGAGTGGCAAATTGGATTTACTTCTCCCTCGCCGCCCGCACGGCGATGAGGGGGAGGGGATCGCCGAGTTTTAGGGAGTTCACTTTCACGCCGTCATCGGGGTCTACTTCAATGCGGGCTTGGCCGAGGCGCCGCCCAATACGGTGCTGGATATTGATCATGAACCTGCGGCTAGGGGTGTGGAAATTATCTCAGAAACGTGGGTCTGATCGCCGGCAGGAAACAACTCTGCAACCCCTACCGATTCATACCATTTACGATAAATACTCAGCATCCGTTTGCGGCAGGCGGTCACGAAAGCGATGGCGGCTTCTTGCTTTTGTCTTGTCTCATGGCCGCTAGAAAATGCAGCCAGTTCTTCTTCCTCCAAAAAGCTGTCAACGCGCTGTTTCTGTTTTGGCGTTCCATCTTCGCCCATCAATTTTTCCAGCGCGGTCTCTGCTTGCTCTGAGCGGTTATCCTCCATGGGCCACGCCCGAAAATTGCCGATGGTGTTGACCCATTCTGCGCACGCACCTTTAAACTTGCCTTGTTTGCTGTGGACGTAGGTTTTGGCCAGGATGTGGTCGAAATCCCACGGACGATTATGCCCTTTCCAGAAATCTTTACGGGCTGGGTCGTAGTCGGGGAATCGTCGTTGGAGAAAATCCCGTTGCACATAGAGTAGCAGTTCCATCTGTCCACGGAACCACAGAAACTCACCCCAGCGCACCCAGAGTTTTTGGCGCTCCTCTTCGGATTTTTCCGGATGCCCCAAGGTCCCCCAATTCCATTGGAGAAGCGCCGTCTCAGATAGCTCACGAAAAAAGCCCTCAACCGCCTCGGGTGCGTGGACGGTGCGGAGGTGGCCTGCTTCCTGTGCCTGAGCCAATCCACGTTGGAAGTTAGCGCGTGAAATCTGTTCCCTGCACGTGGCGAAAAGGAAGTTGGCAATAGCCAGTTTATCCCGGCCGAACCAGTGAACCACAGTCACCAAAGCTTGCAGACACCGCGCCCGCTCAGGCTCGGGGAGTTGCCAATCTGTGGAAGGGCGTTGGGCGAAAGTCAGCAGCAGGAGGAAGACATCCGGTGAGTCGCGGGCGATGCTGGCGATATGCACCGGCAAGAGACCGCTCGGGTTGAGTCCTGGATCATAGCGGAGCCAGTCGCCCGACTGCCTGCACCCGTCTGCCAGCCTCTTGTGGATGTAGTCATAGACCGATGCAGTCCTCTCGTCCTGCTTGCCCGCCATTTTTCGAATTTGGCTTACGCCCAACGCGCTGGGGAGGCGCTCACGATTTTCTCCGGCCAGCGCGGCACGGATGGCGAGCGAAATCAGCCGAGTGGCCGGCATCGGTTTCACGATTTCGTCGATGGGACCGGCCAACTTGGGCCAGTAGGCCTTGATCATAGAGTAGGCAAGTTCTTCGCCATCGAGTGGGGTCCCTTGCTGATTGAGCCGCTGAAATAAGTGCTCGATGCTGGAAATATTTGCACGTTCCAGTGCTTTCAGTCTCCTGCCGATTGTCGGAAAGCAGATCGGAGGGTGCACACAAGGCGATGATTTCAGTGTGCTCGATCCGCCGTAACGCCCGAAAAATGCAGGCACGGTTCGGCTCTTTGTTTGGATCCTTGAGGAAATCGCGGAGGGGGGCGTGCCATGGCAAATCGTCGGTGCCACCCAAGCGGGCAAGCAGGGCGTCCCAAAAGTTATCATCTTGCCGGATCATGAGCAGCCACGCGAGCGGCACGGGGACATTTGCTGCCTGAGGGCATAGTTTGGCAGGCGAGGGGCGACAGTAGTTTTCAGCGGACGGATCTTGCCCGATCCGCTTCAAGGCATCCCGGATTTCACGCGCCCCGAGTGGCTTGGCAGCGTCGCCTCGGGTGTAGCCCCACGGGTGGGAAGGAGTGGTGAGCCGCACCACGAACTCTCGTGTGCTCCACTCGTCTTTAGTGGGATCGAGGTCGAGCCAAAGTATGGATGTGATGCATGCGACCTCAGCTTGGCCGCTTAAAACGCGGAACGCATCTTTGTAACCGAGCGCGATGGCATCGCACCGCTGTTGCCCATCGAGCAGATGATGCGTGATGTTAGGCTTGGTTTCGTCGGTGGACTTGATCTGTTCGGGTATCTTGGCGCTTAAGACCAGAGCGCCAATGGGGAAGCCCCTCAGAATCGAATCCCAGAGCAACTCGATTTGCGAGGGGTCCCACACGAGTCCGCGCTGGAGCACGGGCACGCTCGCCCACACCAGCGGACGCTCGGTAATCTCCGGGATGTCGTGCCACGCTGCAATATGCCGAAGCGGCAGGGCAAAACTGGATGCCTCCTCAGCACCCTCGGCGGGGCACGAGATGCTCACTCTGCCTCCTTCGCGGCCAGCCCAGCGATGGGGGCGAGGGCTTCGCCGAGTTTGAGGTAGTTGGTTTTTACGCCGTCATCGAGGTCGAGCTCGATGCGGGCTTGGGCAAGCGGGAGCATGGTTTGGCGTTCCCATTCCTCACATTCGGTGAGGATCTTGGTGAGTTTGTCGGCTTCCTTGCGGGCATCGGTTTTGGCTTTGGCGGTGGTGGCGGTGGTTTGCTCCTGGACGAGGTGGGGGAGCTTGTTGCGAAGCTTGGCTTGGTAGTCGCGGAGGTATCTGTTCAGGACGAGGTTCATCGTGTCCTTGGTGTAGCGGTGCAGGTAGAGGAGCACGCTGAAACCTTTTTTGGGGCTCTGGATAAGCCAGTAGATGGGACGTTTTTTGTAGGTTTGGAGGTGGTCCTTGTAGAAGTCGGTGAGGAAATATTTGCGGAGTTCTTTGCCGAGGGAGTCTTCGATGAAACGCAGGTTTTCTCGCAACGTGGCTTCGCCGAAGGTGACGCGCATGAATTCCCGCGTTCTTGAGACAATGTCATCGTCGAACCATTCCCCATCCAGGATGGGGAGAATTCCATCCGTGTTCGGATGGAATTCAGGGGTGAGGGAACAGGGATCAGGGGTGAGGGCGGATTCTTCGCTGACCTCTGTCCCCTGACCTCTGTCCCCTGTTTTCGCCGCTACGATGCGGACATAGTCTTCGAGCGTGGCACCCGCGTCGGCCAGGATCAGGCCCGGAGCGTGAAGCGAAAACCGGCCCATCATGCAGCCGACGGCATAGGAGAGGAAGGCGGCCATGTCGCGGCGGGCGTCGGCGCGGGCGAGGGTGATTTGCTCCTCGGGCACGGCGGGCTGCAACTCGCCGTCG
>Ga0105048_10006275_pt1 | contig 19159 bp, 17 predicted proteins | sample MAT05_FD_78382 | JGI IMG/M metagenome (GOLD analysis project Ga0105048, IMG submission 78382) | Freshwater microbial communities from Lake Fryxell liftoff mats and glacier meltwater in Antarctica - MAT-05 | ecosystem: Environmental > Aquatic > Freshwater > Ice > Liftoff microbial mat | place... | reverse complement strand
CTGCCTGACCAAAACTCGCGCTCAAAGCTGTCGTTCAGGCCCTTGACCTTGCCCAGCGAAAACAGTTTGCGAAAGATGGCCGCCCAGCTGGCGATCGAAATCCCCATCAGCAGCACCATCACGAGTTGCACCACCAGGCTGGCATTGAGCACCATGGTGAGGATGGAAAGGTCTTGGTTCATAACAGTTTGTCCAGGATAACTTGGGGAATTCGGGTGGGTTTGCCCTGGGCGTTGACCCAGCTGGCGCGGATGGTGGCCTCGCACAGCAGCACCGGCTCGCTGTCGGTTTGGCGCAGCACCTGCTGCTGGATGGTCATGGACGCCCGACCCGGTTCTGTGAGTGTGGTTGTCACCAAAAGTTCATCGTCGAGCCGGGCACTTTTCAGGTAACGCACATGCGCTTCACCCACCACAAACATACCGCCGGTTTCCAGCTTCAAGGCTTGCTGGTGGATGCCGCAGGCACGCAACCACTCGGTGCGGGCACGCTCACAAAACTTCAGGTAGTTGGCGTAGTAAACGATGCCGCCAGCGTCGGTGTCTTCCCAATACACACGCAACGGCCAGTTAAACGATGGTCGATCAGTGCCCGGCTGGGTGGCAGTGGTGTGCGTCATGCCAGCAGCATATCGAGTCGGCTGACCGCCTCTTGCAGTTGCGCCATTGAATTGGCGGTTGACAAGCGGATGAAGTGCCCGGTGCCGGCGTGGCCGAAGTCACGCCCGGGCGTGACCGCTACATGGGCGCGGTTCATCAGCGCAAAAGCCAAATCCCAGCTGCCTTGCACGCCCAGCTTGTCGCACGCGGCCTCGCAGTTGGCCCAGGCGTAAAACGCACCGTCGGGCATCACTGGCACGCTTAGCCCCAGGGCGTTGAGGGCGGGGATGAAGTAGTCGCGCCGGGCTTTGAACTCGGCACGGCGGCGCTCGTATTCGGCCAGGCTCTCGGCCTCAAAGCATGCCATCGCGGCATGTTGTGAAATGGTGCTGGGGCAGATGAACAGGTTTTGCGCCAGCCGCTCGATCACCGGTACCAGCGCTTCGGGCACCACCAGCCAGCCCAGGCGCCAGCCGGTCATGCTGAAGTATTTGGAAAAGCTGTTGATGCTGATGATGTCGTCACCCAGCGCCAGAGCCGTCTGGCCAAACTCGGCCTCATGGCTCAGGCCCAGGTAGATTTCGTCAATGATAGAAATGCCTCCCAGCCCCTGTACTACCTTATGAATACGCTTCATTTCTGATAGCGACATAGAGGTGCCGGTGGGATTCGAGGGGGAGGCCAGCAGCACGCCGCGCGTCTTTTTGTTCCAGGCGGCAGCGACTTTGTCGGTGCTGAGCTGAAAGCGCTCCGCAGCGGTGGTGGGGATCAGTACCGCATTGCCCCCGGCAGCGGTCACAAAGTGCCGGTTGCACGGGTAGCTGGGGTCAGGCATCAGCACCTCATCGCCCGGGTCGATCAGCGCCAGACAAGCCAGCTGCAGCGCGGCCGAGGCCCCGGCGGTCACCACAATGCGGCTGGCAGGCACTGCCACGCCAAAGCGCTGCAGGTACCACTGGCTGATGCGCTCGCGCAGTTCAGGCAGACCGGTGGCCGGTGTGTATTGCGTCAAACCGTCGCGGACGGCTTTGGCCGCGGCCTCTTGCACCAGCGGCGGCGCGGTGAAATCAGGCTCACCAATGTTCAAAAAGATCATCGGCTTGCCAGAATCTGCTGCACCGGCTGCCAAAGCCTGTGCAGCTTTAGCGACTTCCATCACGTAAAACGGCTCAATGCGCTGGGCGCGCTCAGACACCTTCATGGTCAAGCAGCGGTGTGGCCTGGTGTGTGGCCCGAGGGTCGGTCAGCGTTTACTTCTGCCTCACGCAACTGGCGGGCCAGAGCGTTGAGCACGGCGTTCACATATTTGTGGCCGTCTGTACCGCCAAACTCCTTGGCCAGCTCGATACATTCATTCAGCACCACGCGCCAAGGCACGTCCGGGCAGTGGGCAAATTCATACACACCAATCCACATGCAGGCGTGTTCCACCGGCGAGATTTCGCTCAAAGGGCGGTCCAGCACCGGCTGAATTTGCGCATCCAGCTCGGCTGCGTGTTCGGCACAGCCATGCAGCAGCGCATCAAAATGCACTGCATCGGCTTTGGAAAACCCGGCCAGGTCGCGGGTGAAGGCGTCCACGTCATCCAGTGGATTTCTGCCCACCAGCACTTGGTAAAGCGCTTGCAGTGCAAATTCACGAGCGCGGGAACGCTCAGACTTGCTGGCCGCTTTGCGCACGCCGGTACTGGTAAAGCCCTTGCGGGGTTGGCGCGGCGGGCGTTTGGAAGGGCCGACGGGGTGGCTTGATTCACTCATTCAATACTTTCCAGCAGGTTGGCCATCTCAACGGCCGCGCGTGCAGCGTCACGGCCTTTGTCGGTTTGGCGGGCCACGGCTTGGGCCATGTTTTCGACAGTCAGGATGGCGTTGGCAATCGGCACCTTGTAGTCCAGCCCAACGCGGCTCACGCCCGCGCCAGATTCGTTGGCCACCAGCTCAAAGTGGTAGGTTTCGCCGCGGATGATGCAGCCTAGCGCAATCAGCGCATCGTATTTCAGGTTGTCGGCCAGGCCCTGCAGGGCAATCGGCACTTCTAGCGCGCCGGGCACTTGCACCAGGGTGATGTTGTCTTCGGCGACGCCCAGGGCCAACAGTTCGGTGCGGCAGGCCTCTGCCAAGGCGTTGGTGATGTCGGTGTTGAAACGCGCTTGCACGATGCCAATGGTGAGCTTTTTGCCGTTCAGGCGGGAGTCAGTAGCGTCAAGTGCGCCTTGTTCTGCGATCAGCATGGTGTTTGGGTAAATTGTTGAGGTCAGGGCGTGACGTAGCCGACGATTTCAAGACCGTAGCCGGTCATGCTGGGCATGCGCCGGGGGTTGCCCAACAGTTTCATTTTTTGCACGCCACATTCGCGCAAAATCTGCGCGCCCACGCCATAGGTGCGCAAATCCACGCGGCCACGTTCGGGGCCGTGACTGGCTTTGGCGGTGCCGTCAAACTGCGCCAGCAATTGCGCACTACTTTCGCCGCAGTTGAGGAACACCACCACGCCCTTGCCCTCGGCGGCAACACGGGTCAGGCTGGCTTCCAGGCTCCAGGAGTGCATGACGCGGCCCTTTTCAAGCGCGTCCAGCACCGACAGCGGCTCGTGCACGCGAGCCAGCACAGCCTCGTCGGCCGTCCACTCGCCCATGACGAGCGCCAGATGTACGCTGTGGGCAGTTTTGTCTTTGAAGGCATGGGCGGTGAACTGGCCAAATGCGGTGTTGAGCGGCCGCTGCCCGATGTGCTCGACCAGCGACTCCATGCGGCTGCGGTGGTGAATCATGTCGGCAATGGTGCCAATTTTCAGGCCATGTTCGGCGGCAAACAGCTGCAAATCAGGCAGCCGCGCCATGGTACCGTCGTCTTTCATGATCTCGCAGATCATGGCGGCGGGCTCGCAGCCCGCCATAGCCGCCAGATCACAACCCGCTTCGGTATGGCCGGCGCGCATCAGCACGCCGCCATCCACCGCTTGCAGCGGGAAGATGTGACCAGGATGAACCAGATCAGCTGGCTTGGCGCCTTGTGCCACCGCGACTTTGACGGTGTGCGCTCGGTCGGCGGCGGATATGCCGGTGGTGATGCCTTCGGCGGCTTCAATCGACACCGTGAACGCCGTACCCTTCTTGTCGCCATTGCGCGCCGTCATGGGCGGTAATTGCAATAGCTCGCAGCGTTCTTTGGTGAGTGTCAAGCAAATCAGCCCACGACCAAAACGGGCCATGAAGTTGACCGCCTCGGCGGTAACATGGTCAGCCGCGATGATCAGGTCGCCCTCGTTTTCGCGGTCTTCTTCATCGACCAGAATCACCATGCGGCCAGCTTTGATGTCGGCGACGGTGTCTTCCACCGGGGAGATGGCGACGGGTTGCAGTGCAGTAGTCATGTGTTTGGGGATGGTGCAGGCGGGCAGGCAGGAATATGTCGCGTACCGCTTAATTCATGTAAGGCTGTATTGTCCCAGATCGGAGTTTGAGCGCAACGGGGCAAGCAAGCGTCCTCCGATTTCGTCCGTGGCCTCTATGGCGTATTACGCAGAAAAGCGCAACTTCAGACTTCTTGATGCGGGAAGGCAAGGCATCTGACATTTCGGAATTGAATTTGCACTCACAAGAAGATCCAGACCAAGGACGTCACCTTGCTGCCTGACCTGCTGGCACTGGTGGACTCCAGTGCGCGCGGTGACCCAGAGTCCCCTTAGGCCTTCGAAGGCAACCAAAGCCCGGACCGTAACGCTCAGGAACTGGTGTTCATACCCAAGGCCGATGGCAAACAACGTCCACTTGGAAGAGCCTCAGTGGCGGACAAAATCGTGCAACAGGCGGTAACCACCGTAACTTCGGCTGAAAACGACCCTCTTGTAGTGCGGGACTTGACGACTTGTGAACTGGTTTATATCGGCGGTGGCGCATGCCAGGGCGGTAGTTTATTCGTTGGTGCAGACGGCCAAGGCCAATGGACTTGAGCCCTATGCTTGGTTGCGTCGGGTGCTCATTGACTTGCCAGCTGCCAAATCTGTCGAAGCAGTCGAGGCGCTGCTGAAGTGGAACTTGCGCATACCCACTTTATTTACCCCACGAATCCCGCAACCCCACCGCCAAATTAAACACCGGCTTGCCCAACGCGTGATCCACCCGATCCGCCACAAAGTACCCATGCCGCTCAAACTGGAAGTTCTGGCCGGGCCGGGCGTTGGCCAGCGAGGGTTCCACGATCGCGGTGATGACCTTCAGGCTGTTCGGGTTCAGCGCTGCAAGGAAGTCTTTTCCACCCGCGTCCGGCTGGGCATCGCTAAACAGGCGGTCGTATAGGCGCACTTCGGCCTGCACGCCGTCAGCCACGCCCACCCAGGTGATGGCGGCTTTCACCTTTACCGTATCGCTGCCAGGGGTGCCGCTCTTGGTGTCTGGAACCACAGTAGCCCTTACGCTGCTTATGTTTCCTGCTTCATCTTTGGTAGCGCCAGTGCATTCGATCACGTAGCCGCCTTTCAGGCGCACGGTGTTGCCGGGGAACAAGCGCTTGTAGCCCTTGGGCGGCACTTCTTCATAGTCTTCGCGCTCGATCCACACCTCTTTGCCTACTGAGAAGTGGCGCGGTGCGGGTGGTTCCATACCTTCTGGCACGTGCGGTAGGGCGGGCTGGGTGCAGGGCTCCAGGTGCTCGTCGCTGCCAAACACTTCCGCCCAGTTGGTCAATACCAGTTTCACCGGGTTCAGTACGGCAAAACCGCGGTGGGCTTTGAGCTCCAGGTCTTCGCGTAGGCAGCCTTCCAGCGTGCCGTAATCGATCCAGCTGTCGCTCTTGGTCACGCCAATGCGGTCAGCAAAGGCCTGCAGCGCCTCTGGTGTGTAGCCCCGGCGACGCAGGCCGACGATGGTTGGCATGCGCGGGTCGTCCCAGCCGTTGACCTTTTTCTCGTTCACCAGTTGCGCCAGCTTGCGTTTGCTGGTGATGACGTAGGTGAGGTTCAGGCGGGCAAATTCGGTCTGGCGCGGCGGCGGCGCGGTCAGCAGGCCGCTCACCACGCGGCCATCTGGCAGCGTTTTTTTTTCAATCAGCCGCTCTAGCACCCAGTCATAAAACGGGCGCTGGTCTTCAAATTCAAGCGTGCAAAAGCTGTGGGTGATTTGCTCCAGCGCGTCTTCAATCGGGTGCGCGTAGGTGTACATCGGGTAGATGCACCATTTGTCGCTGGTGTTGTGGTGGGTGGCGCGACGGATGCGGTAGATAGCCGGGTCGCGCATGTTGATATTGGGGTTGGCCATGTCGATTTTTGCTCTCAAGACCATAGCGCCATCCGCATGCTGGCCATCGCGCATCTCGTGAAAGCGTGCCAAATTCTCAGCCGCGGTTCGGGTGCGGTAGGGGCTGTCGATGCCGGGCTTGCCAAAGTCGCCCCGGTTCACGCGCATTTGCTCTGGGGTTTGTTCGTCCACATAGGCGTGGCCGGCTTCGATCAGCGCCTCGGCGGCGCGGTACATGAAGTCAAAGTAGTCGCTGGCTTGGTAGGGGGCGGCACTGCCGGGTGCCTGGCCAAGTTGTGCCCAGTCAAAGCCCAGCCACTTCACCGATTCGATGATGCTGTTGACGTACTCGGTATCTTCTTTTTCGGGGTTGGTGTCGTCAAAGCGCAGGTGGCACACGCCCCCAAAATCGCGCGCCAGGCCAAAGTTGATGCAGATGCTTTTGGCGTGACCCACATGCAGGTAGCCATTGGGCTCGGGCGGGAAGCGGGTGCGGATTTTGGCGGGGTCAAGCGGGCCTGCGGCTTGGTGCGCGGCATCGCCCGGGGTGCCAGCCCAGCGGCGGGATGCGTAAGTGCCTTTTTCCAGATCGTTTTCGATGATCTGACGTAAAAAGTTGCTGGGCTTAACGGTGTCGGGCGCCGCTTGGTTCGCAGTTGCTTGTTTTTGGGGTGGGGTGGGGTGGCTCATGTGCGCGATTTTAGGCGGCGTGCTTGCGTTAGTTATGATTTGCGGCCGCTCATTGTGCGCGGTTACCACAGAGTTCACCATGCCCGAATCATCACCTGCTGACTTGCCAGAGAAACCCATGCATGTTGTCGCGCAGGTGGGCGAGCGTGACTTGTTGCTGGCGGCGCAAGACGGTGTGATCACACGCCAGCAGGCGCAAGCGCTGTGGGCGCGCTGGGCAAGACAAGCCAGCGCCGCGCCGCAAGTTGCTCAGTCCTTGGCGGCTGCGTCTGCGGGTGTGTACGCGAGCGCGCCGCGCTTCAGTTTCACCAATACGCTGTACTACTTTGGCGGCATGGTGGCCATAGGGGCCATGACGCTGTTCATGACCTTGAGCTGGGACGCGTTTGGTGCCTGGGGTTTGATGACCATTAGCGCGGCCTATCTGCTGGCCTGCCTGAAGGTGGCCGACCACCTGAAAAGCCGCCACCTGCCGGTGCCTGCGGGCATTTTGGCCACACTGGCCGTGGTGCTGGTGCCGCTGGTGGTGTGGTGTTTTCAGCAAGGCATGGGCTGGTGGCCGCCGGGCGGGCCGCTTGGCTACTCGGCGTACCACACCTACATCAACTGGCGCTGGCTGACGCTGGAATATGTGACGCTGGCTGCAGGTGTGGTGATGTTGTGGCGCTACCGGCTGCCTTTCATGGTGATGCCGATTGCGGTGACGCTGTGGTACCTGAGCATGGACGCCGCAAATGGCCTGATGCAGCAGGGCGAGCAGTGGGACTTTGAGTTCATGCGTGATGTGTCGCTGGTGTTTGGCCTGGCAACCATTTTTATGGCACTGTGGGTGGATGTGCGCAGCCGCCAGGCGCGTGAGGCAGAGTGGCGGCAAGACTACGCTTTTTGGCTGTATATCTTTGGCGCTTTGATGTTTTGGGGCGGCCTGAGTTGGCGCAATTCAGACTCAGAGCTGGGCAAAGCGCTGTACTGCCTGATCAACCTGGCCATGATTTTTGCCGGGGCTGCCATTGGGCGGCGGGTGTTTACTGTGTTTGGCGGGCTGGGCGTGGCGGGTTACCTGGGGTATTTGTCACACCGGGTGTTTGGCGACAGCCTGGCTTTTGCGTTTGTGCTGACGCTGATTGGTTTGGGACTGGTGGGTTTGGGCATCTGGTGGCAGCGCCACGAGGAGCGCATCAACGCGCACTTTGCCACCTGGATTCCGCAAGGCCTGCGGCCCCGGGAAACCTAGGCGCTGCGGGTTATTCCATCAGCGTTTCGGCAAAAGCGTGAATGGCTTTCAGGTCAGGCGTCAGTTCGGTAAAGGGCAGGTGCTCGCGGACCAGAATCTCGCGCAGGCCCTCGTCAACTTCGCGGGCCTGCTCTTCGTCCTGAAAACGCCCGCTGCGCACATACTTTTTGTTGCCGCGCTTGACCAGGATGTTGACGTTGTCGTTTTGCCGGTACCACTCCAGAATTTGCTCGCGGGTTTTGGCCACGTCGCAGATGTTGTCGGCATAGTTTTCGTTATAGAACAGCACTTGGGGCAAAGAGCATTCGGTGATCAGGAAATGCACCTGGCCGTCAATCAGGTTGAGCATTTCAAACTGCCGCTGGGCAATGAAATACTGGTTTTTCAGCACCTCAAAGTTTTGCTGCCATACCAGTGATTTGGCAAAGTCGGGAATGGTTTCAACCGTTTTGCCGTGCAAGCTCAAATGCAGCACCATCGCTGCAGAAAACAGAGATTTGTCGCTACCCGGCCCGCCGATGATGTTGATCACCTTGGTGGGGTAAAGCCGCATCTTGGTTTCAGGCAGGTGGTTGATGACGTTGGTGTAGCGAATACTCATGATGGGTCACCTGGTGAAATAGCGATCTTTGGGCGATGGCGTGCCAAAAAAGGCAATTATGCAAGCTCTCATGAACTATGCGCAGGCCAGTGGCTTGGCAGGCGGCCTCAGGTGGGAATGCCGTTGCGCTCCAACAAATCGCTGACCAGTTCGAGGCGCACCAGCGGGTTGTCCAGCGCCATCATTCGGTGCTTGAGCTCCAGCGCCATCGGCAGCAGTTCGCACCAGCGGTTGGCCACCCAGGAGCAGTCGTCGAACTGGTACGGTTGCTGGATCAGCATTTGATCGGCCTGCAGTTGCTGCTCCTGCAAGGTTTGAATCACCCGTTTGAGGGTGGTGGCCACGGCCAACGGGGCTGGGGGAATAGCGACTTTTTGGTCCTCGGGCTGCAGCGCCACATCGGCCACCCACAGGCCGTGCTTGAGCAAATGGTGGTTGCTGACGGTAAACCGCTGTTCGCCGGTGCATTGAATCACCATCAACCCGGCCTGGGGTCGGCTCCGGTGGGTGATGCGGGCAAGGGTGCCGGTGGGGTAAAAAATCTCTTGGGCAAAGCTGTCACCGCCAGGCTTGTTGCCTGGGGCCTGGCGCACTTCATGCCCGCGGTTCAGCGACACAACGCCAAACGGGGCGCCGGTCTTGAAACATTTGCCGATCATGTCGAGGTAACGCACCTCAAAAATCTGCAGCGGCAAGTAGCCGCCAGGAAACAGCACCGTGCCCAGCGGAAAAAGGGGCAAGGATTGGAGCGCAAGCGTGTCGGTCATGGGTGAGTTCAGTCAGGAGTGGCGTCTATGATCCCACGAAAAATAGAGGCTTGCCAAGCGGCGTATTTGGCGCGTTTTCTGCATGTGGCCAAAAGAGTCGCAGCGAGCAGGCTGTGATAATCGTGAAACAGACAAGGAGTTTTCGTGGATATTGTGTTGTTGATCAAGGCCGCCATCATGGGCCTGGTAGAGGGGTTGACCGAGTTTTTGCCTATTTCGTCCACCGGCCACCTGATTCTGGCCGGTGCGTTGCTGGGCTTTGATGACGAGAAAGCCAAGGTGTTTGACATTGCTATTCAGACCGGCGCGATTTTTGCCGTGATCCTGGTGTATTGGCAAAAGATTCGCGACACGGTGGTGGCGCTGCCAACTGACAAGCAGGCGCAGCGTTTTGCCTTGAATGTGACGATTGCGTTTTTCCCGGCGGTGATTTTGGGGCTGGCGTTTGGCAAGGCCATCAAAGAGAACCTGTTCACGCCGGTGGTGGTGGCTAGCGCCTTCATCATTGGCGGCTTCATCATCTTATGGGCCGAGCGCCGCCAGCAGAAAAATCCGTCCAGTTCCCGCATTCATGATGTGGACCAAATGAGCCCAGCGGATGCCCTGAAGGTTGGACTGGTGCAGTGTTTTGCCATGATACCGGGCACCAGCCGCAGCGGTGCCACCATCATTGGAGGCATGTTGCTGGGCTTGTCGCGCAAGGCCGCCACTGATTTTTCGTTCTATCTCGCCATCCCGACGCTGATTGGTGCGGGTGCTTATAGCTTGTACAAAGAGCGCGCTTTGTTGTCGCTGGCCGATGCGCCGATGTTTGGTGTTGGGCTGGTGATGTCATTTTTGAGCGCCTGGCTGTGTATCCGCTGGTTGCTGAGCTTTATTTCCACGCACAGTTTTGTCGGCTTTGCCTACTACCGCATTGCGTTTGGCCTGCTGGTGCTGCTAACCGCTTGGACAGGTACAGTGACTTGGGCAGAATAAGCGCATGGTGCAAACCACCACGATCACACCAGCACAGCTGCAAGTGGGCATGTATGTCCACCTCGACCTGAAGTGGTTTGATCATCCGTTTGCGTTCAGCCATTTCAAGATCACCAGCCAAGACCAGATCAAGACGATTCGCAGCTTGGGGTTGAAGGCCTTGCGTTTTAGCCCGGAACTGAGCGATATGGCATTGCAAACGGTGCTCTCGCCGTTTGAAGACTGGACTGACGCACCCTTGGCTGCCTCCTCGCCGCCAGAAGCCCCTCAGGAGCCTTCGCCTGCCATGCTGTCCAAGCGGGCCATGATGGCGCAGATGAAGCAGCGCCGTGAAACGGCCGAGCGCATTGAGCGCGCCTTTGTGGACACCGCGCAATCCGTGCGCGATATCGAAAAAGACCTCTACAGCCGCCCCTCAGAGGCCGTGCAGCAAGCCAGCAAGCTGGTGCAAAAAATCGCCGACTCGATTTTGAGCGCGCCAGAGCTGGCCATTCAGTTGATGGGTGACAAACTGGGTGGTGAAGAGCTGTACTTTCACTCGCTCAACGTCACCATGCTATCAATGATGATGGCGCGCGATCTGAAATTGCCGGTGGAGGTGGTGGGTGTGCTGGGTGTGGGTGCCTTGTTGCATGACATTGGCCGCAAGGAAGTGCCTGACAAAATTTTGTTGAAAACCGAACCCTTAACGCCGGCCGAGAGAAATTTTTTCGAATTGCACCCCACTTACGGCGTGGAAATAGGCAAGCGAATGCATCTGTCTGCGGTGGCTTTGGCCATCATTGGCGAGCACCATGAGCTGTTTGATGGCAGCGGTTTTCCATCCAAGCTCAAGGGCGAAGCCATTCACCTGCTGTCTCGCATTGTGGTGATTGCCAACTATTACGACGAGTTGTGCAACCCGGTGTTGATTGCCGACGCGCTGACGCCGCATGAGGCGCTCTCCTTGATGTTCGCCAAACTGCGCGGCAAGTTCGACCCCAAGTTGCTGAGCGCCTTTATCCGCTGCCTGGGGGTGTACCCGCCGGGCACCATCGTGCAACTGTCCAACGGGTTTATTGGCATGGTCTCCACCGTGAACACCGCGCGGCCCATGAAGCCGGTCGTGGTGGTGTACGACGCCGACGTGCCCAAAGAAGAAGCAATTTTGCTGGACATGGATACCCAGCCAGAGCTGAGCATTGGCAAGGCGATCCGCCCGGTGCAGGTGCCGCGTGAGGTTTACAACTACCTGAGCCCGCGCAAACGGGTGAGTTATTACTTTGATGCTGCCGCTGCGAGGCCACCCAAAGTCCACGCATGACTGACCTGACCCAGCTGATGCTGGACAACAGCCCGGAGATGCTGCTGCTGGTCGACCCTGCCACGCTGCAGATCGTGAAGGCCAATGCGCCGGTGGCCAAGCTGCTGGGGTATGCGCCAGTGCAGATGCCGGACATGTTGATCACTGACATTGAGAGCGCACTGCAGGACGTTTTTTATTGGGAAGACGCGCGCTCGGGCCAACATGCCGAGGTGCACAACCAGGAAGGCCAATACCGGCGTGCTGATGGTGGGCTGCTGGCGGTGACCAAATCCATCCGCGTGCTGCAGCTTGAGGGGCGAGTGCTGCTGTTGGTGCTGGCCACACAGGCGCAAGGTGTGCGCGAAGTGCAAGATGCGCTGGCGCAAACGCTGTCGCAATTACGCGCCACGCTGGAGTCCATCGGCAATGGTATTTTGGTACTGGACTGGCGTGGCAACGTTCAACGCCATGAACCGGCAGCTCAGCAAAATGTGGGCGCTGCCCGAGGAGCTGCTGCGCGTGCAGAACGACGGCCAGGTGCTGGCTTTCATCGTGGACTCGGTAGACGAGCCTGATTTGCTGCGTGCCCGTCTGAAAGCCGTGGTAGACCCTAGCGAAACGGTTGACACCCTGCGCCACCGCGACGGCCGGGTGTTTGAGATCAGCGCCCGGCCGCAGTATCTGGACCAGCAGATCATTGGCCGGGTGTTCAGCGTGCAGGACATCACCCAGCGCACGCTGGATGCGCAGGCGCTACGCGATTCGCGCGGCCGCCTGGAGCAGCGGGTGCTGGAGCGCACCGCCGCCCTGCACGCCCTCAACGCAACCCTGAACCAGGAAAAAGAGCGCCTGGCGCAGCTGGTGAAAGAGCTGGAAGCCACCCAGGCGCAACTGATGCAGTCTGAGCGCATGGCCTCCATTGGCCAGCTTGCCGCGGGCGTGGCACATGAGATCAACAATCCGGTGGGTTTTGTCAACTCCAACCTGGGCTCGTTGCAGGCCTATGTGATGAACTTGCTCAAGCTGCTGGCGGCCTACGAGCAGTCCGTGGGCTGCTTGCCGGAGGCGGCCGCAACGCAGATTGCCCAGGTCAAAAAAGACATGGACTATGACTTCATGTGTGATGACATCACCTCCTTGCTGACCGAGTCGCTGGACGGCCTGAAACGGGTCACGCGCATCGTGCAGGACCTGAAAAATTTCTCGCACATCGATGAAACCGACCGCCAGCTGGCTGGCCTGGAGGCTGGCCTGGAAAGTACGCTGCGGGTGGTGTGGAATGAGCTGAAATACAAAGCCGAGGTGGTCAAGGCGTTTGCCGGTATTCCGCACATCATGTGTTACCCGTTTCAGCTCAACCAGGGGTTCATGGACCTGCTGGTGAATGCCTCACACGCCCTGGGGGACAAAGGCACGATCACCATTGCCACCGGCTTTGACGACCGGCAGGTCTGGGTTGCCGTGAAAGACACCGGCCGAGGCATACCGCCTGAAAACTTGGCGCGCATTTTTGACCCGTTTTTTACCATCAAGCCGGTGGGCAAGGGCACCGGGCTGGGCTTGTCGCTGTCGTATGACATCGTCAAAAAGCTCGGCGGGCACATTGATGTGACCAGCGTGGTGGGTCAGGGCACCACCATGACGGTGTTTCTGCCCCGCACCTGACCGGCTCAGATCAGATCAGTTTTTCTTGCGGCGTGGAAATTTTCCTCAACGGCAGGCTGCGCCCGGCTGCGGTCATCAGCGGCACGCTGGTGACTTCGCCGTTCCACATCGGGTCTTCAATGCTGTCAAAGACTTCGCGCAGCTTCACGCCCCAGCTGTTGTGCAGCATCTTGAAGTAGGGGTTGTTTTCGTCGATACAGACCACCTTGTCGGTATGAAACTGATCTGCCTCATACACCACCATGTCCAGCGGCAAGCCTACCGATAGATTCGACTTCAGGGTGGAATCCATTGACACCAGCGCACACTTGGCGGCTTCGTCCAGCGGGGTGGTGGAGGTGATGACGCGGTCAAGTACGGGCTTGCCGTATTTGGACTCACCCACCTGAAAGTACGGTGTCTCAGGCGTGGCTTCGATGAAGTTGCCTGCCGAATACACCTGAAACAGGCGCATACCCTCACCCTTGATCTGGCCGCCAAAAATCAGGCTGACGTTGAAATCGACGCCGGCGAGCTTGAGCGAGGCAGCATCGCGCTCATACACATGGCGAATCGCCGCGCCAAGCACGCGAGCGGCGTCAAACATGCTCTTGGCATTCCAAATGGTGATGCCTTCGTCTTCGTCGTGGTCTTTGAGTTTTTCTACCTGCAAAATTTCACGTACCGATTGCGAAATGCTCAGGTTGCCCGCCGACAGCAGCACCATAAAGCGGTCGTCGGGCTTTTCGTAAACGATCATCTTGCGAAAGGTGCTGATCTGGTCCAGGCCGGCGTTGGTGCGGGAGTCGGACAGAAAAACCAGTCCGGCATTGAGTTTGATGGCGACGCAGTAAGTCATGGAGGTGGAGTGCAAAACGGTAGCAGGTGAGCAAAAGGGCCTATTGTCCATCAGAGCTGCGTTATGGCCCGGCCTGCTTGGTGGTTCGGCTTGTCGGCTAAGCCCTCGTAGTTCGATCAAGTGATATTGATAAAAATCAATACTGGCTTATAGGCAATCGCCTCGAACAAAGCGCAACGTCGCCTGGACGCCCATTTCAGCCGTTGTTTTGCACCTCAACAGACACTTTTCGCCTGAATTTCAATCCGACTTCGCGGGGTCATTTGATGACTGGTCTGGCCGCAGCCACCGCCAACAAAATCGTCTACCAGCTCAACAAGGCTGATCCTGAGTACCAAGCAGATGTTTTCAGCTCCATCAGCGCGATGCTGGGCAAGTTTGTGGACGACATCAGCATCGTGGTGTGGGGGCTGGGCATCCACGTCCTGGCCAAAAAGCCCAAGCGGCCGGTATCCAAGTTTTTCCAGCAGCGGGTGCGCAGTATGGCCGATTCGTATGGCGTGAAGTTCATCGCCTGCGAAAACACCATGAAAACCATCGGCTGGGGCGCCAAGGACATGCAGGAGTTTGTCGAGGTGGAAGACTTTGGTGCCGCAGCCTTGATGCGGCTACAGCAGCAGGGCTACGCCTATCTGGCTTGGTAGCTTAAGCGCTTCCCGCCAGCTTCTTGAGCTGGTACAACGCCTCCAGCGCCTCACGCGGGCTCAGTTCATCAGGATTTAGGGCTCTAGCCCATACCTCTATTGCGTTGTCAGCTATGACTTCTGAAGCGGCTGGTGCCGCAAACAAATCCACCTGGGCCTGATGCTGGCTGGCTTGCGCCTCCAGCGCTTCCAGCGTGTGGCGGGCGTGGTTGACCACTGCGGCGGGCATGCCGGCCAGCCGCGCCACCTGAATGCCGTAGCTTTTGCTGGCGGGGCCAGGCTGGATCTCGTGCAAAAAGACGATGTCGCGGCCACTTTCAGCGGCACTCACATGCACATTGATGGCGGCGTGATGCGTGGCCGCAAACTCGGTCAGCTCAAAGTAGTGCGTGGCAAACAGGGTGTAGGCCTGGGTTTTGTCGTGCAGCTGCGTGGCAATGGCACTGGCCAGCGCCAAACCGTCAAAGGTGCTGGTGCCACGGCCAATTTCGTCCATCAGCACCAGCGAGTTGGGTGTGGCTGCGTTCAGTATTTGCGCGGCCTCCAACATTTCCAGCATGAAGGTGGACTGGGCGTTGGCCAGGTCGTCGGCTGCGCCAATGCGGGTGTGGATGGCGTCGATCGGCCCGAGGCGGCAGCTGGCGGCAGGCACATAACTGCCGATGCTCGCCAGCAGCACCATCACCGCAATCTGGCGCATGTAGGTAGATTTACCGCCCATGTTGGGGCCGGTGATGATCTGCATGCGCTGCTTGACGCTCAACCTCGTGTCGTTGGCAATGAAGGCACCCGAGCTGAGTTCAGCCAACCGGGCTTGCACCACCGGGTGGCGGCCCGCCTCGATGTCGATGCATGGCTCGCGGGCAAACTGCGGCGCGCACCAGTCCAGGGTGAGGCTGCGCTCGGCCAGCGCGCACAAGGCGTCCAGCGTGGCCAGCGCGTTAGCGAGGCGGGTGAGCGCCGGTACATGCGCCTGCAACTGGTCCAGCAGCTGCTCATACAGCCATTTTTCACGCGCCAAGGCACGTTCCTGCGCGCTGAGGGCTTTGTCTTCAAAGGCTTTGAGTTCGGGGGTGATGAAGCGCTCGGCATTTTTCAGGGTCTGGCGGCGGCGGTAATCGTCGGGTACTTTGTTGGCCTGGCCCTGGGTGACTTCAATGAAAAAGCCGTGGACTTTGTTGAACTGCACCCGCAGGTTGGTGATGCCGGTGCGGGTTCGCTCGCGGGTTTCCAGGTCCAGCAAAAAGCCGTCGCAGTTGGTCTGGATGGCACGCAGTTCGTCCAGCTCGGCATCAAAGCCCGAGGCAATCACACCACCGTCGCGCACCAGCGTGGCGGGCTCAGCGTCGATAGCGGAGCGCAGTAATTCTGCGCAGCCAGCGGGCGGCAACAGATTCTGAGAAATATGTGTCAAATAGGCCTCTAGCCCATGTATTACGGGCGCGAGTAGCTCTGTTTTTTGTAGTGTGACTTGCAGTCCCACCAGCTCACGCGGTCGCACTTGGCGCAGCGCAATACGCGCGGTGATGCGCTGCACATCGGTGCTGCCTTTGAGCTGCTGGCGCAGCTTGTCCCACGGGCCAGCGCCTGCTGACAATGTGGGGCCGCTGCGCAGCGCCTCAATCGCGCGGTGGCGTTGCATGGCCTCGCTGCGGTCACGCCGGGGTGTCAGCAACCAGCTTTTGAGCAAGCGGCTGCCCATGCCGGTCTGGCAGGTGTCGAGCAGCGAAAACAGCGTGGGCGAATCCTCACCGCGCAGGGTTTGCACCAGTTCCAGATTGCGCCGGGTGGTGGGCGGCAGGTCGATCAGGTCACCCTCGCGCTGCACTTGCACACTGTGGATGTGGGTGAGCACGCGGCCCTGGGTGTGTTCGGTGTAGCTCAATAGCGCTGCGGCTGCGGCCTGCGCTTGCACCAGATCTTGCGCCTGCCATGGGGCCAGGCTGGCCGCTTGCAGGTGTTGGGTGAGGGTGCGCTGGCCCAGGCCCGCGTCAAACTGCCAGTCGGGTCGCACCGAGATCGACAGCGCTGTAGTGGTCGGAATGGCGCGCAGCCTAGCCTCAAAAGCCGGTGTCGCCCCGGCGCTGAAGATCAGCTCGCCCGGGCTGATGCGCAGCACCCAGTTGGCCAGCTCATCCATCCCACATTCGGCCAGATGCACCACGCCTTGGGTCACGCTTAGCCAGGCCAGGCCGCAGGCTTGGCGCGGGCCTTGGTGTACGGCGAGCAAAAGCGCCTCGGTTTTGTCGCTGAGCAGCTCCAGATCGGTCAACGTGCCGGGGGTCACGACCCGCACCACTTTGCGCTCGACCGGGCCTTTGGCCGTGGCTACATCGCCGACCTGTTCGCAGATGGCCACCGATTCGCCCAGCTTGATCAGGCGCGCCAGATAGGTTTCGACCGAGTGAAACGGCACGCCGGCCATCACCACCGGCTGTCCGGCGCTTTGGCCGCGTTGGGTGAGTGTGATGTTGAGCAGGCGTGCGGCTTTTTCGGCGTCGGCGTAAAACAGCTCGTAAAAGTCCCCCATGCGGTAGAGCAGCAGTGTCTGGGGGTAGTCCGCCTTCAGGCCCAGGTACTGGGTCATCATGGGGGTGTGCGGCGTGGCGGTGTCGGTCATCGGAAGAAGTCTAGCAACTTCGTTGGCCTGGAACTGTCCAAGCACCAAGGATGCGCAAGATCAACCAGTTCGCCACTTTCACCGAATAAACTGCCGCCGTGAAAAATCCTAATCCTGCTCTCTTCAAGCCTCACGCAATCGTTATCGGCAGCGGTTTTGGCGGTCTTGCCGCTGCGGTTCGACTGGGTGCCAAAGGCTACCGGGTCACGGTTCTGGAAAAATTGGACGCGCCCGGCGGGCGGGCCTATGTGCACCGCCGTAATGGCCATGTGTTTGATGCCGGGCCCACCATCATCACCGCTCCGTTTTTGCTGGAGGAGCTTTGGGAGCTGTGTGGCAAGAAGCTCGCCGACCATGTCGAACTGCGTTTTTTGAAAGACTTGTTCTACCGCATCCGCTTTGATGATGGCACCTGGTTTGACTACAACGGCGATATCGAGGCCATGCGCAAAGAGGTTGCCCGGTTCAGCCCGGAAGACCTGCCTGGTTATGAGAATTTCTTCAAGGAAGCGGAGGTGTGTTACCACCTGGGCTATGAGGGTATGGCCTCGAAGGCGTTTGACAGCATTGGTGATTTCATGGAGGTGATTCCAGACTTTTTGCGCATGGGCGCCTGGAAAAGCATCTATTCGCTGGTGTCCAAACACATCAAGAACCCGAAATTGCGGCAGGTGTTCAGCTTTCACCCGCTGCTGATTGGTGGCAACCCGTTCAGCGTGACCTGCGCTTATTCGCTGATCAACATTCTGGAGCGCCGCCACGGCGTGCACTGGGCCATGGGTGGCACTGGCTCGCTCATTAACGGGCTGGTGGACCTGATTCGCGGCCAGGGCAGCCGGGTGCTGATGAATTCCGAAGTCAAGCAGATCACCGTCGAGCAGGGTCGGGCCACCGGCGTGCTACTGGTCAACGGCGACAAGCTGGAGGCTGACATTGTGGTCTCCAATGGCGACACTGCCTGGACTTACAAAAATCTGGTGCCCGCGGAGTTCCGCAAGACCTGGACCGACCGCAAAATCGAACGCACGAAGTCGTCGATGGGGGTGTTTGTTTGGTACTTTGGCACCAACAAGCGGTTTGATGACGTGCCCCAGCACATGATTTTGCTGGGGCCGCGTTACGAGGGCTTGCTCAACGACATTTTCAAACGGCATGTGCTGGCGGACGATTTCAGCCTGTACCTGCACCGCCCCAGCGCCCATGACCCGGCCATGGCACCAGAGGGCTGCGACACCTTTTACGTGCTCTCGCCAGTGCCCAATCTGGCCAGCGGGGTGGACTGGGCGCAGCAGGCAGAGCCCTATCGCAAGTTGATTGCCAAGTAATTAAACGACAACGTGCTGCCGGGTTTTGAGGCACACGTCACCGAGTCGCTGCTGACCACGCCGCTGGATTTCCAGAACCGCTTGCTGTCTTACCGCGGCGCGGCCTTTGGCCCGGAGCCGATCCTGTTACAAAGCGCCTGGTTTCGGCCACACAACCGCAGCGAAAATGTGAAGAACCTGTTCATGGTGGGTGCCAGTACCCATCCAGGCGCAGGCGTTCCCGGCGTGATCGGGTCTGCCAAGGCGCTGGAGTCGGTGTTGCCGGATGCCAAGAGCTTTGCGCCCCGGCCGGTGGCGGATGCCAAAGCCAAACCTTGACGCCGCTGGAGCGGGGGCAAAAACATTGCCCCAAGTCAACGCGGCGTCGGAATGTCAACAAAAGTTGACATTCATCAATGTCACGTTTTATCATCTTGGGCACGTTAGCCCGACTCTTCAACCTACTGGAAAAGCTATGCGCATCATGTTCGTTCACCCCAACTACCACTCGGGTGGTGCTGAAATTGCCGGCACTTGGCCTCCAGCCTGGGTCGCCTACCTGACCGGTTACCTCAAAGCGGGCGGGTACACCGACACCGTGTTTGTCGACGCGATGACGCTGGACCTGAGCGAAGACGCCATGCGCAAGAAATTTGCCGAGGTCAAGCCCGACATTGTTGGCTGCACGGCCATTACGCCG
>Ga0105048_10006269_pt1 | contig 19166 bp, 15 predicted proteins | sample MAT05_FD_78382 | JGI IMG/M metagenome (GOLD analysis project Ga0105048, IMG submission 78382) | Freshwater microbial communities from Lake Fryxell liftoff mats and glacier meltwater in Antarctica - MAT-05 | ecosystem: Environmental > Aquatic > Freshwater > Ice > Liftoff microbial mat | place... | reverse complement strand
CGCTGGTCTTACGGCAAAGACACCAACACATATCTAATAACCTTAATTGCCAAGAGTGATTTTGGATGTTTGGATACCACCACCCAATTCGTGCATGTTGGTCCAGATATCATTGTCTTCATACCAGATATTTTTACCCCAAACGGAGAAGGAATTTCAGGCAACAATATATTCAAGATTTCGGCGCTAAATTACAAAACGGCCAATATTAGAATTTACAACCGTTGGGGAGCAAAAATGTGGGAAACAGACGACATTAACATTGGTTGGGATGGTAAAACAAGCAATCAAGACTGCCAACAAGGCGTTTATGTCTACCGCGTTGAACTTACATCATTTGAAGATAAACTCTTCAAGTTCGATGGCACCATTACTTTGTTGAGATAATTAATTATAGCCCCCATAAAAAAACCGTTCTTGATTTCAAGAACGGTTTTTTTATGGGTTTAACTCAAATTCGAACAATTGCAGCACCAAAGTTGTAGAATGTTGACGCATAGTTTCTTATTAAGGCGAAGCAGCACTAGCACTAGAATTGGCAAATCCAGTTCTAGTATGTTTTAAATTTTACGGATGAATTTGTTTTACAAGAGTGATTTTGCTTCTTGGAGAAGTCTATCCTTATGTATAGGAACCACCCCTGTTTCTTCGCAAACCAAGCCCCCTGCCAAATTGCTTAATTCAGCCATGGTGCGCAATGGTGTATGCAACGCTATGCACAATGCTGCAATGCTAATAACTGTATCTCCTGCGCCACTCACATCGGCTATATTTCTAATGTGAGCCGGCATGTGGTGCTCCTCCGATGCTGATTTGACAAATACGCCACTTTCACTCATCGTAACCATGTATATATCTGCTTTCAAGACAATATCTAAGATTTCTACTGCAGCTTTAAGATTTGTCAAATCTTTTAAATCTGAATCCAATTTTAACCCTTCTTTAATTTCTTTTAAATTGGGTTTAAACAGCGTGGATTCTTTATAGAGTAAAAAGTTGGCTTTTTTGGGATCTACAACCACTGGAATTTTGCGCAATTTGGCTTTTTTTATTAAGCGTTCAATATTGACCGCATTTAAAACCCCTTTGTTGTAGTCTTCCATAATTACCACATCGGTATTTTCCAATTCCCTTTCAAAATGTTGTTCAAGAATAAAGGCATCAATACTATCTAAGTCATCGGTAATTTCATGGTCTATTCTCACAATTTGGTGGTTATTGCCAATAATGCGGGTTTTGGTTGTGGTTTTTCGTTTGGCACTCCTTACAATTGCGGAATCCGATAATCCCAAAGATTTTAGCAAATCCAAAAGATTTTGACCCTCTTTGTCTTCGCCAATACAGGAGCAAAGAACAGGTTTGGCGCCCATGGCCAATACATTAAGGGCCACATTTCCAGCTCCGCCTAAACGGGAGTCAAATTTTTGAACATCAACCACTGGCACCGGCGCTTCGGGAGAAACCCTATCTACTTTTCCCAAAATATAATTGTCTACCATAACGTCGCCAATTATTAGAACTTTTAATCCATTAAATTTTTGGAACAAGTTTTCAAAATCAAATGCACTCATGGGTTTACTAATTTAAGGGGAGTTTTTATCAAGTTAATAAAGCAAATGCCTTTTTTAACCTCTCAACGGCTAGTTTTATGCTGTTTTCGTCGGTGGCATAAGAAATGCGTATGCAGTTTTTTATTCCAAATGCTGCGCCACTAACTGTGGCAACACCAGCCTCATCCAATAAAAAAAAACACAATTCTTCTGCATTATGAATGGTTTTGCCATTGTAGGATTTGCCGAAATAATAGGAAATATCTGGGAAAACATAAAACGCACCATCTGGTGTATTGGTTTTCATACCAGGAATTTCTTTCAAAAGACCCAAAAGCAAGTCACGTCGTTTTAAAAATGAAAGACGCATGACTTCTACAGGTTCTTGCGGCCCTTCTAAAGCGGCTATACTTGCTGCTTGCGAAACGGAACTGGCGCCACTGGTAAATAACCCTTGCATTTTTTCGCAGGCATTTACCAGCCATTTTGGTCCAGCCAAATAGCCAATCCTCCAACCCGTCATTGCATAACCTTTCGACATTCCATTCACCACCGCAGTTCTTTCCTTCATACTCTCCAGATTGGCTATGCTGCAATGGGTGCCTTTGAAATTTATTTTTTCATAAATTTCATCACTGATGATAAAAATATTAGGATGTTTTCGCAATACAGATGCAATGGATTCTAAGTCCTTCTCTGACCAAACAGAACCACTCGGATTCGTTGGGGATGAAAAAATAATAAGTTTGGTCTTGGAAGTAATTGCTTTTTCAATATCAGTTGCTTTTGGAATAAAATTTTGTTCAATTCCTGCACCCACTTCCACAGTTACCCCTCCTGCATAATCTACCATAGCTGGATAACTGACCCAGTAAGGTGCAGGAACAATTACTTCGTCACCTGGATTGACGATACTAAGCACAGCATTAATAATACTATGTTTGGCACCGTTGCTTACGATAATACAATCTGGAGTATAACTTAAATTGTTTTCGCGCAAGAGTTTGCGACAAATGGCTTCTCTTAAGGCAACTGTTCCCAAAACTGGAGGGTAATGGGTTTGTCCTTCTTTCAAGGCCTCAAAAGCCGCCTTGCATATGTGCAATGGCGTATCAAAGTCGGGTTCTCCAATGCTAAGACTGATGATATCTTTCCCGCTTTCTTTAAGTTCACGGGCTTTCTTTGTCATGGCGAGAGTTTCAGACTCCACGATCTCACCGATTCGTATACTGGGCTCAAACATGTTGTAAGCCGCAAAACTACGCTATTTTTGCCAAGCGGTTTTCATCGCACGAATAAAAATGAAAGTGTTGTTTGTTGCAAATAGGGTTCCTTATCCACCTTTTAGGGGCGATAAATTGAAAATATGGAATTTGGCAAATCGTTTGTCAGTAAGCCATGAACTTGATATTATTACCATTGCGGAAAGCAAAGAAGACTTAAATTATGCCCAAAAATTAGGTGATTATTTTGGTGAAGTTACTCTGGTTTCTTTACCCAAATGGAAAGCTTTTTTAAATACAATTGTTGGATTTATAGGCATTAAACCATTGCAAGTGGCCTATTTTAGTTCTCGAAAATTTCAAAAAAAATTAAATAAAACCATCCAATTGGGAAATTACGATGCCATCCATATTCAACATTTGCGAATGGCTCAGTTTTTTGAAAATAAGGATACATCTAAATGCATACTCGATTTGCCCGATGCTTTTAGCTTGTATTGGTTAAGGCGCAGTGAAAATGCAAAAACTTGGTGGATGCGAAAATTTGCCAAAATGGAATACCGTCGTTTGCTGCGATATGAAAAAAAAATATTGCCTCAATTTTCTCTGAATCTGGTTTGCAGCCAAGAGGATCGACAATATTTAACCCAAAATACGGGTGCCAATATTGACGTACTGCCCAATGGGGTGGATACGGACACCTTTTACCCGCGAAAGGGTGTGCCTTATGAGCAAGGGCGAATTTTGTTTACCGGCAATATGGATTATGCTCCAAATGTAGATGCCGTTGAATATTTTTGCCATTCCATTTTTCCTGCAATTCGACAAAAAATTCCAGGTGTGAAATTGATTATTGCAGGACAAAGACCTGTTTTGTCGGTTTTAAATTTGGCGCAAAAGGACATTGAAATCACCGGGTTTGTTCCAGATTTATCCGAAGAATATGCAAAAGCCCATGTAGTGGTGGCACCCTTAAGATTTGGTGCTGGCACCCAAAATAAAGTTTTAGAATCCATGGCAATGGGGATTCCCGTGGTTTGCACAAAGGTAGGTTTTAAGGGTTTGGGCATTCAGAGTGGGGAAGGCGCAATTTTGGCTGAAACCCAAGAAGATTTTATCAACGCAACGATAAGGTTGATCATTGAACCGGAATACAGGGCAGAAGTAGCGTCGCTTGGTGGAGCCGCAATTCGCAAAAATTTTAGTTGGGAAGCTATTTCCAAAAAACTGGAAGCCGCTTTTAATCGCTGATTGTTTTATGATAGGGAATGTCTTTGCCAATATAACGAATCCACTCTTCTTCTGTTAAATTTCGCTTTGCCGCTTTCAACAAATTGTCTCTCAATTCTTGAATTGAAATATTTAAACTTTTTATTTCTTTGGCTTTTCCACCGGTGGTTGCAATGGCACCTGTATAATTAAACTTTGCCGAACAAATCCATTCTGCCCTTTCCATAAGCACCAGTGGCAATGCATCCGGGGCTTGCAAATCCGTCATTTTTAGGGTTCCGTCATAACTGCTTGAAATTAAAAAACCTGCCGCATTTATATCACAAGAAGTAACTATAGATTCATGGTGTTTGAGGTTGTTTTGCACAGTTTTAGTTTGGGTGTTAAACAAAAGCACATTGCCTTCATACGTGCCAATGGCAATGGTTTTTTCATCTGGAGATAAGCTCAACGAATTGGGTTTCCCTTTTGTTAAAACAGAAATTAACACAGGCGCTTTGTCAACTTCAAGGGTATTGAAAGAATACAAATTTCCATTTTTGCAAACCAAATAAACCAAGTCAGACTTATGATTTGAGGCCAGTGCCATAATTTGATCAGGCAATGTATAACTGGCAATCGTGGCATTTAAATTTTCTATTTTTCTGATTTTTAACTGTTTATCTAAGGATACGCTTATCAAATTGTCGTGAACCAATGACAATCCCGTAATTTCAGCGGAATGCGCCTCTTTTATTTGCGTTATCTTAGACGCAGATTCTGTAGGAGTGAAGTAAATTGAAAAATTTGGACTATTCTCCCCGCTACATACAACGTATTTTGCATCTGCATCAGAAGCAATATTGCTCAAAATATCTTCTTTGTGAAACAACAGGGTAGATATGTTGTCCTCTGTAACAAATACATTTCCATCCTCTCCAGTACTTGCCAATTTTGAACTTTGTCCTAAATAGCAAATGCTTCGAACCAAATTAGCATGTGCCGAAATGGGTTTTATATAAATTCCAGCGGCGGATTCAGCAGATAAAAAGGCGTTTAACAATTGTGGATCCCTGGTGTTGCCGCCATTTTCTTGCAATATGCGGTATGCCTCCAATACAATCAAAGGTTTGATTTCTGCATCTTGTTCACCTTCTTTTAATTGTAAACTTTTATTGGCCAAGTTGTCTGCTAGTGCAAGCAGACGCAATCTGTTCGCCTGTTTTTCCGAAGCCAAGGCGGATATGCGCAGACTGTCGCTAATTTTTGTTTGGCGAACAGCTAAAATTCTTTCATTCTCTGCAATATTACGTTGCTCGTTGGCTTTGTGTTCTGATGCTATGGCGAGTTCTTTTTGCAAGGCAGCTTCTTTTAAATTGTTTTCTGCGATGTTTTTTTGTTTTTCCGCCTCTTTTTTCTGCACTTCTGCAATGGCAAGATTACCCTGGGCAATGGAAGTTTGTTTGGTCGCTATTGCAGATTGTTCAAGTGCCAATTTGCCTTGACTTTCTGCTTCTTTTTGTTGAATTAAGGCCAAACCTGCGTTTACTTCCGCCGCATTCCTTTCTCTAAAAGCCCACAATGATAGAACCCCACTTGTTGCCAAAAAGGAAGCTATAGCTGCCCTAGAAATAAAACTGCGTCTTTTTTTTTCGGCGAGCATTCGTTTTTTTTCTGCCAAACTTTCATCCAAAAACCGCATCGATAACTCAAAATTTGGGTCATATAACAATGCCCAGTTGATATTTGGTTTTTGCTTGTCTCTCCATCCTTCAGCAATCTGCAAATCTGGATCTCGCCACAGGCCTGTTTTTCCATCGGTATACAATTGTGCACTCTCGGCCAATCTGCGGTAAAAACTTGACGATTCATACTCTTCGTCCACCCATGCATCAAGTCGCTTCCAATTTCGCATCAAACTTTCATGAGAAATATCGAGTATGCTGTTTTCTGAAACTTTGACCTTTTCCGTAGGCAATAAAAATCCCCTTTGCTCTTTTCTAAATGGAGCAACCGCTTTCCACAATTCCGCTTCGGAGCAACCAACAACTTTCATAATCTGTTTTACAGCAATGGGTCGCCTTATGCCTCTATTGTCTGAGGTTTTTGTGGTTATGCACTTAAAAATGCGACTTACCAGTGGCTTTTCATAATTGTTTAAACTTCCATAACCTTCTTCTGCATGGTTGTCTAAGGCGAGTTCAATTCCCCCTGTAGATAAATAGTTGTCTATATCAATGGGTTGTCCGCTATTTGCCGTAGGTTCCCAATTTTCCCAAGTGCGCATTAATGCATGCTGCAGCACAGGCAATTGTTCTTGACTGCCCCCAATATCACCAATTAATCGCTGAACCAATCGGGGAGCTATCTTGCCTCCGGCAGAATGAACTGGGCCATTAATAATTTGTTCAAGTTCATCTTTTCTTAACCGCGGAATTAGATATTGGCCATTATTCATAGCTTCTGGAAGACCAAAGAATATATCGCAGTCTCCAATAAAATCGCTACGGAGGGTAAGCATTACATAAATACCAATTTCGCGTTGGTTATAAGCTTCCAACAAAAGATCTATAAAATGGGTTCTGTTTTTAAAACTTTCTGATTCGGAATTTTTATTTGTCGATTCAGATTCCAAGGATTCTTGAAATCGAAAAATCTCCTCGAACTGATCTACAAGGATAAATAATTTTTTTCCTTGAGGTAGATATTTGCGGGTGAATTCTGCAATTCCAAACACGCTGGCTTTCAAAGTGTTTAACAAAGAGGCTGCGTCGGTAACTCCGGGATCTAATTTTTCACTGAGAGCTTTAGCAAGTTCAAACATTGGGTCGGCTCCCGGTCTAAAACGAGTAAGAATCCAATCTGGATCTTTTGCCAAGGTGGGAATAATTCCCGCTTTTACCAGGGATGACTTTCCTGAACCAGATGATCCGACAAGTGCTACAAAATGGTGGGTTTCTAATTTGTTGAAAATTTCACTTAAATGTTTGGTCCTTCCAAAAAATAGATGACTTTCGTTTTCTTCAAAAGCCCTAAGTCCTGGAAAAGGATTGGATAAACTTGAATTTGGGGAATTCATTTTGGGAAAATGGTAGAAATATTTGGCAATTTAATTTTTTTTTCGTTAAATGCAATAAAATTATGAATATCATTCTTCTCATTCTAGGTGCCACTTTGGTTGTAGTTGCAATTTTTATGATCATCCGGTCGCAAAAAAACGCCCGCGAATTGTCTGAAAAGACGCAAAGGGCTGTGTCAGACGAAACTTTTATTCCCATAGAATTTCATGGTACAGAGCCATTTTTAAGTTTGGCAACCCATTTTAATATATTGTTATCAAAACTACGGAATTTAAAATCAAAGAGCCAAAGTTTAACTGAGGTAACTGAACAAAAAGACAAACTTACCGAAAAAGTGAGACAAGCGGAGAGCAGCAGTTCGGAAGTAAGAATGTTTACTGAAATGGGTCGGCAGATAACCCAAGCACTCAATGTTGAAAGTATAACCAGTTTGTTGTTTAAGCATATTGAGGCTACCTGTGATTTAGTAGAGTTGGAGTTATGGGTTCGAGAAAGCGGCAAATTATACAATTGTAACAAGGATAAAAATGTGCAAAGTGTCCCTTTCCAAATTGGAGAAAATAGCATTCAGAAATGGGTGATTGTGCAACATAGAATTGCCAAAATAGGCGATAATGCTAAAGATTTTTCTAGGTATGTATATGAGCAAGTAAGAACTTCGAATGGCAATATACCTGCCTCCGTAACCTGTGTTGAATTGTATTTGGGAGAATTGAATTTGGGGACACTAACGCTGTATAGTTATAATATAGAGGTGTTTTCTGATCATTTGACAGACTTTTTTCAAAGTTTAGCTAGTTATACAGCAGTTGCCCTGGTAAATGCTAAAGTGTTGAATGATTTGGAAGCTCAAAAGGATTTGGTTGAGCTAGAAAAAGGAAAGTCGGATGCATTGTTGTTGAATATTTTACCCAAAGAAACTGCGGAAGAATTGAAAGAAACAGGTAAAGCCAAGCCGCGTAGATATGAAAGTGTAACGGTTTTATTTACAGATTTTAAAAATTTCACCAATGTTGCCGAAGGCATTGAGCCAGAGGTATTGATTGCCGAACTAGATTATTGTTTTCGCAATTTTGATGAAATTGCCATAAAATATGGTGTAGAAAAAATAAAAACCATAGGCGATGCATGGCTGGGAGTATGCGGTTTGCCAGTGCACTATGACGATCATGCGTTGCGTGCGGCAAATGCAGCAATAGAAATCCGAGATTTTTTAAAACAAGCCAATTCAGGTCGGGGAAATGATGAAAAATTAAGTTTTAATGCACGCATTGGATTGCACTCTGGGGCTTTAGTTGCAGGGGTTGTAGGTAAAACTAAATTTGCTTTTGATATCTGGGGAGACACTGTAAACACCGCCGCAAGAATGGAACAATCTGGAGAAGTTGGAAAGGTAAATGTGAGTGGCAGCGCTTGGAATTTGATTGAAACTGCTTTTAACGGCGAATACAGAGGGAAAATTGAAGCCAAAAATAAAGGCGCTATGGATATGTATTTTATAGAAAGAAAATAAGACAAACCATCTTGCTTTGGGCAGTTCTGTTTTGGATAATTTTACCCCTAAGAGAAGATAATGAAATATTCAAATTTTTCCAAGGATTATATACAAGCAACACTTATTTTTAATGAACGGTCATTTTTCCATATGAAAATTAAATAAAATAGATGAAAATTAAACAAATTGTATTTTTTTTAAAAATTGTTTCCCTGTAATTCATTCAATATCTGAAGAAGGCGGTTTTTGCTCAACCTAGAAATGTCAATTTTAGAACCATCTTTCATAATAACGGTTCCATCTCCATCGTCTTTTAAAATCTCCTTAATGTTTTGGATATTGATAATGACACTGCGATTCAGTAGTACAAAGTTTCTTTTCGGTTCCAACAGAGTTTTGTAATATCCCAAAGCCTTGCTGCTGCTTATTTTTCTACCTCCGGAGGTCATAATGGTTGTATAAGGCCCATCTGCATCAAAATAGTGGATGTTTTCCAATTCCAGCAAATAAGCTTTGTCGTGCCTATTTACAATGATACGATCGAAATTTACAATGGTGTTTTGGTTCTGTTCGTGTTCTTGAAAGTTTTTAAAATGCTTAAAAATCCCTTTAAATTCTTGAATATCTAAGGGATTGCTTAAAAAATCAAGCATGCCCTTGTGCATTGCGGATACTGCTTTGGAAGGGTCTTTGCTAATAACCACCGTGCGCTGGGCAAATTTTTCAGGCACCAAATGAAGTAAGTCTGGCTCTTTACCTTCGGGATCATCAATATCCATCAACAACAAATCCAAAGTCAAATGGTTTAGCAATTCCAAGTTTTTATCCGGATTGTCTATTACAGCAATCAGAATCACTTCTTTGAATTGCTCAGCCACCATGTTGGTGATGTTTTCACTCGTTTCGCGGTTTAAACCAATATAAGCTGCTTGTATAGGCATGTATTTTAGGTAGTTGGTGTCAAATATAGGGAAATTGAAGTTGATTGCAAATCTCGGAATCTTACTTTTTTGTCGAATCAATTTCGAATCTAAGCTTTAATCCTTGTTTTTCAACGCTGTAGCCTGCAATAGCAATAAAAATAGGATGAAAAAAAGTTTGACTGTAAAAAGTTAGTAAAAAAAATTGACCTTGGTCGCTTTTTATTTAGAAAGATTCTAAATAACTTTGCCGCATGATTTCAAAAAAGTTGGGTTCTTCAATTTTAAAATCCGCGCTGATAATTGCCATGGTTACAGTGATTTTTCAGAATTGTAAAAAAACATTTCCAAAACCCGTTCAGGACGATGAAACCTTGGATGGCCCAATTGCTGGTTTAACTGCCTCAGAGAACAAGGCTTTTTTGGAAGGTGCAGCGCATTTCGATCAAATTTTTACAGCTTCTACTGGCTTGGGCCCAATTTATGTTCAAAGTTCATGTGCCACCTGCCACGCTGCTGCGGGCAAGGGTCATTTGTCTACAAGGTTAATACGATTTAATAAAAAGATACCAGGAGGTTATGATCCTATGACCGCAATGGGAGGGCCGCAGTTACAAAATTTATCGCTTCCGGGATATCCTGCAGAAAGCTTACCTATGGGATATACTGGACTGACCAAATTTGTTGCACCCGCAATAACGGGTTTGGGTTATTTGGAGGCTGTTGAGGACTCAACATTGTTGGCATTGTCCGATCCCTTGGATAAAGATGGCGATGGAATATCGGGTCAGCCGAACTGGATTGCAGCACCCGATTATTTTGAAGCATTGCCTTGGCATGTAAAAGACATTAGAGGCTACTACATTGGCAGGTTCGGGCGCAAAGCGGGAAATTTAAATATGTTAATGCAAAGCGTGAATGCGTTGCATGAAGACATGGGTATTACGACCGATTTTCATTCTTATGATTTGTATAATTATTTGGTAGGAAAAGGCTCCGGGGACAATGTACCTGAGCCAGAATTACCAAGTTCTAGTGTGCATTCATTGGTTTACTATCTTCAAACTTTTAAATCACCGATTCAGCGAAATACCCAAAATGCAGATGTCCTAAAAGGCTTTCAATTGTTTGAACAAATTGGTTGCAACAAATGCCATACTTCTACAATACAAACGGGGTATCATCCTTTGTCAGTTTTGGCAAACAAAACGATCCACCCTTATACCGATTTGTTAATGCACGACATGGGCCCAGGCTTAGATGATGGATATGCAGAAGGAAATTTGGAAAGTTTTGAATGGCGCACAACTCCACTTTGGGGGCTGGGTCTGTCAAAAGTTTCCCAAGGGGGCAAATATTTTTTAATGCACGATGGAAGGGCACATTCCATAAATGATGCGATTCTGCTGCACGGCGGTGAATCGAAAAAAAGCAGCGATGGCTATGCTGCGCTTTGTTCTGGTGATAAGGCCAATTTAATTACTTTTCTAGAAAGCCTTTAATGGAAAGAAAGGAATTTATTAGAACATGCTCAGGACTTTGTTTGGCTAGTATAGGCAGCTCTGTGCTTTTACAAGCCTGCGCATCCGCCAACTATTATGCAAAACATTTAGAAACCACAGAAATTATTACAGTAAATAAATTGGAATTTGTCGGCACAAGGAAGGGGCAGCCCTATTTGCGGGAATCTGTTCTTGTGTCGACAGAAAATTTACCTACACCCATTTGCTTGTTTAAACACACAGATACTGATTATTCTGCGCTATTGATGCTTTGCACACACCAAGGTTGCGAGTTAACTGTGGCAGGTCATATGTTAAATTGCCCTTGTCATGGCAGCGATTTCGACAATAGAGGGGTAGTGCAAAATCCACCTGCAGATAAAAACCTAACAAATTATAAAACTACATTTGATGAAAAAAATATCTATATTCACCTTACTTAATTGTTGTATTTTTTTGACAATCGGTCATTTAAGTGCACAAAGGGATACTTCCAAGAACAAATTTCAAGATACGGTTAAAATTAAAATGAATACCGATGCGGTATACAACCGACCCTTTATGGTTATGGGTAAGTTGCCCGTAAGTTTGGGTGGTTATTTGGAAGCCAATTCTATTTTGTCCAACACCGATGGGGTAACAGAAGGACTTTCTTTTCAAATGCGCAGAATGACCATTTTTATGGCAGCGAGCATAGCACGTAAAATTCGATTTTTAAGTGAATTGGAGTTTGAGGATGGTGCGAAAGAAATTTCCTTAGAATATGCAGCTTTGGATATCGAATTGCATCCAATGCTTACTTTAAGAGGGGGAATTATCTTAAACCCAATTGGTGCGTTCAACCAAAACCATGATGGACCGAGATGGGAAATTATTGACAGGCCAATTTCTGCTACCCAAATGTTGCCAGCAACATGGAGCAATGCTGGTTTTGGCGTATGGGGAAAGAGATTCAAAAACAATTGGGGCTTTTCCTATGAATTTTATGTGAGCAACGGTTTTGACGGAAAAATCATTGACAACGACAAGGGGAGAACTGCTTTGGCGGAATCAAAAGAAAATATAGATAGATTTGAGGAAAATGAAACAGGACCATTATCCACAGGTAGGATTGCTGTGCGAAATAAAAATATAGGCGAAATTGGGTTTTCTGGCATGCACGGTATTTACAACAAATACAGAGAGGATGGATTGCAAATTGACAATAAAAGAACCACGACGGTATTTGCAATAGATTGGAATTTAACAATACAAAAAACGAAAACCAATATTGTGGGGGAAGTTGCGAATGTTTCCGTGGAATTGCCTTTTAATTATGACCAGAATTATGGGAAACGACAAATAGGTGGGTTTGTGGATGTTGTACAACCCATATTGCGCAAGCCTATGCTGGGCTGGGTCAAAGCAGTTTTGAATGCCGCCTGTCGTTTTGAATATGTGGATTGGAACAAAGGGAAAATGCGGGAGAACGGAATGAATATATTCCAAGATTACAAGGCCATTGTGCCTGCCATTAGTTTCAGGCCAGTGCCAACTACTGTGATTCGAGTAAATTACAGATACGCACTCACCCATGATTTTTTTGGCAACCCTCCCTCTGCAACTGCAGTCTGGCAAGTTGGTTTTTCTAGTTATTTTTAGTATTTCCCTTTCAAAGATTGTTTGAAAAAGCCTAGGCTTTTATGCCCAAAACGATCTTTGAATCGGGCACAAAATAACAATTCCTGATTTTTCGTTTCTGTAAATATTATATAACGCGCGTTGATATTATGACAGTATCCCAATAAGTGTGTAAAATACTTTTTTATGGTTTCATTTTAAGGTATCCAAATATAAGGTTAAATTGATTTAGGATTATTCCCCAATTTCTGATGGCATAGTCCATTTTTTTGTAGCCTCTTTAATAGCAAGAAATACTGATTTAAGAATGGCGTCGTCAGTGGGATAGGACATTTTGTTTTTGGTGTATTTCCTGATTTTACCATCATAGCAGTATATAGAAAGAATCCATTCTTAATAAAATCATTTGTAAAGCCGCCATAAACAATGTGGTCATCAGAAGTAAAAATTATATCTCGTATTTCATCGAAGGATTTACCATTCATATAGCCAGAAACGGAATAATTTTTTTTTGCCATTTAAGATTTCCGTTTTTATCTAGCAAGACAATATATGAAGCAGATCCATTATGGCTATGCAGTGAATCTTTATTTTGCACAAAACCTTTTGACCAACCTCCCAACAATATGTCCCCAGTTTCAGATTCTTTAACTGCATTAATCTTTTCGTCAAATGGACTGCCGAATGTTATTTCCCAGATCAGTTTGTTATTGCGGTTAAATTTCTGCACACGAATATCAACATATTTTCCAAAATTTACATCTGTAATTCCTATATATCCTGAGTCTTTCAGGGGAAAAATTCTGCGGTCTAACACAAATGCATTGGACAAACTCACATTTTGGTAAGAACTGTTTTCAGCGCCAGAAGGTAGCGTTTTCTTGCAGCTCACTAAAAATACAAAACTAAAAACCAAACAAAATTTAATAAAGTTGTTCAATTTCATTCAATGGTTTCGCCTCTCTCATTGGTTTTTAGCAAAACAAAGTCATGTGTAGATTTTAATGAAAAATAGGAAATGGCTATGATTATTTTATTGTCATGGTTGATGCAGTTGGCCATGCTCCATATGTTGTAAAAAGCGGGTATGGCCAAATTGTATTCTTGGAACGGTCTAAGATTGGAATAAAACACCATCAATTTTACGTGGTTTGTATTTGTTGAAATAGCGGGTGTGCAAAAGCTTTCCTTGTTTAACGGAGTACAATTTCTATCTTCAAATGCAGCCATAAATGCTTCGAATCGCAATTGGGCGCCCATAATATTTTGACCGACAATTTTACCTGAAATGGTATCAAAATTATTAAATTGATATATGCCAGAAACGTTGGTTATTGTCAATAACCTAGATTGATTTAAACCGACATACACAATTTTATTGTCAGTACTAAATCGTTCTGAATTTAGAAATACCATTTGACCATTTTTGTTAATTTTTCCCATAAAAATATCATACGAAAAAGTGGAAGAAATAGGAAGAAAAGCATTTCCAAAAACGAATATGTTTCCATCCTCGGATTCCGAAATTCGCGAACTTTGAGTTCCAGAGACTGTGCCTCTAGGCGTCGAAAAGGAAGGCACTTTGTAGTCCCAGATGGTATTCAAATCAGCAGTAAGTCGGCTTATTCCTGTTGTGGTAACACTGTAATTGTTGCCTGTGGGTAAATAGCTAGAAGCAACCAAAATATTGCCATTTTTAGCAAATTTCAAATCCGTTACTAACAAATAGGATGTTTTGTTTTTAAATTTAAATGAGGCTTGGGAAATGACCTTTAAGTTGGCATCGCAATTGTATAATATGGCTGGAGTTCCTCCGTAATTGTAAAGCAACCAACCGTTCGTATTGGGATTGTAAACAGCATTGATGGATTGCAATCCATTGGTGAATTCATGTTTGTTAATTAAATTCAATTGTGGATCGTACTTGTGGAGAAACACCCCTTTAAAATAACCAGTGGCAGAATCTCTGATCGGCCCCCACACATTGATGATTCCATCCGTACCTTCAATTACATGCGTTGCTGATATAGCAGATTTAGCATAAATCTTTACCCCAACTTTTTTGTCAGAGACTTTCTTGCAATGGGTAAATGCCAATACTAGGAATAAAGAAATTGAAATTAAATAGTTTAATTTTCCCATGGTTTGCCAGTATAATCTGTAATGTACAATTCTATTTTATTTGTGTTTTCAATTGAAATAAGCATTCTATTCTTTTTTAATTTTAAAATACGGTTAGCCTTGATTCCGTAGTTAATTGAAAATTCAATTTGTCCGTCGAGTATGGATTTAACAGTGCCATTTTCATTGGCACATGTAATACTGAGATCTGCATTTACTTTGATTGCATTGTAGGTTACGGGTAAGTCAATATTTTTAATATAATATGAATAATTGTCTGAGTTGTATTCATACGATACCAAATAGTTGTAACCAAAATAACCCTGATAGTGGTTCACTAAGCTTGGACCGATCCTAATCATTTCTTCGTAAACTATAGCTGCATTTGAGCTTATAAAGGGCCATGTGCAAACACCAAATTGGATATTATTTCCGCTTATTTGCGTTGGATTGATTTGAAAAAAACTAGAAATTTTGGGAGTTTTTAGAAATTGGTACCCTTCGAAAGTTAAATTGTGGTTTGGGTTCTCCGTGAGTGTATTGATAATATTCACTGTATCCACAAGGTATTCATTTGTTTTCATACCCATCTCATCCAATATTACTACCCAGCCCGTTTGGCTATATATCCCCGATTTTATGACATTCCTGGTGGTGCCACAAAATGCATATTTACGGTTCGGCAAAACAATTATGTTTTTTAATAGGTCGTATCCAATTCCAAGGTTATTCCCAAGGCAGTAATGGTTTTTTTCCCATAATGTAGTTCCATTTTTGTTGCAACAATAAATATATGCGTCTGAGGATAATGTCCCATTGGATAGAGAGTCATAAATTCTGCCGTATCCGACGGTATTGCCCGCGGCAATTACATTTTCGGCAGAATCAATTACTATTTGTACAAATGTTTCATCGTATTTGCTTCCAAAAACTTTTTGCCAAACCTGTTGGTTGTTCGCATCCATCTTTATCAACCAGCCATCTTTATTTCCATGTATTAAGGTTTCAGCCAAAATGTAATATCCTCCATCTGCCGTGGGTTCAATATCTCGAAGGGCAACCCCGTAATTGTTTGAAATTACTTGGAATGCGCCATTTCTAACCGGGGTTGGAATGGTTTTTTTACAACCCAAATTTAGAAGGCAGATGAATAACAAGCCAATTGGATATTTAAAAATAGGCTTCACTGAATGCATTATTTTGATTTATTTACAGAATATTGAATGGGGAATTGGTAACCAAAAGTAAACGCAGAATATACTGGACTAAAATCTGGGTCAATGTATTGGGTGCTTAATAAAAATGGAATATTATCGTATCTTTTGGTAGAAATCATAATGTTTGAAAAAGTGTAATTGTATGCAGCTCTAAATGAAAAATATCCGGCGCCGACTTTTTTGCTAAAACCAATTTGGGCTTTTCCAGAAAGCCATGCAGAGCTTCTGTAAGGTGTCGTTTTTGTGCTGCTTTGTATGGATGATTTGTCCGATAGATTGGTGGATAATATATTGCCATAACTGTTGATCAAAATTGTTTCTTGCAGTCCGCATTCCAACAGAAGTTTAAACGTTTTTATTGAATAATAATACCGATAGGAAACTGGAATGCCAATGCACAACATGTTTTCTTTATAGGCTTGTTTCCACCCGCCTACATTTTCCATTTCTCTTTTATAGTTAAATGTATAAAACTGTGGCTCAATGACAAGGGAGGTTTTTTTCTTGAAACGATATTCTAACAATCCGCCCATTTGGTAGCCTAAAACTGGAATGTAAATTGAAGCTGAATAGGTGGTGCTGTAATTTTTTATTACCCGAATTTGATTCACACTGGCGCCTGCAATCAAGCCCAATTCCATTTTATTTCGAACCTCGAATTTGTTTAGCATTTGCCTAAAATTTACTGGATCAATATTTGGGAAATCTTTATAGTTTGGCTTGGATTTAAGCATTTTAATCATGTAAACTTCAGCCTCTGGTTCGTTGCCGTTATTTAAATAGCACAAAACAAGCAGCCGATAGGCTTCTGTACTTTCGGTTGTGTTAAAGCCACCATCTTTTGCGCAGGGTTGCAATAAGGCAATTGCCGCGGTTATTTTGCCTGTTTCGTATAATCGATTTGCTTCATATAAAGCGTTTGCACAAGTTGTTGCATTTTGAGTATACGCAATTTGGCCAAATAATAAAAAGATTAAAAGAGATAGGTTTTTCATTTTACAGTTTTATAATTGATATAATAATTGTATCCAATGGAGAATGCTATATTCCTTAATTTAATATCGTCATCTAAATAATACATATCGTAAAGCAGGTTTAAGTAATCATATCTAACAGCCCCTTTTGTAATGTTGGTTAATCCGTGGTAGTAGGATACATCAAAGTGGATGTGCCCTTGCTTTACTTTGTATACAATGCCAGTGCCCGCTACAACACCCCATTGCAGTGTATTTCGTCTGGCGGAAGAGTTGAACCTTGCGTATTGCAGAGATTCGGAATTTGCACTGTTTGTTCTTGAAAAATCATTAAAGGAGTTTAACAATATGGAAGAATATCCGCCAGCTTTTACATAGTATCTAAATCTTTTATTGGGACGAAATGTATAACGCAACATTAAGGGTATATCCAAACTGCGAAAACTTTCTTTGATACCGATATTTAAGGTAGAAAGAGTATAACTCATTTCATAGGTTTTTGAATTTGCTATAATATTGGCCTCAATAGCAAGTTTGTTGTTGATATTATATGCTGCAAGTAAACCCATCTGATAACTGCTTCCATTTTTGTATTTTTTTGTGTATTCTGCGGGTATATATGAGCCAGTAACTTCAGGAATGGTAATATTACCACCAATCGTAAAAGCCAATCCAACCGTGAATTTTGGAATAATATTGATTTGGTGAATCATTAAAATAAAAACTTTTGGGTCTTTTAAAACATTGGGTTGGTAAAGGGGATTTAAATTTAACATTTTCTTTGCATAAACCTTGGCGCTGTCTGGATTATTTAACAATATGTATGCTATAGAGGTAATTCTTAATGCTTGCCAGCGTTCACTATTGCCTATACCTGCGCAGTTTCTCACAGCTTGAATGGATTCATTGAATTGACCATTGTCAATCATTTTACTCGCTGACTCTATTTTTTCTTGGCAATTTTGAGATTTCAAAAATCCCAAATTTGAAAAAAATAAAATATAAAAAAGTCCAATTTTTATATTCATAGGATTAGATTCCTGCTTAAATTGGTTTGGATAATTTTAGAGGTAGATTTTGAACGAAAATTCGCTTTTAAAACTACAAAATGAAAGGCCGGGTAGCATGTTTTCATAAAAATAGGTTGGTATAATCGCAGGTAATATACTTAAAAAAATTAAATGTCAAAAAAAAATATTGCTTGTTGGATTTTGGGTAAGAAATTTTCTGGCCGTACATTCGCTTTATGAAATTGAAGATTTTTCTTGGTATTTTTATTTGCCTAAATGGTCAACTGTTTGCCCAGAAAGGATTAGATAGCATTCCTTCATCCTTTTTAAACGCGTTTAAATTTCGCAATATTGGCCCGGCGTGCACGGGAGGTAGAATAGTAGATTTGGCCGTAAATCCTAAAAATACGAGTGAGTATTATGTTGCGGCTGCCTATGGAGGCGTTTGGAAAACCAGCAATGCTGGAACCAGTTTTAATCCCATATTTGATGTATACGGCACCCAAAGTATTGGTTGTCTTCGCCTGGACCCAAACAATGCCAATACCTTATGGGTTGGCAGCGGTGAAAACAACAACCAGCGCAGTGTGGGCTATGGAAACGGGGTGTACTTAAGTACCGATGGAGGTAAAAGTTTTTCCAATATGGGGCTCAAGAGTAGCGAGCATATCGGCATGATTCAGGTAGATCCAAGAAATAGCAATGTGGTATATGTTGCCGCTTATGGTCCACTATGGAAAGATGGGGGTGAAAGGGGTTTGTATAAAACTGAGGATGGCGGAAAAACTTGGAATCGCATTCAGTTTGTAAGCGATAAAACAGGTTGCAATGAGGTTATTCTTGACCCTTCGAATCCAGATATTGTATATGCTAGTTTTCACCAAAGACGTAGGCATGAATGGACTTATTTAGGCGGTGGACCTGAAAGCGCATTGTATAAAAGTACGGATGCAGGAAAGACATGGAAAAAGTTGAGTAGCGGATTGCCAGGAGGCGATGTTGGCCGAATTTCCGTGACCATTTCGGAAGCAGCGCCTGATAGAGTTTATGCCATGGTAGAAGCCCAAGAAGGCAAAGGGGGCATGTTTGTAAGTTACGACAAAGGCGAAAGTTGGAATAAGTTGAATGATATTTATACTGCTGGCAATTACTACTGTGAAATCACTGCCGATCCTCAAAATGCAGACCGGGTTTTTATATTGGATACTTGGTTGAAATGGACCAAAGATGGCGGAAAAACTGTAT
>Ga0105048_10006268_pt1 | contig 19167 bp, 16 predicted proteins | sample MAT05_FD_78382 | JGI IMG/M metagenome (GOLD analysis project Ga0105048, IMG submission 78382) | Freshwater microbial communities from Lake Fryxell liftoff mats and glacier meltwater in Antarctica - MAT-05 | ecosystem: Environmental > Aquatic > Freshwater > Ice > Liftoff microbial mat | place... | reverse complement strand
GACCGATCGCCCGTCGCGCAGGGTGACCGGCAGCGTCACCTCAAGGTAGGCCGCCGACACGAGTTCCCGCTCGCGCAGGGCCGCAAGCGTGGCGTCTTCCGCCCCCGGCGCCACGCAAAACGCCACCCCGTCGCAGGCGGCACCCGGCGCGTGGTCCAGCGCCAGCACCAACCCCGGGTCCGTCTCGGACCCGCGGTGGTGGATCGAGCGCATGCAGAAACTGCGGTGCCAGTCCATCAGTCGCGCAACGCTGGAGTCGGCCACCGGAAACCCAGGGTTCCAGATCAGCGACCCATAACCGAATACCCACAGCCCAGCCATCTGGCCCTCCCGTTGCCGGCCCTGTAGACAACAGGCGCGGGGCGAAGAAAAGAGGCACGGATGCGGCTGTTGATCTGGGGAATAGGCGTGCTCGGCGCGGTGTGGTGCCTGTATTGGGTCGCAGGGTCAGCCACGCTGGACGCGCAGGTCGAAGCGATGCTGGACAGCCCGCAGGCGTTGACCCTCAGCCGTCAGGACGTGTCGGTGACGGGCTTTCCCAACCGGTTCGATCTGACTGTCACCGGCCCAAGCGTGACAGACCCCGCCACCGGCATCGGCTGGGCCGCGCCGTTCGTGCAGGTCTTTGCGATGACGTGGAAGCCATGGCATGTGATCGCCGCGCTGCCGGGCGAGCAGACCATCACCCTGCCCGATCAATCCGTGCGCGTGACGTCAGACCGGTTTCGCGGCTCGGTCCAGGTCACGCCGGACGCCGATCTGGCGCTGCAGACGGTGGTGATCGAGGCGGATCAGCTGGCCATCACCTCGACCCTTGGCCCCCGACTGCGGCTGGAGCGCGGCGTGCTGTCGACCGCCGCCGATCCGACCCGGCTGAACAGCCACCGCATCGGGCTTCAGGTCACCAACCTTGCGCCGCCGCTGGTGACGCCGACCGACCTGCCCGAAATCATCGCCCGCCTGCATCTGGACGCCCACCTGCTGCTCAGCGCGGCGCTCGACCGGCATGCCGCCGACACCCTGCCGCAACTGACCGGGATCGAGATTGCAGACCTCAGCATCGACTGGGGTCCGATGCGGGTTCAGGCCAGCGGCAGTATATCCGCCACTTCGGACGGCACGGCGCAGGGCGTCATCGACCTGCGCATCGGCAACTGGCGGCTGCTGCCCGGGGCAATGGCGGCGCTTGGCGCGATCAAGCCCGAGGTCGCCCCGACCCTGCTGCGGGCCATGGAACTGCTCGCCGAAGGCGGTGCCGATCCGGCCGTGCTGACCCTGCCGCTGACATTCCGGAATGGCCGCACCAGCCTTGGGGTGCTGCCGCTCGGCCCCGCGCCGGTCATCGCCTACCGGCAATAGGGCCCGTTGCGATGGGCGGCTGTGTCGAAATGCAGATGGTCCTCGTGATAGCCATCAGACCCCGGGCCCAACGTGGTGCCAAAGATGCCGCAGGCCGCCTTGTGGGCTGACCGGACAGCCTTGTCATAGCCGTTGGCGACCATCACCGACTGCCCATTGTCCAGCACAAATCCGGCAATATCTATGGCTTTTCCCCGGCCATGTTCGCTGATCTTTGCACCTTTCATGTTATTGCGCGACCGGCAGATGTAATGCGCCGCGACCCGCAACTCGACGACCCGCGTCTCGCCGAAAGCTGGCTGCAGGCCCTTGTCGACCCAGGTTTTCAGCGCGCGGGCGGTGTTGCAGTCAAGGGTCGCCGCCTGTGACAGCTGCACCCCCGAGACAGAGGTGACCCGGACCGGATCACTGACGCCGCACCCCTGGACCTTGCCGACGATGGGCGGAATCTCTTCGCCCTTGATCGCGGGATCGTTGCAGACCGACCCCTTGCGCGACGCAAGCCCCGCCTTGCCGGGTTTCGATTTGACGGCCGCGGCCCTGAACAGGCCCAGACCCTTGGGCCGTTTTTTCGGCGCGACTTCGCCGATCAGCGACGGCAGTTGGACCGGAGCGATGACCGGGGTCGAAAACACCACCCCCGCCGGACGCTGCTTCGGACGCGGCACGACCCAAGCCGTCCTTTGCGTCGCGACTTTGGCGGTCACTTCGGGCGCCGGTGCCACGACAGCCACCGGACGCGGCATCGGGCGCGGCATCGTCTCGGCCAGTGCCGGGCTTGTCAGCATCAAGATCAGCACCCACAGGCCGCGCCGCATGCGCCTCAGGCCCCGTCCGGCTTGATGCGGCCAAAGTCCGGTGCGGCGGTGTCCTGCCCGGCTTCGATGATCCCGCGCCGGATTTCCCGGGTGCGGGTGAAATAGGCGTGCAACTGGTCGCCATCGCCCATCCGGATCGCGCGCTGCAACATGAACAGCTCTTCCGTAAAACGCCCAAGGATTTCCAGCGTCGCCTCCTTGTTGGTCAGGAACACATCGCGCCACATCACCGGATCGCTGGCCGCGATGCGGGTGAAGTCCCTGAAACCACTGGCGGAATACTTGATCACTTCGCTGTTTGACACCCGGCGCAGATGGTCGGCCACCCCCACCATGGTATAGGCAATCAGATGCGGCGTGTGGCTGACCACCGCAAGCACCAGATCATGGTGGGCAGGGTCCATCTCGTCAACGTTCGAGCCCATCGCCTCCCAGAATGCGCGAAGACGCGCCACCGCCTCGGGGGTCGAGGTTTCGGTCGGTGTCAGCAGGCACCAGCGGTTCTTGAACAGTGTGGCAAAGCCCGACCGCGGCCCCGAATGTTCGGTTCCGGCCAAGGGATGCCCCGGCACAAAGGTCACACCTGCGGGCAGATGTGGCGCCACGGCCGCGATCACCGCCTGCTTGACCGAGCCCACGTCCGTCACGCAGGCTCCCGGGCTCAGATGCGGCCCGATTTCGGCGGCAATCGCCTCCATCGCGCCGACCGGCACGCACAGCACCACCAGATCGGCCCCGGCAACCGCCTCGGCCGCCGTGGCTTCCACCCGGTCGCACAGCCCGATTTCCAGCGCCACAGCCCGGGTTTCGGCCGATTTCGCGTGGCCGACAATCTCGCCCGCCAGCCCGCCCGCCTTCATCGCATGCGCCATGGACGAGGCGATCAGCCCCAACCCGATCAGCGCGACGCGCTGGTAATGCGGCATCAGCGCACCCCTTTGAACTGGGCAATCGCATGCGCCACCCGGCGGCAACTGCTTTCGTCCCCGACGGTGATGCGCAGGCAATGCGGCAGATTGTAGGACGCCACCCGCCGCACCAGCAGCCCCTGCCCCTGCAGGAACAGATCGCAGGCCTCGGCCTCTTCGACGCTGGCAAACCGCGCCAGAATGAAGTTCGCCATCGACACATCCGACGGAATGCCCAACTCCGCCAACGCCTCGGCCAGCCACTGCCGCATCCTGGCATTGTCGGCGCGGCAGGTCGTGACATAGGCCTGATCCCGAACCGCCGCCTCGGCAGTTTCAAGCTGGGTGTTCGACAGGTTGAACGGCCCCCGGATGCGGTTCAACACGTCGATGATCTGCTTGGGGCCGTAACCCCAGCCGATGCGCAGCCCGCCAAGCCCGTAGATCTTTGAAAACGTCCGCGTCATCACCACATTGCCGCGCGCCTCGACAAAAGCCTGCCCGCCGTCAAAGCCCTGCACATATTCGGCATAGGCCCCGTCAAGCACCAGAATGGCCTGCAGAGGCAGCCCGTCGGCCAGCCGCGCCACCTCGGCGGCGGATATCATCGTGCCGGTCGGGTTGTTGGGGTTGGCGACGAACACCAGCCGCGTGCGGGGGTTGCAGGCTGCAAGGATTGCATCGACATCGGTCGTGCGCTCGCGCTCCGCCACCTCGACCGGGGTCGCCCCCACGGCCAGCGCACTGATGCGATACATCAGGAACCCGTGCTCGGTGAACACCACCTCGTCGCCGGGCCCGGCATAGGCCTGCGCCAGAAACGTCAGGATCTCGTCAGATCCGACGCCGCAGATCACCCTGTCACGGTCCAACCCGTGCACCTCGGCAATCGCCTGCCGCAACGACGCATGGTCGGTCGAGGGATAGCGGTGCAACTGATGCACCGACCGCTGAAACGCCTCCTTGGATCGGTCTGACGGCCCGAAGGGATTTTCGTTCGACGACAGCTTGACCACATTCGTCATGCCTGCGATCTGCGACGATCCCCCCTGATACAGGGCGATGTCCATGATACCGGGCTGCGGGCGAATGGCGTCAGTCATCGGTAAGGCTTTCCCTGTTCGGGCCGGGTTTACCCACCGCTAGGGGGCATTGCCAGCAGCATTTCGCCACCTGCGTCGGCCGCGCCGTCAACGGGTGGAAGACTTGGACGACAGCCAGTCCATCAGCGCCATCAAAACGCCCGACAGCACGAATGTCATGTGGATCACCACAAGCCAAAGCAACTCGCGCTGCTGGCGCACCGGATCCAGACCGGGATCGCCGATCTCGAAAAACCGTTTCAACAGGTCAATCGCCGAAATCGCCACGATCGACGCAATCAGCTTCATCTTCAGGCCGCTGAAACCGACCGACCCCATCCATTCAGGCCGATCCGTCCCGGCAGCAACGTCCAGCTTGGACACAAAATTCTCGTAGCCCGAAAACATCACGATCAACAACAGGTTCGCCGCCAGTGTCAGATCGATGAGGGTCAGTGCCAGCAAGATCATCGCTTCTGCGGTCAGCGTCAGAACCTTCGGCAGATAATCGACCAGTTCGCGGACAAAGATGACTGTCAGCATCGCCAGAGCGATGGACAATCCCAGATACATCGGCGCCATCAGCCAGCGCGAGGCAAACAGCGTCTTTTCCAGGGCCGTTTCGGCCTTCGTCCTGTCGCTCATCATCGCCTCCAAACCTGACCTTCCGCGATGTAGGCGAAGAGCCGTGCAGAGGCAACCGCCGCCACGCAAAAGGCCCGCCTTTGGGGGCGGGCCTTGGCAATCGGTCACGTTCAGACCCGTTTGCGGGCCTGATCGGTTGCTGGCTCAGTTCTTGGCGTAGTATTCGACGACCAGGTTCGGTTCCATCTGCACCGGATAGGGCACATCGCCCAGGCCCGGGGTGCGGACGAACTTGACCACCAGCTTTTGCTGATCGACTTCCAGATAATCCGGAATGTCCCGCTCGGTCAGCGCGATGGCTTCCATGATCAGCGTCATCTGCCGCGACTTTTCACGAACGGCAATCACATCGCCTTCCTTGACCCGGTAAGACGAGATGTTCACGCGGCCGCCGTTGACGGTGACATGGCCGTGGTTCACGAACTGGCGGGCGGCGAAAATCGTCGGCACCAGCTTGGCGCGGTAGACGACAGCATCCAGACGCCGCTCCAGCAGGCCAACCAGCATCTCGCCGGTGTCGCCCTTGACGCGCTCGGCCTCGGCATAGATCTTGCGGAACTGCTTTTCGGTCAGGTCACCGTAGTAACCCTTCAGCTTCTGCTTGGCCCGCAGCTGAGTGCCGAAATCCGACAGCTTGTTCTTGCGGCGCTGGCCGTGCTGACCGGGGCCATATTCGCGCTTGTTGACCGGCGACTTGGCGCGGCCCCAGATGTTCTCGCCCATGCGGCGGTCGATCTTGTATTTGGCAGACGTGCGTTTGGTCACGGCTGATCTCCTTCGTTCGATATGAAGGGCGTTGTCCTCTGACCCGAAGGCCCGACAGGTTGTTTCTTGCGAAGACCACCAACACCAATGAAAACCCCGGGGCCTGAACCCCGGAATTGGCGGCTTATACAGCCAGCGCCGCCGGTGTCAACCACCGCAGGCGCAATGGCCGCAGCCCGCCCGCGCGCCCGGTTCGGCACAGTTGCAAATCGCCATCACAAATCGAGGCTGACCGCGAATTTCCCAACCACGAAGCCCAGCATGTCGCAGCCCGAACGAGCGGGTCCATCGCTGCGCCGGTCCCCACGCCGAAGGCCTGCCGCATCCTCTCTGCCCAAATATCCCCGCCGGAGGCCCTTCGCTCTCACGATCCCGCCCGCAGCCCCCCTCAAAGCGCGGGGTGGGCGGGTGGGAGCGCTTTGAGGGGGGCGACTTCAGGCCACCAGTTCAGGCCGCCAGTTCGGGCCGCCAGTTCAGGCCACCAGTTCAGGCCGCCATTTCATGTCGCAGGATCGCGGCTTCCGACCCCGAAAGGTTGCGGCGGGCATAGTCGCCATAGCTTTGCGGATTGTCGACGATGCCCGGAAACAGCGCCAAGAGCCCGTCGCGCTGTCCGGGGTCGACGGTGTCGAGCGCGGTGTTTGACGGATGAAAGCTCTCGGTCTCAAGGCCGTTGGCCCAGACCACATTGTGCCGGTCCAGCAGGATGTGGACATAGGTCACCTCGCGCAGCGCGCGATCGACCACGATCGTGCGGTCGTTCAGCAGGTCCTCGGCCGCCACCAGCACCTCGTCGGTATTGAACAACGCCAGCGCCACCGGCCCGCGCAGCAGCATCCGGTGCTGCGGGCTGACCAGCAGGTCCGCGTCCGGGCGGTCAAGGCCTAGCGCACCGGCCCGAAACCGGATCGGCCGCAGATGCGGCATCGCATAAAGCCGCGCCCCGGTCATCCGCCGGTGCCCGGTCCACAGCACCGGCTGCGGGCCGCTGTCGCGCGTCAGGATCATGTCGCCCTGTTGCAACCCGCCAATGCGGCGGCTGCCGTCGGGTGTGGCAATGCGGGTGTCCGGGGTGAAACAGATCACCCCGCCCGCCACCCTGGCCCCCGCCGCCATATGGCCTTGGTCCAGCGCGGCGCGCACCACCCACAGATCCTGATCCGCCGGCGGCAGAATGCCCGCCACCATCAGCAGCCGCGCCCCGGTGTCGGGCACCGGAATGACCGTGATGGCATAGCTGTGATGTCCATCGGTGACGATGAACCCCTGATCCGGCACCGTGTCGTCCGGTTCGGCCAGGTCCGACCGCCCCATCACGGCAACACCGATCAGCCGCCGCACCGTCCGTGCCGCGCGCCGTCGCATCTCCGCCGCACCCTCGGCCTCGGGAAGTCGGTAAACACTCTGCGGTCCATCCACCCGCACCGCCGCCCCGGTCCAGCGCCAAGCCGCGCCAACCGTCACGGCGTCAGGCGCGGCCGATCTGACCCCGTCGACTTCTGTCTGTGCCCAAGAGATGACGAACGTGCCCGAAGAGCCCGTTTTCATGCCTGCTTGCCTGCTCGTTTCTTGTTTTTTGTCGCTACGGTTTTTTACAGCCGCGCCAAAGGTTAACAAGACAAAGCTTACATGGCTATGACAAACCGGCAACATCGCGGGACTTTTCGCGTTTGCCCTGCAGGGGCGGCGCCAACGAGCCGTGCCCGGTCACAAAATCTTGCCCGCCAGACCGTGGACCGGCCACCTTCGGGGCGTGACCCGACGCTGCACATTCGCTAGTCTGACCGCATGAAACGATTGCTTCTGACCCTTACGCTGGTCTGTCTGGCGCTGGCCTTGCTGACACTGACCACCCATGTCGCACATTCCGGCCGCTCGCCCCTGCCGGAAAAGCCGCCCGGCAGCCTGCGGTTTGCCACGCTGAACGTGCACTACATCTTGCTGCGCAAGCCCGATGGTCCCTGGTCCGTCGCCGACTGGGACCGCCGCAAGGGGCCGATGGACGATGCGGTGAAGGCGATCAACCCCGATGTCTTAGGCTTTCAAGAGATGGAAAGCTTTGCCGGGGCCGCTGACGGCGGGGTCAACCTCGCGCGGGATTATCTGCTGGCGCAGAACCCCGGTTACGCGGCGGCCGCGAACGGCGACTGGCGCGAGTTTCCGTCGACACAGCCGATCTTCTATCGCCGCGACACGCTGCGCCTGCTTGATCAGGGCTGGTTCTTTTTCGCGGATACCCCCGATATCATCTATTCCCGCACCTTCAACGGGTCCTACCCGGCCTTCGCGTCCTGGGCCGAATTCGAGCCTCTGGACGGAGGTCCGGCGTTTCGGGTCGTGAATGTTCATTTCGAATACAGTAGCCGGTCAAACCGTCAACGGTCGGCGGCGCTGGTGGCAGACCGCATTGCGCCCTGGGTGGCTGGCGGGCAGCAGGTGGTCCTGCTGGGCGACATCAACGCGCTGGCCAGGTCGGCCACCGCAGACATCCTGACCGCAGCCGGGCTGCGGCTGACCCCTGCGCCCGGTGCCACCTATCACCTGAATGCGGGCCTGAACCTGTTCGGCGCCATCGACCATATCGCGGCCACGGCCGGGGTCGAGCTTGCCACCCCCCCGATGGCGCTGCGCCAAAGGTTTCGCGGGGTCTGGCCGTCGGACCATTATCCGGTGATCGCAGACCTGCGGTTCATCGCAGTCGACTAGGCACCGCGCCGCGCGTCACCCGACGGTCAGATCGGCCAGCACCCCACCAAGCGTCGATGCCGGATTGGCCAGTGCCAGCACGCTGCTCAGATGGTTCAGCCCCGGTTCGCGGCGCAACACGCAACGCTGCCCCGCCGCCGCCAGCAGCCCGCCAGACAAGACGGCCTGATCGTGAAACGGCGCGGTTTCCAGCGCCCCCCGGGTCACGATACGGATCGGCAGCGGCGGCACCTGCGACGTCAGCGGCGACCGGGCTTCGGCCTCTGCCACGGTCATCCGGGTCTCGTCCTGCAGAAAGCTGGCGGGAGTGCCCGACAGATCATAAAGTCCGCTGACCAGCATCAGACCCCGCACTTGCGGCAGCAGGCTGCGAACGGTCTCAATGGATCAGTTCACGGTCGCCGGTGAATGCGGCAATCAGCAGCAGGTTCATCTCGCCACGGGCAACAGGGCTAGGGTTGTTCTGGATTAGCCGCGCGATGCCGCACGACTGTTCGTAAAGGTCTGGCAGAATCCCGACGTCGGTATGAGTCGCGCCGGGCACTTCGCCCTAGCCCAATCCCTCCTCGCAGCCCGTGAACGCTCCGTCGCTTCGCCCGAGGTTACCAGACCGGATTTCGCTGACGTGGCCGTTGGGCAACCGGGCAGGACTGCTGCCCACGCAGGCGCCACAGGTCGATGCCGCACTCTCGTCAAAAGTTCATTTATCGCCCGAAAGGCGACCGCGACCTGTGCCAAGCCCAGGCTTCCGGCAGGGCCCAGCCCCGCAATCAGCCCCTTACCCGCACTTCGAAAACCCGCAGTCGGCGCAGGTCATGCAGCCTTCGACCATCCGCATCGCATAGGACCCGCAGGCCGAACAGACCGACTTCGGCGCTGACATCACCGAGACTTCGGCCCGGGGGTCGGATTTCAACCCCAACCCCTCGCCCGCGATAAAGCCGATGGCAATCAGATGCCGCTCGATCACTCCGCCGATGGCCGCCAGAATCGACGGCACATAGCGCCCCTCCATCCAGGCCCCGCCGCGCGGATCGAACACCGCCTTCAGCTCTTCGACCACAAAGGAAATATCCCCGCCCCGCCGGAACACCGCCGAAATCATCCGCGTCAGCGCTACCGTCCAGGCGAAATGCTCCATGTTCTTGGAGTTGATGAACACCTCGAACGGCCGCCGGTGCCCCGCGATGACGATGTCGTTGATGGTGATGTAAAGCGCGTGCTCGGACCCCGGCCATTTCACCTTGTAGGTCTGCCCCTCCAGCGCGGCGGGCCGGTCCAGCGGTTCCGACAGGTAAATCACCTCGCCACCCTGCGCCGGCGCGGGGGCCTTTTCCGATACCGACAGCACCGACCCGGTCACGGCGTTGGGACGGTATGTGGTGCAACCCTTGCAGCCCGCATCCCAGGCCGCCATGTAGACCTGCTGAAAATCGTCAAAGCTGATGTCCTCGGGGCAGTTGATCGTCTTGGAAATCGACGAATCCACCCATTTCTGCGCCGCGGCCTGCATCCTCACATGGTCGAGTGGCGGCAGGGTCTGGGCATTGACGAAATGCTCGGGCAATGCGGCGTCGCCGAACATCTCGCGCCACAGCTGCACGGCGTAGTCGACAACCTCTTCTTCAGTGCGCGAGCCGTCCTTCTGCAGCACCTTGCGGGTATAGGCGTAGGCAAACACCGGCTCGATGCCGCTGCTGACATTGCCCGCATAAAGGCTGATCGTCCCCGTCGGTGCCACCGAGGTAAGCAGCGCGTTGCGGATGCCATGCGCGGCAATCGCCTCGCGCACATCAGCATCCATCGCCCGCATCGTGCCGGATGCCAGATACTTCTCGGCGTCAAACAGCGGAAACGCCCCCTTCTCCTTCGCCAGATCGACGGACGACAGATAGGCCGACCGCGCAATCGCGCGCATCCACGCCTCGCAGGCCGCCACCGCGTCCTCCGACCCATAGCGCAGCCCGACCATCAGCAGCGCATCGGCCAGCCCCGTGACCCCCAACCCGATCCGCCGCTTGGCTTTCGCCTCGGCGGCCTGTTCAGGCAGCGGAAAGCGGCTGGCGTCAACGACATTGTCCATCATCCGCACCGCGACCCGAACCAGCCGGTCAAGGTCCGCCATGTCCACCGCAGCAGCTTCGCTGAACGGTGCCGTGACCAGCGCCGCCAGGTTGATCGACCCCAACAGGCAGGCGCCATAGGGCGGCAACGGCTGCTCACCACAGGGGTTGGTGGCCGCAATCGTCTCGGCATACCACAGGTTGTTGGCCTGATTGATCCGGTCGATGAAAATCACCCCCGGTTCCGCGAAATCATAGGTGTTGCGCATGATCCGCCCCCACAGATCGCGCGCCTGAACCGTGCGGTAGACCCGGTCGCCGAACACCAGATCCCAGGGCCCGTCCGCCTTGACCGCCGCCATGAACGCATCCGTCACCAGCACCGACAGGTTGAACATCCGCAATCGCGCCGGGTCCTTCTTCGCCTCGATAAACGCCTCGATATCGGGGTGGTCACAGCGCATCGTCGCCATCATCGCGCCCCGGCGCGACCCCGCCGACATGATGGTGCGGCACATCGCATCCCACACATCCATGAACGACAACGGCCCCGAGGCATCGGCCGCCACCCCCTTCACCTCGGCGCCGCGCGGCCGGATGGTCGAGAAGTCATAGCCGATGCCGCCGCCCTGCTGCATGGTCAGCGCAGCCTCCTTCAGGCTTTCAAAGATCCCCGCCATGTTGTCGGGAATCGTGCCCATGACAAAGCAGTTGAACAGCGTCACGCTGCGCCCCGTCCCCGCCCCGGCAGTGATCCGGCCCGCCGGCAGAAACCGGAACCCTTCCAGCGCGGCATAGAACCGCTCTTCCCAGACCTCCGGCTCGGCCTCCACCTGCGCCAAGGCCCGCGCGATCCGCCGCCACGACTCCTCGACCGTCGCGTCGATGGCCGTGCCGTCCTGCGCCTTCAGCCGATATTTCATGTCCCAGATCTGTTCGGCAATCGGCGTGGCAAAGCGGGGCATCTGGCGCTATCCTTGGAGTTAAGCAGAGGGAGAGACTACCAGATACGCGGCCTTCGACCAAGCGGCAACGCGACATGACATCACCGCTTGCCCCCGCTGGCCAAACGCCTATCCTCGCGTCCCTGCGACGGAGAACATCGTGCCCCTGAACATCCTGAAACTCTGCGTCGGCGCGGAGTCGGTCGAAGATCTGACCGACTGGCACGCCGCACACCATCATCTCTGGCCCCCCGGCACCACGGCGCATGTCACCCGCATGTGGCCCAAACGCGAAGACGAACTCCTCGACGGCGGCTCGATCTACTGGGTGATCAAGGGCACCGTCCTTGCCCGCCAACGCGTTCTGCGGCTGGAACAGCGGATCGGCCATGACGGCATCCGCCGTTGCGCCCTGATCCTCGATGCACAGGTGATTCGCACCGAACCCGCTCCCCGCCGCCCGTTTCAGGGCTGGCGCTACCTGAACCCAGACGAATCCCCGCGCGACCTGACCACCCGCAGCACCGACGACACGCTTCCCCCCGCCCTGGCGCAAGCCCTCGCAGACATCGGGCTGCACTGAACCGCCATCGATCGCCTGATGCCTGCATCCTCTCTGCCCAAATATCCCACGGGGGTGTGGGGGTGTGAAACCCCCACCTGCCTCTCCGCTCAGGCTCACCTCAACCAGCGATACCCCAGCTTCGCCACCAGAACGGCAATCAGAATGCGCGCCACATGATGCACCGTCACGAACACGACGGAAAACTGCAGGCTCAGCGCGATCAGGCTCATCTCGGCAACCCCGCCCGGCGCCATCGCCAGAAACGCCGCCGCCCCCGGCGCCACGCCCATGGCCTGCAGCCCGACCGCAAAAACAAAGGCCAGCCCCAACACAGCCACCCCGTAAACTGCCGCCAGACTGACCGCGTGGCGCAGCATCGCCGGGGCCACTCCGGCAAACCGCGCGCCAAGGCCGCCGCCCATCACCATTTGCGTCAGCGCCACCAGCCATCCCGGCGGCACACCCTGCACCAGACCGAAGCCGTGCAGCACGCCCGACCCGATCAGCGGCCCGGTCAGCATCCAGGCCGGCAGGTGCAACGCTCGCCCCACTCCCGCCCCGACGGCCCCCGCAGCCACCAGCAGCACCGCATCCCGCAGCCCCAGGTCGCCGCCCCCGGCAATCCGCGCCCCGGAGCCTGAGCCCACCTGATGCCCGGTCAGCGACCAGAAGATCAGCGGCACCGAAATGATGATGCCGATCAGCCGCAGGAAATGCAGGCTCGTCAGCATCGGCATGTTCGCCCCCGCCTGATCGCCGAGTTCGATGCTCTCGATCAAACCGCCCGGCACCGCGCCAAAGAACGCCGTCACCCGGTCAAGCCCACCGATCCGGTAGATCGCATAGCCAACCCCATGCGCCATCGGCACATAGACCAGCAGCGCCAGCAGCGTGGGCCACCACCCCGCAGCCTGCGCCGCCACTTCGGGCGTAAAGGCTGCGCCGATCGCCACGCCGATCACCGGAACAAACCCGATGCGCAGCTTTGGCGGCAGATACACCCCCTGCCCCGCCACCCGCAGCCCGAATCCTGCGGCCAGACCGACCGCGACGATCGACCCCAGCATGAAGGCCAGCGGCAGGTGCAGCACCCCGGCCACCAGCCCGCCAAACCCCGCCAGCAGCAGCGTTCCCGCCAGCGCCCCCGCCTCGTTTCTGTTCAGCATGTCTGCCTCAAGGCCAAACTCCGGTCTCAACTAGGCACCGCACCGGCAGAAGGGCAACCCGTCACCAGTGCGGCGGCCGGTCAACCACATCGGCGCCATCCGCCTCGCGCCCGGCCTCGCGCTCCATCAGCATCTCGACACGCCGGGTCAGCAGCGCAATCTCGCGGGCCTGCACGGCCACCACGTCCGACAGATCATCCACCGCCCGCATCAAGTGCGCGATCCGGGTCTCCAGCGCTTCGCTCATCTCCACCCCTCCTGCCGTCCGGATAACCGGGCGCAGACCGGCCGCATGCTCGCCGCTTGCCGCCCCGATGCCCTTCCGATACATCGGCGGCACCGAAAAGCGAAGGCTCCGATCATGGCAAACGACAAACCCCGCCGCCCCCGCGCCGAGACTCCCAAAGGCTTTTCCGACTATTTCGGGGCCGATGTCACCGAACGCCGTGCCATGCTGGATGCGATTGCCGAGGTCTATCACCGCTACGGCTTTGATCCGCTCGAGACATCCGCCGTCGAAACCGTCGAGGCGCTCGGAAAGTTTCTGCCCGATGTCGACCGCCCGAATGAGGGCGTCTTTGCCTGGCAGGAAGATGACAAGGACTGGCTGGCGCTGCGCTATGACCTGACAGCGCCCCTCGCCCGTGTCGCCGCCCAATACCGCAACGACCTGCCGCAGCCCTACCGCCGCTATGCCTTTGGCCCTGTCTGGCGCAACGAAAAACCGGGGCCAGGAAGGTTTCGCCAGTTTTATCAATGCGATGCCGACACGGTGGGAAGTGCCTCAATGGCCGCCGACGCCGAAATCTGCGCCATGCTGTCCGATGCGCTGGAACAGGTCGGCATCCCTCGCGGCGACTACCTGATCAAGATCAACAACCGCAAGGTTCTGAACGGCGTGATGGAGGTCGCGGGCCTGCTCGACCCGCTTGATCCAGACCGCTTTTTCACCGAACGAGGCATCGTGCTGCGCGCGATCGACAAGATCGACCGGCTGGGCCACGACGGGGTGCGCGCCCTGCTTGGCGCAGGCCGAAAGGACGAAAGCGGCGACTTTACCAAGGGTGCCGGGCTGGCTGCCGCGCAGATCGACATTGTTCTGGGCTTCACTACCGCCAAACGTGGGTCAGACACCGAAACCATAGCGCGTCTGCGGGCCTTGGTCGGCGGGTCGGAAATCGGGCTTGAGGGGGTGCAAGAACTTGAAACGATTGCCGAACTCCTGGCCGCCCAAGGCTATGGCCCCGACCGCGTCGTGATCGACCCCGGCGTCGTCCGGGGCCTTGGCTACTACACCGGCCCGGTCTACGAGGCCGAGTTGACCTTTGAAATCCTTGACGAAAAGGGCCGCAAGCGCCAGTTCGGCAGCGTGGCGGGCGGCGGGCGCTATGACGATCTTGTCAAACGCTTCACCGGCCAATCCGTGCCCGCCACCGGCATTTCCATCGGGGTTGACCGCCTGCTCGCCGCCCTGCGCGCCAAAGGCCGCGGCACCGCCGACACCGGCGGACCGGTCGTGGTCACGGTGATGGACCGCGACCGCATGGCCGATTACATGGCGATGGCGGGTGAGTTGCGCCAAGCCGGCATCCGCGCCGAATGTTATCTGGGCAACCCCAAGAACTTTGGCAACCAGTTGAAATACGCCGACAAACGCCGCAGCCCGATTGCGGTGATCCAGGGCGCCACCGAAGCCGAACAGAGCAGCGTGATCCTCAAGGACCTGATCCTTGGCGCGCAGATTGCCGAAGAGGCGTCGCTGGAGGAGTGGAAGAACCGCCCCGCGCAGGTGGAAATTCCGCGTGCCGATCTGGTGGCCGAAGTCCGCAAGATGCTTGGCCGATGACACCCGCGATCCGTGCCGAGGCTGACCGGCTGTTTGCCGCCTTTCAGGCAGCGGGCGCGGTTGCCATCGACACCGATATTCTGCAACCCGCTGAAATCCTTCTGGATCTCTACGGCGAAGACATCCGCGCCCGCGCCTACACAACCCACGATCCGTTGCGCGGAGAGATGATGCTGCGCCCCGACTTCACCGTGCCGGTGGTGCAGGCCCACATGGCCCACGGCGCCGACCCGGCGCGTTATTGCTATTGCGGCGAGGTGTTTCGCAAACAGCAGCACCGCGGCAACCGCGCGTCGGAATACCTGCAGGTCGGGTTCGAGGTGTTCGACCGCCAATCGCCCGAAGCCGCCGACGCCGAAGTGTTTTCGCTGTTTTCAAACCTGCTTGCCGACCTCAACCTGCGCGCGGCAACCGGCGACATCGGCATCCTGATGGCCGCCGTCCGGGGTCTTTCGACCACCGAGGCGCGGAAATCCGCTCTGCTGCGCCACATCTGGCGGCCCCGCAGGTTTCGCGCGCTGCTCGACCGGTTTTCCGGCCGCGCCCCTGCCAACCGCGATACCCTGCTGGCCCGCCTGCGCCAACCGGCCGGTGCGGCCCCGCTTGTCGGTTTGCGGGACGAGGCCGAGATTGCCGCCCGCACGCAGGCCCTGCTGGCCGACGCCGACACCCCCGCCTTGTGCGCCCCCGAGGCTGCGTTGCTTTATGACCTGCTGACATTGCAGGCCCCCGCCGCCGCAGCCCTTGCCCACCTGCGCGGCATCCAGCCCCTGCTGCCGGCCATCGCCCCCGCTGTTGACCGGTTTGCCGCCCGGCTTGATGCGCTGTCGGCCCGGGGCATCGACGTGGTCACCCTGCCGTTCGAGGCCAGCCACGGCCGCACCACGCTGGAATACTACGACGGTTTCGTGTTCAGTTTCCATGGCTTGCCCGATATGCCGCCAGTGGCCAGCGGCGGGCGGTATGATGCGCTGACGGCCGTTCTGGGCGCGGGCGCGTCGATTCCGGCCATCGGCGGCGTCATCCGCCCCGCACTCGTCGCGGCCCTGAGAGAGGCCATGTCATGCTGAAACTCGGGGTGCCGTCGAAGGGACGGCTGATGGAGCAGACCTTTGACTGGTTCGGCGCGCGCGGCGTCACCATGCGCCAGACCGGCGCCGAACGCGAATATGCGGGGGCTGTCGACGGGTTTGACGGCATCGACCTTGTCTTGCTGTCCGCCGGAGAGATTGCGCGGGAACTGGCCGCGGGCCGCATCCATCTGGGCGTCACCGGCAGCGATCTGGTGCGCGACAAGCTGGCCGATTGGGAAACCCAGGTGGCAGAGCTTGCCCCATTGGGGTTCGGCCACGCCGACCTGATCATCGCCGTGCCCGCGGCTTGGGTCGACGTGGAAACCGTCGACGACCTTGATGCCGCCGCCGCCGCCTTTCGGGCCACGCACGGGTTTCGCCTGCGCATCGCCACCAAATATCACCGGTTGGTGCGAGAGTTTCTGACCGACCGCGAGGTGGCTGACTACCAACTGGTCGACAGCCAGGGCGCGACCGAGGGCTCGGTCAAGAACCTGACCGCCGAGGCGATTGCCGACATCACCTCGTCGGGGGCCACCTTGCGCGACAATCATCTGAAGATGCTGACGGATTCGGTCATTCATGCCAGTCAGGCGACGCTGTTCAGATCGCTGACCGCCGACTGGACGCAGGCGGGCCCGATCCTTGGGGCGCTGACGCGAAAACTCGGCCTCTAGACCTCTTCCACCAGGACCACACCGGCAATCGCCTTGATCGCGCCCTTGATCTGCGGCGTCACCGGGTAGGTTTGCGGCAGCGCAAGGTCAATCTCCTGACCCGCCGCATCGGCAACGCACAGCGTGATCTGCGCCCGGTTGCGGCCTTCCAGCTTGCCCAGCAGCAAGGCGACCGATGCAACCGCCTCGGGCCGGTTCAGGTAAATCCGCAGGTCGCTGGCACCGGCCTGATCGGCCACCTTGTCAATCGGTTCAATGGCATTCGCCAGCAGTTTGAGCGTTTCACCCTCAAGCTCTGCCTTGACGGTCATCACCACATTGCTGCCCGGCTCCAGAAAGGCGCGGGACGCCTCAAGCACGTCGGAAAACACGGTGACCTCGTATAGCCCCGTGGGGTCGGACATCGACACGAAGGCAAACCGGTTGCCCTTGGCCGATTTTCGTTCCTGCCTTGCCCCCACCGACCCTGCCAGTCTGGCAATCAGCGGCCCGCGTTCAGCCAGACGGGTGATTTCGGCCAAGGTCTTGACATCGCGGCGTTTCAGCGGACCCATATAGTCGTCAAGCGGATGACCCGACAGGTAGAACCCGATCGCCTGATGTTCATGGCCCAACCGTTCGACCGGCAGCCAGTCATCCCGGCCCAGAATGCGCGGCTCGGGAATATCGGCGCCCGCCTCGCCGAACAGCGACACCTGCGCCGAAACCTTGGCCCCGTGGATGGCGGACGCATAGGCGCCCAACGCATCCAGCGCGCCGAACACCCGCGCCCGGTTGGGGTCCAGCACGTCGAACGCACCCGCCCGCGCCAGCATCTCCATCGGGCGCTTGCCGATGCGTTTGAGATCGACACGGCGCGCCAGATCGAACAGCGAGACGAAGGGCCGATCGCCCCGCGCCGCGACGATGCCGCGCATCGCCTCGGCCCCCACGCCTTTCAGCGCACCAAGGCCATAGACAACCGCCCCGTCGCGCACCGAAAACATCGCCTCCGAGGCATTGACGCAGGGCGCGACGGTGCGGATGCCCAGCTTGTCGACCTCGCGCTTGTAGACCGCCAGCTTGTCGGTCAGTTGCATGTCGCAGTTCATCACCGCCGCCATGAATTCGACCGGATGGTTGGCCTTGAGGTACGCCGTCTGATAGCTGACCACCGCATAGGCCGCCGCGTGCGATTTGTTGAAACCGTAGTTCGCGAACTTCTCAAGCAGGTCAAAGACTTCGCCGGCCTTGGCCGCCGGAACCCCATGCGTGGCAGCCGCCCCTGCCACGAATTTGGGCCGCTCCTTGGCCATTTCCTCGGCAATTTTCTTGCCCATCGCCCGGCGCAGCAGGTCGGCCCCGCCGAGGGAATACCCCGCCATGACCTGCGCGATCTGCATCACCTGTTCCTGATAGACGATGATGCCCTGCGTCTCGGCCAGGATATGGTCGATGGTCGGGTGGATCGATTCCAGGTCGCGCAACCCGTTCTTCACCTCGCAATAGGTCGGGATATTCTCCATCGGGCCGGGGCGATACAGCGCGACCAGCGCCACGATATCCTCGATGCAGGTCGGCTTCATCCGGCGCAGCGCATCCATCATGCCGGTGGATTCGACCTGGAACACCGCGACGGTCTTGGCAGCCGCATACAGTTCGTAGCTTGCCTTGTCGTCCAGCGGGATCAGGCTGATGTCGACCACCACCCCCCGCCGCTTCAGCAGGTCCAGCGCGTTCTGGATCACCGTCAGGGTCTTGAGCCCCAGAAAGTCGAACTTCACCAGCCCCGCCGCCTCGACCCATTTCATGTTGAACTGGGTCGCGGGCATGTCCGACCGCGGGTCCTGATACAGCGGCACCAGCTCGTCCAGCGGCCGGTCGCCGATCACCACCCCGGCGGCATGGGTCGATGCGTTGCGCAACAGACCCTCGATCTGCTGGCCATAGTCCAGCAGACGCTTGACCACTTCCTCTTTCGCCGCCTCACGCAGCCGCGGCTCGTCGGCCAGCGCCTTGGTGATGCTGACGGGCTTGACCCCTTCCACCGGAATCATCTTCGACAGCCGGTCGATCTGCCCATAGGGCATCTGCAGCACCCGCCCCACATCGCGCACCGCGGCCCTCGACAGCAGCGCACCAAAGGTGATGATCTGCCCCACCTTGTCGCGGCCATATTTGGCCTGAACGTAGGAAATCACCTCCTCGCGCCGGTCCATGCAGAAGTCGATGTCGAAGTCGGGCATAGACACCCGCTCGGGGTTCAGAAAGCGTTCGAACAGCAAGGCATAGCGCAAAGGGTCCAGATCGGTGATGGTCAGCGCATAGGCCACCAGCGACCCCGCCCCCGACCCCCGGCCCGGCCCGACGGGAATGCCCCGATCCTTGGCCCATTTGATGAAATCGGCCACGATCAGGAAATAGCCCGGAAAGCCCATCTGTCCGATGATGCCCAACTCGAAATCCAGCCGAGCCTGATATTCGGGCACGCTCACCGCATGCGGAATGACCGCCAGCCGCATTGCCAGCCCGGCGTTGGCCTGACGGCGCAGCTCGTTCACCTCGTCATCG
>Ga0105048_10006265_pt1 | contig 19169 bp, 12 predicted proteins | sample MAT05_FD_78382 | JGI IMG/M metagenome (GOLD analysis project Ga0105048, IMG submission 78382) | Freshwater microbial communities from Lake Fryxell liftoff mats and glacier meltwater in Antarctica - MAT-05 | ecosystem: Environmental > Aquatic > Freshwater > Ice > Liftoff microbial mat | place... | reverse complement strand
GACCCTCAACATCGTTTCCGGCTCGGGTACAGCGCCGGTGGCAGTGAACGGCGCCTACACCACCGCCAACGGCTACACCTTCTCGGGCACCTTCACCTGGCCAACGGGCGCGACGGGCATCACCGTCACTGCGAAAGCAATGGCGAAGTGGGGTAACAACGCGGCTGCGGGCGACGCCCGGACCACCGCCACCATCACCAAGCCCACGAACTGCGGCGGCACGCCGTCGGTCACCAAGGCCGTGTCATGTGTGGCCGGTACCCCCGGCACCGGCGACGGCAAGGCGATCTTCACATTCACCAACAACGGTGTCGGACCGTTCGCCGCCGACGTCAGCTACACGATTCCTGCGTTCAACGGAGCTGCGGCCACCACCTTCTCGGTCGCCAAGGGCGCCACTGTGACCAAGACATACACGCCGATCGCCGACGGCAACCACACGGTGCTCATCACCTCGAACACTGCCCCGACCACGCAGACGCAGAGCTTCACCATCGACTGCGATTCGCCGGTTCCGTCGGTCAGCAACGTGGCCAGCTGCGACGCCGGCAACGGCAAGATCATCGTCACGCTCAAGAACACCGGTGGCGAATCGGTGGTCTTCGCAGTCACGCCACCCACCGGTGGCGCTGCCACCAACTACACGGTTGCAGCTGGCGGCACCACCAACGTCACATTCACGGGCCTGGCCGATGCGACGTACACGATTGTCATCGTGGCCAACGGGGTCAACTACAACCAGACCTTCACGGTCGATTGCGACCACCCCGCACCGGTGGTCACCAGTGCTGCCAGCTGCGACACCAACTCGCATGACGGCAGCGTCATCGTCACGCTGTCGAACCTCGCCGGCACCGAAGCCGTGACCTTCAATGTCACCAACCCGTTCACCAACGCCATCGAGGCAGTGGTCGTGGGCATCGGTGGTTCCACCACCCGCACCTTCACCGGCTTCAGCGACGGCAGCCGCAGCGTGGTCATCTCCGTGCCCGGCAACGCGACCAACTTCACACAGAACTTCACCGTTGCGTGTGACCTGGCGCCGACGTTCGGCTATGGCTCGGTCTGCACCAACGGGGATGGCGTTGTCACGGTGACCTTGAAGAACGATGGCGACGACGTCAACGCCACCTTCATCCTCGAGGGCACCACACATGTGCTGGCTCCGGGCCAGACCAAGGCCGTTGCCCTCCCGCCCTACAGCGACGGTGCCAAGACCATCGCTCTCTCGGTCAACGGTGTCAACAAGAACTTCAACGTCACCATCGACTGCGACCGCCCCGGCCAGCCGGCGGTGGATGTCGCTCAAACCTGCGCCAACGAGGACGGCACCGCCACCCTGACGCTGAAGAACATCGGCGGCCAGTTGCCGTTGGTGTTCATCGTCAACGGCACGTCGTACAGCGTCCCCGCGGCCAGCACCCTCGACGTCGATGTTGCCGGGCTCGATGACGGCAGCAACACCATCGTCGTCACTCAGAACGGCGTGCACTTCGACAAGACCATCACCGTGGCCTGCGACAATGCCCCCACGGTCGACCATGCCGAGAACTGCGTAGAGGGCGCAGCTGGAGTCTCCAACGGCAAGGTCGTGATCACGCTGTACAACAACGGCGACGACGTCAGCGTCGTGTTCACCGTCAACGGCACGCCGACCGCACCGGTGCCGCCGAAGGGCGTCATGGTCGTCACCATCGACGATCTGGCTGACGGCCCGCACGCCTTCACGGTGTCGGGTGGCGGCAAGACGTTCGACTTCTCCGTCACCACTGCCTGCGATCACCCTGGCATCGCGTTGGTCACCACGGCTCAGGAGTGTGCCGACTCCGATGGCCAAGTCATCGTGCGTCTGGCCGCCACCGGTGGTGAAAAGCCGGTGATCTTCCTGGTCAACGGCATCTCGTACGCGGTGCCGCCGAACACCACGGTCAGTGCAACGGTCAGCGGACTGAATGATGGTGTGCAGCGCATCACTGTCACGTCCGGAGCCGCTGACTTCTCCTTCGATGTCACGGTCAAGTGCGACGTACCGCCGAAGGTGAGCGCCACCGCCGTGTGCACGAATTATGACGGCACCGTCTCGGTGTTGTTGGAGAACCTCGGTGACGATGTGGCCGTGAAGTTCACGGTCAACGGAGTCGACTACACCGTTGCGGCCAAGTCGTCGCAGACGGCGACGGTCAGCGCTCTCGCCGACGGTCCGTACAGCATCACGTTGTCGATCGATGGCGTTCCGCAGACGCCGCTGACAGGGGTCACGAAGTGTGACCCTGTGGTGAGTGTCACCGCGGTGTGTAACACCGTCGACACCGAAGGCGCCGTCTCGCTCTTTTGGTACACCGTCACCAACACGGCGGCCACCGACTTGACGTTGACCTGGGATGGTGGCAGCGTCACAATCGCAAAGGACGGCACGAAGAACATCGCCAGCTCGACCAAGCCGCTGTCGCTGAAGTACCTCGGTGTCGAGATCGCCTCCGTGCCGGCGTCTGGCGTCACGTGCACCCGCACTGTCACCTTCACCAAGGTCCTGAATGGCCGGCCGCCCACCGGCGAGACCTACACCATTCGGGTCTCCCGTCTCGACGGCGGTGCGAACTATGAGGAAGAGATCACCTTCGACCTCAACGCCGGAGTGCCAGTGACAGTGTCACTGCCGTCCACGCTCGACCCTGCCGGTCTCGACTACAAGTTCGAGGAGATCAACGCAGGTTCGGCCGCAACCAGTTCGATGTCCCCCGACCGGCTGAAGCTCAGCGGCAATCTCGGCGAGACCATCAGTGTGCTTGTCACCAACAATTACTCGTCGGTCCAGATCATCAAGCAGAGCCTCACACCGACCGTGGTGGCCGGCGGCACCATCACCTACACGTTGCAGGCCACGAACACAGGTGCGCTGACGCTCGATCCGGTGGTCATCAGTGACCGCCTTCCGGCCCAGGTGTCGTACCAGTCGGTCAGTGTGGAGAACAATGGTGCCGTTTGTGCACTTGCGGAATCAACGCGGCCGCAGCTGTTGGTGTGCACCATGAATGACGCCCTGCCGGCTGGTGGTGTGACCAGGGTGATCACCCTCACGGTCAAGGTGGACAGCAACGTGGACTCTGGCACCTCCGTCTTGAACCAGGCCAAGGTGTTGGGCAGGTTCGCCGGCGGCGTGTCGTCGCAGGCCGCCGAAACCGACCTCAGCTGCTTGCCGGCCATCGCCGGCACGGTGTGCGACCTTTCGGCCAAGGTTGGTGTCCCGGTCAGTGAGGTGGACCAACGAGCGCCAACTTCCACGACCACCACCGTCTCGCGGGTTTCGCTGCCCGCAACAGGTGGTAGCACCACGATGCCGCTGTTGGCGCTCGCCCTCGGGCTTGCCGGCTTCGGTGGGTTGTTGCTGTTCACCCGTCGGCGCACTGCTCGCTGACATCGCAGTTTGCGAGGCCGCCCCGCCGGGTCGACCGGCGGGGCGGCTCGACAACTGGGCGGTGCGGTGGTGTGGCCGGCGGTTACGGGTTGTACAGCTCGAAGTGCACGATGAAGCGCTCCTTGGTGGAGCCAACAGGGTGGCAGGCAAACAAGGTGGCGGTGAACGCCGGAGTCTGGTCGATGACGCGAATGGCGTCGGGTGTCACGATCTCGGTGGAGGTGACGCGGTAGACGAAGCGGCCTTCGCTGGTGGTGAGGATCATCTCGTCACCCGGAACCATCTGGTCGATGTTGCGGAACGGCCGGTCGTGGCTGGTGCGGTGGCCGCCGATCACGACGTTGCCGATGCGGCCGGGCATGGCCGTGCCGGGCCAATGGCCTGGGCCATTGTCGAGCACGGTGAGACTGACGCCCTCGAACAGCGGCCTGGAGACGCCGATCTTGGGCATTTCCAGCGTGCCCAGCTCGACGATCGGTTCCTTGGCTCGCGGCGGCGGGGCCGCAAGCGGCACGGGCAGTGCTTCGGAAGTGGTGGTGGTGGCCACGATCGTCGTCGTCGTCGTCGTGGGCACCTCGGTGGTGCTGGTGGTCGTGGTCGGACGAACCGTGGTGGTGGTGCTGGTGGTGCTGGGCGCACGAGTGGTGGTGCTGGCCACGGCCGAGGTGCTGGTGGCTTGCTCGGCCGCGTCGTCGCCACACCCGACGAGGAGCACGGCAACCATTGCGAGGGCGATGCTGCGTTGACGCATGAGCGTCATTCTGCCACCGTACGCAAGAACGTGTGCATCAGCCCGGCAGCTATTTGGCCCGAGCGAATGCAGGCCGGTACTCCGATGCCGTGGTAGCTCGCTCCGGCCAGGGCAATACCGGGCGGGAGTGCGCGCTGGGCGGCCTCGAGATGCAGCGCGTGGTGGGGCCGGTACTGCGGAAACGCGCCGGGCCAGCGGGTGATTCGGTGTGCGAGCGGTTGCACCGTGAAGCCGAGGTGGCGGCCGACTTCGTCCACCGCCGCAGCGAGCAGTTGCTCGTCGGACAGGTGCAGCGCAGCGAGAGCATCGCGGCCCAGCGAGATGCGAAGAATCACGGACCCGGTTGTTGCCCAGTGAGCCCACTTCTGCGAGCCGAACGAGGCCGCTGTGACCAGCCGCTGCATCGGTTTGGGCACCAGATAGCCACTCATTCCGGCAAGGTGAGATGGCCACTCGGCGGCAGCGAGCGCGATGGTCACCATGGCGACGTCCGCCGTGGGGATGGCGGCCAGGACGCGCGCAGTGTCGGGCGAGTGGTCGACGAGCAACCTCGACGCGGCGAGTGCGGGAGCGGCCAGAACCACACCATCGAAGTACTCGTCGTTGACGCGCCAGCCGTGGCCGTCGTGCTCCAGGCGGTCGACGGGGGTGCGCGTACGCAACTCTCCGCCGCCTGACTCGACCGCAGCTGCGGTGGCGGCGGCGAGTGCGCCCATTCCCTGGGAGGGGGTCTGGAACACCGGTCCGGCGCTGGGGGAAGGTTTCGGGGTGCGGCGACCGGTGATGAGAATGCTGCGACCGCGCGCGGCGAGGTCGGCAATCTGCGGCACGGCCGCGAGACTGAAATGGTCGGTGTCTGCGGCGTAGATGCTGCCGACCAACGGGTCGACAAGGCGAAAGTGCACCTCGCTGCCGAACCTGGCGCGCACGAACTGGCCGAGCGAGTCGGGTTCCATGGAAGTCCGACGACGGAAGGGCTCAGTTGCCGCCCGCAGCTTGCCCGGCCACGAGAGCAGGTGAGAGCGGGCGAGGGCGCGGATCTCGGTGGGCATCCCCAGCAGGAGACCCTCCGGTATGGGATGCAGCGAGTCCCACCACACCGCCGCCGAGCCGGAAGCGGGCGACACGAGCTGGTCACCCAAGCCGACCGCCGCGGCCAGCCCGCCTGCCCACGGAATGCGGGCGAGAAAGGCGTCGGCGCCTTCGTCGATCGCAGGGTGCCCAGCGAACGGTGAGGCGTGCAGTTTGCCACCGGTACGGTCGTCTCGTTCGAACACGACGACACCGGGGTGCTGGTCGGCGTCGTGCTGGGTCACCAGCGCGTGCGCAGCGGCGAGGCCGGCAATACCGCCGCCGACGACCGCGACGCGCCGCTGGTCCGAGGTCATGACGAGGTGGCCTCGATCACACGTTGCGCCAGAGCGGCCATCACCTGTGGGTCGTCGTTCACACATGCGGTGCGGGCGAAGGCAATGCCGCGAGCCTCGGCGTGACGGGTGGCCTCGATGTCGAGGTCGTACAGGACCTCCAGGTGGTCGGCGACAAAGCCGACAGCGCTCACCAGTACCCCGGGCGTGCCGGAATCGGCCAGCTCGTCGATGACCTGTAGGACGTCGGGACCGAGCCACGGCTCGGGGGTCCGGCCTGCGCTCTGCCACGCAATCGACCACTGGTCGTCATCCAGGCCGACGATGGCAGCGACCGCCTCTGCGGTGGCGACCAGCTCGTCGGGGTAACGATCGCCGGCGGCGATGATGCGCTCCGGCAGCGAGTGAGCGGTGAACAGCACCTTGGTGCCGGTGGGCATGGTCGCCAGCTTTGCTCGCATGTCGTCGGCGATGAACTGCACGAAGGCCGGCTCGGTTGCCCAGCTCTCGATGCCGCTCACCGGGATGCCATGCGGCTGAGCGGCCGTGGTTGCACGATCGAGGTACTGACCGATCGAGAACGACGAGTAGTGCGGCGCGAGCACCAAGCCGACGATGCGCGTGAAACCGTTGGCGGCCACCTGATCCACCGCTGCCTCCACCTTCGGCTCCGCGTGCTTGAGCCCGAGGACCACCTGGAAGCAGCCCGGTGCAGCGGCATCGAGCGCGGTCTGAAGACCTGCACGCTGTGCTTCGGTGCGGGCCGCCAGCGGGCTCGTGCCACCGAGCGCTTCGTAGCGGCTGATCAGGTCGGCGAGTTGTTCGGGCGTCGGCGCGCGACCACGACGGATGTCCGTGTAGTACGGCTCGATCTCCTCGCGAGTTCGCGGCGTGCCATACGCCATCAGCAGCACTGCAGTCTTGTCGTCAGGGTTCATGCCGCTCATCGTCGTGCCTGTCTCCTCGTCGTGCAAAGTTCATCGCTGGGTCGACTCGTGCACCCGGTCGGCGACCGCAGCCAGGACATCAGGGTCCGTGTTGGGTTGCACCCCATGGCCGAGGTTGAAAATGTGGCCGGGGTGCTGCGAGCCGTCGGCCAGGCGATTGTCGGCGAGCACCGCGTCGGCGCCCTCCAGTGCCACGGCCGTGCCCGCGAGCACGAGCGCCGGATCGAGGTTGCCCTGGACTACCAGTTGCGGCCCCATTCGCACACGTGCGGCGAGGATCGGTGTCCGCCAGTCGAGGCCGATGATGGATGCCCCGGCGGCCAGCATCTGCTCCAAGAGGTGGTCGCAGCCGATGCCGAAATGTATGCCAGGGGCATCGGGGTGCAACGCCTTCAACTGACCGAAGACCGACCGTGAGTGGGGGAGCACGAAACGCTCGTAGTCGAGCGCGCTCAGCGCTCCTGCCCATGAATCGAAGAGTTGAAAGGCTCGCGCGCCGTTGCCGAGTTGGCTGCTGATCGAGGCCACCGAGTGCTGTACCAACCGGCCCATCAACGAATGCCACAGCACCGGCTCGGTGTGCATCAGCTGTTTGGTGTGCTCGTAGGTGCGGCTCGGGCGACCCTCGACGAGGTAACTGGCCACGGTGAACGGGGCACCGGCGAACGCGAGCAGAGGGACTTCGGCCGGGAGAGCGGCCGCCAGTTGGCGAACCGTCTGCAACACATAGGGGGTGTCGGCCTCCGGCTCGAACTCGCGCAGGCGGGTCAGGTCCGCCGCGCTGCGAAACGGCGCAGCGCACACCGGACCGGTTCCGGGGGCCACGTCGATGCCGAATCCGACTGCGTGAGCGGGCACCACGATGTCGCTGTACAGCACCGCTGCGTCGACCCCGTATCGGCTGACGGGTTGCAGGGTGAGCTCGGTGGCCAGCTCCGGCAGCTTGATGGCGTCGAGAATGCTTCCCTCGCCGCGCAGTGCTCGATACTCAGGCAGGCTGCGGCCCGCCTGACGCATGAACCACACGGGCGTGTGGGCGGCGGGGCGACCGAACGCCGCATCGAGGAAGGGGGTGGACGCCATCGTGCGGGCACGTTACCGTGCTGGTCCGTGTTGCCCCCAGTGCATCCACCCTCGACGCCCGGCGACCAGTTCGGCTACCAGCCCGCACTCGATGGTTTGCGCGGGGTGGCGGTGTCGCTGGTGCTGTTCTTCCACGGTGGGTTCACGTGGATGACCGGCGGGTATGTCGGGGTCTCTGTGTTCTTCACCCTGTCCGGCTTTCTCATCACGTCGCTGCTCATTCTCGAGCATCAACGCACGGGCACCGTTTCCTGGTCGGGTTTCGTCGCCCGGCGCGCCAAGCGCCTGCTGCCGGCCAGTCTGCTGTGCCTGGTCGCCATCTCACTGCTGGCGTGGAGTGGTGAATTCGCGACCGTGCCACACCTGCGCCGCGACATCATTGCTTCGGCACTGCAGGTCGCGAACTGGAATGCGCTGAACGGCTCCGGGTCGTATGCGGACCTGTTGAGCCGGGCGGCCGGTGTCTCCAGCCCGGTCGACCACTACTGGTCGCTGGCGGTGGAGGAGCAGTTCTATTGGGTGTGGCCGTTCGCTTTCCTTCTGCTGCTGAAGGTCTCCAGCGGTCGCCGCCGGTTGTTCGTCCATCTCTCGCTGTTGGCCGTGGCCGGCGTGGTGGCAGCACGAGTCATCGCCAACATCTGGGGGCCCGACGCTGCGTACTGGGCGACGCCTGCTCGCCTGGGTGAAATCTTGGTGGGTGCAGCCCTTGCCGGTGGCTGCCTCGTGTGGCGTCAGCGGCCTCGATTGCTTGGACTGGTCGGCGTCGCAGGTTTGGTGATGGTGCTGTGGACCGCAGTCGAGTGGCCGACCCGCGGCGGCCCGGCGTACGACGGGTGGCTCGGGGTGTTCAGCCTCGCGTCGGCGGCGCTGATCCTCGGTGTGCAGGCGCGCGGCCCATTGCGCGCGGCCTTCTCGTTCGGCCCGCTCGTATGGCTCGGGCGAATCAGCTACGGCGTGTACGTATACCACTGGCCAGTCTTCTTGCTTGCCAGCGGCCGAGCGCTCGATCTTCGCGGCTGGCCACTGTTTCTCGTGCGTATTGCCATCACCCTGGCGATTGCGGTTGTCTCGTACTGGCTGATCGAACGGCCAGTGCGGCGCAGCCAACGCCGGCCCCGAGTGGCTGTGTCGTTGGCCGTGCCTGTGTCGGCGCTGGTGGTGCTGCTCGCCGTCCTTGTCGTACCATCGCAGCCGGATCGTCGTCGTGTCGTCGCAGCGCCGATCGTGACGACCACGTCCACGTCCACGTCAACGACAGCGACAACGACAACGACAACGAGAGTGGCAACGACGGCCGACCTGGTCCGGCCGGACGGGTCGACGACGTCCACCAGTACCACGACAACGACGTTGCCGGCGGGCCCGGTGAACGTGGTGTTGATCGGCGACTCGACGGCCGTTGCACTCAACGACGGATTGACTGCGTGGGCCGCTGAAACGACCGATCGCCGTGAGGTGTCGGTGGCGTCGATCGGGTGCGGTCTGATCCGCAACACCGTCATGCTGGGCGACGAAGGTGGGAGGTTCACCGCCCAATGCGCGGTCCAGTTGGACAAAGATCTCCCGCGAGCCCTGGCGGCGAACCAGGTCGATACGGCGATGATCATGGTGACCATTCCTGATCTGTCACCGAGGCAGTGGTCGGGTGACGAAGGAATGCTGCAGTGGACGGACCGGCGCTACGCCCAACGAGCGCTGGACGACTATCGGGCCATGGCGACCACGTTGATTGCTGCCGGAGTTCGTCACATCGCGTGGGTGGTACCACCGACTCCGGCCGAGTGGTGGTTGGGGTGGGAGCCGGGCACCAATTTCAGTCGGGACGCATGGCGTGGCCTGCTGCCAACTCTTGATGCGATGCAGCGCGAGTTCCCCGACGTCGTGCAGGTCACGCGACTCGACGAGTGGTTCACCGCATCCGGCGCCGACCTCGATCCCGCAATGCGCGACGACGGATTGCACCTCACCGAGGCCGGCGCACTGCGCGTGATGGACGAGTTCCTCGGTCCAGTGCTGTTGCGCCTCTCCGCTGTGTAGCAGGATCAAGAAATGGCAACCGACGACGGCACCCGATCCTCGCTCTTCTCGCTCGCTGGCAAGACCGCCGTGGTCACCGGTGGCAGTCGTGGTATCGGTGCCATGATCGCTCGCGGGCTGCTCGATGCGGGCGCCAGCGTGGTGATCAGCTCCCGTAAGCAGAACGAACTGGATGAGGCTCGCATCGCGCTCTCGAAATTCGGCGACGTGCACGCGATCCGTGCGGACGTCAGCACGTTGGAAGGCGTCGAGCACCTTGCCACCGAGGTGGCCGCACACTTCCCGACACTCAACATCCTCGTCAACAACGCGGGCGCCACCTGGGGCATGCCGTTGGACGATTTCAGCGAGCATGCGTGGGACAAGGTGATGGACACCAACGTCAAAGGTGTGTTCTTCCTGACACAGCGTCTGCTCCCGAACCTGCGGGAGGGAGCGACCATGGACGACCCTGCCCGCGTGATCAACATCGGCTCGATCGATGGGCTGCACGTCAACCCGATGGACACGTACAGCTATGCCGCCAGTAAGGCCGGGGTTCATCACCTGACCAGGGCATTGGCGAAGAAGCTCGGGCCACAGCACATCACTGTCAACGCGGTGGCTCCCGGCCCGTTCGAGAGCAAGATGATGGCCGCGACCTTGCAGGCGTTCGGTGAGTCGATCGCGAAGTCGTCGCCGTTGGGTCGAATTGGTCGGCCCGACGACATGGCCGGGGTGACGGTCTTCCTGGCCAGCCGCGCCGGTTCATATGTCACCGGTTCGGTGATCGCGGTGGACGGCGGCATCGCCACCACGGCGTGAGGCGTGGCGGTTGGTGCGCGCACCGCTGGCGATAGAGTTCGAGACCACGTTTCCGGCCCACCCGGGCGTGACCACCACACACACCCATGTCGCAACATCACCCCGATCTCGCTACTGAGCAGGCATTCATCGACCATGCCTATCACTGCCTCGAGCAGAGCAAAGTCGACGCGTGGAAGCTGCGAAACCTTCACGAGGGCACCCTCGGCGGTACCTTCCAGGCTCGCTACGAGCGAGACGTTTTCGACGAGGCGGTCTTCAATCGCCTGACACAGCTCGACCTCGGCGATGCCGCCCTCGTCTTCGGTCGAATTGACCGGTCGGGGGATCTGGCTGCCGACGACGGCGTGAACGGTGTCGAAAGCTTCCACATCGGCCGCCTCGCAGTGGCCGACGAGAACAGCGATCCAGTCGTGGTCGACTGGCGTGCACCGGTGGCCGAACCGTTCTACCGCGCAACCGGCCGCGACCCATTGGGTCTGGTTCGTCGACGCCATTTTCATGTGCACGGTCGCCAGTTGCTCGGCCTGGAGGACGAACTGTTCGGTGAGGGTCATCTCGGCATCGGTGCCGAGGACGGCGAGCTCGCCAGTGCGGGCGTACACACTGCTGATCGGGCCGACGGAATTCGGGGCTACAGCACCCTGTTGGCGGCGCTCGAGCGGGGCCGTACCGGCCAGCTGGGCGACATCGTGGCCACCATTCAAGGTGAGCAGGACGAGATCATTCGCAGCCCACAGACCGGTGTGCTGGTGGTCCAGGGCGGCCCCGGTACCGGTAAGACGGTGGTGGCGCTGCACCGTGCTGCCTACCTGCTCTACACCTACCGATTCCCGCTGGAAGATCAGGGCGTCTTGGTGATCGGGCCCAACCGAGTGTTTCTGCGATACATCGAGCGGGTGTTGCCGTCGCTGGGTGAAGCCGGTGTCGAGCAGGTGGTCTTGGCCGACCTGGTGCACGACGTGCAGTGGGCCCGCTACGCCATCGACCCCCCGGACAACCATTTGGCCGCGCGCGTGAAGGGCGACCTGCGCATCAGCCTCGTCATCGACCAGGCTGTCACCGACCGCGAGCGTCCCCTGCGCGACGACCTGAAAGTGCCCTTCCGTACCGGCTACGTGCGTTTGCGGGCCGAGGAGTCCGCTCGCATCGTTCGCGCTGCGCAGCGCCGATTCCGCAAGCACAACTCCGCCCGTCGCTGGTTGGAGGGCGAAGTGTGGGCAGCGATGACTGCAGGCTGGCACGACGAGGAAACTACCGTTGCGCAGGTGAAGGAAGCGGTTCGTCACCTTCCCGAGGTGCGCGCCGCGCTCGAGCGGATGTGGCCGGTGCTGTCACCCGCGCAGCTGCTGCACGACCTGTACGGCAGCAAGGCGCTGCTCAAATTGGCGGGGGCGAAGCACCTCACCGAGGCCGAGTACCTCTCGCTCTACCGAGAACGCAAGGCAGACGTGGCTGATGTCCGCTGGACCGAGCACGACGTCTCGATCCTCGACGAGGCCCGCAGCTACCTCGGCGCCCGGCCCGCGAAGGGGACGCTGAAGCCGGACGAGGCCGATGAGATCCGCACCTACGGCCACATCGTGGTCGACGAAGTGCAGGACCTCACCCCCATGCAGCTGCGCATGGTCTCGCGGCGCTCGCTCAACGGCAGCATGACGGTGGTGGGCGACATTGCGCAGGCCACGGGCGCGTTGGCGCCCAACGACTGGGACGACATCCTCACCCACCTGCCGATCACGCGTGGTTCGCGGGTCATCGGGCTCAGCGTCGGCTATCGCATCCCAGCGCAGATCATGGAGCTGGCCAACAAGGTGATGATGGCGGCGACGCCGTCGTTGCGTGCGCCCACCAGCGTTCGTGCCGGCGACGAACACCCCGAGTTCTCGTACGTCGCTGCCAGTGAACTGCTGACCGCGGTCGTCACGGCCACGAAGGATCTCGACGCCGACGTCGGCGAGGGCAACATCGCCGTCGTCGTTCCCGATGCAATGTTCGAGGCCGTGTCGAACGCGCTGGCAGCCGCTGGCATCGAGCACGGCAAGGCCACTCGCTCCGGGTTGGAGATGGGCATCACGGTCGTACCGGTCAGCGTCGTCAAAGGCCTCGAACTCGATGGTGTGGTCGTGGTCGAGCCGGCTGACATCGTGGCCGGCGAACAGCAGGGGCTACGAGCGCTCTATGTGGCGCTCACCCGCAGCACCAAGCGACTGTCCATCGTGCACGCCAAACCGCTGCCTGCGGCGATGCTCTAGTCGTCGCGAGACCGTCAGTCGAGGTACGCCTCGACGAGGCTGGTGAGGTTCTTGAACGCTCGGTCTGCGTCGGCGGGGCGATTGCGGTCGGCTGCGTCGCGGCTGCGGCGCACCACGAACTCGAAATCCGAGACCAGCTCAGGCCGATTGGCTTCGATCTCGGGCTGTATCGCGGCCCACAGTTGCTCGATGCGCGTCGCGGCAGTGCCGTCGCCCTTGGCATTCATCACCTTCAGTGGCAGGCCCTGTACCTCGGCCAGCATCAGCGGCAACAGCTCAGCCGCAGTACCGGTGGGAAGGGTGGTCGTTGTCGCGTCGGCGGACGGCACCGTCTCGGCGCTCGAGTCGTACGTCGTGGGGCTGCACGCTGAGGCGATCGTGAGCGCGCAGAGCGCGACGACTGCGTGCCGCTTGAGGGGTCTCATACAGTGACGAGGATCCGGCTGCTGGCGAACGAGCCAACACCGACCGCGTGGCCATCGATCAAGATGGTGACGGTGCCGTCGGGCGCGGTGCCGGTGAGCACGCCCGTGTGCCCCGGCAGGATGCTGGATTCTTGGAGGAAGTCGAGCACGCCGGCGGCGAACTCGAGTTCCTCGGGGATACGCATGATCGTGAACGAATCGCCGACCGGAATGTCCGACAACGGCACCATCGCGGGTGCCGCATAGAGCGAGCCGGGGATCGGGTTGCCATGAGGACAGGTGGTGGGGTTGCCCAACACCCGGTCCATCGCGTCTTCGACAGCGGTGCTCATCACGTGCTCCCACTTGCCGGCCTCATGGTGAGCGTCCGCCCATGAGAGGCCGAGCATGTCAGTGAGAAAGCGCTCGGCCAGACGGTGGCGGCGTACCACGCTCTGTGCGAGCGCTTGGCCGGTAGTGGTGAGCCGAATTGCGCCATCGGTGGTGACGAGGCCTTCGGTCTCGAGCCGGCGAATCATCTCACTGACGGCGGGACGGCTGACCTGGAGACGCTCTGCAATACGAGCCTGGATGACGGCAACGTCGTCTTCATCCAGCTCGAAAATGCACTCGCAATACTCCTCGAAGGCCGGGTGGTGCTCTCCGACAGCAGGCATGTCGACAGGCTACCTGCGTGGGCGCCACCTGTCCTGCCGTGCGCGTGGTTGGATCGCGCTAGCGCCGCTTCAGCCACGCCTCGCCGTAGCGCAGGCGGCGCTCCAACTCGCTGTTCGTGGCGCTGCCGACCGACATGATGCCGACCAGCCGATTCAGCTCGACCTGCACCTTCGCGTGGCCGAAGCCCGTGTTGTCGACCAAGCGCTTCGCCAGTTCCATGTTCTGGGTGCGCAGCTCCTCCTTGCGTTCGGCGATGCTTTTCGCACCGACCAGCGGGAAGCCGGCGTCGGTCGGGATCTCCGGCAGCTCGATGGCATCGTCGGCAACGGCGGCTTCGTCGGGCTCGGGGATCTCTGGTTCGTCATCGAACATCGTCAACCCGGCTTCGGTGAACGCATGCACGCTCATTCCGGTTGCCGTGGACGACAGCACGCTGAACAGCGAGAGCTGCTCGGGCATCATGTCCAGCTCCTGCTTTGCCTCCCGGTCGAGATCGGCCTGCGTGAACTCGTCGTCGAGAGCCGGCGGCTTGAGGACGTGACGGCGCGCTTCGGCGATCTGGAAGGCGTGCTGGCGCAGACGTGGGTCGTCAGGAAGGTAGACGTAGGCCTTCTGGCTGGTCAGCCCGCGAGTCCAGCGCACGAACCGGCCAACGGCTTGGCGGAAGAACAGCTCGGTGACGACGGTGCTGGCATACACGCCAACACGCAGTCTCGGAATGTCGACACCTTCGCTGACCATCCGTACGGCCACCAGCCACGGCCGGGTGCTGTTGGCGAAAGCGGAGATCTTTCTGCTGGCGTCGGGGTCGTCGCTGACCACGACCTCGGCTTCCACCTGGAAGCGCGTGCGGATGAAGCGCACGATGTCTCGTGCGTGCTCCTGGTCCATGCAGATCGCCAGCGCGCCGGCATCAGGCTGGCTGCGGCGGATCTCCATCAGCCGGGCGTGGGCCTGGCCCATGACCGCGGCTAACCAGTCGCCTTCGAGACTGAGCGCCGCCCGCAGCCGATGCGATGAGCCGGTGCGGTCCAGTTCGTCGTGGAAGTTGGCGCTGACGATGCTGCCATCTGGCGCGCTCCACTCCATGAGTCCGTCGAAGCGGGGGAAGTAGACCGGTCGCACCACGCCGCCGTCGCGCAGTGCATCGGCGTAGCCGTAGGTGAAGTCGGGTTGGGCCTCGCCACCGACGCCGGTCTCCTCGTAGCGAACGAACGGGATGCTGGCGGTGTCGCTCCGGAAGGGCGTACCGCTGAGGCTGAGGCGACGGTTGGCGAGTTCGAACGCGGTGCGAACCCCGTCGCCCCAGGCCCGTTCGTCGCCGGCGTGGTGGACCTCGTCGAGGATCACGAACGCGTCGTTCGACAGGCCGCGCAGCTTCTTCGCCGTGTCGGCCGTGCTGACCTGCTGGTAGGTGGTGACGATGCCGTGAACGTCCTTGGCCACGCCATCGGCAGGCGACCAGGTGTGGTCGAGGTGCAGGCCCATGCGGTGCGCCGCCTGAACCCATTGCGTCTTGAGGTGAGTGGTGGGCGCCACCACGATGATGCGCCGACGTTCCTGGGCAAGGGCCCAGCGGGCGCAGGCGAGTGCAAACGTGGTCTTGCCGGCGCCGGGTGTGGCGACGGCCAAGAAGTCGGAGCGTTCGCTGGCCGCGAACTTGTCGAACGCAGTGCGCTGCCACGGACGGAGTTGGACACGGTCGCTCATGAGGACTACTGAGTCTGGCGGCGCACAAGCGCACACACGACCATTTCGTCGAGGAGCGCAGGTCAGGGGCTCGTCGTTGTCGTGGAAGTGCTGGTGGCGGACGTTGTCGTCGCCGTGGTTGTCGTTGTTGTTGTTGCTGTCGTCGTCGTCGTCGGCGATGTCGTGGTGGTCGTCGTGCTCGTTGCCGTCGTGGTGGTGGTGGATGTTGTCGTCGTCGACGGGATCGTGGAGCTGGTGGTACTCGCAGGAATCGTGGTACTCGTGGTGCTGGTGGTCGGCGAGGTCGCGGTGGGCGGCGGCGGCGGCGGGTCAGCAGGCGGGATGGACCAGCCGCTGGTGAACACCGCAATCCGGTAACGCTCGGGGTACGGGAACGCATCGGCTGTCATCTGTCGGGCATTTTGCGAGACCGTGACGATCAGCGAGCCGCCACTGGATCGGTAGGGAAGCAGATGCGCGTGGTACGTGTTCATCCGGTTGTCGCCGCCGCGGGGTGACAGGCCGCGGAACTCGGTGGTGGTCCATGGGCCCCAGGGATGATTGGCAACCTCGACCACCAGCTGTTCTCCCCAGTACCCGTCGACCTTGGTCGCGGCCACCCATTGACCGTCGATGAATCGAGGTTGCATGGGGTTCTCTGCCCAGTAACGCTGCACGAAGGGCCGCGCATCTCCGGCATTCGGCGACCAACCATCAGCGGTGCGGTACTCAGGTGTGGCGTTGAGTTGCCCCAATGGCACCCGTGCGAGGTACATGGCGGTCGCCGAGTGTTGGCCGCCGAAGAAGCCGCCTTCGCGCACGAGGTTCTGCTCGAACGTGTTGCCGAAGAGGTAGGTGTAGTTGCCGTCGTTGGCGACTGCGTAGCCATACATCGGGCTGGCGCCGCTGTTCGGCGCCGGCTCGAACGACAGGCGCTTCATCGTGTTCGCGTCGTAGGTGGCCAGCCACAACCGCGACGGGTGCCATCCGAGGCCGTCGCCAGGGCCCGGCTCGTACGGGTCCTTGGTCATCTCGGCCCAGAACATCTTGACTCGGCCGCCGGTGGTCTCGGCACCCATCGGCCAGAACCACTTGCTCAGTGGGCTTTCGCCGCTGCCCGGCTCGAAGGACGTCGGTTTCGCAGAGGAACCGCGATGCAACATCGTGAAGCACTTGCCGTCTTGGATCAGCAGCAGGTTGTGCGCGAAGAATGACTGGTCGAGGCGGGTGGCCGCGCCGGATGGGTCCAGAAATGCGTCCTGGAAGAACCACGCGTAGCGGTTGCCGCCGAGAGCGACCACATGCTGGTAGTCGGCACCCATCAATGGGCCGACACGAGCAGCGAAGAAGGCGTCGAGCGCTCCGGCGCCGGTGCCGCCGGCGCATCCAACGTTCGTGCTGATGTACCCGGCGGCGGTGGTGGTGACCGAGCCCGCCCACGGAGGTGGTGGGGCCGCCGGGGGAAGCGCGGCCGGGGTTGCGGTGGGGATGCTGCGGGCGACGTCCTGAGGTGGCTCCGACGGTGGCGCAACCGGCGCGACAACTGTCGTCTGCGGTGCGAGTTCCGTCGTGGCCGGCACCGTCGTATCGAGAGCGACGGTCGCGGACGTCGCCCGAGTCGTCGGCGTCGGGGGCGTCGTCACGGCAGGTGAGGTGATGCTCGGGTTCGTCGATGTGGTCGTGCCAGCGGTACCGACGACGGTCTTGGAGTCGTTGATCGGCGGCGCGATGCTGGCCGCGAGTAGAGCCAGCAGGAGCAATGGCACGACAAGTTTCCAGTTGACACGCCGAGCGAGAGCCTGCCACCGCTGCATCGCAGGATTCTACGACCGTGTGCTCGAAGTTGCTCCGCGACGGGCGGACCGCGTTAGCTGGCTGCGGGCATGGTGAAGGTATGGTCGGGTGGGGTGATGGTTCGGTTGCGCCAGCCGATTTCGGTGCCGTTGGGGCGGTGGTGGTGCCAGTGGCCTTGGGGGTCGCGCGAGGTGCGGTAGCCGGTGGCTTTCCAGCGGTTGTGGTGGGCGCAGATGGGGCCACCGTTGCGGGTGCCGGTGGGGCCGGCGTTGGCCCATGGCAGTATGTGGTCGGCGTCGCATTGGTTGGCTGGTCGGTGGCAGCCGGGCCAGACGCAGCGTCTCGAATGCATGAGAACGGCGTCGCGTAGGGCGCCGGTGAACAGGCGTTGTTTGCGGCCCATGTCGGTGATCACGCCTGTGGAGTCCATCACGACCCTGCGGATGTGGCCCATTGCGGCGGCGACGAGCATGTCGTGGGGGTCGATTGCGACACCGGTGTTGGTTTCGCAGCGGTGGCCGGGCAGGTTGGGGTCGAGTGGCGTAACGTCGCCACCCATTGTCTTGGCGAGGTGATGCTCGAATGTTGGCAGGTCGACGATGATGTTGACGGTGAACCCTGACCCGGTGGGTTCGGCCTGGGCGCCAGCGGCTTTCAAGAAGACGGCGTGGAGTGCGTCCATGCGGCGTTGGGTGTCGGTGCGGTCCATCAGGTGTGGGCACATCGCGTCGCCGTGGGCGAGCAGCCCGGCTTCCCAGTCTGCAGCCCATTCGGTCGTCGCGAACGCGTCGAGGATCTCTTTGATCTGTGCGCCTTGGGCGGTGCCACTGGTGGCGTCGAGGAAGAACTGGTCGCCAACGATGGAGGCGCTGGCCTTGCGGTTGCGATGCACCCGTTCGGTGTCGTCGTGGGCGCCATCGGCGTCAGCAACACGTTCCCAGTTCGTCAGCAACGCAACATAGTCATCGAAGTCCAACAGGGTTGCTTGGCCGACCAGTAGTTGTTCACCGTCGGCGAGGTGTTCTTTCACTCGCGGGTTCGCCGCGACTGCGGCCAGCGCGTGTAGTTGCGCAACACCGAGCCCACCCTCGGCGGCCAACGCGGCAGCAGTCTCGAAGGTCGCGAGCATGTCACCGGCTTTCACGAACCTGGCTGCTTCGGACCCGGACCAGTTACACGCAGCCTTGCCCCACGCCTTGGGGGTGCGGTGCTTGTCGACCGCGAACAGCCCGGTTTCGGCGACCTGATGCACGAACGTGGCGATCTGTGCTTCCACCATGCGTCGTTGCCGGTCGAGTTCGCGAACGAACGCTTCCGCCTGCGCCGGTGACATTGCTGCCACCTCCAGGTTCGAAACCGTCAGCGAACTCATGTACGTATCATCGCAGAAGGGTGTGACACAGTGAGCCGGGTCCGTCGCCAGGTTCGAAAGTTTTCGGTTAGGTTTTGCCGATTCGGCGGAATGGCTATGCCCAGTAGGGGTAGCGGAGGTTTCATATGTTGTGTGCGCCTGGCGGTGCGATACGAAATGCGGCAGTGGCCCTGACGTTCGCGTCGACGATCGCGTTGGTTGGTTGCTCGGGAGGTGAGCGCGCTGATGGCACGCTGCCGACCGCGCCACCCACCACGGTCGCCGTCACGACAACAACGGTGGTTGCGACCACAACAGTGGCTGCATCGACCACGGTTACGGTCACGTCCACAGAGGCGCCCGCACCCGCGACCACAACAGTGGCGGCCGGGGTCGGGCTGTCGGCCGATGGGCCGTGGCGGCTGGTGGACTCGGCACCCGGTGTGACGACACCCGGTCTGGTCTACGAGTTGATACCCAAACTATGGGCGTTCATCCAACTCGAGGAAACCGACACCAGCACCTACCCCTGGACCCTGAACGACACCGACCGCCCCATCATCGAGGCCTACCTCCAAGCCCAGTTGACGTACT
>Ga0105048_10006263_pt1 | contig 19170 bp, 14 predicted proteins | sample MAT05_FD_78382 | JGI IMG/M metagenome (GOLD analysis project Ga0105048, IMG submission 78382) | Freshwater microbial communities from Lake Fryxell liftoff mats and glacier meltwater in Antarctica - MAT-05 | ecosystem: Environmental > Aquatic > Freshwater > Ice > Liftoff microbial mat | place... | reverse complement strand
GGCGCCTTGCCGCTCGGGCACCTGGCAGGGCTTCGGGCCGCGCCCGTCGGCATCTCTGCGCCAGCGACGCCAAGACCCCGGCTAGCGCGCGCTCGGCGTTGAACCTTGGCCGCCCGCAGCTCCCGAAGCGACGCCTTGCGATGTTCTGCATAACGCGCGCCGTGCGCGGCGGGGGTTTCGCAGGATGGGGCGCAAGGCGCAAAACCCAAAGCCGGGCCGAGGCCCTGCGTGGTTTTGCAGCGCCGCAGATCGCCCGCAAACCCGCGCCCCGACACGGGTTCGAACCAAAACGGGTCCTTTGCCCACCAAACCGCTTGCGTGTGCCTCGGGTACCCGCTGCGCCATATTGGCGTACAAATCATCCCGTTTCGGACTCGAACGCGCGCGGCGGGGGTTATGCAGAGCATCCCCTGCTGCGGCTACTTGGGCCAGAGAACCCACATCTGCAGCGGCTGCTTGAAACGGCCGGCAATTTCGCCGGCGAGCGGGCCCCAGCCGACAAAATAGTCCGCGCGCACGGCGCCGGTGATCGCGCTGCCGGTGTCCTGCGCTAGAACCAGCCGCCGCAACTGGGTGACCGGGCCACTGGATACCAGCCAGACTGGCGTCCCGTAGGGAATGCTGTCGCGGTCAACGGCGATCGAGCGGCCCGGTGTCAACGCCACTCCCTGTGCCCCGCGCGGGCCAAACCCGGCATCGAGGTCGGACAAGGACTCCTCGCGAAAAAACACGGTGCGTGGATTGCTCCACAACATTTCGGTGACCCGTTGCGGGTTCTGCGACACCCAGTTCTTGATGGACGGCCAGGATGCATCGCGCAAAGCACCCTGGTCGAGCAACCAGCGCCCGACGCTGCCATACGGCTGCTCGTTGGTAGCCGCAAAAGCCAGCCGCACGATGCGCTCGCTGCCATCGGGCTCGGTGACGCGCAAGCGCCCCGAGCCCTGAATTTGCAGCACCAGGGCATCCACCGGGTCGGCCAGCCACATGATCTCCTGGCCGCGCAGGGCCGCTTGCGCCTGCGGCAGGGTTTCCATTTCCTGGCGCGTGAACCAGGGCCGACGCGCGACCAAGCCGGGCGGCACGCGGTACAGGGGAACCTGAAACTGCGGCTGGCGCTTGCGAGAGGCCTGCAGGACCGGCTCGTAATAGGCTGTCAACAGACCGTCCGTGGTACCGGACAAAGGTTCCACGCGATACGGTCGCAGCTGCTGCACCATCCAGCTGCGTTGTTGCGCGGCCGATGCCAGGCTGAGCACCCGGATATCCGGGCACAAGGGCACAAAAGCCGGGTGCGGACGTTCGCAACTGCGCACCCAGGCATTCCAGGCCTCATGCAATGCGTCGTCGGCCAGTCCGGGCAAGCTGGCCCAGCGGACCGGCGTCCAGCGGCTCTTTGGCTGTTCGATGGGTGCAGGCAGGGGCTGGGTGTCTTCGCCGACGGCCTCCGCCACGGGGCTATCGGCAGGTGCAGCCGGTGTCGCAAAGCCCGGTTGTGGCAACTGGCTTGGGACCGGTGTGCTGGAGCACGCCGTCAGAATTCCTAAAATCGCTGCAACGGCAAGTTTGGCGCAGTCGCGCCACAGGAGTTGAACCATGGGTCTGATTCTGCTTGAGGCGCTTGGTGCGCTGGTGATCCTGCTATTGATTGTCTGGTGGACCATGTTCTCGGGGAGGAAAAACGGCGAACTACCCAGCCTGCCACCCAAAGACCCGCCGCAGGACGCGGAAAAGTAACGCACGCCTGCTGCCACACGTTGGCCCATGTTGCTGCAACTTCGCCGCGCGTCTTGCCAAAGCCCGGGCTCACCAAATCGTCGGCGTCACAGAACCCGATGTTGCAACGCCGGTAACTGGGCGCGCACGTGCGCCAGTTGGCCCGCGTCCAGCTCCGCCAGGTCGACTCCCTCGCCCTCGGCGCGCTGACACAACACGCTGCCCCAGGGGTCGATCTGCGTGGAGTGGCCCCAGGTGCGCCGACCGTTTTCGTGCAGCCCGCCCTGCGCCGGGGCCGCCACATAGGCCAGGTTCTCGATCGCCCGCGCGCGCAGCAGCACCTCCCAATGGGCTTGGCCCGTGGTGTGCGTGAATGCGCTGGGCACGAGCAGCAACTCGCTGCCCTGGGCGGCATAACCCCGGTACAACTCCGCAAAGCGCAGGTCGTAACACACGCTCAGGCCAACCTTCCAGGTGTGGCCATCGCGCGCGGGCAGGGCAAACATGCAAGGCTGCGAGCCGCGTTGCAGCACGCGGGATTCATCGTAGCGCTCGCGCCCGTTGTCGAAGCGGAACAAATGGATCTTGTCGTAGCGCTGCACACATTTACCTTGCGGCGAAAAAACCAGCAGGCTGTTGAATACATGGTCTGCGCCACCGGGCAGCGTCTGATCGCAGCTCAGGGGAATCGTCCCGCCCGCAATCCAAAGACCGAGTGCGCGCGCGCTATCGCTCAGGAAGGTCTGGATCGGCCCATCGCCAAACGCCTCCTGCACCGCCAGCTTGTCGGTGTCCCGTTGCCCGAGCAAGCAAAAATATTCGGGCAACACCGCCAGTTCGGCGCCAGAGCGCGCGGCCTCGGCCAACAAGGCTGCGGCACGCTCAAGATTGGCGGCCACAGAGACACCCGACACCATCTGTATGGTCGCGACCTTCATGGCAATCCCCCAGTTCTTTTGTCTGCTCCAGACCCCGCTGCCGACTCCGCCGGAGTAACCGAAACGGTCCTGCGCGCGACTTTGGTGATCTTCGGATCCGCCCAACTGCCTTCCACATGGAACTCCTGCGTAGCCGCCTCGATCAGGGGACGGCGCAGAAACAGTTGCGCCAGAAACGACCCCAGGCCAATCGCCGGGTTGATCACCGTGGCAATCAGCGACGCCGTACCGGCGTTGATTTCCGGAACCACAACCACCCGGATATCCTGGGTTTCACGCGCCAGGTCGGCGCGTCCATCCATCAGCACCGCCGCATTCACACCCTTCATCTGCAAGTTGTTGGAGCTGGCAATTCCGCGCTCGATGCGCACGTCGCCGCGCACGAAATCAAAAACGAAACCCTCGCTGAACACGTCGCGAAAGTCCAGCGCCAGGCGCCGCGGCAATGACTGCAGGCTCAGCACACCCAGCAACTTGGCCAGACCAGGGTCGGCCTTGAGGAATTGTCCTCCTTCGATATTGACGTTGAATGCTCCACCAAGCGACGCATAGTCCAGGGCCAGTGGCGAACCGGCCCATGCCACCTGGCCTTCCATCACGCCTTTGCCGCGGCGAACAATGTCTTTCATGCCGAAACGGCCCAGCAGGTCGCCGGAATTGTTGATGTCCAACCGAAAGTTCATGACCGTGCGGCGCACTTCGGCCTTTGCCGCGCCCGGGCCAGGACCCGCCGGGCCCGGGGCGTTCAGTGCGGCCCAGTTGCCGGAAGCACGGAACGCGGCCTCCGGGGTGGTGATATCAAACCGGTTCAGCCGCCACTCGCGCACTCCGGCTGCCCCAGCAGCGACCGCACGGTTCACCGCCTCGATGTCGACGCGGCCCAGACGTTTGCCCTGCAACTCAAACTCATCGACCACAATGTCCAATGCCGGAATGCTGGCCGGTTGCTCATCCAGCAGTTTTTCCACGTCCGTCGCTGCGCCGGCGGCCAGCGTCAGCCGGGACAGCCGCGCAAACACCCGGCCTGAGGTGTTGGTGAGCGCCTGCCGGTATTCCACATAGCCGTTGAGCTCCTGCGAATCGACATTGGCGCGCCAGGTGGAACCGTCGCGTGAACCACCGACCAGGACTGCGCGCAACTTGCGCCCCCCAGTCGACAACTCGCGTGCACGCAGCGCAAAGGTATTGGGCAGGTAGCCACGCGCCAACGCCTCCGGGCCACCAGCCGCCGATGCAACCGGCGCGTCCAGCCCGGCCAGCCGTGTACCAGAAACGCGGGTGAGCACCTCGGACCAGGCATCCAGGTCCACCGTTGCCAGGTTGACGTTCGCCATCACGCCTTCAACGGGCAACACGGCCGACTCGTCCGCCGCCAGGCCGATACCGATGGCACCACGCAGCACCCTGGGCTCCGGCCCGGACTGGTCGCGCACGTACACCACGGACCCGATCCGGCCCAGATCCACCGATAACTGGTCCTGCAGGCGCACCCGACCGCCGACTTGCGGCGTCATGGACTCGCGCAGAACTGCCGACTCCACGCGCAATGGCAGCGCGGCCTCGGCCACCTTGTTCAGCGGCGCGGGCAAGTCCAGCGCCATTCCTGCGAGCGTGCTGGTTACCGAGATCTCTGGCAGGCCCGCGCGCAGGGCAAACGTGGCGCTGTACGCTGCGGCTCCACTGGCGTATTGGGCGAGTCGTGTGACGCCACCTAGTTCACGCGCCTGGCGTAACCCCTCGGCGGTCGCCGTTCCCTGCGCCCGAAAGGACAGTGTGGCAGCCGCACGCGCCGTGCCGACGGCTGCAGCCACCAACGGAACACTGCCGCCGTCGATTCGCACGTCCCCGCCAAGGACCCGGGTCTGGATCGCGTTAAGCGAGAAACCGGTCTCGGAAAATGCGACAGCGCCGCGCGCCCGGGCCATGCGCGGCATATCCGGTGCCAGCTGGAAGTCGTTTCCGGTCAGCGCCAGATTGCCCTGCACTGTGGTTTTGTCCAAAGCGGCCAAAGGGACCGACAGTTTCAACCGCAGGTCGGCGCTGCCGCTGGCACTGGCGCGCGCAAGGGTATTGCCAACAAAACCTGCCATCGGCGAGCCATTGAGCGTCGACAGCATGTCGGCCAAAGGGCCGCGGGCGTCAAAGCCCAGTGCCAGCACCGTCGGCGCCAGAAGGTCGGCGATCAAGCCCTCCCCCCTTGACAACTGGAGCGCGGGTGACCCCAGCAGGCTCGCACGGACACCGGTAAAACGCAGACTGCTGCGATCAAACACCAGGTCGCCCGAGAGCTGCCCCAGAACCGGCCACGGCAGCGACTCGGCGCTCTGGTAACTGCGCGGCACGTACGCCAGCACACCGTCCCGTACCGACGCGGTGAGGGAAAACTCCCCTTGGCGCGGATCGGCGTACGGCAAGTCATACAAATCGCCCTTGACCTTGAAGCGCACGTTGTTGGATGTGCCGCCCTGCACCGCATCGCGCAGGTAGAAGCGCACATTCTGGTGCAGCACCAGTGGCAGGTACCGGTGCACGCGCGTCGCGAGCGCGCGCGACAAACTGCCCTGCATGTCCAGCAGCCCCGGAAAACGTGACCGGCTGGCGGAGCGGGTCGGATCACTGGTCTGCCATTGCAGCTGGAGCTCGCCTTCTGTGTCGGCATTGGAAAACTTGACGCCAGAGGCCTGCACCTTGACCCGGTCGCGCTCGATTTGCCAAGCCAGACTGGCCGCCAGGCGCCCAAAAGGCAACTGCGGTTCTGCGAATATTCCCGGCAGGGTAAGGCTACCGTCCTGTACCAGGAGACTGGCCTTGCCGCCGGATTCGGTCAGCTCGAAATCCAGGTCAGCGCCCTCGATGCCCGGCACGCCCGGCGCGATGCTGCCGTCGCCCTTGGCCGGTGCAGCCGACGCTATCGCCTTGAGCCGCAGTTGCCGCACCCGGCCCTGGGCCGCATACTGGGTGAGCGCGTCGGCCGGCCCCACCCATTTGGCGCTGAGCCGATCAACAATGCCTTTCGGATCATGGCGTTCCAGCGCCGCGTGTACGACCGGGCCCAGCGGCAGGCGGCTGGCAATTTGCGAAAGTGCCGCCAAATCCAGCCGGTCGGCGCTCAACTCACCATGTGCCGGGCGGGTCGCGTTGGCCTCGGTCTGGAGCAGCTGGAAGTTGCCACCCGGCCAGCGCAAGCCCTGGGAGGTCTCGAAACCCAGCCCCTGGGTGGACATCTCGGTAGAACCAACAGGGAAGTTGCCCGCAAGACGCCCGCTGAGCGCATTGAGCTCCAGCGCCGCCAGCGTCGGCTGCAAACGAACCGACACATCGGCCAGCGCAAGGTCGGCCGTCGCGGCGGTCACGCGGGCGCGGCGCACATCGACCCAGGCACGCACTGCACCGCGGCCGCGCTGCACCTCGATTCCGAGTTCGGCATAACGTTTGAGCTCGGACACCTCAACATGGTCAAACGACGCAAACACCTGGCCCGACCACTCTCGCCAGCGGCCGTTGTTCATGGACAGGAATGGCTGTTCGAACTTTGCCAATATGCCAAACCGCTCGCCCCACTGCGGCGGCGGCGTCGCGTCCAGCCGTATTTCGTGCCGCCGTGCGCTGTTGCGCATGACCAGATCGACGTCGCGCAATGCAAGCGGCGGGGCCTGGCGCTGCTCGTCCGTCCAGACCACCGATCCCTGGCGAATCACCAACTCGGGTTGCGAAAACACATGGTCCAGCGCACGGCCATCGGTTGGCCCGGAGCCGGAGACGTCCAGTCCAGCGACAAACAACTTTCCATCCACCGCCCGACGCACATTCAAGGTCGGATGGTCCACGTACAGCTGGTCGAACTTCAGGGCCAGCAGCGACTGCGCCGACAGCGACACCAGAACCCGGGGCAGACGCAAGGCCTCACGTCCCTCGGGGTCGTACAGGCTCGTGTTGGTCAACTCAAACGCCGGGATGATGCCGGTGGAATAGGCAGCGATGGACTCGATCTTGACCGGGACCCCCAGCACGTGCGAAGCCGAACGTTCCAGGTACGGACGCAGCTCGCCGATTCGCGGCACAATGAGCAAATGCAGCAGCCCCCAAGACAATGCCAGCAGCAGCCATGCGATCAATAAAAGCCGCAACGACCAGCGCGCAACAAAGGCACAGGCTCTCAGCAGCGGCGATGGTGCAGGCGTCAGGTCATCCATTGAGGATAGGCGTCGGTAGCCGGAATTATGACCCGCATCGGCGCGCCTGACCTGCCCCGGTTTGCGCCGGCACATGCGAGTGCAACCGCACCGTCGTCCGTGGCGACAAAGCTCTCTGCGTACTCCCGGTTCGCACAACGGGTACGCCGCCGCTACGGCAGTCAATTGCTGGCGCTGGCTCCCGGTTTGCCCACGCCGGCGCACTTTGCCCAGGTGGTTCAGGGCTTGCGCTCTGATGGCACCGACTTGTCCGCCGCACTGCGTATCCTGCGCCAGCTGGTGCTGGAGCGCCTGCTGACCCTGGACTGTGACCAGCAATTGCCGATGCGCCAGGTCACGGCTGTGATGACCGATCTGGCCGAGTTCGCTCTGGACCAGGCCTGTACGCATGTGCAAGCCATGCTCGACGAACAACACGGGGCGCCGTGCGCGGCCAACGGGCAACGCCCGGGCCTGTGGGTGATCGGCATGGGCAAGCTGGGTGCGCGTGAGCTCAACGTGTCGAGTGACGTGGACCTGATCTACGTCTTCGACCAGGACGGCGAAACGCCTGGCAACAGCCAGGGGCGCAACCGTATCTCGCACCAGGAGTACTTTGGCAAGGCGGTGAGGGCAATGTACGCCCTGATCGGGGACACCACGGAACACGGCTTTGTCTTTCGCGTGGACCTGGCTCTGCGACCGAACGGCAATTCCGGGCCGGCCGCGATCTCGCTGGGCGCACTGGAAGAGTACTTTCACGTTCAGGGCCGCGAGTGGGAGCGTTTCGCATGGCTCAAAAGCCGTGTCGTTGCGCCTGCCAGTGCAGTGGCCGATGGCAGCGCAGGAGCGCTGCGCCCAACGGTGTTGCCATTTGTGTTCCGCCGCTATCTCGACTACAACGTGTTCGATGCGCTGCGGGTGCTGCACCGACAGATCCGCGCACATGCGGCGCGCCGCAGTGCCGGCCATCCGGAACGTAGCAACGACGTCAAGCTCTCCCGCGGGGGTATCCGGGAAATCGAGTTCATTGTGCAGTTGCTGCAGGTCGTGCGTGGCGGACAGTTTCCCGAGTTGCGCACACGCGCTACGCTGGATGCACTGCCGCGCCTGAGCCGCGCGGGTCTCATGCCACCGGCGACCGTGGCCGCTCTGGCCGAGGCCTACATCTTCCTGCGCCAGGTGGAGCACCGCATCCAGTACCTGGATGACCAGCAGACCCATGTGCTGCCAACCGCCGACGACGACCTGGCCTGGGTCGCCCGCGCCATGGGCTGCGACGGCACGGGCAGTTTCCTGATCGAACTGGACCGCCACCGCGAAGTTGTGGCACAGGAATTTGATGCGCTGCTGGGCGGCGAAAATGCCGACTGCAAGGGCTGCTCCATTGGTCAGGGCGCGCCACCGCCATCCCCGGCCAGTTTGCGCGATACCCTGGCCACCCTTCCGGAGGGCTTTCGACAGCGTGTTGCCGGCTGGTGTGACCATCCGCGCTTCCTGGCATTGCGCGACGACTCCCGCGCACGGTTGGTCAAACTGGTCATCCGCACAGCCGCCTGGGTCCGAAGCGGGACCGTAACCGAGCGTTCCGCTGTGGGTCTGGCCGACTGGATCGAGCCCTTGCTGCGACGCGAGAGCTACCTGGCACTGCTGCTCGAACGCCCCAGCGTGCACGAACGGCTACTGCGCTTATTGGGCAGTGCGCGCTGGCCGGCGCGTTACCTGATGCAGCACCCCGGCGTCATCGACGAACTTGCCAATAACGCGACGCTGGCCGAGCGCTTTCGCGCCGACGAGTTCGAGAACGATCTGGAGCAGCGCCGGGCGTCGCTGCTGGTGACCGGCGAAGACGACGACGAAGCCTTGCTCAATCTGCTGCGCCGTGCGCACCATGCCGAGGTCTTCCGAACCTTGGCGCGGGACATCGAGGGCCGCCTGACGGTCGAAGCAGTGGCCGATGACCTGAGCGCCCTGGCCCAGTCGATTCTCGGTTTGACAACCCGCTGGTGCTGGAGCCGCCTGAAAAACCGGCATCGGGAAACGCCCAGCCTGGCCATCATTGCGTATGGGAAGCTTGGTGGCAAGGAGCTCGGCTATGGCAGCGACCTGGACATCGTGTTTGTCTACGATGACGAAGACGAGCGCTCAGCCGAGGTGTATGGCGCTCTGGTTCGCAAACTGATCAACTGGCTGACAGTCAAGACCGGCGAGGGCGACCTCTACGAAATCGACACCGCATTGCGACCGAATGGCGGCTCGGGTCTGCTGGTCACCAGTTTCGAGGCCTATACAAACTACCAGCAACAACGCGGCAGCAATACCGCATGGACCTGGGAACACCAGGCGATGACACGGGCGCGCTGCGTCCTGGGAACGCCCATCCTGCGCGAGCGCTTTGACCAAATTCGCCACACCGTTATCACCTCTGCCAGAGATCCTGCCGCACTGCGAGCGGAGATTGTCAGCATGCGCGAACGGGTTCGGCTGGCGCACCCCGTGAAACCGGGCATGTTCGACGTCAAGCACAGCAACGGTGGCATGGTGGATGCAGAGTTTGCCGTTCAGTACCTGGTGTTGTCTCAAGCGGCCAACCATGCGGAACTGGCCGACAACGCCGGCAACATTGCCCTGTTGCAGCGCGTCGATTTGGCGCAGCTGGTTCCTGCCGGAGTCGGCGCTGCTGCTGCCGACGCTTACCGGGCCTTGCGCCGCGTGCAGCACCAAGCGCGCCTGAACGAGGAACCCACCCAGATTACAGTCGGGCTGCTGGAGCCGCAGCGCCTGGCTATTGCCGCTTTGTGGGCTGTGGTGTTCGGCGCTCTGTCTGCTCCGGCATAGCTAGCGTTGCCGCAAAGGCCCGAAATGCGGGGTAATTTGGCGTTGAACCCGGTCTTCAATGCCAGCAGAAATCACGTAAGCTGTCCTGCTTGCGCTGGTGTATGTAAACCTTTAGCGCTGCAGAATCCATGAATCTTGTAAAGGTCACCCACGACTCGATTGCAATCGGGCAACCGTTGCCCTTTTCCCTGCGCGACGAAACAGGAAACCTGCTCGCGCGCAAGGGGTTCGTCATTGGCTCACGGGTTGCCCTGGAAGACATGCGGGGACGCGGCGTCGGACTCTATATTGATGTGTCCGAAAGTGAGCGCCATCAAAAAGCCTTCGTCGGCAAGTTGTTTGAGCTGGTGCGGGATGACCGGCCGCTGGGCAAGATAGCCCAGGCCAATATGACAAGCCGCGACCTGGGAGCACCGCGCGCGGACCCAGGGGCCGATGTGTGGAACTGGCCGGACCTGCAATTGCAGGGAAACCGCCTGTTGCGCGATCTGCAGACCGATAACTTTCCCGACGAGCTTGATCGCCTGCAATCCCGCCTGGAGCGGCTCACGCACGGCAATCCGGACGGCGCCCTGTTCGCGTTGTTTCATCTGGCCGCCAGCGAGATTTCGCTCTACAGCGCCACCCACGCGATGCTGGTCAGCGTGATGTGCACACTCGCTGCGCGCGAGGTGCTGCGCTGGACCCCGGATGACGAAGCCAGGTTGGGCAAAGCCGCGCTTTCAATGAACCTGGCCATGACCGCGCTACAAGACCGGTTGGCGGCGCAACGGGAGCCACCGAACGCGGAGCAGCGCCAGCATATTGCTCAGCATCCTGAACGGGCAGTCGAGATGCTGCAGAAAATGGGCTTGCAAGACGCAACCTGGCTGGAAGCGGTTCGTGACCACCACCGCGCCAGTCCGGGGCCGCTGCAGGACAGAACGCCGGCGCAGCAGATGGCGCGCCTGATCCAGCGCGCCGACATGTTCGCAGCCCGATTGTCGCCACGGGTATCGCGCGGTCCGGCCTCGGCGATGGCAGCCATGAAGGCCTGTTACTTTGACGAAAACCAGCAGATTGACGAAGCCGGGGCAGCGCTGATCAAGGCCGTTGGCGTTTACTCGCCGGGCACCCTGGTCCGGCTCGCCAACCATGAGGTCGGCATTGTCGTGCGGCGCGGCGCCAACACGACCACACCACGGGTCGCGGTGCTGGTGAACCGGGACGGAATCGCCACCGGCGAACATGTACTGCGCGACACCAGCCAGCGCGAGTTACGCATCGAATCGGGCGTTGCACGCCACGAATGCAAGGTCAAGATCAATCTGGAGCGGCTGCTGGCGCTGACCGCCGGACCACTGTCAAGCCGGTTTGGGTGACCCCGTGTCGGCCAGGGAGGCTGCCAGCTCGCGCGCCAACTCCTTGCGGTATTTGTTGAGCTCCTGCACGGTTCCAAAACTGCGCTCAAGCAACAAGCCCATGTTGTGCAGGATGCGATCAACCACACGCCCTTCCCAGACTGCGTCGAACTTGATCTGCTGATCGAGCCAGTGCTCCAACCATTGCGGATTGGGCATGCGGCTCTGGATCGTATCCCTGGGAAACAAGGACTTGTTGACGTGCAGGTTGGTAGGGTGCAGGGCCTGCGCCGTGCGCCTGGCACTTGCCATCAGGACACCAACCTTGGCGAAGGCGGTTTTTGCCTCCAGACCGAAACGCACAATCGCCACCTTCATGTATTTGAGATAAGCGCCGCCGTGGCGCGCCTCGTCTTGGCTCAGGCGCGTGTAAATATGCTTTATTACCGGTTCCGAGTGCCATTGGCTTGCGCGCCGGTACCAATGGTTGAGCCGGATCTCGCCACAAAAGTGCAGCATCAGTGTCTCGAGCGCCGGCGCCGGATCAAACTCGAAGCGCACCGCATGCAACTCGGCTTCCGTCGGCTGCAACTCCGGGCAAAACCGGCGCAGGTACTCCATCAGCACGAGCGAGTGCTTTTGTTCTTCGAAGAACCAGACCGACATGAAAGCCGAAAAATCGCTGTCATGCCGGTTGTCGCGCAAGAACATCTCGGTCGCTGGCAACGCCGCCCACTCGGTGATGGCGTTAAGCTTGATCGTTTGCGCCTGCTCTGCCGACAACTTGCTGCGGTCAAAGCTCTGCCAGGGAATATCCCGACCCATGTCCCAGCGGACTGACTCCAGTTGCTTGAAAAGTTCCGGGTAAAGCATTTGTACCTTTTCACGTGTCCCTTCAACCTGCCGATTCTATTGTCGCCGCATGGCAATGGCATAGTCGGGGGAAATGCCATTTAAAGGCATCGCCACAAACGCCTGCTTCGGCCAATCCAGAGCGGTGTAACCGCCGCTTCGCGAAACAGCAACTGCTTCCGAGTTATCACCGCACTAACCATAGAATAATACCATTTGGTCGCCAAAATACTGAATGGTATAGAATAACGCCATGTTGCCCCATCCGCCACTGCTCCGGCGTTGCCCGACCGGACACCGTCACAGGCCATGAGAGTTGCCGTCATCGGGTCTGGCATATCTGGGCTGGCTGTGGCCCATGGGCTGCGCGCGCAGGCCCACGTGTCGTTGTTCGAGGCCAACGACTACTTTGGCGGGCACACCCACACCGTTGATGTGACCTTGCCAGCTGGCGGCGGTGAAGTCACCCATGGGGTGGACACCGGATTCCTGGTGTTCAACGAACGCACCTACCCGAAGCTGATCGCCCTGTTTGCCGAGCTGGGCGTCGCGACAGCGCGCTCACAAATGTCGTTCTCGGTGCAGGCTCCTGCGAACGAGGATAGTGCGGCACTGGAGTGGAGTGGTTCCAGCCTGTCCTCGGTGTTCGCGCAGCGGCGCAACCTGCTGCGCCCCGCCTTTTGGGCCATGTTGCGCGATGTCCTTCGTTTCAACGCATTGGCCAGCCGTATCGCCGCCAGCGCACGGGAGAGCGAGTTGCAGCAACCACTGGCCGAGTTTTTGCGCCAACACCGGTTCGGCCACACTTTTTGCCAGTGGTATTTCCTGCCCATGATGGGCTGCATCTGGAGTTGTCCGACCCGCCAGATGTTGCAGTTCCCGGTATCGACCATGGTCCGCTTTTGCGACAACCATGGATTGCTGCAAATCACGAACCGGCCGCAGTGGTGGACAGTCACGGGCGGGGCCCGGCACTATGTGGACAAGATTCTTGCGGGCGTGCCAGACCGGCGCCTGAATACGGCGGTGCGGCGCATCGAACGGCATGCCGGCGGGGCAATGGTCAGCACCGACGGTGGCACCGAGCACTTTGACCGGGTCGTTCTGGCCGTGCATTCGGACCAAGCCCTGTCCCTGCTGCACGATGCGACCCCGCTCGAGCGCGAAACCCTGGGCGCGATCCGTTACCAGGCCAACCGGGCGGTGCTGCACACCGACGCGTCCGTGCTGCCGACGCGCCGTGCGGCCTGGGCCGCCTGGAACTACCAACGCGCAGCGCAAGTCGCAGGCGACGACGACACACCAGCCAGCCAGGTCTGCCTGCACTACCTGCTCAACTTGCTGCAACCGCTTCCCTGGCCACAACCCGTTGTCGTGTCGCTCAACCCGATCCAGCCGATCAACGCCCGACAGGTACTGGGGGAGTACCACTACGCACATCCGGTATTTGACCTGGATGCAGTCAAGGCGCAAGCCGCCATGCCGCAACTTCAGGGTTATGGCGGTACCTATTTTTGTGGCGCCTGGATGGGTTACGGTTTCCACGAAGACGGCCTGCACTCGGGCCAGTCCGCCGCCCGCCAACTGCTGCAGCAAGCCACGACACCTTTGCCGGCGGCTGCATGATCTGGCCTGGCAAATCCATCGCGCGGCACCGGACGAAAAAAGGCGTGGCGGCCACTGCAGACGCACCCAAGACCGCGCTGCCGATGCTGGGTTTTGGCGAGGTGCGCCACACGCGGCTGCGCCCGGTGCACAACGCTTTCAGTTATGCCACGTATTTTCTGCTGCTGCCACTGCGCAGCATGGGCGATCCGCTGCATGCGGCAGCCCAGTCGGCGCTGGCCTGCAACCGCCGCGCCGCGCTGAGCTTCTACGATTGTGACCACGGCGACGGCCGCACTCCGGCGAACGGCGGAGCCCTTTCCTGGCTCGACGAAACTCTGCGCAGCCAGGGCATCCTGGACGCGACCGGCGAAGTCTGGTTGCACTGTTATCCGCGGGTGTTCGGCTTCACCTTCAAGCCGGTCAGTTTCTGGTACTGCCACCGGGCTGCAGATGACGCTGGCGGCGCGCTGCGCGCGATCGTGGTCGAGGTCAACAACACGTTTGGCGAGCGGCACTGCTATTTGCTGGATCGGCCTCGCCTGGGCGCGACGCTGCAGGCTGCCAAGGTATTCCACGTCTCTCCCTTCCTGCAAACCAGTGGCAGCTACCGCTTCCGCTTCATGCGTTCACAGCACAAGCCCCTTGACAGGACGATTGCCAGGATCGACTACGACGACGGGCACGGCCCGCTGCTGCAAACCAGTGTCAGCGGCACGCTGGAACCGGTGACGCCGAGCAGCATTCGGCATGCTGTGTGGCGTTATCCGCTGATGACCTTCGGCGTGGTTTTCCACATTCACCTGCAGGCCGCCCGCTTGTGGTTCAAGCGCGTGCAATTGGTGCGCAAGCCGGCGCCACCGCAAAAACCAGTAACCCGTTGACCCGGCATCCCAACCTACCACCGTCCAACCCCAGCCATGAACTCAAGCACGATCTCACCGCCTTCGGCCATGCGCAGTGCACCCGCCGCGGCAAGAACGGCATTGCGCCTGCTGGAGCGGCTGCGCCATGGCACGCTGACGATACAGTTACCCGACGGTTCGGTACAGCACTTTGGAAGCCCGGCGCCGGGCAGCGGCCCGGGGCGGCAGTCTGCGAGCATGGTGTTGCACAACTGGAATGTCTGCAGTGCCGCACTGAAGTCCGGCGACATCGGGTTCGCCGAGAGTTACATCGCGGGCGACTGGACCACACCCAATCTGACCGAGCTGCTCAAGCTCTTCATCTCAAACCGGGAGGAGGTCGAAGCCGTCATCTATGGCAGCTGGGCCGGACGCACCTTGCTGCGCGTCAGACACTGGCTCAATCGCAATACCAAAGCGAACAGCCAGAAGAATATCCACGCCCACTATGACTTGGGGAATGCGTTCTACAGCTTATGGCTGGACGACACGATGAACTATTCATCGGCCTGGTTCGATGGCGACCACGGCCAGGAGATGCGCGCTGCGCAAACCGCCAAAGTTCGCCGCGCCCTGCGCATGGCCCAGGTGGTGCCCGGCGACCGGCTGCTGGAAATCGGCTGTGGCTGGGGTGCGTTGGCCGAACTCGCCATCACCGAATGCAAGGCCAGCGTCACCGGTGTCACATTGAGCACCGAGCAGCTCGCGTTTGCCGAAGAGCGCATGCGCGCGCTGGGGCTGACCACGGGGGCCGGCCAACAAGCAGACCTGCGCCTGCAGGACTACCGTGATATTCAGGACGGCGCGTTCGACGCGATCTGTTCCGTTGAAATGGTCGAGGCGGTGGGCCAAGCCTATTGGCCAACGTACTTCAGCACGGTCAGCCGCCTGCTCAAACCCGGCGGGCGCGCCTGTATCCAGAGTATCGTGATTGACGACGCGTTGTTCGACCGGTACATCCACTCGACCGACTTCATCCAGCAATACATCTTTCCGGGTGGCTGTCTGCCCAGCCCGACCGAGTTCCGGCGCGCAGCCAACGCAGCCGGACTGCAGGTGATTGACGAATTGTGGTTCGGGCAGGACTATGCAGAGACCCTGCGCCGCTGGCGCCGCGAGTTCCTGCAGCGGCGCAACGAGGTGCACCAACTCGGCTTTGACCAGCGCTTCATGCATATCTGGGAGTTTTACCTGGCCTATTGCGAAGCGGCGTTCGACAAGGCCAGCATCAACCTGGTGCAATTCACACTGGCGAAGGCACCGCGGTGAAAACGCGGCGCCATTGGCTGGCGCTCGGTCTGCTTGGTCTGGCAGGCACGCCGGCCACGGCCAGCAGCTTGCCCACCGAGCTGCGCGACAACCTTCCGCTGGCCGCACTGTCCGGTCAGTCAAAACTGACATTCTGGGGGTTTGATGTGTACGACGCGCGCCTGTGGATAACGCCCGGCTTCAAGCCTTCCGATTACGCCCGCCATGGGTTCGCACTGGAACTGTCCTACTTGCGCGCCTTCACCAACGAGGAAATCAGCACGCGCTCGATCGACGAGATGCGGCGCCTGCCGGGCGGAGCGCAGGCGCCATGGAAATCCTGGCAGGCGGCGTTGCGCACGGCGTTTCCGGACGTGCGCAAGGGTGACCGCATCGTCGGGCTGCACCGACCAGGCGAAGGCGCGAGCTTCTTCACCAACGGCAAGTTGACCGGCACCATTGAGGATCCCGAGTTCGCGCGCCTGTTTTTTGGCATCTGGATCGCACCGCAGTCGTCCCAACCCCGGCTCCGTGAAGTGCTGCTGTCCGGGGCGGCCACACCGTGACAGGCGGCTACCAATCGGACCTTCGCCAGGGATTTTCGGTCAGGCAGGGCCTGAGTTACGGACTGCTGGGCCTGCCGCTGGCATTTGTTGCCTTGCCTTTGTATGTGATCCTGCCCAACCACTATGCACGCGAGTTCGGCGTGCCATTGGCGACGCTGGGCGCGGTGCTGCTGGTGGCCAGACTTCTGGACGCCTTCACCGACCCGCTGATTGGGCGCTGGTGCGACCGTCTGTTTGCCCGTTCGCACGCAGCGATTCTCGGCTTCGGCGCCATCTGTGCCTTCTTGCTGGCAGCCGGGTTTGCGCTGCTTTTTTTTCCGGCGACGCGCGAACCCGGGCCGCTGGTGGTTTGGGCCCTGGCGATGCTGGTGCTGACCTATGCAGGGTTTAGCGGGTTGAGCATTGCGCATCAATCCTGGGGCGCCATGCTCGGTGGCGACGAGGCCTACCGCAGCCAGGTTGTAGCTTGGCGCGAGGGGTTGGGACTGGTGGGCATCGTGTTGGCGTCGGTAGCGCCGCTGGTGTTCGGCTTGACCGCCACGGTGGCACTGTTCTGGGCGGCCCTGTTGGCGGGCTGGCTGGCGTGGACGCGGGCGCTCGCACCCGTCGCCACTGGAGAGCGCATCCCCACCGACCTGCGGTTGCCGTTGCGCAGCCCGGCGTTCAGGCGCCTGCTGGCGGTGTTTGTGCTCAATGGCATTGCCAGCGCCATTCCAGCCACGCTGGTGTTGTTCTTCGTGCAAGACCGCCTGCAGGCTCCCAAATCCATGGAGGCGGCGGCGCTTGCCGTCTACTTCCTGTGTGCGGCAGTTTCGATGCCGGTCTGGCTCAAGGTCGTCGCCCGCCTCGGATTGGAACGCAGTTGGTTGGCCGGAATGTTACTGGCGACCGCCGCCTTTGTCTGGGCGGCAGCGCTCGGACCCGGTGACAGCGCGATGTTCCTGCTGGTATGCGCCTTGTCCGGCGTGGCCCTTGGAACCGACCTGGCACTGCCGGGCGCATTGCTGGCTGGCATCATCAACCGGGCCGACGACCGTGGCCATTCGGCGGGAGCCTATTTTGGCTGGTGGAACTTCGCGACCAAACTGAATCTGGCACTGGCGGCCGGTCTGGCGCTGCCGATACTGGCCTGGTTCGGTTACACGCCCGGCTCCCGCGATGCGCAGGCGCTGTCGGCGCTGACACTGGCGTATTGTGTGTTGCCGTGCGTACTCAAGCTGGGTGCCGCAACGCTGCTCTACACCACCATCATTCGCCCCAGGCAGGAGCCCAGTCCATGAAACGCCGCACGCTGATCACCGCAGCCGCATCCACCACGGTCGTGCTAACCGCCAGCCAGCTGGTGGGCTGTACGTCTCCGAAAATCGGAGACTATGCCAACGAAAAACCAGTACTGGACCTGCGCCAGTACTTCAACGGCACCCTGGACGCCTACGGGGTCTTCACCGATCGCAGCGGCAAAGTGGTGCGGCGCTTCACGGTGGTGATGCGCTGCAGCTGGGAGGGAGACAATGGCATCCTGGATGAGGACTTCCTGTATTCGGACGGGACCCGGCAAAAGCGCATCTGGCGCTTGCGCAAGACTGGCACTGGCAGTTACGTCGGGCGGGCGGACGATGTGGTGGGCGAGGCCCTGGGCGAACAAAGCGGCAACAGCTTCCATTGGACCTACACCATGGCCCTGCCGGTGGACGGAAGGGTGATCGAAGTGCAGTTCGATGACTGGATGTACCTGGTCACCGAGCGGGTGCTGTTGAACCGGGCCGAAATGAGCAAGTTTGGCGTGCGCCTGGGCGAGGTCACGCTGTCGTTTACCAAGCGCTGACGATGCTCCGACGAACTCCCGCACCGCTACCGCCACCATGCCTTTGAACGCACCGATCACCGACTGGCACGGCAAATCCGTCTGGTTCGTGGGTAGCTCGACCGGCATCGGCCGCGCGACCGCATCCTTGCTGCACTCCATGGGAGCGCGGGTGACCGTGTCCGCGCGCAATGCGGACGCACTCGACGACTTCGTGCGGCAGCACCCTGGTGCCACGGCGCTCGCGCTGGACGTCACCGACCAGTCGGCGGTGCGCGCCGCCACCAACCAGTTGTTCGAGCGGGGCGCACTGGACGGCGTCGTCTACTGCGCCGGCCACTACAGCGCCATGCGCTCGGATGCGCTGGACTTGCCCGAACTGATTCGCCACCTGGATGTCAACTACGTCGGCGCGCTGCACCTGCTGGATGCGGTACTGCCAGCCTTGCTGCGCCAGAAACCGGCAGGCGCGTTCGTCAGCCTGGTCGCCAGTGTGGCGGGTTACCGCGGACTCCCCAACAGCCTCGCCTACGGGCCCACGAAAGCGGCGTTGATCAACCTGGCGGAAACCCTGTACCTGGACCTGCGTGACCGCCACATCGGTGTATCACTGATCACACCGGGATTCGTGGACACACCCTTGACCGCGCAAAACGCGTTCCGCATGCCAGCACTGATCAGCCCGCAGCAAGCTGCCCGGGACATCGTACAGGGGTGGGGCCAGGGCCACTTCGAGATCCACTTTCCCAGGCGCTTCACGTTCTGGATGAAGCTGCTTGAGCTGCTGCCACACCGCATCTACTTCTATTGCGTGCGCAAGTTCACAGGGCTCTGAAACCCCACGCCAGCCGCGCCATCCAGGTGTTCGAGGCGTTGAGACAGCGCAACGCGTTTCACAAGTCAGGGAAATCTATGCGGCCCAGGCGCGCCTCGTCGACCCCTTCAATCAGTGGCAAGGGCTGGCAGCGATCCAACAGCTGTTTCCCCACCAATACCGGAATGGCACTTACTTAGTGAAAATCAGACCGGTTGCTCTGCGGCTCAGGGCGGAAAAGCTGAAGTTGCCTTCCGCCATCGTCGGGCGTCGCGAGGGCTGCGGACAGGGTAGTCCCGCGCCCGGGGGGCGTTTCGACCACGGCGGAAGGCGCTACGCTTTTCCGCCCTACGCAATGGCCGGGCCGTTATG
>Ga0105048_10006260_pt1 | contig 19174 bp, 16 predicted proteins | sample MAT05_FD_78382 | JGI IMG/M metagenome (GOLD analysis project Ga0105048, IMG submission 78382) | Freshwater microbial communities from Lake Fryxell liftoff mats and glacier meltwater in Antarctica - MAT-05 | ecosystem: Environmental > Aquatic > Freshwater > Ice > Liftoff microbial mat | place... | reverse complement strand
CGCCGGGGAAAGTCACATCGCTACCCTGCACGGCCGCATCATCGTCCGGCACGCTCAGTGGGCCTTTGGCCTGTCCAGGCATGGCCGGTGGTGGCGGTGTAGTGGCAGCTGTTGCGCCAGCCGCCGGCGTTGCGGCCGTCGTCGCTGCGGCAGTCGCCTCGGATGTGGCAGCAGATGTAGCTTCAGATGTCGCACCCGCCGTCGCAGCCTCGGTGGCTGCCGGGGCTGTGGCGGCCGGAGCCGTGGTCGAAGCGGGTGGCGGCGCATTGACGGGCACACCACACGCCGTCAAAATAGTGGCCGCGGCGGCACTGCCACCGCAAATCACGATCAGCCGCTTGAGCATGCCGCGGCGTGAGAGCAATCCATCCTGATAGTCTTCAATCGTTTCCTCGCCCAAATACCATTGCATCTGGTTGAGCGCATCCTCGGGCACAGGTTGTCGATTCTTACTGGCCATTTCATTTCTCCTTTCTGATTTTGCTTGACTGTTAAGGTCTTGCTACAGTCGTATAAGATAGAAAACCGAAGTGCTGGGGCGCGCTCAAGTTAGGGAGGACGGGTGAGAGATGGCTGAGACAACGACGATGGAAAACTAAGTGACTGCAATTCAATGTCCAGAGATATCAATCCAAACTAAAACGGCTCAACAAATGACCCGCCGGCGCAAAATTGTTCCATCTGTCACAACTGGTCAGTTGACCATGTCAGCAGTGTTATATTGATTTATATTCATTACCCAAGATACACGTTTGAGCGGATTTGAATCGATGTCAACACAGATTCAACCCGTTAAACCCGCTTAATCAGAAATCAATTCGCTAACCTAGCGCACAGTTCCTGACAACCACTTGATCAACATGATTCACAGTAAATTCGGCATTCAGCACATCGGGCTCTCCGGCATTCGGCAAACCTGGAATCCCTCGCCAGCCACCACCATCGAAATGGCGCTTCAGCACGGCGAAGGCCACCTCACCAGCGGCGGCGCTTTCCTCGCCGTCACCTCACCCTTCACCGGCCGCTCGCCGCAAGACAAATGGGTGGTCAAAGAGCCTTCGAGCGAGGACAAGGTTTGGTGGGGCAAGGTCAATCAGCCCATGTCGCTGGATCACTATGCCCGCCTCGAACAGGACATCAAGGCCTATCTCAACACCAAAGAGCTGTATGTGCGCGATCTATATGCCTGCGCCGACCAGCGCCACCGGCTCAATGTCCGCCTCATCAGCGAAAACGCCTGGCACACCCTATTCGCCTACAACCAGTTCATCCGGCCCTATCAGGCTGATTTAGCCGATTTTGAGCCCGGCTTCACCATCCTGCACGCACCCGAGTTTCACCCGGACCCCAGTCGGCACGGCACCCGCAAAGCCAGCCCCTCGGCCGCCGTGGTGATCAACTTTGCCGCCCGCACCGTTCTAATTTGCGGCACGCGCTACGCCGGTGAAATCAAGAAGAGCATCTTCACGGTGCTCAATTATTTGTTGCCGAACAAGAACGTGCTGCCGATGCACTGCGCCGCCAATGTCGGCCCGATGGGCGACACGGCCCTGTTTTTTGGCCTCAGCGGCACCGGCAAAACCACCCTCAGCGCCGACCACAAGCGCGGCCTCATCGGCGACGACGAGCATGGCTGGAGCGATGCCGGCATCTTCAACTTCGAGGGCGGCTGCTATGCCAAGGTCATCCGGCTCTCGCCCGAGGCCGAGCCCGAGATCTACGCCACACTCAGCCAGTTCGGCACGGTGTTGGAAAACGTGGTGCTCGACAACGACACCCACGAGCTCGATCTGGATAGCGAGGAGATCACCGAGAACACGCGGGCCGCGTATCCGATTCATTACATTCCCAACTATGTGGCCACCGGCATGGGCGGCCAGCCGCGCAATGTGCTGTTTCTGACGGCCGATGCCTTTGGTGTGTTGCCACCCGTCGCCAAGCTCACCCCGGAGCAGGCGCGCTTCTATTTCTTGTCCGGCTACACGGCCAAACTGGCCGGCACCGAGCGCGGTGTCACCGAGCCACAAGCCACCTTCAGCACTTGTTTCGGCGCACCGTTCATGGTGCACTACCCCACCATCTATGCTGACCTGCTGGAGCAGCGGCTGGCCGAGCACAAGGCCACGGTCTGGCTGGTCAACACCGGCTGGAGTGGCGGCCCCTACGGCGTGGGTCAACGGATGAAGATCAGCCACACCCGTGCCATGGTCACAGCCATTCTCGACGGCCGTCTGCGCGACATTCCCACCGAGGCGCACCCCATCTTTGGCATTCACGTGCCGACCCATGTGCCGGGTGTGCCGGGTGACGTGCTCAACCCGCGCAACACCTGGAAAGACAAGGAGGCCTACGACCAGAAGGCGCGTGAGCTATGGGCTCAGTTTGAGAAGAATTACGACCAACTCGTGAACAACCCCAGCGGCGTGAGCAGCGCCGGCGGGTAAGCACCCGGCGGGTAATCACATTGGACCGTGCGGAGCGCCTGCCTGTGACAGAAGCGCTCCGCACGGTTCGTGTGCGATGACGATGCCATTGCACTCATTACTTACTGCACGCGCTATTGCACACGCTCATAGACCAGCACTTGCCACGCGAATGTATGCCGGTAGAAGCGCCGCTGGAAGCCACTCTCATTTAACAAAGCTTCGACTGCCGCAGCCGGATGCACAAAAAAGCGGTACGGATTTCGTTGGACGCGCATGACGAGGTTGAATAGATCACGGCCAATATGCATCCACCAGCCATCGCGCGGGTACACGATGCCATACCAACGGCGCGCGAGCCCAGCGGAGCGTTGCACCAGCGCCCGCATGTCGGGGTAGCAACAGATCACGCGCTCCAAAGTCACCACATCGGCCGGGGCAACGTCTGGCGCGAGTGCAACGAAATCGCCAAAACGATATTCAGCCCGATCGGCATAGCCGCGCCGTTTGGCCTCTTGTTGCGCCACATTCAGATAAGCAGTAGAGGCATCGACCGCGGTCACGTGGCCCACGCCCGCCTTCACCAGCTCGTGCTGAATGGCACCAATGCCGCCGCCGATATCGAGCAATGACAAACCGGCCCGATCCACCTCTGCTGGTGGCATCTGTATCCGAAGGGCTTCAAGCAGCCAGCGGGTGGTCTTGGCCGGGCCAGACCGCTGATAGTCTTTGAGTTCGGCCTGGGCGAGACGTTGGTCAAAGAGTTGTTCGAGGCCGCTGCAATGATCCTGATGGCAGCAATTCATGGACGCATGATAGTGGACAATCGACGGGCAAGCCTTTCGCTGGCGCACATCTTTGCTTCTTAATTTCGTGACCATAGGCCGGAACATGCCGCCCTCTAAAAATCTGGTATCCAACCAAGCTTTGTTTCGGATTGCCTCATTTTTAGTGAATACACCCGCTTGTTATAAGCTAGACGCTCTATACTTCCAGAGCCTTATGCTAAAGAATCAGCTTTCGGTATCCACATCCCGCTCGCGGCTGCTTATCATGGTGGGAGGCCTTTTCATATTGGCGCTGATCACGACACTCATCGTGGCCACATCACCCACACTGGCCGCGCAATGGTTCGGCTCCACCAGCAACACAAACGCGGTTGTCCAACCCACCGCCTGCCCCGACGCCATCGCCTGCCATGCGATCAAGCGAAACGCCGCCATCGAGACGGCGGCACCTGCGCCATAGCAGTTGGACTTCGGCCGGCGGTATCGTTCCACAGCACATTGGCTTATCCAGCGTAGACTCATTTGCCATTCATGTGGCATATATCTGGCACGAGATCATGTGCGAACATAGCGTCAACACAGCCATTCATGTCTATTCACATCCATCCAGCAATTCAACCCTTCAACCCTTCACACACTTGTATTTGATCCGATTGAACTAATCCACGGAGTGATCAATCTATGCCTACCCAAGTAATGACCGACCAACAACGCATCGCCTTCGAAACCAACGGCTTCCTCACCATCGAAAATGCCCTCTCGCCGGATGAGCTGTCCCGCGTGCGCGCGGCAGCCGACCGCGTGGAGCACACCTGGCGCGCCGATCCGGCGCTGCCCGGCATTCGCGGCAAGTCTCTCGAAGAAGTCATCGCGCCGATGAATTACGACGACACCATTTTGAATCTGTTGTGGCACCCCAATGTGTTCCCCATCGTGCGCGAGATCGTCGGCGACGATGTCACCATGGTGGACAACTCCTACTACATCACCCCGCCCCACACCCCAAAAACCCATGCCGACTGGCATCACGATGTGGGCATGCGCGGCGTCTTCCATCCCTTTTCGGTCATAATGGTCAAGGTGTTCTTTTTGCTGAGCGATGTCAACGCCAACAGCGGCGGCACAGCCATGGTGCCTGGTTCGCATCGCCTGCCACTGGATTTCAAATTCCCCGAGGTGGCCGATCCCAAGCAGATGCCCAACGCCTACCAGATGACGGGCAAGGCCGGCACCGCCTACCTGTTCAACGGCCGCGTCTATCACTGCGCCGTGAACAACGAAAGCGACTTCGCCCGCAAAGTGTTAATCTTCAACTACGGTCACCTGTGGATGAAGGTGTGGCCGCAATATGAGCCGTCGCAGCGCCTCATTGCAGAAGCGCTGGCCAGCAGTGATCCAGTTCGCAAGCAATTGTTGGGGATTGGTCACCCATATGGTCCATATCTCAAATCGCAAGAGTTGTTGGAGAAGGCTTGATCGAGTGAAATAAATCGAAAACGTTCGATTCATTTAACCGTCCATATTTCCAGGAGGATTAGTACCCATGTCGTTCGCAAGTAAACATTCAAATAACCCCATGAACAAAGCCATCAGCCGCCGTCAATTGATCCGGCTGGTCGGCATCGGCTCGGCCGGAATGGCACTGGCGGCCTGCGCGCCAGCGGCTGCGCCGGCCGCACCCGCAGCAACCACCGCCCCTGGCCAGGAGCCTGCTCCCACCACTGCCCCGGCCGCAGCCGCCGGCGGCAACCTGCGTGTGCTGGTGTGCTGCGCCACGCCTTCCGAAGAGCCGTTGCGAGTCAAGTTCAACACCGACTTCCAGACTGCCAACCCCGGCGTTACGGTCACACAGGAAGCGCCGCCTGCCGGCCAGAACTACTTCGAGAAGCTGCAAACCCTGCTGGCGGCCAACACCATGCCGGATGTCTTTGACATGTGGGAGGGCTATGTGCAGCCGTATGCTCAAAATGGCGCGCTGATGGCGTTGGACGACCTGATCAAAGGCGACGCCAAGATCAAGGCCGACGATGTGCTGCCGGTGGTGCAACCGGCCCAGAGCTACGAGGGCAAGTCGTACGCCTTCATCTACGGCTTCATGCCCGGCCCGGTCTCGATCTATTACAACGTGGACCAGTTCAAGGAGGCCGGTGTGGCCGAGCCCACCGATGAGTGGACGTGGACGGACTTCCGCGATGCCGCGCTCAAGCTCACCAAGAGCACCAACGGCAATGTCGAGCGCTGGGGTGCCAACTTTGACAACTGGTTCGTGAACTGGCAGTACTGGATTTGGTCCAACGGCGGCGACATCTTCAACGCCGACAGCACCAAGACCACCATCACCGATCCCAAGGCCGCCGAGGCCGTTCAGTTCTGGTACGACCTGGTCAACAAAGACAAGGTGGCCCCCGGCACCAGCGACGCACAGGGCATCGGCAGCATGACCAAAGCATTTGGCGCGGGTCAGATCTCGATGCGGCTGGGCAACTATTGGGACTTCGGCGATATCAAGGAAGCCAAGGACATCAACTGGAAAGCCGTGCTCTCGCCCAAGTCGCTCACCGGCGATCGGGTGTGGTACATGCACCTGGGCTGTTGGTCCATCAGCTCGCAGTCGCAACTGGCCAGCACCGCCTGGGCCTACTCGCGCGACTTCGTGCTCCAGCGCCCCATCGATAGTGTGACGCCCTACGTCCCACCGCTCAAGTCATTGTTGCCGACGTTCAACAAGCCGGAGTTTGAGCAGTTGGGTTACAAGCCGCTGGTCGATATCGTGCAACAGCCCGGCAAGTTGCGCATCCCCGGTGCCGGTGCCAAGTTCGATAAAATCTCCAGCCTCATCCAGGCCGAGCTCGATCTGGCCTTCATCGGCAAGAAGACCGTGGCCGAAGCGATGGCCGCAGCCGAACCGGCCGTGAACGAAGAACTCGCTCGCGCGTAAGTGGGTTGCTAGTGGCTGGTTGCTGGTGGTCATTACTAGCAACCAGCCACCGACCACCACCTTTATGGCACAAGCACAATCAGCCCTCGCCCCGGTTGGAGTCCGCCGCAATAAACCCTCGGCCATGGCCCGCCGCGAAGCCATTGTCGGCTTCATCTTCATCAGCCCGTGGTTGCTGGGTTTCATCGTGTTTTTGGCCGGCCCCATTCTCGTCTCGCTCTATCTCAGCTTCACCACGTATAAGCCCGGCCTCACGCCTGTGTTCACCGGCCTCGCCAACTACACCCGCATGTTCAGCGACGGCCTGTTCTATCAGTCGCTGCGAGTGACCTCGATCTACACCCTGTTTAGCGTGCCAGTCAGTCTGGTCACGGCGTTGGTGCTGGCCATTCTGCTGAACCAAAGGGTGCCGGGGCAACGGCTCTTTCGCACCATTTTCTACCTGCCCTCGTTGATCTCGGGCGTCGCCGTTGCCATCGTGTTCGCCTGGATCTTCAACGCCCGCTACGGCATCGTCAACTACCTGCTCTCGATCGTGGGCATTGCCGGCCCCAACTGGCTGGGCGATCCCGACTACACCCTGTCGGCGTTCGTGCTGATGAGTCTGTGGGGCGTGGGCGGCACGACCGTGATCTTCATTGCCGCGTTGCAGGGCGTGCCGGCTGCGCTGTATGAGGCGGCCGAGTTGGACGGCGCTAACAACTGGCAGCGCTTCTGGAACGTGACCATTCCATTAATTTCGCCCGTGATTCTGTTCGCGCTGGTCACCGGCGTCATCGCCACCTTTCAGACCTTCGCCACGTCGTATATTTTGACCCGCGGCGGCCCCTCCAACGCCAGCCTGTTCTACTTGCTGTATCTCTACCAAAACGCCTTCAGCTGGTTCGAGATGGGCTATGCCTCGGCCCTGGCCTGGTTCCTGTTTTTGATTATTCTCATTTGCACCGGCATCCTGTTGCGCTCCTCAAGTATGTGGGTGCACTACGAAGGGCTGGGGAGAAAATAAATGGCGACGATTGCATCGAATATCTCCCCCACCCGGCGGATGAAAAATGGCCCCGGCGCGGCCGCTCGCGTGGTTCGCATCGTGATCATCTATGCCTTGCTGATCGGTGTTGGCGCTGCATTTTTGTTGCCGTTTCTGTGGGCGGTCACCTCGTCGTTGCGCTCGGCCGGGGCCGGCCTGCGCTTCCCGCCCGAGTTTCTGCCCAGGGAATTCAACTTCTCCAACTACCCCAAGGTCTTCGAGTTGATTCCGTTTGCGCGTTTCTTCGGCAACAGCATTCTGGTCACCACCATCAGCGTCATCGGCGAGTGCCTGTCGGCTTCGTTCGTGGCGTTTGGCTTTGCGCGGCTGCGCTTCCCTGGCCGCAATGTGCTGTTCGTGGTGCTGCTGACCACGATGATGATCCCCTACCCCGTCACGATGATCCCATCCTTCATTCTGTGGGTGCGCGGTCTGGGGATGGCAAACACGTTCGGCCCGCTCATCATCCCGCCCTTCTTCGGCCCGGCTTTCTCCATCTTCCTGCTGCGCCAGTTCTTCATGACCGTGAGCATGGAGCTGGATGAGGCCGCCAAGGTGGACGGCGCGAGTGAGTTTCGCATCTACTGGCAGATTATTTTGCCGCTGGCCAAACCGGCCCTGGCCACCATCGCCATCTTCTCGTTCATCGCCACCTGGAATGATTTTCTGACGCCGTTGATCTACCTCAGCGACAGCAACCTCTACACGTTGGCGCTCGGCATCAACTTCCTGCGCAACTTCCGCGGCGGCGGCGAGCTAGCCTACCAGATGGCCGCCACGATCATGTTCGTCGCGCCGTCCATCATCATCTACTTCGTGTCGCAGCGCTACGTCATCGAAGGCATCGTGACGACGGGTTTGAAGGGGTGAAGGAAAAGAGACGGAGGACGGCTGGTTGGCCGTCTTCCGTCTGTCGTCGCGGTTTCTGAGCCGCTCCGTCTAACCTATCTTCTTGCCAATCTCATCGATCAGCCGATTGCGCGTCTCTTCCAGCGGAATTCGCTCGATGACCGGCGCAAAGAAGCCCTCGACGATCAGCCGGCGCGCCTCGGATTGCGGAATGCCGCGACTCTCCAGGTAGAACATCAGCTCGGCCTCGATCTGGCCCACGGTTGCGCCGTGGGTGCAGCGCACATCATCGGCCTCAATCTCCAGCCCCGGAATCGAATCGGCCCGCGACAACGGCGACAGTTGCAAATTGCGATTCGCCTGATACGCGTCCGTCTTTTGCGCCTTCGGGAACACCCGAATGTTGCCGCGCCACACGGTACGCCCCTGATCGCGCAAGGCCGCTTTGTAGAGCAGGTCGCTCTTGCAATTTGGGGCCACATGATTTTGCTGCGTGTCGTAGTGCAGTTGCTGTTTGGCATCGGCAAAATACACGCCGCTCATCAGGGCCGTGCTGTTGGGGCCTTCCAGGTCGCTCTCCAACAGGCTCTTGGTGAACTTGCTGCCCACCCCACCGATGACCCAGTGCAACGTGGAGGCCTCGGCCAGTTTGGCCCGCTCGGTCGTGAAGTTGTAGACGTTGCGGCCCAGGTCCTGCAGGTTCACATAGTGCAACTGCGAGCCCTTGCGCAACACCAGCTCCACCACGCCGTCATACATGGCCTGAATCTCGGCCGCCTCGCCATTCAGCGGCGCAGCCGAGGCAAAGTCCTCAATCAGCGTGGCCTGCGCGCCCTCTTCCAGCACCACCAACGTGTGATTAAAGCCCGTGCGCTGCTCGGCCGTCATGTGATGGAACACGCGAAACGGCTGCTCAATGTACACGCCAGCCGGCACATACAGCACCACACCACCACGCACAAAGATCGCGTGCAACGCCGCAAAATAACTATCCGTAATTTTCACGGCTTCGGCCATCAGCAGTTTGCTCAGCAGGTCGCCATGCTCGCGAACAGCGGTGGCAAAGTCGGCAAACACCACGCCCTGCGCAGCCAATGCCTGCGCATCAATCGGTGAGATCAACTCGGTTTTCACCTCGTTGGTCGCCACATCCACGCTGGCCAGAATCTGATCCAGCTTAAAGCGGCTCAGATCGACGCGCCGCCACAGCTCGTCGTGGCGGTTGGGGGCCGGCGTGTCGCGAAAGATGCGAAATGCCTCCAGCCGGCGTTCCGTCATCCACTCAGGCTCGCCCAGCGCGTGGCCGTATTCGGTCACCCGCTCACGAGTCAATTCACCCGCTTTCACCACAGGTGTCGGTTTCAATAATGCAATCGCCATAACTCTTTCAAACTTAAAACTGCACGATACTCAGTTCACTCACTGCATGAAATCCATGATCAGCGGTGACTAGATCGGCATTTTGATAAATCGCCATCGCGGCAATAATGGCATCAGGAAGTTTCAGCCGATATTGCTTTCTCACACGTACGATAGTTTCGATGAGGTCCGTGTTATTTTCTTCAACGCCTAACACAACCAACTGCTTCAAATATTCGGCAAAAAGGGCTTTATCTTCGTCAAGCAAGTTGGGGAAAGATAAAAACTCAATGTGGCTTATAACTGAGATACCCAACCACTTTGCTTTGCTAAGTTGCCTGACAAGCAAGTCATGTCCGGACAAAACTGCAATCACTGCATTCGTGTCCAGCAGTACTTTATCTTTCATGACCTAGTCCCACTCGTCACGCAACTTTCGCTGTTCGGCAACGGCATCGCCCTTCCATTTCAATTTGCCTGCGAATGCAGAGAAGTCTCGACTGAGGACTGTTTCACTGTTTTCGCCTTCGCTAGCCAGTAAATCTTCAACGCGTACGACATGGGCGCTTTCAAGCTCACGCCGCTCTGCCGTAAGCACTATCACGAGCAGAGGCGTATTGGGTTGCAACTCCCGCTCAATTCCCTCGACGTCGAAACGCACATGCTTGCCATCGAAATGCGCCGGAATTGTTCTTAGAATTGTGTCCATCTACGCCTCCGCTGTGTCAAATCTTCAATACTTTCGAGGATTACCCTGGATTAGCCTACCGATCCTTCCATCTGCAACGCAATCAGGCGGTTCATTTCCATGGCGTATTCCATCGGCAACTCTTTCACCAACGGCTCGATGAAGCCCGACACCACCATCGAGCTGGCGTCTTCCTCGCTCACGCCGCGGCTCATGGCGTAGAACAACTGCTCTTCGCCAATTTTGCTGACGCTGGCTTCGTGGCCGATGCTCACGTTGTCCGTGTCAACTTCGATGTAGGGATACGTGTCGCTGCGGCTCTGCGCATCCAGCAACAGCGCGTCGCACACCACATTGCTGCGCGAATTGGTCGCGTCTTTGTAGACTTTGAGAAGGCCGCGATAGCTGGTGCGGCCGCCATCCTTGCTGATGGACTTGCTCACGATCTTGCTGGTCGTGTTCGGCGCGGCATGCACCACTTTGCCGCCGGCGTCCTGATGCTGGCCCTTGCTCGCAAACGCAATCGACAAAATCTCGCCATGCGCGCCCGGCTCCATCAAATACACGGCCGGATACTTCATCGTCAGTTTGCTGCCCAGGTTGCCGTCCACCCACTCCATGGTCGCGTCTTCGTAGGCTGCGGCGCGCTTGGTCACCAGGTTATACACATTGGTGGACCAGTTTTGAATCGTGGTGTAGCGGCAGCGGCCGCCCTTCTTCACCACAATCTCGACCACGGCACTGTGCAGCGAATCCGAGCTCCACACCGGGGCCGTGCAGCCTTCCACATAATGCACTTCGGCACCTTCATCAACAATGATCAGGGTGCGCTCAAACTGGCCCACGTTCTTGGCGTTGATACGAAAGTAGGCCTGCAACGGCATCTCGATCTTCACGCCCTTGGGCACGTAGATGAACGAGCCACCCGACCACACAGCACTGTTCAACGCCGCAAATTTGTTGTCGGTGTAGGGGATGATCGTGCCGAAATATTCGCGGAACATCTCGGGGTGATCGCGCAATGCACTATCTGTGTCGGTGAAGATCACGCCCTTATCGGCCAAATCTTTGGCCAGGCTGTGATAAATCACCTCGGACTCGTACTGCGCACCCACACCGGCCAGATATTTCTTCTCGGCCTCGGGGATGCCCAGTCGATCATAGGTGTTCTTGATCTCGGCCGGCAGATCTTCCCAGGTCTTGGCCTGCCCATCCGTCGGCTTGATGTAATAGAAGATGCTGGCGAAGTCGATCTGCTGCAAGACCTCGCTGCCCCAGTTCGGCATCGGCTTGGCCTCAAAGGCTTCGAACGAGCGCACGCGGAAGTCGGTCATCCACTCCGGCTCTTTCTTCATCGCCGAAATCTGGCGCACGATTTCAACATCGATGCCCTGCCGGCTCTTAAAGAAGTTGTTTTCCTCTTCGTGGAAACCATACTTCTCGATGTATTCGTCAGTAGCCGATGTATTCACCAATACTTCAGTATTTTCTTCAGCCATTTTTTCCTCCGCTTACGCCGCTACAGAAGTTGCTTCCGCCGGCGCATCCTTCAGCCAGTCATACCCACGATTCTCCAGTTCCAACGCCAGTTCCGGCCCACCGCTCTCCACTATCCGGCCGTCAATCAGCACATGCACAAACTGCGGTTTGATGTAGTTAAGCAGGCGTTGGTAGTGCGTGATCACCAGCACGCCCATGTTTTTGTTGGTTTCGTGCAGCGTGTTCACCCCTTCGCTCACCACGCGCAACGCGTCGATGTCCAGGCCCGAGTCGGTCTCGTCCAACACGGCCATATCCGGCCTCAACATCTCCATCTGCAAAATCTCGGCGCGCTTCTTCTCGCCGCCGGAGAAGCCCTCGTTCAGGTAACGGCCGGCGAAGCTCTGATCGACCTTCAGCACGCTCATCGCCTCGCGCAACTTCTTGGCAAACACCGGAATCGGCATGCCCTTCACATTGCTCGGCATCACGCCGTTGTTCTGGGCTGCGGCCTCCACCTTGATGCGCGCATTCAGCGCTGTGCGCAGGAAGTTGGCCACGGTGACACCCGGAATCGATACCGGATATTGAAATGCAAGAAAGATGCCGGCGCGGCTGCGCTCGTCTGCTTCCAGCTCCAGAATGCTTTTGCCTTTAAACAAAATATCACCGCTGGTCACCTCATAGTTGGGGTGGCCGGCGATGGCATAGGCAGTGGTGCTTTTGCCGCTGCCGTTGGGGCCCATGATGGCGTGGATCTCACCCTGATTCACGGTAAGGTTGAGACCTTTCAAAATCTCTTTGTCCGTACCGGCAATCTTGACGTGCAGATCGCGAATCTCAAACCAAACTTCTGACACAATAAAACTCCTTTGCGATGTTTCAGTCTACTCAATGGGGCTTATCTCGCTGCTGGACACTGCGCACGAGCTGTGCACAAATGGAACATCATCAACAGCGTCTAAATTAAAACTTGACAGGAGTATAACTTATTGTTCAGCAGCCTGTCAAGTAAAAAAGATGCTCATCTTCTTAATTAGCCAAATATTACTCCAACCACATCAGCACAACATTAATGAGCCCAGGCTGACAAACCAAAACACGCGCACCTTTTCGATGCGCGTGTGACTGATTTTACGTTTAAAAAGGGCTTGCTCAGGCCAGCGCACGTTCCCAGCGCGGTGCCAGTTCTTTCTCATAAAACTTGAAAAAGCCCTCCTGATCCGGCCCCACCTGATGAAAGTAAACGCGGTCATACCCGGCGTCCGCATACCTCTTGAGCATATCCATGAATCGCTCAGGGTCCGGCCCGCATACTAATTTCTTAGCCACATCATCACCCGTCGCATCTTGGGTGGCCTGTTCAAAGTGGGCCGGCAATGCCAGCTCCTGCGACAGCTGACCCTTAAGCGCGCCGTTCGGCCACCACTCCAGGGCAATGTCCTTGGCCGTCTTCTCATCCTTGGCCCAACACACCGTCATCTGGCCCAGTTTGGGTTTGCCTTGGCCACCGCTCTGCTCAAAAGCCTGAATGGGCTCTGGGTCTGGTGCGGTATTGATGAATCCATCGCCGATCTGGCCGGCCAGCATACCGGCCTTCTCCCCACTGGCCGCAACATACACCTCAATCGGCTCATCCGGCAGCGTATAAATGCGCGCATTTTCCACATCGTAGAACTGGCCGGAGTGATTTTGCAGGCCGCCTTCCCACAATTGGCGCATCACACTCACCGCCTCTTCCAGCATGTCCAGACGGGTGTCGATGGGAGGCCATTTGTCGCCCAGAATGTGCTCGTTCAGATTCTCGCCCGTGCCAACGCCCAGAAAGAACCGCCCTGGCATCATGCACGCCACGGTGGCCGCGGCCTGGGCAATGATGGCCGGGTGAATTCGAATGGTGGGACAGGTCACGCCAGTGCCCACTTTGAGCCGTTTGGTTTGCATAGCGATGCCCCCCAACACGCTCCACACAAACACGCTATGACCCTGTTTATCCACCCACGGATGGAAATGATCCGAGATCAGCGCAAAACCAAAGCCAGCCTCCTCGGCCCGAACCGCCTGCTTCACCAGCTCATTTGGCGCATGTTCCTCGCCCGATAGTGCAAAACCTAACTCAATCATGGTTGTGTCCCCCAGTTCATGTTTTGAATAGGGTGAACCAAAACGCAGCTCACCTCAAGACGTCATCGGCTGACGAAGTTGTAGGAATCGGTAAAGCCATTACGCCGAAACAGCTTCACCTGCATCACCGTCAAACCTACCGGCCCCGCCCCAACCCCTGCGCGGTCAAATAGCCAAAGCTCTCGCGCACAGCCGTCAGCATATCCGTCGCGCACTCGTCCAACTCCACAATCAGCCACTCGGTCGTGTCCTGCGCCGCCTGCACGATGCCCACGATGTCGAGCGTGCCGGCACCTACCGCTGTCATGGGTTGATGTCGCACCGCCGGCCCATCCTTGATGTGAAGCAATCGCGCTCGTGAGCCCAACTCTTTTATCAGTGCAATGGGATCGCGGCCGGCCACTTTTGCCCAATAGGTATCCAACTCGAAGAAGACATTTGGGGTTAACCGCTCTAACAGGATCTGATAAGGGAACTGTCCCTCGACCTCGGTCATTTCCCACCAATGGTTGTGCAAGCCCAGTTGCAGGCCGTTCGCCACGGCGGCCTCATTCGCCAGGTTGTATTCATCGGCCAATTGGTGAATGCCGGCCAGCGTGCCATAGCGCTCGTCCTGCGGCCAGCCATGCCAGACGATTTGGTTGCATGCAAACTGCTCGGCCGTGCGCAACACCATCTCGCGCATGTTGCCCAGCGGCAGCGACACATGGGCCGCGCACACCGGCAACCCCAGCGCGCACAGTTGCGCTGCCGCATGTTCCACCGGCGCGTCCTCGCCAAAGAAGGCCGTCTCCACGCCAGCGAACCCGATATCGGCCACATCTCGCAACGTGCCGTCAAAGTCCTGCGCCAGCGCCTCGCGCAACGTGTAGAGCTGCAATGCAATCGGTTTTGTCTGTGTCATCTTGGGTTTTTCTCAAAGATAAGACTTTGGACAGAATGACAAAATGGACAAATCCAAACCAGACTCATGTGCCGTTCATTCTGTCATTCTGTCCAAAATCCGATTCCAATCTCACAAGGCTTTGTTCCTGGTCCACTTCAACACCTGCGCCAACGGCCACGTGTTCACCACACTCTCGGCTGTGATCCAGGCCCGGCGCGCCACACCGACGCCCAGGCGCATATTGGGCAAACTCAGCGGCGTATGCGCATCGGTGCTGATGGTGATCTTGCAGCCCAGCTCCATCGCCCGCCGGGCATGCACATCGCTCAGGTCGAGCCGCGAGGTGTCGGCATTAATCTCGACCGCCACGCCATATTGCACGGCCGCTCGAAACAACGCGTCCCAGTCGTAATCGGCCCCTTCGCGCTCATTGATGATGCGGCCGCTGGGGTGGCCCAGAATGTCGATGTGCGGGTTGCGCATGGCGGCAATCGCCCGCGCCGTAATCTTCTCGCGCGGCTGCGTCAGCGAGGTGTGCACGCTGGCTTGAACCAGATCCAACTCGGCCAGCACGTCATCGGGCAAATCCAGCGCGCCGTCGCTCTTTACTTCCACCTCAGCCCCGTGCAGCACGGTGAGCCTGGCTTTGCGCTGCTTCAACTCGGCGTTCACTCGATCAATCTCAACCCGCTGCTGGCGAATGCGCTCCGGCGTCAGGCCATTCACAATGCCCAGACCGGCCGTGTGATCGGTGATGAGAATGTATTCATAGCCCAGTTCAATCGCGGCCTCGGCCATGCCCATCACGTCGGTCGCGCCGTCGCTCCAGGTGGTGTGCATTTGCAAATCGCCGCGCATATCCTTCAGCTCGATCAGCTTCGGCAACTTGGGTGGCTTGCTCTGCGCGGCCGGAATTTCGCCGCGGTCTTCGCGCAATTCCGGCTCGATGTAAGCCAGGCCGAGCTTGTTATATAGAGCCGTCTCAGTGTCGAAGAACAACTGCTCACCAGTCTTGTCATGGGTGAGGGCATACTCGTTCAGCGAGAACCCCTGCTGCTGAGCGATCTCGCGCACGCGAATATTGTGCTGCTGGCTGCCGGTGAAATATTGCATCGCGCAACCCCAGTGCTTCGGCTCCACCGTTCGCAAATCCACCTGCAACCCCGTGTTCAGCCGCACGCTGGATTTGGTATTTCCCGCGCCCAAAATCTCTTCGATATTGGGCATGGCCCAAAACGTCTGCATCACCGGCTCCCCGTTCGTCGTCGCCACCACAAAGTCCAGATCGCCAATCGTCTCCTTCATGCGCCGCAACGAGCCGGCATATTCGATCTTCTGCACTTCGGGCAGCTTTTGCAGCATGTCACAAATTTCAAGCGCCAGCGGCAACACATCGCCCACCCGCAGCCGGCCCGTGGCCCGCCGCTTCATCGAGGCAATACCGGCCAGAATCTTCTGCTCAGCCTTCTCACCCAGCCTGGGCAGATCGCGCAGCTTGCCGGCCGCCGCCGCCGCTTCCAACTCATCCACGCTGAGAATCTGCAGCTCCTGCCAGAATTGCTTCACCCGCTTGGGGCCAACGGTCGGCACCTGCAACATGGCCGCCACACCATCCGGCACCCGTACGCGCACTTTGTCGAAGAATTCCAACTGGCCGGTTTGCAACAGGCTCTCGATCTTTTTGGCGATCTCCTTGCCGATGCCGGACATGGCTTCCAGACCCTTCAGGCCGCCCTCGGCATAAATCTCAGCCATCGGTCGCGCCGAGCCTTCGATGGTCTCGGCCGCGCGCGTGTAAGCCCGCGTCACAAACACCGACTCGGTGCCTTCGATCTCCAGCCGGCCGCCGATATCGGCAAAGATCGCCGCGAGTTGTTGGTTAGAAAGAGCCATGCTTAAAGTGTAAGCCAATGCATAGAGAGCGGCCAGCCATTAGCAGCTGGCAGTTGGCTACTAGCCGCCAACAGCCAGCCGCTACGACTCACGGCCCAGCACCCGCACCAAATCATCGGCAACCGGATAAAACGTCAGCGCCGAAAACTTGGGGCGCATTTTGGGTTTGTCCTCGGTCTGCCGCCGGCGCGCAAACTCCTGCAAATCCGCGCGCGTGTAGGCAAACAGCTGCACCTTCTCCATGAAATACAGGCACAACAGCAATGCCTCGGCTCTGGCCAGATCAGCCGCCTCGCCCTGCTCCCAATCCAACGCCGCATCCAGAGCCCGATCAGGCTGCTCAGCCGCCAGCGACGCCAGATGTCCAAACACATCGCCGGCCTCACCGCCCATCTGAATCACCTCGCGGCAATTCGGCGCACCCAGTGGCTCGTTCGGCCCCATCTCCACCGCTCGCACCGCGCGGGCCAGTTTGCCTTCCTCGGCAATCAGATAGATGGCGTTGGTCGCTTGCAAGGTTTGCGTGTTGGTCAGCGTGCCGATGTCGAGCGGCACCGCGCACGCGCCCAGCATCCACAATGCCTGATACACCGGCAGCAGCGTTTCCACATCGCCCAAAATGCCAATGCGGTCGCCGTGGCCGATGCTGTAATGCTCGCGCAAAGCCCGTGCCAGTTGTTGTGCCGTAACTGAAGTTAAATTTGCTTCCATTCAATCTCTACGCTGAGAATCAGTACTGTATCTCAGCCGCTATCTTACGCGTATTGGCAGATATTCAGCTTGAATCGAACAGGCTTGCAAATCGGCCCTAATTCCCTGCAACCTGCCTTGATCCTGCCCGCATCAACACACGTTTTTGCCCAGTAATGGCTGATGAATCACTCGTGGCAAAAATCGGCCCATCGAACGGTTGCACCGCAGTCTCGAATCCCTAGTCTGTGCGTATGCAACTGCGCCGCACCACTGCCATCTCCCTGTTTCTCACGCTCATCCTTGCCATTTCGTTCATCACCCCTACGCGCTCACTGGCCCGGCACACCTCGCGCGCCATCAACACTGAACTTGCCGAAACGTCTGTTTTAACCCCTTCCATTCTCATCTCGGCCCTGCACTACTATGGCTACGAAAGCAGTGCCGATGAGGCGGTGCAACTGACGAATATGACGCCGAACACGATCACGCTGGACAGCGCGTGGTCGCTCATGGACGCCAGCAATCACCAGCTCAATTTTCCTGCAACCGGCTTTGCCCTGGCACCGGGTGGCCGAATCTGGGTCGCCAACAATGCGGCCGCATTCACCCGTCAGTTTGGGTTTGCACCCGCGCTGGCCTACACCGATCTCACCGGCTCCTCGCTGGCCTTCGCCAATACCGGCGGCTCGCTGCAACTGCGCTTTGGCATGGGTGATACGCTGGACACGGCCAATGTGAATGGCAGCGCGTGGGCCGGCGGCGCAGCCAGCCCCAGCTATGCCAGCATGGAGCGCATTGATGTCGGCGCGGCGGATGCGCCAACCAACTGGGCCACTGCCATCGCCTCCATCACACCCGTTGCGTTCGATGCCAGCAACTCGCCCATCATCGGCACACCCCGCGCCGCCAACAGTGTTGCCATTCTCCCCAGCCCCGAAACCACGCGCACCGTCGTCATCAACGAGGTCGCCTGGGCCGGCACAGCATCCTCGTCCTCGCACGAGTGGATCGAGCTGTTCAATAACGCGCCCATCAGCATGTCGCTGAAAGGGTGGACGATTCGCATCGGCGGGAGCAAAACTTTGGCGCTGGCCGGGAGCATTGCGCCGAAGGGCTACTTTCTGATTCAGCGCAACACGGCCACGTTTGGCAGCTTTGGTAACGGTGTCGTGGCCGATCTCACCACGCCGTTCTCGCTGGTCAACACCGGTGAATCCCTGGCCCTGATCAGTGGCGCAAATACACTGATGGACACGCTGGTCTACGGGAATGGTGAGGCACAGGCCGGTTGGATCGGCGCGCCGTTGCAGGCTTACACAGTGACACAACTCATTCCCATCACCGGCCAGATTCTCATGCGCAAGCTGGGCGAAGGCGGCCTGCCAATTTCAAACACGCACACCGCGCTCGACTGGATGAACGACCGCACCGATGGAGTCGAGGGCCGCAAACCCATCTATCCCGGCTGGTCGTTCGAGACCTTTGCCACGCCCACCCAGGCCAGCAGCCCCATCACGCTGGCCGTCGCGCCCGACAACAGCTTCGATGTGGTATCGCGCACTTTATCTACAGCGCGCAACACCATCGAACTGGAAAGTTTCACCTTCGACAACGCCGCGCTCGGCGACCTGTTGATGGATAAGGCACGCGCCGGCGTTCGGGTGCGGGTGCTGCTCGATGGCGCGCCGGTCGGCGGGTTGTCCGATCAAACCCTGTGGATTTGTCAGCGCATCAGCGAGGCCAATCCGCTCAGCGGCAGCGGCTGTTGGTTTTTGCGCTCCGATTCCGCCCAGGACATTCACACTCGCTATTCCTATCTGCACGCCAAGTTCGCCATCATTGATCAGCAACAACTCATTGTCAGTTCCGAGAACTTCGGCATGAACGGCATGCCCTTCGACAACAAGGCCGACGGCACCGTCGGCCACCGTGGCGTGGTGGCGGTGGTCAGTGCGCCCGAACTCATCGCCCGGGCCAGCGCCATCTTCGAGGCCGACAGCGCCGAAACCAATCGTGACATCGCGCAT
>Ga0105048_10006257_pt1 | contig 19177 bp, 11 predicted proteins | sample MAT05_FD_78382 | JGI IMG/M metagenome (GOLD analysis project Ga0105048, IMG submission 78382) | Freshwater microbial communities from Lake Fryxell liftoff mats and glacier meltwater in Antarctica - MAT-05 | ecosystem: Environmental > Aquatic > Freshwater > Ice > Liftoff microbial mat | place... | reverse complement strand
TGCCTATTGCCTATTGCCTATTGCACATTGCCCATTGCCTATTGCACATTGCTTATTGCCTATTGCCTTTTGCCTATTACCTTTTGCCTATTCTCCTCAAAATTCCATATCACATCCAATGGGCGAACCCGGCGCAATTTCTTTGTGCAATGTAGGTTTTGCATCTTCCGGCGCACTCATTCTATCAATTGCTAATAATAAATGTGCTGTGTAAGCAGCATCTCTGCTTGCTTTTTTTTGCACTATAATGAAGGCTTTAAGATTATTTAATGCTTGCTTAGCCTCAGCAATAGCTTGAAAAGAAGCTGAAGTATTAACACTTAAATTAAGTAAATAGGTAAGCAAAACCTGCTCTGTTTGCTGCTGTAATAACTTTTCCATACCAGTTCTTCTGGGTGCCTTCCAGGTTTTACTAATTAAAGTTTGCAACATTTCATGTAAACCCAAACCTCCATTTGCTTCATACTGAACCATTCTGCTAACCCTTTCAGAGTTAAATAAAAATGATAAGGGTACATCAACGGCTGTTTCTGCAGGCGACAATACGTCGAAGGCAAGCCCGGTTCGTTTTCTAAACAACTCACGGGAATCGTGGTATCCTGCCGGCCTTGGAGGTATAAGTGAATCTATTTTTTTGGGAAACAGTAAAAAAGCCGGATCCATACAATCCAGTATTGTATGTAGGGCGTTTTGCTGCGTTTCTTTTGATATACTTTTTGTAGCAATCTGTCCATCCCCTCTTAGCGCATAGGTATAATCTAACCCACCCACTATTTTTGTTACTGCTTCTACCTGGTAACGATGGTAAAAATAAACCGGCACCAACACATCTTCCAGCATAGCCATTGGTGTACCAGGAGGTATATTTTTTTCACCAAACTGCTGCAAGGCTTTAGCCCTTATTTTCATTACATCTTTAAGGCCATCTATTGCATTGCTGCCGTTATCCCACAAGTGAGCGTTTGAACTTGCAGAACCGGCTGGTCTTGCATCATCATCAGTTAAAAAACACAACCCCTTTTTATACGCATCGGTTACAATATTATTTAAGGCAGCCTGCTCATTGGTTTCCTTATTAAAAGTTGCATAACCCCAGGTAATAGCTACCTTATCCCATTCACCAATTTTATCATCATACGCATTGCTCAAATCTATAGCCCCTTTTGTATTGATTGTTGCCACCGGATGTGGGTAATCCATTACACTCGATCTGTTAACAGTACTGGCAGAATAATTGTGCATTAAACCCAAGGTGTGCCCCACTTCATGTGCTGCTAATTGTCTTAGCCTTGCCAATGCCATTTGCAGCATTTTATCATCGGCCGGCAAACCATTTTCAAAGGGTGCAAGCAAGCCCTGTGCTATCAAATAATCTTGCCTTACCCTTAATGAACCAAGGGATACGTTTCCTTTAATAATTTCGCCTGTTCGGGGATCAGTTACTGTAGATCCATAACTCCAACCACGGGTAGAGCGATGCACCCAATTAATGGTGTTGTACCTTACATCCATCGGGTCTGCATCGTCGGGTAAAATTTTTACCTGGAAAGCATTTTTATAGCCTGCAGCTTCAAATGCCTGGTTCCACCAGCCTGCCCCTTGCAGCAAAGCACTGCGGATGGGCTCCGGCGTACCATTATCTACATAATAAATAATTGGTTTTATTGCCTCGCTTATACCAGTACCAGTATCTTTTTTTTGCAACCGGTGCCTGCAAATTAAATACTTATCAATGGGTGAAGATACTGGTGTACTGTAATCAAAATAAGAGATATTAAAAAAACCAGCCCGTGGATCAAATACCCTTGTTGTAAAATTATTATCTGGCAACTGTACCAGCGAATGATGAATACGCAGCGTAATAGCTTCTTTGGATGGGGCAACAGTTGTTACAAATTTACCTGCTATGCCATCTGTGTTTACAAAAGTTACACTTGCCTCCAACTCTGTGTTGAGTGGAAAATTTTTGGTACGGGGAAAATAAATAGCACTTCTTGATTTATCTAAAGCATAGTTTCCTTGTTTTAAACTGCTGATTGTGTTGGAAATCTTTACTGCATCTCTTAGTAAAAATTCAGTAGCATCTACCAGTACTGCTCCGTTTGAGGCAGCCTCTGCACTAAAACCCCATAAGGTAGATTGTGCAAAAGATTGCTCTACAGCTCTTTTTTCATTAACATCGGTTGTAATGGCTCTGTAGTTATAATTAGGCTGAACCAGTAAAATTTTACGGCCCACTTTTGTAAAGGTTACAATTCTTGTATCGCCGAGCAGTCCTCTATCTAGGCCAATATCGTTGGATCCTAAGCCGGCAGGCAGAGATGTTTGGTACAAAACTTCTGTATCCAATTTATTAATCTCGAGCCAGATTTTACCTTCATCTTCATTTATATAATAATTAAAATACCCTTCAACCTTTTTCAGGTTGCTCGTTTTTTCTTCGATAGTTGGTAATTTTTGTGCAAGGGAAATAAGTGGAATTACTAAAAAGAATAAAAATAATTTTCTCATTACAATAGGTTTTGGTTGCACAAGTTAGCATTTCAAACAGGTTAAAAACTGAAAAAAGTTACCGTTATAACTCATTTGCCCCCCAAAAGATTGAACAGTCTATTTTTTTTATGAAAGGTAACGGCAAGCGAAAAAAATTGACTTAGTTTTAATTTAAAACTGATAGTATGAGAAAATATGTTGCAGGTTTTGCCTGCTGTTTGCTCTCCGCTGCCATAGCACTGGCACAAACAAAACTGGTAGAAACCATTAGTAAAAAAGGAAATGAACTGGTTATTCCTTATCAAAAATTTAAGTTGGCCAATGGCTTAACTGTAATAGTTCACGAAGACCATAGCGACCCAATTGTACACTTTGATGTTACCTATCATGTAGGTAGTGCGAGGGAGGAAATTGGGAAGAGCGGTTTTGCCCACTTTTTTGAGCACATGATGTTTCAAGGAAGCGATCATGTTGCTGATGAACAACACTTTAAAATTGTAACTGCCGCAGGTGGTACATTAAATGGCAGCACCAATGTTGATCGTACAAATTATTACGAAACTGCACCGAGCAACCAATTAGAAAAAATGATTTGGCTGGAGGCAGATCGCATGGGGTTTTTGTTAGATGCCGTTACGCAACAAAAATTTGAAATTCAACGCAGCACCGTAAAAAATGAAAGGGGGCAAAATTATGACAACCGCCCATACGGGCTAACCGGCGAATTTACCAGCAAAAATCTTTATCCTTACGGGCACCCATATAGCTGGCTTACCATCGGCTATTTAAGAGATCTTGACCGAGGCAATGTACAGGATTTAAAAAACTTTTTTTTACGTTGGTACGGTCCTAACAACGCAACGGTAACTATTGGTGGCGATGTAAAAACAGCAGATGCCATAAAACTGGTTGAAAAATATTTTGGCAGTATTCCCCGCGGGCCAGAAGTTTCTAAAACAATTTTGCCTGCTGTAACCTTAACAGCAGACCGGTATGCATCTTACACAGACAACTATGCCCGGTTGCCGCTGTTGAGTAAAACATTTGTAACAGTACCCAATTACGATAAGGATATGGGCGCCCTTGCATGCCTGGCACAAATACTGGGGCAAGGAAAAAATTCGATCCTCTATCAAACCCTTGTAAAACCACAAAAGGCTTTACAGGCCAATGCCTCAAGCCGTTTAAACGAACTGGCAGGTGAGTTCTCTTTTCAGTTGGTACCCTATCCTGGTAAATCGCTTGCAGGTTTAGATAGCTTGTTTAGAGATGCTTTGGCAGCTTTTGAAAAAAGAGGTGTTACCGATGAAGACATTGCTAAATTTAAAGGAGGTATTCAATCTCAATACATTAATGGCTTGCAAAGTGTTGCAGGTAAAGTATCGCAATTGGCAGCATTTGAAACTTTTGCAGGCAATGCCAATATGATTGGTACAATGCTCAACATGTACCTGGCTGTAACTAAAGAAGATGTATTAAGAGTGTACGATGAATACATCAAAAATAAATACTGTGTAACCGTGGGTGTATTAATAAAAGGCCAAAATATGACACCGGCACAACCAGATAATTATACTATCGACTCCAATAACTACACAAAACCAAATTATGGATACGATAAACTAACCTACGTAAAGGCAAAGGATAATTTTGATAGAAGTAAATTACCCGGTAATGGCCCAAATCCGGTAGTTAAAGTACCCGCCTATTGGAAAAAAACAACTCCAAACGGCATACAAATAATAGGTGCTGCCACCAATGAGTTACCAACGGTTACGTTAAGCATCAGTATTCCTGGCGGACGTTTATCGCAAGGCAAAGACACTGCTCATATTGGATTGGCAAATATGACAGCTACTATGCTAAATGAAGACAGCAAGAATTATACAGCAGAGCAAATGGCTGTTGAGCTGCAAAAATTAGGAAGCAGCATTAGCGTAAGCAGTGATGTAGATGATATTGTTTTTACTGTACAAAGCCTTACCGGTAATATAGATAAAACCCTGTTGTTGTTGCAGGAAAAAATTTTTAATCCCAACTTTACACAAGATGCTTTTACCCGTTTACAAAAGCAGGCACTCGAAGGATTTAAACAACAAAAATCGCAGCCTGCTGTAGTTGCCAGCAATGTGTTTGAAAAACTAAACTATGGTACCGATAATATATTGGGGTTAAGCGAAAATGGCACTGAATACAGTATTAAAAATTTAACACTGAAAGATGTACAGGACTACTACAGCCATTACCTCAGTGCAAAAAATGCAAAAGTGGTAATGGTAGGTTCCATGAGTGAAGCAAGCATATTACCCAAATTAGCTTTTTTAAATAAACTGCCAAATAAAAAAATAGAGATTGCAGTACCTGGTTTAACACCTGTTATTGCCAAATCAACTATTTACCTGATTGATGTTGCAAAGGCAGCACAAACTGAATTTAGGGTAGGTTTTGTAACCAATTTAAAATACGATGCCACCGGCGAATATTACAAAGTAGGTTTAATGAATTATTTGCTGGGCGGAGCTTTCAACAGCAGGCTTAATTTAAATTTACGGGAAGATAAAGGCTGGACTTATGGCGCCCGTTCCGGCTTTACCGGCGATAGTTACACCGGCGAATTTACCTTTAGCGCCGGCATACGTGCCAATGCAACCGATAGCGCTTTGATAGAAATAATGAAAGAAATTAAAAATTATGCTGCTAGCGGCATTACTAAAGAAGAAATTGATTTTATGAAAAGCGCCATTGGTCAGCGTGATGCATTGGCCTATGAAACCAGCAATCAAAAAGCTGGATTTATCCGCCGAATTTTAGAGTATAATCTGCCTGCCGATTTTGTAGTACAACAAAATAAAATACTGGCAGCCATCAATAAAAATGATATAGATGCATTGGCAAAAAAATGGCTACCGGCAGATAAAATGAATATTTTATTAGTAGGCGATAAAGCCACTATTTTACCAGGTTTACAAAAACTCGGGTACGATATTGTGGAGTTAGATTTGGATGGTAATAAAAAATAACCTGCTGCTTTTAATAAAAAATGCCATTCAGTAAATTGAATGGCATTTTTTATAAATTTAACCTGGATTATGCAGTCTGTAAAATAATCAGGTAGTTACACTTTTGCTTTGGGCAACTTTACTACAGCGTAAATACAAAGCTTTTATTACCCTATTACATAGCCCAATTCTTTCATTCTGTTTTTGAATTTTGGGATATTGCCCAGTTCAACCAATATGTAAAATTGCTCACCCTTTAAAATCAATTTTTTCAACACTTCATCCTGTGCTATCAGTCTATGAAGATCTTTGGCATCTGCTGGAATTTTATACAGCCTGGTGGAAATTTCTTCTGTTATTTTAAGTGCGTTTGTTTGCCAGCTAGTAAATTGCAACTCCCAAAACAAAGGTAATTTTTCTACAATAGTTTTTTTAAACAGGTCTACTTTTTTATAAATATCAGTAGCATTATTGCAATCTTTTAAAAAATTAGCAGAGGTAACTTTAAACCGGTTGGTACCGGCTTTTTCTGCAAACTTATTGAGCAATACTTCCATTACATCCATTTCACCATCTACCAGTATTATCATGCTATCTTCAGATAATTGGATGGTGTTTTTTTGAAACTCCGCTGCAGGCTCATACACTTCTGAAAGCCCGAGTACATAAGCACCTAAGGGAGTAAGTTTTAAATATTTAAGTTCATCAAAGCCACTATAAAATGTTTTGGGAAACTCTTTAAAATCAGGATAATTATAGGCAATTTCCAGCAGACCAAATGCAGCAAACAAAAATATATTGCCCATTACAAAAGGTTTTTCAACAATAATATAACCCTTTCCAAACAGGGATTTTCTGTATTGAAAGTTTTCATACGATGTAGCTGGACTATCGTAGTACAACCTGTTATTAATTGCAAAACCAGTGATGGGCTTAATCTTTATTACACGGGTTTGTATAAATCCCAACAGGTTTTCTATAGATATCCATTTATTATCTGTTGGTAACAGTTTTATTAACATTAAAAATTCCGCTTCAGCTTTAACATCGTAATCATATTTATCCAAGGTGCCCCATCCCTTTAAATACATCAATATAAATTGCGAAGTAGTACAGTTTGTGTAGTGCTTACCAAAAAGGGTTTTTATTATAGCTAAAGTATCAATGCTGATATTATTTACTTTAAAGTTGTATAGTAAGCCTGCTATGAGCATACTCCTCATTTTTCCTGCTATACCTGCCTCATTTAAATAAAACTCATTAACATTTGCGGTTTTTTGAAACTTGTTTAATGTAGCTTCCGTGGGTTTTCCTCTGGTAGAATATTTAATATTATCCTGCATATAATAGGCTACCACCCGCTGTATTTCTTCCTGTATTAAATTTTCAGCAGTATAGCAAACGGTAGTAACGGGTATATTTTCGAGCGGAATAAAATCATAATAGACTGGCTTTGGATAATACTCAATGAGTAAACTTTTAAGACTTGAGTTAAGCGATAAAGTAAAAATAATAGCACCTGAACCATAAAATTTTTGGCTTTGTACCGAAAAAAAATTGAACTCATTTCTTAACATGTTTTCATCAGCGTAACGATGGGGCGAAAGAAAACCCAAATTTGAATTGGTGGTAACAGACTCTTTAAGTATTACACCTGCTTCTTCATCTGATATGGAATCCATCCATAATAATTTTTCAATCAGCATTTTCAACGGTGCGGAAAGTGTTTGCAAAAAGGCTTTATAAATCACCTCGTTTTCAAAAACAGCAAAGCAAAATACTGCCATTTCACTTTTTACAAGAGATTTTTTATCTACTAATTTTTGTAATACCTCAGCCACAGCAGGCTTGCTAAACCCCTTATTTGCAGGTAGTAATAAAAAAGATTTCACTAACGGCATCAAACCTTTTTCGAGGTGTGCTCTACTGTACACTTCAGATAGTGTATTGAATATTTCGCTATCAATCATTTACTGGTATTTATTCATTTTTTTTACTGCTAAAATCAAATTAATACTACATAAAACAACTACACTTTAGCCCCCAAGCATAAATTGTATATCCGCTTCGCTGATAGATTTAAGCGATGCGTTATCCGCAGAAATAATACTGTTGAATATTTCTGCCTTTTTCTCTTGCAGCAGTAATATTTTTTCTTCGATGGTACCCTGGGTAATCATTTTATAACTCAACACCGTTTTATCTTGCCCCATACGATGCGTTCTGTCAATTGCCTGGCTTTCTGCCGCCTTATTCCACCAGGGATCAAAGATAAAAACCATATCTGCAGCGGTAAGGTTAAGCCCTGTACCACCTGTTTTTAGCGTAAGTAAAAACACTTTGCAAGCTGTATCATTTTGAAACCGCTCTACCAGTTGCTGCCTGTTTTTGGTAGAGCCGCTCATAGAGATAAATTCTATTCCCTGCTCCTCAAGCTTATCGCCAATAAGCTCCAATGCAGAAAGAAAATTTACAAATACCAGCACCTTATGGTTATTGGCCAATGCATCCATCAGTTGCTCCATTAGCAATTCAATTTTGGAAGAAGCTATTTTGCCATTACTAAAACCCTCGGGGGTAGATGCAATTTGCCTAAGCTCATTTAAAGCCTGAAAAACAAAAAATTGTGCCTGCTGTATCCCTTTAATGGCTACCTGCTGCTCAATAGCTTCTTTATAAAATATTCTTCGCTGCTCATACAATTTCTTTTGTTCATCGCTCATTTCTACATACAATACCTGTTCTATTTTATCTGGCAATTCTTTTAACACATCTTTTTTTAAGCGGCGTAAAATAAACGGATAAATCTTTTTTCGCAGCTCGGCAGTTACTTCTTTATCATTGTATTTTTGTATGGGCAACCCGTAGTACTGGTTAAAATTATCCATGCTTCCAAACATAGATGGATTGAGAAAACGGAACAGCGAAAACAACTCCCCAAGATTATTTTCTATTGGCGTACCACTTAATGCAAGCCTGTGCTCACTCTGCATTAGCATTACTGCTTTAGAGGTTTGTGCCAGCATATTTTTTATGTTCTGCGATTCGTCGAGTATAATATAGTAAAAATCAATTTCTTTTAGCTTTTCTATATCATTTCGCAGGGTACTGTATGTAGTTAGTATAAGCTGTTTTTTTACAGCATCTTTTATATTTCGCTGAGCAGAATAGTAGGTGTAAAAAGTTAATTTTGGAGCAAATTTTTCTAATTCCTTTTCCCAGTTAAACAGCAAAGTTTTGGGCATTACCACCAACGAAGGCTTTTTTTGAGCAGGATAAATACTGGCAAGCAAACAAATGGTTTGCAAGGTTTTACCCAGCCCCATATCATCTGCAAGGCAACCGCCGAGCTTTTGCTGGTGCAGGTAGCTAAGCCATTGAAAACCCTGTTGTTGGTATGGGCGCAACGTGGCATTAAGTTTAGGTAACTTATTGGTAGCCGCATGTAGTTTATTAAAACCCTCAAATATTTCTTTAGATTTTGCAAAACTACTGTTCTGTATTTTATCATCAATTAAATCTTCAATCATTGGTAAATCGAAAAAAGAGAAGAGTACTTTATCTTTTTTCTTTTTAAACAAGCGTTGTAATTTTTGCATGTAGCCTTCGTTTACAATGGCATGCGTACCATCGCTTAGCAGTATATAACGGTTTTTATTGTACTGCTGCAAGGCATCAAACAAAGAAAATGCTTCATCCTGAAAATGCAGGGTGGCTTCTCCTTCTAAAAAATCTATACCATGGCTTAATTTTAAATCGAGCCTTGGCTTTACGGTATTTATTTTATAGGTTTTTAATTTTTCTGCCCCCATTATTTTATAGGTAGTAAGCAGGGTGGGCAAATCGTTGTATAAAAAACCTGCGGCTACTTCCCTTGGTATAATAAACAGGTCATCTTCCAATACAACTTCCAATGTTTTCTTTTTGCCCTGGCGTGGTATATGCTTTTCAAGCATTTTTGCAACAATGAAAATTACATCGAGGTTAGATTGCTGAGCAATGGGCTTAACTTCAATGGTATTTTCCAGCTCGTTTACAGCAGCAAAATATTGTAAGTCATAATCGGTTAACAAGCTGGTATCAATACCAGGCAATACCTGTGCTACCCTCATCAGCAGTGCATCATCAGCATCAATTTTTTCAAAAATTAATACCGGCGAAGTAGCTATTTCCTCCTCGGTAAAAGCAACAGTATATTGCTCGTATTGTAGCGGAATATTTTGTGTGTAAGAAAAAAAAAGCGAAAGAAATTTTTGTATATCATCTGCACTTAAAGTGCTGTTAAACAACCCAACCGATTTAAAATTACGCCCTACAGAAGGTAATTCTACAATTATTCCATTGCTAAATACATACGTTTCGTTAATAAACCTGTAGGCTGTAGTTTGTTCATTATTTATATCCAGCAAAAGCTGGGCTACCATTCTTTTATCTGCACCCTGGCTTACTACAAGTTTTACAGAAGCTTCTCCTGTATTCAGTTGCAGCGTTTTGCCCTCAGTATCTACCCATAATTTGCTTTGCAGCAATTGCTCTATTAAAAAATCGTTTTTATGCAAATAAAATTTGTTATCTGTATTTTCCCAGTCTATCAAAAAATCGTTGCGCTGCATTAAAGCATGTATAGCTTTTAAAATGCTGCGAACAACACCACTAAAATCATGATAATCTGCTGTAACGGGTTCTCCTTTTTTGTTTTGCACTTCTATAAAAGCGCCTTGCTCATCAAAAAGTAAACAAAAATTAATGGATTGTTGCTTGCCTATAGAAGCAGTACGCATAGGCTGCCTTTCTTTTTTTAGGGCTTCAAATAAGTGGCTACCTGTCATAATGTATATATTGCTACAAATGTATTGCTGTAGCGTTTAGTTCTTTTCTATTTTATTTAACAAAGTGTTAATAAACTGTACCAGCCTGGTAGTATTGCTGGTAGAGGGCACCGTGTTTTTAGGTTGATTTAGTAGTTTACAATACCCATTCTACTTCTCCAAAATTAAATTGATTGTCTATTATATCTGTTGTAAGAAGTTGTCCATCTCTATTTACAGCTTGTATTTGGGTTTCAAATGCTATAGTTTCCTTTTTTAAAACTATCCTTTTATTTTTCATGTATAAATGCTCATTGTAGTAATTGTAAATTGTTTCAAAATTTCCGCCTAAAACTTCATTTACAGCAAGCAGTACGCTTTGGTATAACTGTTTGGACAGTGCGGTACAATCAAATTGCTTTCCGGTAAGCTGTTTTAAGGATACAGCATTGCTGAGAGATAAATCAAATTTTGTTTGGTTAATATTTACACCAATACCAGCTACTGCAAATTTCCACAGGGGGTGTTCGGCGTTGGTATCGCTTGGTTGGTGCTGCCCAATTAGGTTTTCAATTAAAATACCCGCTGCCTTTCTGTCACGCCAATATATATCATTTGGCCATTTTATAGAAGTTTCTTCACCGGCATAGCTGCTAAAAAACTGGTGCGTACCCACTGCAACTGCTGCAGATAAGGCAAACTGTTGCGATATAGCAAGTATAGAAGGCTCCAATACTATACTAATGGCAATATTTTCAGCATGGCCACTCAACCACTGTTTACCACGCTGCCCTTTTCCCTGCGTTTGGTTCATTGTAAAGTAGGCATCACCATGGTTCGCCATTCCTGCATGAACTTTTCCCATGGCATAGTTGTTGGTACTGTCAACAAGTTGTAAATGGGTGAAAGTAGCTGCTGTTTTTTGCATACTTTATAGTATTAATAAAGAAACTGTAATTTTGAAATGAATTGCAAGCTACAATCAACCACCCGTAAAATAAAATTATGGGGCTATCGTTTGTAAATAACAGTACGTTACCTTTAACGTAATCTTTTTAATAATAAATAAATCAATTTGAACAATTTAGCAATCTTAGCCAACCGTAAAAAAAACACTATAACCAGGCTAACCAGAAGCAGCAAAATTTTTAAATCAATCATTCACGGCATAGCAGAAAAAAAAGGCGAAAATATTATAAGCCTCGATTTAAGAAAGATACCAGAGGCTGTTGCAGACTTTTTTATTATTTGCGAAGCTAGTAATAACAATCAATTAAAGGCAATTGCAGATTCAGTAGAAGAAGAAGTAAAGAAAAGCTGCAATGAATCACCCTATAAGCACGAAGGCCGTCAGGCCCAGCAATGGATATTAATAGATTATGTTAACATTGTAGTACACATCATGCTTCCAGAACCAAGAAAGTTTTATCAACTGGAAGAAATGTGGAGCGATGCCCCCGCAATGGAACATCAATAAAAATGTACAATGGGAAATAAACCCCAAACTAAAACTCCAAAAATTTGTAAGTAATATAATATGGCAGACGATAAACAAATGGATAGCAAGAAAAATAATCCTTCTAATATCCCTTCAACAAGTGGTGATAACCAAACAGGAAAGAAGAAACCAAAGTTTAATATTTATTGGATTTACGGAATTGCTTTTGCAGCGCTGATAGGATACAATTTTATTAGAGGTGTGGCTGTGGCAGGTGTAGAAACATCTGAAGTAAAATTTTACGAAATGGTAAAAATGGGTGATGTTGAAAAAACAAAAACCATTCGTAATAAGTACCTGGTTAGAGTATATATAAATAAAGATAGCCTGGTAAAGCATGCTGCCTATTACGAAACTATACTTGATAAAGCTCAATACCAGTTAATGCTGAAAAATACTGGACCACAGGTATTTTTTGGTATAGCAAAAGATAAATCCATTACAGAGTTGATGGCAGGTTTTTATGAAAAAAACCCTGATATTAAAAGAGTGCCCGATTTTCCGGACGATGAAGGCGAATTATTTGGACAAATAGTAACTACCCTGTTACCCATTTTGCTGATTGGGTTATTGTTTGTGATGATGATGCGTAAAGTAGGCGGGCCTGGTGGCGGCGCTGGTGGACCCGGCGGCATTTTTAATATTGGTAAATCAAAAGCAACTTTGTTTGATAAAGCTTCTAAAGTTAACATCAATTTTGGCGATGTAGCCGGTTTAGATGAAGCTAAAGTAGAGGTAATGGAAATTGTAGATTTTTTAAAAAATCCGAAGAAATATACCGCTTTAGGTGGTAAAATACCAAAAGGTGCCTTGTTAATAGGCCCGCCGGGTACGGGTAAAACATTGCTGGCAAAAGCTGTAGCAGGCGAGGCGCAAGTACCTTTCTTTAGTTTAAGTGGTAGCGATTTTGTAGAAATGTTTGTAGGCGTAGGTGCCAGCAGGGTTAGAGACTTGTTTAAGCAGGCAAGAGAAAAAGCCCCTTGTATTATTTTTATAGATGAGATTGATGCTATAGGCAGGGCTAGAGGAAAAAATGCCATGATGAGCAACGATGAAAGAGAAAATACCCTTAACCAGTTGCTGGTAGAAATGGATGGTTTTGGAACTGACCTGGGTATCATTATTTTAGCTGCTACCAACAGGCCAGATGTGTTGGATTCTGCGTTGCTAAGACCAGGCCGTTTTGATAGACAAATATCTATTGATAAGCCAGATATGGTGGGTAGAGAAGCTATTTTTAAAGTACACTTAATGCCGATTAAAATTTCGAGCAAACTTGATATTTATAAACTGGCAGAACAAACACCTGGTTTTGCAGGAGCAGATATTGCCAACGTATGTAACGAAGCAGCCTTAATTGCAGCCAGAAAAAATAAAGATTCGGTTGATATGAGCGATTTTCAGGATGCTATTGACAGGGTAATTGGTGGTTTAGAAAAGAAGAATAAGATAATATCTAAAGAAGAAAAAGAGATTATTGCTTACCACGAAGCTGGCCATGCAATATGCGGATGGTACCTGGAACATGCCTATCCTTTGCTAAAAGTAACCGTAGTACCAAGGGGTACCGCTGCTTTGGGTTACGCTCAATACACACCAAAAGAACAATATCTATATAACACAGATCAATTAATGGATCAAATTTGTATGACGCTGGGTGGCAGGGCAAGTGAAGATATTTTCTTTGGAAAGATAAGTACCGGTGCCAGCAACGATTTACAACAGATAACTAAAATTGCTTACAGCATGATTACTGTTTACGGTATGAATGATAAGGTAGGTAATATCAGTTACTACGATCCAAACCAGGAGAATACATTTACCAAACCTTTTAGTGAAGAAACGGGTAAAATGATTGATGAAGAAGTACGTAAATTGATTGAGGGCGCTTATGTTAGAACCAAGCAATTGCTTACAGAAAAGAAAGGCGATGTAGAAAAACTGGCCAAAGAATTATTGAAGAAAGAAGTGCTATTTAAGAGTGATGTAGAACATTTAATTGGTAAAAGACCTTTTGAGGAAAAAAAGTCTTTAGACATAGAACCTGAGGATACTGTAACTACTGAACCCGGAGATACATTTACCGAAGAATTAAAGAATCCACCACAAATTTAACATGGCATGGCTACTACAACCGCCAAAGAAAATATATTAAAAAGAATAAGGAAGGCACTGAGTAATCCAGTGCCTTTACCTTTTCCTTTAAGTGAAGGTTCTACTGATATTTACCAACCGGCACCAGATGATTTAGAAGTTGTTTTTGCAGAAGCATTTACAAAAATACAAGGCAAATTTGTCTATTGTGCAGATGAGGCAGACCTGCTTCAACAACTACAGCAACTCATAAATAAAAGACAGTGGACAAAAATATATTGTAGTGAGGATAAATGGAATGCAACTTTTAGCAACACCATCAGCCTTGCTACTTGTGATGTTGCCATTACTGGTTGCGAATACCTGGTGGCACGTACTGGCTCTATAGTTATAAGTTCGGCAGGGCAAAGTGGCCGTACGGCCAGTGTATATGCACCCATCCACATTTGCGTAGCATATACCAATCAGTTGGTGTATGATATAAAGGATGCATTACTGATTTTAAAAGAAAAATTTGAAAATACCATGCCTTCTTTTATAACATTTGCAAGTGGCCCCAGCCGTACAGCAGATATTGAAAAAACATTGGTAACAGGGGTACATGGCCCCAAAGAAGTTTTTTTATTTTTAGTAGATGCACAGCAGCAATAGTTGTTAACTTTCCCACTCACCTGCTCCCTGCCTGGTAATTGTCCATAAATCTGTAACACAATCTACAATAGTTGAGGGTATCATACCGCCAATACCACCATCAATTACAATATCTACCAGGTTTTCAAAACGATCATGAATAATATCGGGGTCGGTGTAATCTTCCACCATATCGCCGGGAAGAGAAGTACTTAAAATTGGATTACACAATTCGGTTAAAATAGTTTGGCAAATAATATTATCGGGAATACGCAAACCAATAGTACTTTTTTTACTTTGTAAAATTTTGGGTACCTGTTTGCTGGCAGGTAAAATAAAAGTGTAGGGACCAGGTAAATAATTTTTAAGCATCCGGTACAAAGGTGTATCAATACTTTTAGTATAGTCGCTCAAGTTGCTAAGATCACGGCAAATAAAGGACAACTGCGATTTTTGTGGATCCACATTTTTTATTTTACAAATTCGCTCAATTGCTTTGTGCTGCATAATATCGCAACCAAGGCCGTAAATAGTATCCGTTGGATAAGCAATAACGCCACCACTTTTAAGGCAGTCTATTACTTGCTTAATTAGCCGTGGCTGAGGATTGAGCGGATGTATCTGTAGTAGCAACTGATATTTTATTGCAAAGTGAACAAAGTTTTATGAAGAATACAATTAATAATGGCAATTATAAATAATTGGTAGTTCAACTGTTGCTTATATCTGTTGAATAACGCCTGTTTTTGATAGCTATTTACCACTTTAAACGTTTAACTAAAAAATAGCCGTTGCTTAACCAAGGTTATACTGCAACCTGATGTTATGCCAAATATGGAAAGGTAAATTGTTTACAAACTTGAACGATGGGTACATTTCAAATTTTCGATTCAGATTTGGGTTGGAGGGGGTACCCGACCGAGGCCAGGCTGTAGATGGGTGTCCTCATCAACCACAAACTACTACATCAATTTGAAATGCATACAAACAACTACTTGATAACAAATTTTAATTTTGTTGTACTATTTTGGTTAATTCATTGGCAAGTAAGATAGCGGCATAAGGTGTCCAATGTGTATCGTCGTAATAATAAATATCCTTTTTTTCTGCAATAGCTTTACTCAATATGCTTTTTGCATCAACATATAAATAGTCTTTGCGTAGTTTAGTAAAGTTTTCAAAAAATAAAGGTTGAGGATATTTTTCTTTGTTTACTATGTAGGGGTAATACAAATCAAACTTGTCTGGACCAGGTAAAAATATAAGCTTGATATTTCTTTTTTTCAGCTTGGCCGACAAACTGTTTAATTCGTTGTTTAGGGTATTTAAAAATGTAACATTCGCATTATCAGCAACATATAAAAGATCTTCAAAATAAAACAACAGCTCGTTTGTATTTGTAGAAAACAATTGCTTTGTAGTTTTCACTTTATAAGTTTCAGCCTTAAAGGCATGGTCATTTAATAAGTAGGCGGCATTATTAAATGCAAACTTCAACATCACATTACTAAACAATTGATCGGTAGTAACAGGTTTTTTTTGTTTCAACTTTGCTTCTGTAAAGTATTTATTCATTGTATCAATCAAAATAATTTTATTAGAATCCGCTTCTAAGGCTCTTTTCACCAATATTCTTTCAATTGATTGAAGAAGAATAAAATCTACCTGCACATTATCCAGTAAATCGCCATTTAGTATGCCATACAAAGTCTCAATTGGGTTTTCATGTAAAATTCTATCGTAATGAAGCAAACTGATGTTAGCATTTTTAGCTAAATAATTTTTGTATCCAAAGGAGTCTTGTTCAGAAAATGAATCACCAATTGTTAGTACTTTAAAATGATGCTTAGCTTTTAGATTAATTTCTGATGTTTGAGTAAAATAAATGGGTTGATTGTATTCTTGCTTAAAAATTTTAGCAGGATTGTACTGATGGTTATCTACCAGGTAGCCAACCCGTATTAAATCGCCTTTATCTGTTGAGTAGAAAAAAAAGGCGAAAAAAAACAAGCAGAGAAATGGCAATAAAAAAAACAATCCTTTTATAATAAATTTTTTCATAGTTAAAATTGAAAATAAATAAATTGTTGCTGAGAGCCTGCAAAATAAATGATAGCAAATACCAGTGCATAATAAATGCCTAACCTAATGGATGTGGGTAGTTTTAACCCAAGTTTTGCAATAGCAAATTGATCTTCCCTGCCCATCCATTCTATTACCATAAAAACAACAATTAATAAAAGTAATAATAGCATTTTAGGGGTTACTATCGGTAAGGTAAAAAAGGACTCAGAAAATATTTTTGTAATAAAATAAAAGGCTTGCTGTACAGTAGTTGCCCTAAAAAAAATCCAGGCAAACACCGTTAGGCCAAATGTAAAAACAATAGAAAAAAATTCTGCAACAGTTGGTAAATAGCGGCCTTTTGCCACTATATCAAGATTATTTCTGTTAGTTTTTAAAATAATAGAGGGCATAATGTACAATGCATTTAAAAAACCCCAAACTATAAAAGTCCAGTTAGCACCATGCCAAAAGCCGCTCACCAGAAATATGATAAATGTGTTTCTAACCTTTAGTAAAGTTCCGCCTTTGCTACCACCCAAAGGAACATACAAATAATCTCTGAACCATGTTGACAAAGAGATATGCCAACGCCGCCAAAACTCTGCAATATCTCTTGAAAAATAGGGGAAAGCAAAATTGCGTAATAGATTTATACCAAAAAGCTTTGCTGTTCCTATTGCAATATCTGAGTAACCAGCAAAATCACCATAAATTTGAAAGGAAAATAACAGCCCTCCCAACAAAAGAGTGCTGCCTGAAAAATCTGCAGGATTATTAAAAATCAAATTAACATGCTCGGCACATTGATCCGCAATAACTATTTTTTTAAATAAACCCCACAATATTTGCCTCAAGCCATCTACAGCGTTGGAATAATTAAAAAACCGCTGTTGTTTTACCTGGGGTAAAAGATGAGTAGCACGTTCTATAGGGCCAGCCACTAACAATGGAAAAAAACAAACAAATACTGAATAGTCAATAAAATTTTTCTCTGCTTTTATTTTACCCTTATAAATATCAATTACGTAAGATAATCCGTGAAAAGTGTAAAAGGATATACCAACAGGCAGTACTACGTTTAATGTATATGGATTTACCTGTAACCCAACATGGGCAAAAGCTTCGGCAAAAGAGGTGGCAAAAAAGTTGAAGTATTTAAATACGCCCAAAAAACCAAGATTGATTGAAATGCTTATCCAAAACCAAATTTTTTTTGAAGATTGATTTTTAGCATTATCCATTTTTAAACCGGTAAAATAATCGAGCAGGGTAGAGAAAACCAAAAGAAATAAAAACCTCCAATCCCAGGTGGCATAAAAAAAATAACTTGATAACAGCAGCAGTATATTTTGGTAAGTATGTTTGCCCTTGGTAGCAAACCAATATAATATAAAAACAATGGGTAGGAATATGGCAAAATTGAGTGAATTAAAAAGCATTCCTGTTAATATTTTTGTTTTATGGGCTAATAATCTCCTTTTGTACAGCTACCGGTAAGCAGATAAATAATTTTACCAGCCTCCATATTTACACCCGGATTTGTGCAGTTGAAAACCTCCTTACGAATTCAACTGCAAAATATGGGTTAAAGGAAAAATTTACTGCCTGTTGATTGGATCATTTATGTTAATAAATTACAAATGTAACGGTAATGGCTTTTACGAAACAATTTGCTTGTGGGTAACGCACTACTATCCTGCAAAAAACCCTTGCTATCAATTAACTTAAAACATAAATACTTGTTACTGTAAGAAAATAAGAAAAAGCGACAGTTGAAATTTTTTGTACCGATTTAGTTAATTGATACAACTGAAATTTCCCTGTTAACTAACTATAAATCCTTACTACAAGATCACTAAAATCCATCCAATCAATCTACTTTTGCAACCGGAATATTTTCTACTAAAAAATATAATACAATGCCTTCAAATAAATTAAGTTATCTGGCCGAAACCCTTATTGGATCTGAAATTGTAAAGCTAGGGGCAGACATCAAAGAGAAAATGAGGTTGGGCAACAAAATCTACAACTTTACGATAGGTGATTTTGATAGTGCTATTTTTCCGATACCAGCAGGATTACAGCAGGAAATAATTGCTGCTTACCAGGATGGATTTACAACTTACCCTCCTGCCGAAGGAATTGCTAGTTTACGAGAGGCAGTAGCAGCCTTTTTATTGCAAAAAGAAGGGCTTAGTTATGGTGCAGATGAAATTTTAATAGCTGCAGGTGGCAGACCATTAATTTATGCTGCTTACAGGGCAATTGTAGATAAAGGAGATAAAGTTATTTACCCCGTACCAAGCTGGAACAACAACCATTATGTTCATTTTACCGAGGGTGAACATGTTACCATCCAAACGAAAAAAGAGAATAATTTTATGCCTTCGGCCGATGAAATAAGGCCACATATTAAAGGCGCTTCACTACTGGCAGTATGCTCTCCGCTCAACCCAACAGGCACTACTTTTACCAAAGAAAATTTAGAGGCTATCTGCGATATGGTTATTACAGAAAACCAACGTCGTAGTGCTGGCGAAAAAAAATTATACCTGCTGTACGATCAAATATACTGGACACTTACTTTT
>Ga0105048_10006254_pt1 | contig 19179 bp, 15 predicted proteins | sample MAT05_FD_78382 | JGI IMG/M metagenome (GOLD analysis project Ga0105048, IMG submission 78382) | Freshwater microbial communities from Lake Fryxell liftoff mats and glacier meltwater in Antarctica - MAT-05 | ecosystem: Environmental > Aquatic > Freshwater > Ice > Liftoff microbial mat | place... | reverse complement strand
TGCTCAGCGGATATGACATCATGGGTTGCGCTCAGACGGGCACCGGCAAGACGGCTGCTTTTGCTCTTCCAACGTTGCAAAGGTTGGCAAGCACCGGCCCCGGAAGCCAGGATGTTGGCAAAGAAGTGGCTGGCCCAAGCGCAGGTCCTGATCGTCGAGGCCCTCGTGCCGTTCGGTGTCTAGTATTAGCGCCGACCCGGGAACTGGCCGCTCAGATCGAAAAGAGCTTTACGACTTATGGCAAATACCTCAATTTGCGAGTGGCGGTTGTGCATGGTGGCGTTAGCCAAATGCCTCAAACCCGGGCACTGCAACGAGGCGTCGATATCCTGGTAGCTACCCCCGGCCGATTGCTTGACTTGATGAATCAACGCATCGCTGACATTTCCAATGTCGAAGTGCTGGTGATCGACGAAGCGGACCAAATGTTCGATATGGGATTCTTGCGAGACCTCAAACGCATTGTTGCCAAAGTGCCTTTGGATCGTCAAACGCTGATGTTTTCAGCAACCATGCCGGATGAAATTCGGCAGTTGGCCAAGCAGTGGTTGTTTGAGCCAAAACATGTTGAAGTCGCCAAAGTCTCGAGCGCAGCTACAGCGGTGGAACAATCGGTGTTTCATGTGTCTGCACAGAACAAACCTAAGTTGTTGGTGAGTTACATCAAAACGAACGCAGTCACCCGCTCGCTTGTTTTCACTCGCACCAAGCATGGCGCGGACCAGTTGGTCAAAATTCTTCTGAACAGTGGAATTGATGCAGTTGCTATCCACGGGAACAAGAGCCAAAACGCAAGAACGCGAAACCTGGATGCATTCAAATCCGAGCGTCCGCCGATACTCGTTGCGACAGATATCGCCGCCCGCGGAATCGATGTCCACGGTGTTTCGCACGTCATCAATTACCAAATGCCAGAGGTGCCAGAGATCTATGTGCATCGCATCGGCCGAACGGCTCGAGCAGGGGCAGCTGGAACAGCGGTTTCATTCTGTGCGCCTGACGAACGTGGCAGCCTGCAAGATGTTGAACGCTTGTTGAACACAACGATCGAAGTGAACGAATCCATGACCGAGCTCACCCTTTCGGGGTCACAACAGAGCCAACGTGTTTCCGGTGGAGGAGGTCGATCCTCGGGAAGCGGTCGTTCGCAATCCTCAGGTCGCGGCGGCAATTCGCGAGGAACTAGCCGTCCACGCAGCGGTTCATCGAGCAGTAGTCGGGGACCAAGACAACGCAAGAATACGTCTGGCAATTTGGTCCTGAACTAAAGCTTAGGACGCCAAAACGTCATCCGTCGGAGGCAAGCTCCGAACGGATGAGCGCTCAACGGTTCTAGCATCGCAAGGCGACTTGTTCTTTCATGAACTTGAGTCCTTGTTCGGCTAGTTTCAATTCTGTTTCGAACATCCGTCGCCAGATTTTGGTGGCGGCTGCCAATTCAGGCAGGGCTAACCCAAACGCTTCGATCACCAGCCAGCCATCGTAGCCGATCGATCGAAGGGCATCGAAGTTCTCTTTCCAACGAATGTTTCCTTGGCCAGGCGTGCTGCGGTCGTTTTCGCTGATGTGGACATGGCACAACATATCTTTGATATCGTGAATTGCCTTGGCCACGTTCTTTTCTTCGATATTGCTATGGAAGGTGTCGTACATCATGCGGCACATTGGGTGATCGACTTGCCGGCAGAACTCGGCCGCGTCGGCTTGCGCGTTAAGGAAATAGACTTCGAATCGATTGAGTGGTTCCACCCCGAGCATCACTTCAACTTTCCCTGCATATTCAGCGGTCGCTCGCATGCTTTCAATTCCCCACTTCCATTCGTCGTCTGTTCGACCGGCACCGGTGAAAAAACCAAGGGCGGAATGGTATGGGCCGACGACTGTTTGTACGCCAGCGGCCGCAGCGCAATCCAACATCTGCTTGTTCGCCTCTACCCCTTTCTTGCGAATGGAGGCGTCTGGGCTGATCGGATTGTCCTCAGGAGTGCGAACCGTCACCCCTGTTCGCTCAAATCCCATTGCATCGAGACGTTTGCCCCAGGCTGTGTAGTCCAGACCAAGATTAAAGATGGGAATCTCTACCCCGTCGAAGCCCATCTCCTTGAGTTTTTCGAGTGTTGGCAACAAACCATCGTTGAGTTCACCGGACCAAAGCAGTAGATTCATGCCGTATTTCATCGAGGACTCCGTGAATAAAAAAGTTGAGAGGCGGAAGTTGAATAGTATGCTGGATGTGGCTGAGCGAGGCTCTCGCTCAGGTCGAGTAGGAGCCCAACGAGCGAAGGGCCTCGATCGTCCACAATCCTAAATGTCAGCCATGCAACCGCTATGCGATCGTCAAAGCCGCTTCGATGCGTTGCATGACTTTGTGTTCCCCTTGAGAGACCGCTGCCCAGCCGAGCAACCCGCCGCTGGAGGTCGCAACCGTTTGAATTTCTTTCACGAGGGTTTTCTTAAGTTCCATCGCGTCGTGGGCAGGCAAAGCTGCCACCAAGGCTCTTGCATACGATTCCCAGACATCGAACATTTCGGAAGTGGGCTTAGACTGAAGCCATTTATCAAGCATTTGGCTAGCCGGGCTATGCATCGGAATGTGCGTGGAAGCCAGCATGTTGATCGTCGCTCGTTCGGCTTCTTCGAGTGTTCCGTCGCCCCAAGCCACTGCTACCAAAGGGAATACGCGTAAGGCGGAAAACGTTTGAGGCGTCACGCCAAGCTTGTGAACCGCATCAAGAATTTTTGTGTCCCTAATTCCGCTGATTCGAGAAAACTCAGCGACTGCATGTTCGTTCTCTTGGCGAGTTTTCAGTTCTGCTAATAGTTTGGCGTCGAGATCTGCAAAGAACTGGTTTTCGAGAGCATTCCCGCGATCGTGCAAAGAATCTTGATTGGACATCGTTTCGCCTATCCTGAAATGGGCAATTAAGGAAAAATAACGGTCATGAATCAAAGGATAGCCGGGGGGACTTAACCTTAACACCCCAGCCGCTGCGGTTCCGACACATACTATCTGAATCTTCCCGCTTCCCAACACCCATTTCAAACCAATTTTATGTCCTCGGCCACCCAAACGCCTCGCACGATGTTCCAAAAAATCTGGGACAATCACACCGTCCTTAGCGAATCCGGCAAGCAAACCATGCTTTACGTCGACCTTCATTTGGTCCACGAGGTTACCAGCGCACAGGCCTTTGAAGGTCTGCGCCTAGCGGGTCGAACGGTTCGCCGACCCGAACTCACCATTGCGACCCCCGACCACAACGTCCCAACCAGTGACCGGATGCTCCCCATCGCCGATCCGATCGCTCGGCAGCAAGTGGACAAACTTCGACAAAACTGCAAAGAGGCCGGCGTACGACTCTACGATCTAAATGACATTCACCAAGGAATTGTTCATATTATCGGTCCTGAGCTCGGTTACACTCAACCAGGCATGACCATCGTGTGCGGCGATTCGCACACGGCAACACACGGTGCCTTTGGGGCGTTGGCTTTCGGTATTGGAACTAGCGAGGTTGAGCATGTGCTGGCGACTCAAACTCTCTTGCAGTACTTGCCTAAGACCTACGAACTTCGCGTCGATGGTCAGTTGGCACCCGGCGTCACGGCGAAAGATTTGATTCTTTACCTCATTGGCAAGCTCACCACGTCAGGCGGTACGGGCTACGTCCTCGAGTACACCGGAGAAGTTATCCGTCGCTTGAGCATGGAGGAACGGATGACCGTTTGCAACATGTCGATTGAAGCCGGGGCTCGAGCCGGCATGATTGCTCCTGATCAAATTACGTTCGACTACCTAAAAGGACGGCCCTTCGCACCGAAGGATTTTGCAAAGGCGGAAACTCTATGGCGAAATCTGCCGTCCGACCCCAATGCGATCTACGATCGAGTAAGTGTCTACCGCGGCCAAGATATCGAACCCCAGGTCACTTGGGGAACCAACCCGGGGCAAGTTACGTCGATCAACTCGCCTGTTCCAAACCCGAACGACTTCAGCGACGAAACCGAACGCAAGTCCGCCGCGGGTTCTCTGGAGTACATGGGTCTTCAGGCAGGCGTTCCGCTAACCAGTGTTTCCATCGATCGGGTCTTTATCGGTTCTTGCACAAATGCCCGCATCGAAGATCTGAGAGCTGCCGCCAATGTTGTTAAAGGTTACAAGGTCAGCGACAAGGTATACGCGATGATCGTACCTGGTAGCGGACAAGTCAAACGGCAAGCCGAATCGGAAGGGCTGGATAAAGTCTTCAAGGAAGCTGGTTTCGATTGGCGTGAGGCTGGCTGCAGCATGTGCTTGGCCATGAACCCCGATCGCTTAGAACCAGGCGAACGTTGTGCTTCCACGTCCAATCGCAATTTCGAAGGGCGCCAAGGCAAAGGTGGCCGCACGCATCTTGTCTCGCCAGCCATGGCCGCTGCAGCCGCTGTTTCCGGACACTTTATCGACATTCGACAATGGGACTATCGAGCTTAACCGTCGTTCTTTCGCCCCCAACTCAATACGAACTTCTCATACCACGGCAAAACCGATTTATGCAACCTTTCACCAAAGTAACCGGGATCGTGGCTGCGATGGACCGCGCCAATGTCGATACCGATCAAATTATTCCTAAGCAATTTCTAAAGCGAATTGAACGAAGTGGTTTTGGTCAGTACCTATTCTTCGATTGGCGATTTAACGAAGATGGCACACCCAACCCAATTTTTGAGTTGAATCTGGCTCGAAATCGCGGTGCGTCGATCATGATCGCCCGACGCAACTTCGGTAGCGGATCGTCGAGGGAACATGCTGTCTGGGCGATCGCCGATTACGGATTGCGTTCGATCATTGCTCCGTCGTTTGCTGATATTTTTTACAACAACTGCTTCAAAAACGGCACCCTTCCCATCCAGCTTACGGAGCAGCAAATCGAGGAACTATTCCAACGTCATGCGGCACAAGCTCAATACACACTCACCGTCGATCTAGAGCAGTGTTTGGTTTCCGATGGACAAGGATTCGTCGCTTCCTTTGTCGTGGAACCATTTCGTCGACATTGCTTACTCCATGGTTTGGATGATATTAGCCTGACGTTAGAGAACGCAGACAAGATTACAGAATATGAAGCTACCCACCCGGCCCTCACGTAGCCAATCGAAACGAGTCTTCAACCGAGCAAGTCGAGAGAGGCCTCGCCTAGGTCGTCATTGGCCGGCAGGGAGAGCATGGACTCCGTTTCGGTGACCGCGTTGTTTTCTGCCGAACTGGAGGGACTGGCTGGATGTTGTGGACCATCGTATCGCTCGTCGGCGTCTCGGTCCGAAGCTTTGCCACTCTGCTCAAGCGGGTTAACCGGTTCGGTAGCGGAGACGGTAGTCTTGACTGCACCGCTATGCTTCGAATCACTAAGTGCTTGTTGATTGAAGGCAGCGGGATTCGTCCATGCGCCTCCGCTTGGCATGATTTGCATTTTCAGTCATCCTGCTTGTTACGGTTCGACGGTATTTTCGTTTCGACGTTTTTCCAATGAGTTCATAAGAGGCAAACGACGAATCTGAGGATCGGTCGTGGAGCCGTTGACTTCGATTTGCCAGAGTGTTGCCGCTTTGGAGCTGGAAAGCGGTCGAAAAATGGAGCCGACCAAGCTGCGGCGTCCCACGTTGGCAAACAGATCCAGATGCAACTCCCTGCGTAGGTTTACCCAACCTGAACCTCGCAGCGAGACGATATCGCCATCGAGCACCAACTCATGTACGGGCAGCCGATCTCCGTCGATGCCGAACTGGATGTCGGCTGAGTCAAATGCACCTTGCCCCGGACTGACCCGAAGCGCTCCAAAGAGTTGAATCATGGCAGGCAGTTCGTACAAATTCGCTTCGCGAAGCCAAGCTCTGCCTTGTCCTTCCAACGAGGCTGTGTTGGTCAACGCTCCTTTCAAGTCGCACTGAATAGACAGTCGGCCCTTGGCTTGTGTGTTGGTCTCGCCAAGGTCCACCAGGAAGCCTTGAAAGTCGGCCTCAACTAGCCGTAGTCGATATTTCGATCGCTGCTGTCCATCCAGGGTCTCTACACCGCTAATGTACATCGTTCCGCTCAGAGTACGAGCATGAACATCCGACTCGACGACATCCATGGGCACGACGTCCTCCAGAGCGCGAATAGCATTGGGATTCGCGGGTGGATCTGGAGAAATTCGGCCGAGCGAATCGATTCGATTGGTTAAAGCCTCCCGAACCGGGCCACGATAAGAGGCCTGTGCAAGTGCGCTGTCATTCTTCCTCTGGACTGGAAATTGATGAACAGCGGTGACAACCGAGCCATCCATCGATCGGCGGCTAGGTGGATGCAAATCGTTCTTCTTTTGCCATGCCGCTGCATCGCGACCGAAAAGGACTTCTTGACGATTGAATGCAAATGGGCCTTTCAATCCTGTCACCGCAATATCCTTGACTGCCAACGCGTCGATATCCAATGTGCCGAAGGCCATCGGACCGGACGAAGTGTTGTAGCCGGCCAATGCGAGTGAGCCTCGTATGCCAGCGGCAATTCCGCCACCGCCCAGTCGTCCATCTTCAATTTCAAGGTCCAGATCCCAATTGCGTACAATGGAGTCGGCTGGAGTTGGTGGGGATGAAACTCGCGTGGTGCCAGTGATGCTGACCGGCCCGCGGAAATCGAGTTTGACCAGCGGATCTTTTAAATAGGATGGCAAGCACGATAGGAGACTTTGGTCGACATGCAATCGCGTCAATGGCAACCAAGTCAACAGGCCCTCCCACGTTCCGTCGGAGTGCAAACTGCATTGTCCCTCGGTCTGAAGTCGGCTCGCTTCATGCCTTCCCGACAAGGATTTGATGTCGATATGGCCAGGTTGATAAATTATATTGCAGGCGACGTCGTTGATTTGATAGGGCAAGGACGTTGGGCGTATGGAAACGGCCCCTCCCGCCCGCGCCTCGGACTCGCGTTTCTCCGTGATCTCGACTCGCAAATCGATTGGATCCAACGAATGGCTGCGAGAGACCTTCATTTCAACTTCATCCAACACTCCGCTGGGTTGCAATTGATCCCACAAACCACGCACACTCTTCGGTAACGCATGTTGAAGCTCTTCATCCAAACTCACGTTGTAACATTTGAAAAACAGTTCAAGCGATTCCAGATTGGAGTTCCGAGATTGGCAGATGCCCTCCCCCTTTATCCTCGCGCTGTCGTTGCGTCCGACAAAGCCCTTGAGAAGCAATCGTTCGTTGTCCAACGTCGCTGCCCCATGGATGTCTTCCACTGGATATCGAAAGCCATCGTACTTGATTGCGCACTCCGAGAATGTAAGCTCCAGCGATCGAGAAATACTGTCGGGCTGGCTGGCTAACCGCAAAAAGTGACCCTGCCGAAGATGCACTGTGCCCGTTGGATGCAAGGACAAAACAAACTTTTGTAAACTGCTTTCCGGTGCACCGCGAGGAGAAAGGGCTTTGAGAAGTTTTTCGTCGATCGCGATGGGCCCGTCGGCAGCAAGTTTTAAATCCATAAGCCATCGAGGCTGAGCACGAGTAAGGGTTAAAGCCCCATTGATCCTCTGCCCGCCAGCGATACCTGAAAGAGTTTTCGCTACGATGGAATCACTATCATAAACGAAGTCACCATGTATATTATGGATTGGATAGGGAAAGAAATCCGGTTCGACCCCCGCATTCTTGGCCCGAACGGTCACGTGCGGATTCCAACGCTTGCCGTCGAACGCCAACGAAGCTTGTGCGTCCACCAAGCCGCTCACGCCAAGTTTTTGCCAGGCCTCTCGAATGGAAGCGGGCAATGCAGCGTAGAGCCGCTGATCCAACGATAAGTCCCTAACCGTAATCGCGGCAGTGATCGGCGATCCCACCGCAAAACCTTGCATGTCGCAGTCGAAAGCGACCGACGTTTGGCCGCTAGCTGCGCGAACTTTCCGAAGCTGCATGAGTCCATTCGTACAGAAAACCTCACCGGAAATCGATTCCAGCGGGTACGGAACCTGGGGATGCAATAGTCGACCATCAGCGATCGTAGCCTTGGCTTCATAGGTCAATTTCCCTTGTTCGGAACGAGTTGCAAAAACAGCGTTCAGTTCACCGCTAAATCCGGTCGCCTGCACTAAGTACTGTTGCAACTTTAACGGTAATTGCCCTACCAAGCGTTGAGAGTAGGCAAGTTTCGTTATGTTTCCCTCGGCTCGCCATGACGATTTGTCCTCGCTGATTGCGGCTTGAATCGTTGCAGTGTTAAAGTAACTGCTAGAAACACTCGCGTTCAGCATGGCCGTGAGCGGCATAATTCGCCCGTCAAGCATGCGTGGTGCAAGCTCCGAATGCGCACGCAAATCGTGAAAAATGATCTCTTGCTCAACTCTACCGGTTTCGCCACCCAAACGAATAAACCCGGATCGAATATCGATCGATGGAAAGCTCGGGCTAATCGGCTTGGAATTCGATATTTCTTGTAGGCTAAATCGTCCGTCACTGAGTGGCCACACACACAATTCGACGTCATCGACCTCCACTTTTTGTACAGGGAACTGCCCCTGCACCAAACCGATCATCTCAATCGGTCCTATGCACACAATTCGCCCACAGCGAATCACATCACGCAGTCCTTGATCGGTGCGCTTAGCAATTCGAACTCCTTCGATCGTGATGGACTTGCCCGGCTGAAAGTGAGCTCGCTCTATGGAAACATAATGCGAAGGGAACTCTTTGCTAAGCTGCTTGACGATCTCGCTCGTGAGCTTGCTATCCACCCGTCCTATCAAAGAGAAATAACACCACAGCCCCAAAATCGCAAATAGGAGAATCCATACCAAGCGATGTTCCCAAACGCGATCTCGACTCCGGCGAATGGATTCCGCGGAGCTGTTGGCATTCACTTCAATGGGCGCTGTTTTCGACCGTGACATCGTTTGAGGCTATCGATCCATCGAGCTTCGTTCCGTATCCATTAGCCGCCATGCGGTTTTACCTTATCGGGTTTGGAGAAAACCCATCTCGCGATGGTGACACATCCTACGCCTCCAAGTACGCAGATGACCAAGACCGCCGGCTGTCGATATCGCACTGACCCAATAAAAAACATGTGCAACAGAGCGAAATAAACACACGGCATCGCGTACAACCATGCGCCAAGTTGCGATCGGCGTTGCCACATCCCGATCGCAGCCAAACCCATAATTGCTGTGTAGCCAATCGCTTCGAACCACCTCACGGCGTCGCTGCCAAGTTCTCGTGCAACGGGAAACGGTGACCACGTCTTGACGAACTTTACCAATCCGAGCCTTACAGCGTCAGACGAGTTTTCTAGCGCCCATGCAATAGCAGCATTCTTCATTCGCTGATCCACACGCCATTCCAAGGTGCTTTCCGGCTTATTTCCTGCAAGGTACTCCCGTTGGTCCTCGTTTTTTTGTTCCACAATGAAAGCATTCACGAACCCCATACCTTCATCGCTACTCCCGGACGCACCCGTATGCCATCCGTCGTAAAGGCTGGCTCCTACCTGAAGCGTCGTCGGAACGAATTTGCCGGTTTCTAAGTAATTCCGCACCCACCAGGGGCTCATGACCAGACAAATCCCCACGCAATACAAAACGCAACCAAAAAGCCATCGCCATGAATTCTTGAAAAGCGGTTTAGACCCCTTTTGAACCATCAGCACGATCAAATAGGAAAATAACACCGCTGGCCAAAGGCTCCAACTCGGTCGGGCCAAACACGCCGCTCCGCTAATGGCACCTGACGAAAGCATCCAGCTCCAGGCAACTTCCCAACGCGCCTCGTTTTTCGCTCGAATCGCGAAAGAAACACAACCCAAACTGAGCAACATAAGTGGACAGAAAATCGCCTCACTGAGTACGAAAACACTCATCCCGATAGCGCCCGGATAAAGTCCTGCAAGCAAACCCGCCCAAAGGCCAATCGCAACGCCTTGATTTGGGTCCTGCGTTCGAAACAGTTTGTTTCCGAGCAAAATGAGAATGGCCATGCAAAGGGCACCCATGGTGCAGCCCGCAATCCTGGCCGCAACCACCGCAACCCATGAAGGCCGCACGCTTGTCCCGTCGACCCACGTGCATGGAGAAAGAAAAAGTGGATAGAGTGGAGCCCGGAAAATCCTCGAATCCGGACTGCCATATTGATAAGGCAAGCCCTGGGCGACCTTCCTCGCCATCGTCCAATAAGAATCGCTATCGCCAAATCGGAATGGCGTTTCGCCCGAGATGGAGTTTTGCCATAGGAGTGCAATCGCCACACGCAGGAAAAAGCCGACGACTACGATCGCAACAGCGATTCCAAGGTGTTTTTTTGGGACCATGCAGAGTGGATTGGCGATCTGATGTTAGCGAGGCAAAACTTCAATGCTGAGTTCCGGCAACTGCCGATAGACAACCAGAAGGTCAATGTACGGATTGCGATTGTTGAAATTGGAATCCTGAATTTTAAAACGATCGATCGAGATCGGATCCACTTCGTCGGACGAATCCATCGGCACCCATCGTTCGCCGTCGTGGATCTCGATCCATGCGTGGAACTTCATGGCGGGATTCTCTGTGGAACGATTGAATTTGACTCCCATCGCGATCCGCGTGGGGATGTTTAGGGAGCGGCAAACGGACGCGAATAGCAGGGCATGCTCGATGCAATTTGCCTGTTTGGTCTTGAGCGAATTGGCAATCGTTCCAATCTGTTTGTCGAATTCTTTAAGTCGGATTCTCCGTTGGATTTCCCTTCGACAGGCATTTGCTTTGTCTCTATTGGACGCATTGACAGGGGGAAGCGTTTTGTCGGCCGCGATCAAGCCGTTTGCAAGCTTTTTGACCAACGGCAACTCGGAGGGAATAAACTCAGAGGCGGCCAAAGTGCCAGCATCTACTTTGGAGGCGAGTGCTTTATCCAATAGCGGATCGAAGGAACCACCGTATTGGAAGAAGGTAACTTCAACTGTCCTTGAATTAACTGTCTTTGAATCCGGTGAATGAACACGCTGGCTAATTCGATCCGTGAACATGTGAAAGGGATCTTCTGACCGATGCCGAACCGAATAGCCCATGGATTTAAGGTCTTTAGAAGGTTCATTCAGTCGCTTTACTTCTCCGGCTAGCGGGATCAAAACAGGTTCGATTGCCTGTAGGTCCAAGTTCGATCCAACGATCTGTGCAACGATTGGCTCCGTGCGAAACGACAGTATGTCATTGGCATGCACGTAAGACTTGAAAGCCTCACCTTTTGAATCAACCCACAAAAGCGATTGCGAATCACTATCCAATGTTATTCCCGTATTGCGAATTTCTAATAGTTTTTTGGTACCTCCGGGCATGGTAGGAGTCACGATGAAGTCGCCAGCCTCCAGCATGCCGTCGATGATTTTTCGTAGTATCGGATCCAAGTACTTGAGCTTCCGCGATTCTCTGGGTTTCAAAGGATTCCTGTGCATGGACTGGTCGACAGCGAACGGTCCTCGGTACTCTTTTTCCCAATCGATCGTGATGGAATAGGGTATGTCAACTTCCTTGCCACTTAATATTAAGGTTCCTTGGGATACACTTCCTTCGAACGTCTGCTTTTTGGCGCCTATTTCAAGATACCCTTTGATAGAGACTAATTCACCGTTATCTCTTTCGATAGTGGAGACGTGGATGCGTTGTACGAAGGGTTTCCCTTCCAAGGAGACCCGCATGCGACTATCAGCGACATGGCTAAAATAACTTGAGCCTAGTTTTTCGGATACCACAGTGGTTCGATGCAATACACCGACCGGAGCGTTCCCTAGGTACTGGACCTCCCAGGTTTCGAGAGGCATTTTTTCTAGTGCAATCCACTTGCCACTTGGGTCATCGATCGTGGGCTTCGGTGCCGGTTTCTGCGCAAGTGGTGTTTGATCTGGAGAGGGCTTTTTCGGGGCGATCACGTCATCGTTCGCCGGATCGACGGTCTTGCCTCCAGGGGGGGCGGTCGATGGTTGGACGATGGACGGGGCCAGCGCTTCTTTGCCCTCTGGTACGACAGAAGGTTCGACAGTCGGCTCTGCGGGTGGGGCAACTCCGACTTCCCGCAGTACTTTTTCCGTCGCCGCATCTTGCTCCGCCGGAGTTTGCTGCGTGCAGCCAGAAAAACTAGCCAGGAAAGGCAAAAGGAAAGCAAATACAGCGAGGAGAGATCGATTGGTCATGAGTTGTTTTGGTTGAGTAGGTGGCGGTCACTTAGTCTCATAGTAATCCATTTTGCGAAAACCTCGAAGCTTGCATCAGAGGCTATTCAGGTTGTAACGATTGTATTGCCAAGAAAACGCAGGTAAATATTTCGAAATTGAGGGGCTCGTTGTTGAGGTGACCTAATCTTGGTTGTTCCTCAAGGGCACTTGCGGGAACGAAAACTTTCGCTTTGTGTCAACCAATCCCTTTACCCTAGAACTGCTACAGCTATTCCTATGGGCAACGCTCCAAAATTCCAGTCCAGCAAACCAGCTAGTGCGCCCGAGTCTAGCCAACGATCCAACCCGACGTCAAGCTTTCGTTCGCTGGACGGCGACGATCTAGAAGCGCACATGGGCGTGTTCCGATACGGCACGTTCGATTTGACCGACGCAATCCGCCCGTCCTACGATCTACAGGTCGTACCTCGCCAAGGATTTCGTCACGATTCCTACACGGATCCGAAAACGAACACGCAAGTGCCCGTCATCATGGCAGCCGCTTCTAAGGAAAGATTGTTCGACCTGTTTATGGACCTGATCGATTGCCTCGGCAATGAGGTAGACCTAGTCTTGGAAACCAGCCACAGCGGCGCTTCCGACGAACACGAAGATTTGTATCGCGAACACATCGACGTCCCAGTGCTCAAAAGTGTCCTATACGACTTCGAAGAAATGCTTCTCAACGATGGTTGCACCGGCCTTGCCGTTCTCAACCCTCGAAAACAACAGGAAATTCAGTTCGACGAACACAAGATGCTGATCTGCTATGGATCGCCACTCGAATCCTTTGAACGTGTACTAATCAAACACGATGTTTACCCGGATCCTCAGATTCGATTTATTACCGAAGCGGAACACGTTCACAGCAGTACGGATATCCTCGCTCGAGAATTCTCCAAGCTGCAATCTCGCTTAGGCATTGATTTCGAATACGAAAACAACGACGGATTGTCGTTTGAGTGTTAAGGATCGCTCGAGCAATTAGTGGGATAGGCTTCCAGCCTGTCAAGCTGAAATCGAATACGAGGTTGCACTAGTCCCGTGGATGGATAGCATCTAACATGGGACGAAATCCAACCCGGTTGATCAGGCCCCTCCAACCTTTATGCATCCAAATCCGTTCTCGACGCGATACATTCAGCCTGGAGCCATTTCCTACGAGTGCTTCGATGGCGGCAATGTAACCCGACTGGCCGATCGCATTGTAAACTTGACCTCCAAACGGGGTAGCATTATCGGACCTCATGGCTCGGGCAAGTCAACGTTAGTCGCAAGTCTGGTCCCCGAGATTAGGTCCATTCGGCCTGAATCTCAAATCCATCAACTGCGATTTTCGACCGACCGATCTGCCTCGCAATCATTGCGTAAGTCCGTTCGCGAGTGGACTCCTGGGTCGATTGCCATTCTCGACGGCTACGAGCAATTGAAGTTCTGGTCCAGAGTCTTGGTCGAATGGACCGCCAGAAGCCGTTCCATTTGTATTCTGGCCACGGCGCATCAACCCGTTCGAGGCTTCGAAACGATCTGGGAAACATCGGTCAATGAGTCCTCATCCCATTGGGTCGTCGAGAAACTGCTGCAACAGTCCGAGTTCCCTGACGCAATAAGAGAATTGCTAATTTCCGAGGATTGGGCTCGATCTCGGGAAAAACATGGCCAAAACCTACGCGAGTCCTTGTTCGACATGTACGATTGGTGGCAACGTAGCCACTCATAGTGGGGACCGAGCCGCGCTCGAACCTTTTCCTTTCCCAAAGTGTCTGTCTATCCGGCACTTTCGAGCCGGACCAATGCCCCCGAGTTTACTCGGGGGATACTTACCATAACTCTAGATCGTAGGTCAGCATCCTCCCTTCATGCGATTTTTAATAGAATAGCCAAGCCCTCGCTCACCGTGTGGCACGCCCAAAGCGATTAGCGATGGGCGTGGGAAGTGCGGCAAATGACTCTAACGAGTCACCACGCCCTTCGTACGTCAGAGCGTGCCACCCAGTTTATAGGTAGATTTCAAACCGCTCCTCGCCCAATAAGTCGAGCATCCTTTCTCGTTCTGCGGCAGTCTGATAACATTTCTTTTTCCTGAATCCGCAAAAATCCATCTAAAAAATACTATGCCACTTCAAATTTATATCGGCGGCCAATTCTACGACAAAGAAAACGCAAAGATCAGCGTCTACGATCATGGTCTGCTGTACGGTGACGGCGTTTTTGAGGGTATGCGGAGCTACTCTGGCAACGTTTTCCGCATGCAGCAACACCTCGATCGACTTTACGAGTCGGCCTTGGCGATATGCTTGACGATCCCGATCAGCAAAGCGCAAATGGAAGACGACGTCAACAAAACGCTTCAAATCAACTCGCTCAAGGATGCCTACATCAGGCTGGTTGTCACGCGCGGTTCGGGCTCTCTCGGTTTGGATCCCAATCGAACCAGCAATCCTCAAGTCATAATCATTGCGGATTCCATTACCTTGTATCCTGAGGAATTCTACCAAAACGGGCTCAAGATCATTACGGCGGCCACCATTCGCAACCACCCCGCCGCTCTCAGCCCAAGAGTCAAATCGTTGAACTACCTCAACAATATCATGGCCAAGATCGAGGGCCTACAAGCGGGTTGCGTCGAAGCGTTGATGCTCAACATCAAAGGAGAAGTTGCAGAATGCACGGGCGACAACATCTTCATCGTGAAACACGGTGTCCTACAAACACCTCCCAAGGACGCCGGCATTCTGGAGGGAATCACTCGCAACGCCATCCTGGAGCTGGCGAAAGAACTCGCCATCCCAGCCGAAGAAGTAACTCTCACCAGGCATGATTTGTTCGTGGCTGACGAATGCTTCCTGACTGGGAGCGCCGCCGAAGTCATCCCGGTCGTGTCCATCGATGGTCGAGCCATTGCCAGCGGTAACGTCGGGACGGTTACCACCAAGCTCATGGCCGAATTCAAAAAACTGGTCCACCAATAACAATTCCAGACCGACTATGACTATCCACCGATCGGTTCCCAAATGAACGGTCCTGAATCTTCTGCGAGTCTTTTGACTAAGCCGTTTATCTACGGTACCGCCTGGAAAGAGGACCAAACCAAACGCTTGACGACCTTGGCCATTGAGCAGGGATTTCGGGCTATCGACACGGCCAACCAACGCAAACACTATCATGAAGCTGCCGTGGGCGATGCGATTCAAGAATCGATTCGCAGCGGAGTCGTCACTCGAGCGGAACTGTTCGTGCAGACCAAGTTCACTTTCCAACCAGGGCAGGATCACCGGCTTCCATATGACCCATCGGCCTCGATCGCCGTTCAGGTCGAACAGTCTTTCACTAGCTCGCTGGAACATCTAGGCTTAGACTATCTTGACTCCTATGTTCTCCATGGACCCAGTCGAAGCCTTGGCTTACATGCAAACGATTGGGAGGCATGGCGAGCCATGGAGCAGATTCACCTAACAGGTCAAGCACGGTCGTTAGGCATAAGCAATGTATCGCTAGAACAGTTGCAATCGCTGATGGCCAATGCCAACATCCGACCGACCTATGTCCAAAACCGTTGCTATGCAACACAAGGCTGGGGACGCGACGTGCGAGATTTTTGTCGAACTCATGAAATCGTCTATCAAGCGTTCTCGCTTCTTACCGCCAATGCCAGGATGCTATCGCACCCTACGCTGGTCGAAATTGCAGCTCGACACCAATGCAACACAGCTCAAGTTGTTTTCCGCTTTGCGATCGATTCGGGAATGATCCCGCTGACAGGCACAACTCGGGCAGAGCATATGCAAATAGATCTCAAAACACTTGACTTCCATTTAGGCAAAGACGAAGTCGATAGGATTGCGAACGTAGTTTGATTCTCACCAAACCTCATCCGTTCCGTCGTCCTTTAGCCAAGTGACCGAACCTCGCAAATCCATCATAAAGCAACGGACATGGACGTCCCAGGTTTCCGCATCGCCACCCTCCTCTACCTTGGCTGCACAATGCGAAGCGATATGGTCTCGCAACTGAAATGCGAATTTGCGGTGGTCCTGTTCCTCCCGCATTAACTCCGATGGCGTATCGCCGTATTTCCCTTGCTGGCCTAAGAACTTGGCATAAGCCCCACAATCCCGATGTTCCATGATGTAGACGTCTTGGATCTGATGCAGTTGGACCGCAATATCCAAGTGCTGGAAGAAAACGTCGTACCAGGATTCGTGATCCTGTTGAATAACACCCAAGGCCGATCCAGCAAAAACAAGCTGATCGTACCGATTCGAAAGGTTGTCCCCCTCCATGAAGGGAACTAAATCATCGATCAATCGCAAGTCCATGCAACTTAGCAACAAAACGTTTTTGCGAGGAGGCGGATAGGGACGATAGTTGGCTGAACTCCGATGGATTTCCATGTTCGATACGCTGAAAGGGTTGAGTTGCAAATAAACTGGCCACGATTGTAACGCAAATCCTGAATGACAAAGGGATGATGCACCTTCGTGTGAATAGCACGCGTTGTTTTGTGTCCACTTTCGTGTGGCTAGCTAGCACCTCTTTTTGTGGCTGAGCGAGGCCCTCGCTCAGGTTTTTGCCGCCCCCTTTGTTGTGGCTGAGCGAGACGCAAACGCCATTCTCGTGTGGCACGTCCCTGAGTTTGCGAAGGGCGTGGGAGTCGCTAGAAACATTTGCCACATTTCCCACGCCCACCGCTAACGCGCTAACGCTCTGAGCGTGCCACACGCCTTTTTTTGTGGCTGAGCGAGGCCCTCGCTCAGGTTTTTGCAGCAACCCAACGAGCGAAGGGCCTCGCTCGTCCACAGTCGGCCAATTATAATACGTTGCCCGCAATGACCTTTCGAAACATCCCGCCTTATACCAAAACGGATCCCGCCAATGCTTCGAATTGCATTTTTGCGCACATGTTCGTTGATGTTGCTCGGTTTCATTTTGAAGGATGTTGCGACGGCACAGGTGCCTGTCCAACCGATCCTAACGGTTCAACAACCGGAGATGTTTCGTGGGACGCTTCTCCTGTGTGGCGGTGGGGTAATTCCGCTTCCGATTCGGGAAGAGTTTTACAAACTAGGCAAAGGGACCGAGGGAACATTGGTTTTGATCCCGACAGCCTCTCCCCGTTCGGATGCCGGTGATTTTTCCATGTGGATCGACTTCTGGTCCAGTTTTCGATGGAAGAGTGTTGACGTGATCCATGTCGCGGACCGGCAGGGCGCGTTTGACTCATCTCTAGTCGAGACCATCCGGAAAGCGACCGCGGTTTGGCTCAGCGGAGGGGAACAGCAACGGCTATCCGAGCGTTATGTTGGGACACCCGTCGAAAAGGAATTGCACGCGTTGTTAGAGCGTGGCGGAATTGTGGGTGGAACGAGTGCAGGAGCGGCCATCGCGTCTAGCAACATGATCGCTAGCGGAGCGATCGAACCGCAGTTTGCGGCAGGCTTCCAATTCCTACCCAGCTTAATCATAGATCAGCACTTCACGCAAAAGAATCGGCATGGACGATTGCTCAAAGCCCTCGAGGCTTACCCGAATCGAATAGGGCTGGGAATCGACGAATCGACTGGCGTGTTCGTGAACAAAGACGAGTCCCGTGTGGTCGGTGATGGCGGAGTCTTTTTATTGAAAAAAGACTCCATTCAAAAAGGACCAAGTGTCAAAGACATCCAAGGCAATGGGTATCAAAGACTGCAAGCCGGGGACATCCTAAAAACAAGTGAGCTCACTCACTGACGATTTTCGCACTAAAGATTATCGCTCAGGCCGATACAGCAATCTTCCGCAGCTTGGGCAGGAAATGGCTTGCTCTTTTCGGAGGCTATCAAGGACCTTGGGAGGCAGGCTGGTGTAGCATCCGCCACAAGAAACATCATCCAAGGGAGCCATCGAATCCTCGGACCGGTTGAAGACCAAGCGTTTGTATTGAACCAAAAACTCGGGTGTCAACTGCTTTTCGAGACCAGCCAAACTACCTTCCACCCGTTCCAGGTCTTGATTCAGCACGGCGAGTTTTTGAGCGACAGTCGATTCGGTTTTGACTTTCTCTGCCTCGATCAGCTTGAGCTTCTCATCAAACCCCTTGGAATTGATTTGCAAGCTATCGATTTCTTCGAGAATTTCTAGGATTTCGTCCGAGAGCACGCTGTTTGCTTGAGTGTCCGCTGCGATTTGTTCCTTGATGGCTTGGAATTCGCGGTTATTTTTAGCCGCGTTCATTTTACCTTCCCAATCGTGGATCTTTGCTTCCCTCTCTCGCAGTTGCAACTGCTTACGGTCGGCGTCCATCTTTTTTTGTTTGATGCTCTCTTTGCATTTCTGAAGCGATTCTTTGGCGGTTTCGACTTGCAAAATGGCAGCTTTGACCTGGCGTGGTCCCCGTTCGATTTGGGTTTTCATATCTGCGATTTGAACCAAGTGTTGGTGCAAATTGCGGACAACAGAGTCGCTAACGATCATTCGAATTCCACTGTGAGATAGTGCGGCAAAGCAATTTCGGTTGATTAAACCACAATTGCTGGCAGAAACTAGCCTGATATCTCTATTGCGATCTGATTTACAACTAACCACAATGCGGGCAGTTGGAACGAGTCAGCACCCTAATTCGATGGAAACTCAACGATGTCGCCTACCAAAAACAGCTTCCAGTGGAGCGGTCCCGTGGCGGTTATTCTCGCAATAGCAATCTTACCCGGCAACGGATTTCCACAGTCGGCACAAAATATCGCCGACGAAACCGAGCGATCGGTGGTTTCGTCGGATCTGCAAATGATCTACGGCAAGACCGAAGCGGCATCGACCGTGGCGGACTATTCCGCCATCTTTGATTTCTGCCGCAATGTCGTCGGCGATTCGACCCGGATCAAGGAAGATAGGCAGTATGCTAGAAATCTGATGAGTTGGGCTGCCAACCGGCGGGGGGAAGCTCGCAGCGATCAAGCGGGAATGAAGGTTCAGGAACAGCAGCTTTCCCAAGCCGCGGAACT
>Ga0105048_10006253_pt1 | contig 19180 bp, 13 predicted proteins | sample MAT05_FD_78382 | JGI IMG/M metagenome (GOLD analysis project Ga0105048, IMG submission 78382) | Freshwater microbial communities from Lake Fryxell liftoff mats and glacier meltwater in Antarctica - MAT-05 | ecosystem: Environmental > Aquatic > Freshwater > Ice > Liftoff microbial mat | place... | reverse complement strand
TCCAATCTGCCGGCCGTTACCGTCTATCAGGCAAGCTTCATTCGTTACAACCAAGTGACTATATCCGCTACTGGAAACGGCACCGTCCAGGTCGCACCCGCTCTGACAACCATTAACGGCCAGACTTACGCTGTACACAATTCCACGCTCGTCGCGACGCCCCAGCCTGGCGCCGGCTCTCGCTTCCGCCGCTGGCAAGGAAACGAGCGTTTTCCCCAAGGTCTCTCCCCTCGTAACTTCCTCATCTACTCAACCGGCTGGAACATCACCGCTGAGTTCACTACGGACCCCACGATCTATCAAATTGCGTCCTCTTTCACGAATCCCCCGCCACCCGCCAGCCCCGCTAATGCTTCGGTGTCAGTGAACGTTGATGGTACGTCCCACGTCGTTCCACAGAATTTTTCCGCTACCGACGGCTGGACCCCTGGATCGGCCCACAACCTCACCGTCACTTCTCCCCAAACCCCCGAAACCACCAACATTCGTTACGCCTTTAACAGTTGGACCACCGGCAACCCCGTCATCGCCAGCCTCCCGGCCGGTTCCTCCACTTGGGTGGCCAGCTTTACCCCCTCCTACAGCGGCTCTTCCGTCCTTTATAACGCTTGTTCCTCCAATCCCGCGACCGTTCCAGTAGCCGATGGTTTCTACGCCGACGGCATCTCCGTGCCCTTCGCGGTCACCCCCGCCAACGGCTGGTTTTTCACCCGCTGGTACGGCGACCTTTCTGGCACCGCCAATCCCACGACTCTACTCGTCCGCGACCAATTTATTGTCGAAGGGACCTTCAACACCTCCAGCACGGAGCTTGACGTCGTAAGCCTCTCCCCGGCTTCCGCCGTCCGTGGAACCTCGAGCCAGGTCGTCCTGATTAACGGTACCGGATTTACCGCCGCCACCCGCGTGTTTGTAAATAATATTTTTCGCTCCTCCAGTTTTGTCAATTCGACGCAACTCCGAGTTACCCTGAACTCTACTGACTTAGCCACCGCCGGCGGCCTCGCCATTGGCGTTTACAACTTCACGACTTCTCCTTCTTGCGGCCTCTATCTCGAAGTAACTTTTGATGTAACGACTCCGCAGGCCCTCTGGGCGATTACGAAAACCCACGTCGGCAACTTTACTCAAGGCCAATCCGGTACATATACGATCACCCCGCGCAACGCCGGCGGCACCGCCACCGCGGGCCTCGTCACCGTAACCGACCTTCCCCCGGCGGGCCTCACCGTCACCGGGCTCGCCGGCACCGGATGGACCTGTAACGTGCCCACTGCCTCCTGCACCCGCCAGGATCCTCTCGCTCCGGCCGCTTCCTATCCCGCCATCACGGCCACCGTCGCCGTCGGCCTGAACGCCGCTGCCTCCGTCAATAATCAAGCCACGGTCTCTGGCGGCAGCGTTGCCCTCAACACCACCGCCACCGACCCCACCGCGATCACCCCGGTCGCGGCCACCATCGCCGTCAGTTCGGGCAGCAATCAGTCCGGGCCCCTTTCGACCAACTTCCCGACCGCTCTCGCCGCCGTCGTTCGAGATAGCAACAGCGTCGCCGTCAGCGGCGTCACCGTCACCTTCACCGCCCCCGCCTCCGGTCCCAGCGGCACCTTCGGCAATAACACCGTCACCACCACCGCCAGCACCGGCGCGAACGGCATCGCCACCGCCTCGGTCTTCCGCTCCAACGCAATAGCCGGCGGCCCCTACACGGTGACCGCCACCGTCACCGGAATCAACACCCCCGCCAACTTCTCCCTCACGAACTCCGCTGGCAGCCAGACCATCAACTTTGCTCCGCTCAGCGGCCAACTCCTCAGCGTCGGCACCCTGACCATCTCCGCCACGGCCACCTCCAGCCTCCCCGTCGCCTTCGCTTCGAACTCACTTTCGGTCTGCACGGTCAGCAACTCGACCGTTACGCTCCTTATTGCCGGGCAATGTTCGATCACCGCCAGCCAGTCGGGCAACGCCAACTTCACCGCCGCGCCCCCGGTCACCCAAACGTTCACCGTCAGCCAGGCCAACCAGACCATCACCTTTGCCGGCCTCGCAGACCGCACCCTTAACGCCGGGTCGCTGACCGTCTCCGCCACCGCCACCTCCGGCCTCCTCGTCGCCTTCAGCACGCAAACCCCGCTCGTCTGTACCGTCAACGCCGCCACGGTCACTCTCGTTGCGGTTGGCCAGTGCTCCCTCAGGGCCAGCCAGCCCGGCAACGGCGCCTTCACCGCCGCCCCGGACGTTCTGCAAAGTTTCAACGTCACCAAGATCCCTCAAAGCATTCCATTTAACAGCATCGCGACGCAGACTCTCGCAACTCCGAACCTTTCGCTGCCGGTCGTCGCCTCCTCCGGTCTCACGATCACATACACCTCCCTTACGCCCTCCGCCTGCACCGTTTCCGGCGCTGCTGCCACTCTCCTCACAGAGGGCCAATGCACGTTTCGTGCCACCCAAATCGGCGACACGACTTACGCTATTGCCCCTGAAGTCACCCAGACCTTCGTCGTCTCCAAGGCGACACAAACCATCAGCTTTGCCGCGATCAGCAGCCAAGTCTTCGGCACCGCGCCCGTCTCGCTTTCGGCTACTGCTACCTCCAATCTTGCTGTCGCCTTTAACGCGACCCCGACTAACGTCTGCTCGATTAGTGGGACGACGGTCGTCATCCTCGCCGCCGGCCCATGCGCGGTCAGTGCCAGCCAGGTCGGCAATTTAGTCTATTCTGCGGCTATCCCATTTACCCGATCGTTCTCGATCGCCGCTGCAGACCAGACCATTTCCTTTACGGTCGTCGGCTCCCAGACCCTCAGTGTGGGCACGGTGCGCCTCTTTGCATCGAGTACCTCGGGCCTTCCGGTCTCGTTTGCGTCGGATACGCCACAGACATGCACTGTTCTTGGTTTTGACGCCACGCTCGTCAATACCGGATCCTGCATTTTGCGTGCTCAGCCGACAAGCAACGCCAACTATAAGGACGCCACCGCCTTCCAGACCTTTGAAATTACAAAGTCCACCCAGACCATCACGTTCGCGGCTCTGTCCTCTCTTTCCCTCTCCTCTGGTTCCGTCGCGCTCTCCGCCTTTGCCACCTCCGGGCTTACAGTCGCTTTTACCTCGATTACTCCCAACGTTTGCACGGTCTCCGGTAGGATCCTCAATTTGCTTGCTGTCGGCACTTGCTCCGTTCGGGCGACGCAAATTGGCAGCGCAAACTTTCTCGAAGCCAACTTCGTGGAAAGGTCGTTCTCCATCAGCCAAGGCACCCAAACGATCACCTTCGGGCCACTCTTTAATGTCACCTTCGGCGTCTCGCCCATCACACTCTCTGCCACCTCCTCCTCCGGCCTTCCCGTCGCCTTCGCCACCTCCACCCCCGCCGTCTGCGCCGCCACCGGCACTACCCTCGCCATCATTTCCGGCGGAATCTGCTCGGTCCAGGCTAGCCAAAACGGCAACGGTAACTTCGCCGCCGCTCCTCCCGTAACCCAAAGCTTTACCGTCAATCTAGCCGCGCAGACGATTAACTTCGCCGCCTTGCCGACGGTCCCGTTCAGCACTGTGCCCATCGCCCTCTCGGCGACGGTAAGCTCTGGCCTAACCGTCTCGTTCACGAGCCTAACCCCGACGGTTTGCTCCCTGTCTGCCGCTATCCTCACGCTTAATTCTGGCGGGCTCTGCACCGTCCAAGCCACTCAATCCGGCAACACAAGTTACTCCGCGGCCGCGCCGGTCGGCCAGACATTCACCATTGCTCCCGCTCCGCAATCGATCACCTTCGGAGCTCTCCCCAATCTCGTTTTCGGGGCAGCAACCGCGAATTTGGTCGCTTCGGCAACCTCGAATTTAGCGGTAGAATTTTCCAGCGCCACCCCGCTTGTCTGCACGGTCTCTAACATCACCCTGACGCTCCTCAACGGCGGCACCTGCACCGTCCGGGCGGCTCAGGCCGGTAACGTCAACCATGCCTCGGCCGCCCCCGTTGTCCAAAGCTTCACGGTATCCCCCGCTGCCCAAAGCATCGCGTTTGCCGCCTTGCCCGCTGTTCCCTTCGGAACTCCGCCGTTCGCCGTCTCCGGAAGCGCTTCTTCGGGCCTCTCCGTCAGTTTCGCCTCCACCACCCCGGCCGTGTGCACCGCCGGCGGCGTCGTTACCATCCTCGCAGCCGGAACCTGTTCCCTCCAGGCCACTCAACCTGGCGATACGCGCTACGCGGCCGCTCCCGTCGTCGTGAACAATTTTGCGGTAACTCCTGGCGCCCAGAGCATTACCTTCGCCGCCCTGCTGCCGCGAACTCTGGGTGCCGCGCCTGTGCCGGTCAGCGCCACCGCCAGCTCGGGCCTTCCCGTTATTTTCTCCTCCCTGACGCCGGCCGTTTGCATGGTGCAGGGGGTTCAAATTACTCTCGTCGCCGCCGGGCTTTGCACTATTCTCGCTAGCCAACCCGGCAATGCGAACTTCGCTGCGGCCGTCGAAGTACCCCAGTCGTTTTCCATCGCCCCGAATGGCCAAGGCATCACCTTCCTTACCGTGCCCGCCGGGCTGCCCCTCGACGTAAACGGTCAAGCCATTACAGGCGGCGCGGTCGTCGTTCTCGCCCCGGGAACCTACACGGTCACCGCGATCAATCCGACTCCGGAAAATGGAACTCGCTTCCAGTGGGCGAGTTGGAGCAATGGTGGCGCCCAGACCCAGCAAATCGTCGTTACCTCCACCGCTGCCAGTTTCACCGCTACGTACGCCACAAATTACCTTCTCACGACTGCCGTCACCGGCAGCGGCTCGATCTCCCCCGCCACCGGCTATCTCCCCGCCGGCGCTCTGCAGATTACGGCTACCCCAGCCGTCGGCAACGTCTTCCGGACCTTCTCCGGTGCCGTTACCGGCAGCACCAACCCACGCAGCTTTAACCTCACCGCCCCCGCTTCCATTAACGCCGCTTTCGCTGCCGTTCCCTCCATCACCTGGTCAAATCCCGCCGAACTAATCGTCGGCACCCCGCTCTCCAACTCGCAACTCAATGCGACCGCCAACGTCCCCGGCCAGTTTTCCTACAGTCCACCCGCGGGGACGCTTCTGCCTTTGGCTCTGAATCAAACGCTTACCGTCAACTTCACCCCCACCGATTCCACCACCTATGCCGCCACCTCTCGCACGGTGACGATCAATGTCGTGCCGGCCCCACTCCAAATCGGCGGTCTCGCCCCGGTCTTGGTCTTTCAGCTTTCTCGCCTCCGCCGGGACGCGACCACCGGTGAGATTATCGTGGAAATGGTCGCCGCTAATTTCGGTCCGGTCCCGGCCAGGAATACGCGCCTTGTTTCAGCGACCATCGGAGCAACCGTCGTTTCGGTGACTGCGAACTTTGGAAACTTGGGCACTGGTGGTCTGGGGTTGGTTTTGTTCCGGCTACCTGGTAACGCCACCGGGAACACCCTGACCTGGAACGGGACTTATGACGGTGGCGGCACGTTCAGCGGAACCTCTTCCATTACCCTGCCATAAACAGCCAAGGGAAGTCTGCCGAATCAAGCTGCGAGGTGCCTGCTGCCTTCTCCCAAAGCCTTACACCGATACTTGGCGAACCGCCCCCTCGGCATTTACCAATCCCTCTTCACCAAAAGTTGACCATCAAGGCGGCCTTCGCGTCGCAGGACTCCACGCGGCATCGCCGCGCGGAATGCGATCGACTACGCGCAAGGAAGGCCGGCGCGAACGCTGCCGCGATTTGCACCTCAGCATGGGGTGGCGTCGCCGGCAACCGCGGCAGGATGGGTTTCGGCTGCAACCTTCTCGTGCTCGTCCCCTCTTCGGGCTTCTCAGTCGGCGACCAAAGACGATCCCGAACACGGACGCGATAAGGTTGGGCTCTCCACTGAAAAGCCCCGGCCCAGCGCGAGTGTATCCACTTGACTCTCCGCCCCTCGGTTCACTTGGTGTCGCAATCCGAGGGCGTTTGTCCGATGCACCGCGACCGCCTTGTTATCCATTAACCTAAATCACTTGAAACAAGAAGACTTGGTTCGAGCCCTCGGGCGTCAAGGCATACTCGCCCGCGACCAGCGTCTCGGTCACTTCGAGCCGGGAGATGCCAGGCGCTACTCGGGTGACCGAAATGCGGAGCGGCCGGGTCGAATCCTTGCGCTTTTTCGGGTTGTCGAAAAAGAACACTTCACGGGCCCCGTTTTTCACTTCCAGCTTGTATAACGTCAACTTTTCCGCCTCAAGCGTTTTGGCTTCAAATAGAAAAGTGGGCTCCGCCATTGGCGTCCGTACCGACGACGCTGCGCCCGGAGAGACGTAGGCGGTTCCGTCCTTGCGCTTCTCCTCTCTGGCCTCTCCGATTTCGACTGGCACTAACTTGGACCCATGTCGAAGATACGGCAAGTCAGCCTTCTCCGGTCGTGGACCGTCATACTTTTGGGCAGTCACTCCGCTCACCGCCAACAGCGCTAACAACCAGAAACGCATACTCACAGTTTACGCAACTGGAATCGCCGTAGCCAACGAGTTCAGCAACGCCTGCAATTCCTCGGCGCCCACTGGCTTGCGAAGGACCCGCGCCCCCGCATCCCGCAAGGTCGCGTCGAAGCTCTCTGTCAACAAAACGAACGAACCCAAATGCGGACGAGCCGCCTCGAAAAAATCCATCCACTTCAACCCGGGAAGCCGAGCCGCGCAAAACGCCAGATCAAACCGGATCCGCCGGATCAGGTCCAGCCCCTCCTCCGCGCTCGCCACCGGGACCACCCGGTGCCCCTCTTCGCCCAACGCCGTCAACAGCTTCCGACGAGAAGCCTCGTCGGGTTCAATCAGCAGCACCATTAAATGCTGAGTTCCGGATCGATCTCCCTTCATCGCCGTTGCCACCCGCATTTGCGGTGCCGCGGTGGCGGGAAGTTGAAGCCGAAACCCTTCGGTGGTAGTTTCCAGTTCGCCTCCGTGCGCCTGCAGGAGACTCCGGCATAACGCCAGCTCCCCCAGCCCTTCGGCATTTCCAAACGCGATCGATACCAAAACGTGTCCCCCCGCCGATTGCGTCTGGATGTTCACCGTCCGCCCTGCCTCTTCTGCGCAAAGCAGTAACTGCAACAACGCTTCTTCCAGTTGCGCCCGTACTCCCTCCACGTAAATCGGCTCTCGGGTGAACTGCGTGGCCACTTCGATGCCGCGGGTCCTATATACCGGATCGCGCAACTGCAAAAGTCCATGCAACAACGCATTAATCTCAAACGCCGACACCTCCGTCCGATCAGTCCGCGCGAACCCGATCAACCGGTTCACCGTATCGGCCGTCTCCGTCGCTCGGTGCGCCATCCTTCGGACCTCCTGCGAGGTTAGAGAATCGGGTTGCCTTTCGAGCAGCAGTTCGGCCTGCTGGCGAATCTCTTCGAGCGGCTCCCGTAACTCGTTGGCAATCGCCGAAAGCAGTTGCCCCGCCATCGCTAACTGTTCGGTTCGCCGCATATGGTCCCTGGCCTCGCGTTGCTCCTGCACTTTCAGCGCAGCACATACGACCGCTCCCAAATGCCGCGCCAGCATTTGTACATATGGCTTCGTCGACACCCCCCGGATCTCAATCAGCCCCAACGGATCGCCCGCCGCGGCCAGCGGAATCAGGGTACGCTCCGGCAACGCTTCCATCTGCCCCTGCGCCAGCGCACGCGCTGCCGCTTCGTCCGAGCCACCATCCAGGTCGATCCGCTCCGTCGCCGGTTCCACCGCCGTCCGTACCCGCTCGAGCTGCTTTCCCGCCCGCTGATATCTGTAGAAACGATACTCACAACTCCCGAAAACGGCACCACCCTGCGAGCGAAGAAGTTGCAGAACATCCGTATCGGTCCCGGCGGAAAGTATCCGTTCGGCCAACTCATGCAACGCCGAAAGCTGCCCGTGGCGCTCCGCCCGCCGCCGTCCCAGAATCAGCCAGGCTCCAGCGAATCCAATTGAAAAAGCAACCACGACGATCGATAGGGCGGAAAATGGCATACCTAGAGGGGTACCTGAGTCGCCAACCATCCCGCGAGCGCCGGGTCCTTGAAATCGCGAATAGTCAGTTCCGTCTCCTGTAGTTGCCGGCCGAATCGACAAACGCCTACCACCCTCGCTCCCATCGCCCGCCCGGCCGCGATTCCCGAAGCAGAGTCTTCAAATACAACGCAGTTGACCGGCGCAGTCCCTAACTCCGCCGCCACCCGAAGATAGATGTCCGGTGCCGGTTTCGGCTTCGCAACCTGATGCCCGTCGACGATCGCTCCGAAGTAGGATCGCAACTTCGCCCCATCCAAAACCAACGCCAAGTTGGCTGGCTCAGCGTTCGATCCAACGCCCAACCGATGCGTTCGGTTCCGTTCGAGAAAAGGCCGCAGCCCCGGCATGAGGTTCGCTTCTATCTGTGGAGTCATCCGTGCCCGATAAAGGGCCTCTTTCCCGGCCCCATGCGCGAAGACCTCCGCCTCCGACAAGCTCGGTCCGAAGAGTTCTCTTATGATTTCATCGTTTCGCTTGCCTTGCATCCTAGTGTCAATTTCATCGGCAGAAATGGCAAAAGTCTTCAGGTATTCGCGCCAAACCAGAGAGTGGAGAGGGTTAGAATCGATCATCACCCCGTCCATATCGAAAATCAAGGCTAATCCAGTCGCGGCTACCAACGGAGATACCCGGTCTTAAGCATGGTTATTTCCCCGCGGATCAGCATCGCGACCTCGATTTGTAATCGCATCACCCCATTGTAGCCAGACCTCTCCCCGGTCGGACTTTTCTGGCATAATCCCCCACCCGCCGCCTTCCGATAGATACCCATATGGCGGCTACTGATCGTGTATTGAGTCAGGACGAAATCGACGGTGTATTTCGCCGCTTGGCCGAAGAACAAGCCAAGACCGAGGATGATGACCCGGGCCGTCGCGCCCTCCCCTACGACTTCCGCCGCCCCGACCGCATCGCCAAAGACCAACTTCGGTCCATCCACCTTCTCCACGAAAACTTCGCCCGTAGCCTCGCTTCCAGTCTATCGGCCTATCTTCGCGCTTACGTGATGGTGAACCTCGTCTCGGTCGAGCAGCTATCTTTTCTTGAGTTTAGCCAGTGTCTCCCTTCGCCGAGTTGTATCATTGCCATGGGTATGCGCCCCTATGACGGTAATGGCGTCCTCGAAATCAACCCCACCCTCGTCTTCCCCATTCTCGAAATGCTCCTCGGTGGCTCCGGCAAACCGTCCGCGTCGAGCCGGGTGACTCGAGAGATCACCGAAATCGAACAAAGTATCGTCGAAGTCGTCGTCAGGATCATCCTCCACGACCTCCGCGAAAGTTGGCGCCAGGTGACGAATGTCTCGTTTTCGATTGAAAGCCACGAAACTGAGCCGTCCCTGCTCCAGTTCATGGCTCCGAACGAAGCCGTCGTCGCCATCTCGCTCGAAATCCGCATCGGCGAAACGACCGGCATGATGAACATCGGCATCCCGTCGATCATTATCAAAATGCTACGGCAGAAGTTCGACCAGGGATGGTCTAACCGCCGGACGGAAGCCTCCGACGTCGATCAGCGGCGGGTACTTCGGCTTGTCAAGCCCAGCCATATCCAAGTCGACGCGCGCTTGCAGGGCCCCACTCTCAAAGTACAGGACTTGTTGGCCCTCGAAGAAGGAGATGTCCTGGCCTTTGACTTTTCTACCGAAAAACCTTTGAATCTCCTGGTCAATGGTCGACTGAAGTTTCAAGGGCAAGTCGCCGCCCAAGGCAAGAAAAAAGCCTTCCTAATTAGGTCGCCGTATATCCCTTCGGAATAGTTGCATTCGCCGTGATCAGACGAGCATTGCGGTTGAACGATATGTACTGAAACGCCCAGTGAATGATCACCTGCAGTCGATTCTGAAACCCCACCAGGAACATCAGATGGATGAATAGCCAAAGTATCCACGCAATCGAACCGGTCGCGTGGAATCGGCCAAAGTCAGCTATCGCCGAGTGTCGGCCAATCGTCGCCAAGTTTCCCTTGTCCTTATACCGGAAGGGCTCCGTTGTTCGATTGGCCAGTCGATTCAAAATCAACTTCGCCACATAGGGCCCTTGCTGCATCGCGACCGGGGCCACGCCTGGAAGCATGTTGCCATCAGACCCGGCAAACGCCGCCATGTCCCCTAACGCGAACACGTTCGGGAAGCCTGCCAACGAGCAATCCCCGGTTACCGGCACCCGGCCCGCCCGGTCAGCCGACAAACCAGCCGCTTCGGCTAAGGCTGCCGCTAGGGGAGAACCCTTCACGCCCGCCGCCCAGATCACGGTCTTGCTGGCAATCTGTTCCTGTCCGTCCCTGTCCTTAAATTTGATCGTTACCCCGTTTTCATCCACCGCCGTTACATACCGCTTGTTTAAACACCGCACCCCCAACTGCAACAGTGCCTTCTCCGCCGCCTCCCCCAAATCCAGAGGAAAATTACTCAAAATTCTTTCCCCCGCATCGAGCAGCAAAATTCGCGATTCCTCCGGACGGCAGGTCCGAAAATCTTCCTTCAAGGTGTCGTTCGCAATCTCGCCCAACGCCCCCGCCAGTTCTACCCCGGTCGGACCCCCGCCCACGACTACGAAAGTCAACCACGCCCGGCGCTTATCAATGTCCGTCTCTCGTTCAGCGTTCTCGAAAGCCCATAAGATTTTCCGCCGAATCGCCGTCGCATCCTCGATCGTCTTCAATCCAGGGGCCAGCGGCTCCCACTGCTCGTTCCCAAAGTAGTGATGACGCGCCCCCGCCGCGACTAACAGCGAGTCAAAAGACATCTCGCCATCCGATAACAACACTTTCTTACCCGCCAAATCGAATCCAGTCACTTCCGCCAATTCTGTCCGAATATTCTTATAGCTCCGGAGCACCGCACGGATCGGCGCGCAGATATCCGCCGGCGAAAGCCCACCGGTTGCGACTTGATAGAGCAAGGGTTGAAAAAGGTGAAAATTCCGCCGATCAACCAGCGTCACTTGCACATCCCGGTTGGCGAGAGCCTTCGCGGCAGCTAAGCCCGCAAATCCTCCGCCTACGATCACTACGTGGTGCTGCGCCATATCCCTTACGATAGCAAGAGTGATGGAGATTGCATTCCGGAACGAGGGGATCTACCTCCCCCAGATCGACCTCTGGCTCGACCCACGCGCCCTGGTCGAGCACGCTTGGCTCTCCCATGCTCACAGCGACCACGCCCGTGGCCTCCATTCGACCGTTATCGGGACCCGCGCTACCCTCGCCATCTACCGGCATCGGTGGCCCTTGCCCCCCGGTCGTCTGCAGCAGATCCTCCCGCTCAACCCGAACGAATCGCTCGACTGGCGAGGCGCGCGGCTGACACCCCTCCGCGCTGCTCACATCCTCGGTGCCGCTCAACTTCTCATTGAATACCAGGGCGAACGCATCGTCTACACCGGCGATATCAAACTTCGCGCCCCAATTTGCGGATGGCCCACCCAACTCGTCAGCTGCGACCGTCTCATCATCGAATCCACCTTTGGCCTTCCTATCTACCAGTTCCTCGACGCCTCCGCCGCCCGCGCTCGCATCGTTCTCTTCGCGCAAGAGACGCTCGCCGCCGGACTCACCCCTGTCTTCCTCGGCTACGGACTCGGTCGCGGTCAGGAGATCGTCCACACACTCACCCAGGCCGGCCTCCCCTGCTCTGTCCATGGAGCCATCGCCGGTCTGCTTCCCTACTATGAGGCCGAAGGTTATGAGTTTCCCGGCTGGCAACCGTACCAACGCCGTAAGGTGGAAACGTCTGCGCTCGTTGTCACCCCTGGTATGCAGGATTCGCTCGCCATTCCATCGGCTCAAGTTCGAGTCGCCCTGGTTTCGGGCTGGGCCGCCGTCGACAGTGCCAGAGCCCGATCCGGTGCTGATGTCCTGATCCCGTATTCCGATCACGCCTCATTCCCAGAACTCCTCGAAATGGTCCACGCCTCCGGTGCCTCCCACATCGACGTTGTCCATGGCTACACCGAACCCTTCGCCCGCCTCCTCCGCCTGCGCGGTCACAACGCCCATGCGGCGGGCACGGCCGTACCGACCGAGGTACAGGTATGAATGCTCTTGCGCTCTGCGCTGAATCCGTCGCCGCCGCCCCTGGCCGAAACGAGAAAATCGCTCGCGTCGCTGCTTACCTCCGTACCCTCTCCGACGACGACCTCTCCCGGGCCGTCCTCTATCTCTCCGGCCAAACCTTTCCCGCCAGTGACCCGCGTAAGCTTTCCGTCGGGCATGCCACTCTCCGTCCCGCTCTCGCCGAAGTCACCGGTTGGGACCTCGAAACGATCGCTCTGTGCTACCGCGAAGTTGGCGATACCGGTGAGGCCTTCGCCCTTCTGCTCCGGCCGCTCGGGCACCTCACCCCTCTCTCTCTTGTCGAAGCCGAGCAACTTTATCTTACTCTTGCCGCCGCCCGCCGCACTGCCCAGAAACTTGACTTACTGATTAGGATTTTCCGCACTTATCACTGGTTAGCGATCAAGTACTTTCTCAAGGCCATCACCGGAAACCTTCGTATCGGCCTCCAGCAGAAAATGGTGGAAGAGTCTCTCGCCCTCGCTACTGCCGTCCCCGTCGAACAGGTCCGTGCCGCCCACAATCGCTCCGGCGATCTCGCCCGCGTCGCTCGCGCCGCCCGCCACGGTTCTCTCGACTCGATCGAAGCCGTCCTGTTCCATCCCCTCGATTTCATGCTCGCTAAACCCCTCGACGCTGCGGCCGAACTCGCAGATCCCTCCCAATGGCTCGTCGAGGACAAGTATGACGGTATCCGCGCCCAAGCCCACATCGCCCACGGCCAAGTCCGGCTCTTCACCCGGGGCCTTGAGGAAGCCACCGCCGCCTTCCCTGAAATCCTGCTCGCCCTTGCGCACCTTCCCGGCCCGCTTATCCTCGACGGGGAAATCCTCGCTTGGCGTGACGGTCGCGCCCTCGCCTTCAGCGTTCTCCAACCTCGGATCGCCCGGAAGAAAGTCTCCGCGAAGACGATCGCTGATGTCCCTGTGATCTTTCTCGCTTACGACTTACTCATGGCCGGCGGCCACTTACAATTCGAGGTTCCGGTTGAACTCCGCCGCCGTCGCCTTGAAACTCTGGGTCTACCCCATCTGGCGCCGCAAACCAGCCTCCATCTCCGTGAAGAGATCGAAACCCATTTCCAGGCCGCCCGCGCCCGCGGCAATGAAGGGCTCATCTTAAAACGTTCGGGAAGCCTTTATGAATCGGGTAAGCGGGGCGGCCATTGGTTGAAGGTCAAACGCCCTTATGGAACCCTCGACGTGGTCGTTACCGCCGCCGAACAAGGCCACGGTCGGCGAGCCAGTGTCTGGAGCGACGTCACTTTCGCAGTTCGGGCCGGAGATCGTTTCCTCAACGTCGGCAAGGCGTATTCCGGCCTAACCGACGACGAAATCAAAAAACTTACCGTTCTCTTCAAGGCGGCGACGCTCGAACGGTTCGGTCGTGTCAGCCTCCTTCGCCCCGAAGTCGTTCTCGAAGTCGCTTTCGACGGCGTACAAAAAAGCCCTCGCCACAAGTCCGGATTCGCGCTTCGCTTCCCCCGCATCCTCCGCTGGCGGACCGATAAGCGTCCTGAGGACTGCGACACGGTAGACCGCGTTCGCGAACTCTATGAGTCCAGTCTTCGGTCCTAACTCCGCTTGATCCCCTCCACCCGGCAGATCAGGTCAGTCGCCCTGCCCGAAATCTGAGACACCAATTCAATCACGACCCGTCGAATCATGATCGAGTTATGGTTCGTATCCGCCGTTAGTTTCATTGACTCTACTTCGGTGAGGGTATGCCGGACTTGATCGACCGCCAGTTTTTCCGCCGACATTCGCATCGCCGTTGATTCGGGTCCAAGCTCCCGCCCGAGAGATCCCAATCGCAAGTTAGAAAGTGTCAAAAGTCCAGCGAAGAATACCGCTACCCCTGAAGCAGTCCAAGCCTGGTTTCGCTCCCGTCGTAGTTTTCCTACCCGCATCAGCAGCAACGCATCCCATTCTTCCCGCCAGTAAGTCAAACACGCCCGGCGCGCCCGGGACTCCAACGTACCCAGGCGCGCCTCGGTCAGTTCGCCATTCTCCAACGGTGGTCGTAGGGTCGCCAGCGTGTCGCCGAAATGGGGATCCTCGGACCCTCTCGGTTCGCGTCCGCGCTTCCACCCGGGGAGGCTCTACCTCTTTCAATAACGACTCGTCAGAAGAAACACCACTTGAGGCAGGATTCGGCCGTCCGGCAGAAATTCGGCTCATTCGGGAAACACTTACGGCAACGCCAACACCGTCACCTCCACCAAGTAATAAGTATCCAAATCCGGATCCAAAATCAGATTTAAGAAATCTCCGGCGTGGTGATCATCCTTTGGAAATCAGCTTCCAACTCCCGCTAGCCGCTCCCCGTCGTCTGATTCGGTTCCAACACTAGCTTCGTCCATCGCTCTCTCGTGGCGCGGGGCTCCAGACCGAACCTGCCACGTCTGTTCAGCCCCTCGGGCGTAAACTGCAAGGCCTCGTTATGGCGCAGCTGCGCCTCGTCCACACGGCTCCACGCCACGACCGCCCACTTAGGTTTTGGTTCCCAAAGCATCGTCTGCAGCTCCAATAAGGGCCGCAAATACGCCGTCCCGCGGATCTCCCGTTCCGTGATTTCAATTGGAACTGCAGTTGGCTGGTAAAAAGCAATCGGCAGCCAGAAGCTGCCGCCTTCGCCGACATCGAAAGGCGCCGTAAACTTCTCACAACGTGTCGTATCGACGAACCGGATCAACTCTAGAGTGATTTATTCGCTTCAAATCCCAACGATCGCATCAAGGCTCCCGTTTCCGGCGCCCGTCCCCGAAATGCTTGGTACAACTCCATCGGGTCTTTGGTCCCGCCCGCCGAATAGATACATCGATGTAGCCGCTCCGCCACCCCACTGTCAAAGGAGTCTCCAATCTCCTCGAACGCGGCAAATGCATCGCTATCCAACACGGCCGACCACCGATAGCTGTAATATCCGGCCGCGTACCCCATCGGGCTCCCGAAAATATGCGAAAAATGCGTCGATCGATGCCGCATCAAAATCGCCTCCGGCATCCCTAACTGCTCTAACCAACTCGCCTCCCTCTCCTCCACGCTCCACTCCCCTAGTTCTTCCAGCAGATGCCACTCCAAGTCCACGTACGCCGACGCCAAATACTCCACCATCTCGAACCCTTGGTTGAAGTTAGCCGCCGCTTTCAGCCGGCCCAACATCAACTCCGGAATCGGCTCTCCCGTCTCGTAATGTCGCGCGAACGTTTCGAGCACGCTTTTATCCTCAAACCAGTGCTCATACAACTGCGAGGGCATCTCTACAAAATCCCGAGGCACGTTAGTCCCAGAAAGCGACGGGTAGGTCACGTTCGAAAGTAGTCCGTGGAGAGCATGGCCGAACTCATGGAACAGCGTCCGCGCATCGTCGTGAGAGAGCAAGGTCGGCCGCCCGGCGGGAGGTTTGTTGAAGTTTAAGTTGTTTGTCACCACCGCCGTTACGGTTCCCGCCATCCTCTGCTGATCCCGCAAAGAACTCATCCATGCCCCGCTCCGTTTCTCCGGCCGGGAATAGTAATCCCCGTAGAATACGCCAACCAACTCCCCTCCCGCACCCGAGACCTCCCACGTTCGAACATCCGTATGATACTTCGGCAGGTCTATCCGCTCGCGAAATTCAAGCCCAAACAATCGACCGGCCACCCAAAACACGGCTGCTAGCATTTGTTCCAGCGAGAAGTACGCCTTAGTCGCCTCGGTATCGATTTCGTACTGGTTCTGCCTCACCTGCTCGGCGAAATAACGCCAATCCCAAGCCTCGATCCGCTCGCCGGGATGTTCCACTTCCATGGCCCGTTGCAAGACCGTCGCTTCTCTCCGCGCCGCCGCCACCGCCGGCTCCCAGAGTTGATCCAGCAGTTGTCGCGCCGCCGCCGGGGTCTTCGCCATCTTATCGTCGAGCGAATAGAGCGCGTAGTTCCGATAACCAAGCAGTTGCGCCCGTTCCATTCGCAAAGCCACGATTTCGCCAATCAGGGCCTTGTTGTCAAACCCATTCCCGTTGTCGCCCCGCGCCGTCCACGCTCGGAATGCCTCTTCCCGCAAATGTCTCCGCGGACTCCGCTGCAAAAATAGCTCAACGCTGCTCCTTTGTAAGGTGACGACCGCTTGGCCTGTCAAATCATCCTCGGCCGCCAGCGTCATCACGAACGCCGCGGTGTCCGCCAATAAGTTCTGTTCAAACAAGGTCGTCTTCGACGCCAAGGCCGAATCAATCTCCGCCAGTCGCAATTTCGCCGGCGCGTCCAGTCTTGCCCCAGCGCGGACCAATCGCTTATGCGTCTTTTCCACCAAGCGAGTCGCTTCGGCTTCCAATCCCAACTCCGCCCGCCGGACAAACACCGCGTCCACCCGTTCGAACAGCTTAGGATCAAGAGAAATCGCACTTCGGTGACGAGCTAACAGTGGCGCAGTTTCGCGAGCGATGGCCTGCAATTCCGGGCTCGTATGGGACGAGTTTAAATTCGAAAAGACATCCCCAACCCGCCGCAGGAACGACCCACTGCGCTCCAAAGCCTCCACCGTATTCTCGAATCCGGCCGCCTTCGTCTCGGCAGCGATCCGATCTACCTCGCTTCGCTCCAGTCGCATCCCTTCTAGGAAGGCCGGCAGGAAGTGGCACGCTTCGATCGCCTCAAACGGAGGCAGCTCGAAGGGCGTTGTCCAGTCGGAAAAAAACGGGTTTTCTGTCATTGTTTCCAATCCTAAGTTTAAGGTAAACGCCCGCCTCCGCATGGCCATTCGGAACGACGCTCGGTGTGAGATAAGCTCGATGAAAGTAAAATGACCAGCACAGAACATCCCGCCTCACTCACGGCAGCTTCCAAAGAACGCCGGGGCGGGCGGGGCTTCGTCCCGCATAACAGCGGAGTGGTCAGGACCTGCGGCGACCGAATCGAGCAGCGAGGTGTATTGTCTTCTGCCAAACCAGGAGTGAACTCGCTCCTGTTGCCGGCGATCGAAGAGCAAAGAATTGCCGATAGTGACCATGCGAATAATATTTACCCAACAAGCCAGTTTGCCCATGTCTTTGCCGAAACGCCCAACGCCGTTGGAGCCCGCAATGGAAATGCGTTCTGGCTCCAGACTCGGCCCACTTGGCCATCCGCCCCGCCCAACACTTCAATGACTTCCAGCAAGAAACTAGTTCTAGCCGCCATGCGGGCCAATTGGGCCAATGTCGAACCAGAAAAACCCGCTTCGCTCGCCCGCCGCCCTCTGGAATCCTTGGTGCGCCGATAATGCCGCGCACCATACTGCTCGGTCTGCTCTTTCTGCTCTCCTGGATCCTCTATCTTGACCGGGCCGCCATATCCACCGCGAAGGATTTGGTCGCCAAGGATCTCGCTCTCTCGAATGATGCTATGGGTGTTGTTTTCGGCAGCTTTGCGCTCGCTTACGCTCTCGGGCAAGTCCCCGCCGGCTGGTTCGCCGATCGGTTCGGACCACGCATCACCCTAACCTTGGTCGTATCGGCCTGGAGCCTGTTCACCGCCTGCACCGGCCTCGCGCCCGAGTTCGCCACTCTGGTGGTCGTTCGCTTTCTGTTCGGACTCGCCGAAGCGGGTGCGTTCCCAGCCACAGCCCGAGCCTTTTATACTTGGCTGCCGACCGAACTTCATGGCCGGGCCAACGGCATCATCTTTTCCGGCTCCAGGCTGGGCGCGGCCTTGTCGTTTCCTATCCTGGCGGGATTGCTCGACGGCTACGGGTGGAGGGTGGCGTTTTTCCTCCTCGGTGTGCCGGGCCTGATTTGGGCCGGCGTCTGGTTCGCTTGGTTCCGGGATCGCCCCGCGCCGCCAACCAAGACGGTCGATCCTCCGCTCGGAGACATCTTCCGGTCTCGCGCCATGTTACAAGTCATGGCCCAGTATTTCTCCAGCAACTTCACTTTTTTCTTGTGCCTGACTTGGATGCTGCCTTATCTGATGGAACGCTATCAACTGAGTCGGGAACGAGCCTCCTGGTATTCAATGACGATTCTCTTGGTTGGCGCGACCGCCCAGTGGGTCTCTGGATTTCTCACCGACTGGCTCTATCAGCGTTATCCCCGCTGGAGCCGCCGAGCGCCCGCGATGGGAGGCTTTGTCGTAGCGGCGTCGGCTCTCCTTTCTTTGACGCAGGCTAGCTCGCCCGAGATGGCGGTCGGGTTGTTCACCTTGGCCACCTTCGGTACCGAAATGACAATTAGTCCCAGTTGGGCCTACTGCATTGATATCGGGGGAGGGAAGTCGGGTACCGTTTCAGGAGCCATGAACATGGTCGGCAACCTCGGTGGTTTCGTCAGCGCGAGCGCCTTTCCTGCCTTGGCCCGATGGAACGGAGGTGATGCCGGGCTGTACTTCTTACTGGCTGCCTTACTCAATCTGACGAGTGCCGTGTTCTGGTTTCGTATGCCTTTGAAGGATAGATCGCGATGACGTGCTTTTCTTATGCGAGCCATTCCCCTCAAAGAGTACTAATACTGGCCGGGCGACTTCCACTTCGGCCCGACAGGACAATAGAGTGCAGAACAGACTTAGGGTGTCATTTCCCGACTAACGGATTTGAAAAGGGGAAAGTTACGGATTCAAAGCTCCACTCATCGAGCCAAACCCGCTACATTCGGTGCCTCATCGTACGCAGACCTAGCTGGTCGGGTTCAATGCCAAGTTGTCGCCGGATCAGATGGCACAGCGAACTTCGTCTCGTGGATGGGTTGTGCTCGACCTCGCGCCCACCGTTGGATCGTTTCATTAACCAACTGAGCGTTCCAGTTCCCATACGGATTCTCGACGATTTACGCTAAGATTTCGATTTCTTTGCTCCGGGCCTCTGCCTCAACGGGCAAGGATTTCTGTTCGTCTATCATCAATCAACACGCATCTCGAGCGTTATCGCCCCAACCCGGCAAGGGTTGCCCCTTGGCTGAAAACACCGGGAACCCAAGGGAAGCGACCCACGACCCATGTTTCCAGTACCTGAGCTGAAACCGAGGAGAAATAAATAGTGGTGGAGGCGGCGGGAGTCGAACCCGCGTCCGAGAACGCCCAAAGTAAAGAGACTACGTGTGTAGCTGATTCGTGTTTGTCAGAAAGGAGCACTTGAACCAG
>Ga0105048_10006251_pt1 | contig 19183 bp, 16 predicted proteins | sample MAT05_FD_78382 | JGI IMG/M metagenome (GOLD analysis project Ga0105048, IMG submission 78382) | Freshwater microbial communities from Lake Fryxell liftoff mats and glacier meltwater in Antarctica - MAT-05 | ecosystem: Environmental > Aquatic > Freshwater > Ice > Liftoff microbial mat | place... | reverse complement strand
CTGGTGTTGAACAAAGAGGCCGCCTACACCCAGCCGTACTGGACCATCACCAAAGAGACGCCGATGAAGCTAGAGAAGGTGGATGACCACACCGTGAAGATGACGTTTGCCGCGCCCAACTGGCTCTTCCACCGCTTGATGGCCAGCACCGGCGACTACATGCGCATGTATGCGCCCAAGCACTACCTACAGCAGTTCCACCCCAAGTACAACACGGCTGTGACAGACTTCAAAGAGTTGAACACCAAGTTCACGGCCGAGAACAACCTGTACACCAATGTGGATCTGCCGGTGCTGACGGCGTGGCGCACGACCGAATATACGCCCGGCCAGGGGATGAGCGCCGAGCGCAATCCTTTCTACTGGAAGGTCGACACTGACGGCAAGCAACTGCCCTACATCGACAAAATCATCATCTCGCAGGTGGAAGACCCGCGCGTGATTCCGTTGAAGATCACCGGCGGCGAAGTGGACTTCATGTCCCGCGGCATTCCGCTCGACAGCTTCACCACATTGAAGACGGGCGAGGCTACTGGCAACTATAAGCTGATTCAGTGGAAGGTAGGCGCGGGTGCTGATCCGGCGATTGTGCCCAACTGGGACAACCCGGACCCAGTGATGCAAAAGCTGATTCGCACGCGCGATTTCCGCCTGGCGCTGTCACATGCCATTGACCGCAAGACCATCAACGATGTGGTCTACTTCGGCCTCGGCACCGCCAGCCAGGCCGTGACCAGCCCCTATTCGCCCTGGGGCCGCACCACTGATGAGGGCAAGAAGTTGATGGAAGAGTGGCGCAATCTGGCCACCGAGTTCAACGTCGATAAAGCGAATCAACTCCTGGATGGCATCGGCCTCGACAAGAAGGACAGCGAAGGCTTCCGACTGCGATCCGATGGCAAGCGCCTGAGCTGGGTGTTCATCACCGGCTCCACATCCGACAGCCGCGCGGTGGATGTGCTGGAGTTTGTGGCCGAGAACTGGAAGAAGATTGGCATTGAAACCAACATCAACAGCATGGACTGGTCGAGTGGCTTCTACCCCAAATTCTCGACCGGCGAGTATGACATTGCTGGGTGGGACGCGTGGACGGGCTACGACATCCCAACCATCCCAGACTGCTTGTTCCCGATCGGCAACGCCTACTGGGGCACGCCGCTCACCGCGCAGTGGTTCAACACCCGCGGCGAAAAGGGCAACAAGCCCGAGACGGGCGATCCAATGGATCAGATGATCGGGATGTATAACAAGATGCTGGCCGAGAACACCGACGAGGGCCAGAACCGCCAGGTGCTGGACGCGGTCAAGGTTCACGTCAGCGAAGGGCCGTTCTTCCTTGGTGCCGTCAACGACATCCCCAACCTCGTCGTTGCTCGCCCCAACATCAAGAACATTCCCGACTTCGCGTTCACCGGTTCGTGGGCGCAGGGTGCGCCGGGCTGCACCAATCCGCAGACCTACTTCTACAAGGCGTAAGCGATTCAACCGTGTAACGCCTGAGTGACAGTGTTTCGTAGGGGCGCAGCGGCTATGCCCGCATGCTGTGCCCCTACCCCGGATCGATTTGCGGCCATGCCGAAGCTGAAACCAGCTTTGGCGTGCGCTCTGACATGGGTATTGACCTTATCCCGTCCAACACGAGAAGATGGTTAACTTTATTGTCCGGCGATTTGTGCACGCGCTGTTTTTGCTGTTTCTGATCTCGATCGTTGTGTTCGTGGTGATTGACCTGCCGCCGGGTGATTACCTGACCTCACGTGCCGCTGAATTAGAGCGGCAGGGTAGCCAGAATGCCGAGCTACAGCTCCGCGGCCTGCGCGAGCGGTATGGCCTTGATCGACCTTTGATCGTGCGCTACTGGCTGTGGGCGAGCAACTTTGTGCAGGGTGATTTTGGCGAATCGTTCGAGTATCAACGGCCGGTTAAAGACCTGATCGGCGATTCATTGCTACTCACCGTGATCCTGTCGGTGTCAACACTGATCATGTCCTGGGTCATTGCCATTCCCATCGGCGTGTATTCGGCCACCCACAAATACTCCCTGCTCGACCAAATTTTTACCGGCGTCAGCTTTGTCGGTCTCGCCATCCCCGGCTTCCTGCTGGCGCTGATCCTGATGGTGATTTCGGTCTACGTGTTTGGCGTGCCAATTGGTGGTTTATTTAGCGCCGGGATGGATAAGGTGCCGTGGGGGATTCCCAAAATACTCGACCTGCTCAAACACCTGTGGATTCCAGTGCTGCTGGTGGGTCTGTCGGGCACGGCTGAGCTGATTCGCATCATGCGCGGCAACCTGCTCGACATCATGAACCAGCAATACGTGCAGTCGGCCCATGCGCGTGGATCGAGCGCGCGTGTGGTCACCTGGAAGCACGGCGTTCGCATGGCCATCAACCCGCTCATTAGCCTGATCGGCCTGCAGCTACCCTCGATTCTGTCCGGCTCCATCATCATCTCGATCGTGCTCAGCCTGCCGACCACGGGGCCGCTCCTCTACCGAGCTTTGCGGGTGCAAGATATGTATTTCGCGGGCAGCTTCCTCATGCTGCTCAGCATGATGTTGCTCATCGGCAACTTCCTGGCCGACATCGCATTGGCCTGGGTCGATCCGCGAATCACTTACCAGTAGTCAGAAGTCAGAAGTCAGAAGTCAGAAGTCAGAAGTCAGCTTCAATAATCGATATTCAATCGTCAATAGTCAATAGTCAATCATTTGTGATTACGATTCATGATCGTTTCAAAATCGAACCCGACCGATAGCCCGGTTGAGCCCGTGCAAGCCAATGTTGCGGCCGGCAAAGACTGGGTCAGCCTCAGCCAGTGGCAATTGATCTGGCGGCGTTTCAAGCGCAGCCGAATTGCGCTGGTCGGTGGCATTGTGCTGGCGTTGTTCTACTTCGGCGCCATCTTCGCCAACTTCCTCGCACCGTATGACATCTCCACCCGCTTTACCGATCAGATTTATGCGCCGCCCAATTTGCCGCGTTTTGTAGATGATCAGGGCAACTTCTCACTCCAACCCTTCGTCTACAAAATGAAGCAAACGATCAACCGCGATACATTGGAGATTGCCTACGCGCCGGATTTTGCTCAGCGCTATCCGCTCAAATTTTTTGTAAAGGGTGATCCCTACAAATTGCTCGGCCTGATTCCCAGCGACATTCACTTCTTCGGCACCGGCGAGGCAGATGTGCCACTGTTTGTGTTTGGCTCGGATCGGCAGGGCCGCGATATGGTGACGCGGGTGCTGATCGGCTCGCAGGTATCACTGACGTTGGGGCTGATCGGCGTCGCGATTGGACTCATTCTCGGCTCCACCCTCGGCGTCGTGTCCGGTTACTTCGGCGGGTTGGTGGACGATCTGGTGCAGCGCTTTGCCGAACTGTTGCTGGTGATTCCGCAAATTCCCTTGTGGATGGCACTGGCGGCAATTTTGCCGGTCACCTGGTCCTCGCTGCAAGTCTATTTTGGCATCACAGTTATTCTGTCGCTGCTGACCTGGGGCAGTCTGGCCCGCCAGATTCGCGGCAAGACGCTGGCCATGCGCGAGGAAGGCTATGTGCTGGCCGCGCGCGCTGCCGGAGCCAGCCACTGGTGGATCATTACACGGCACCTGTTGCCCAACAACGCCAGTCACATCATCGTCGTCGCCACGCTGGCCATCCCCTACATGATTTTGGGCGAGACGGCGCTGAGCTTCCTGGGCCTGGGGATTCGCGCGCCGATGACCAGTTGGGGGGTGTTGTTGGAAGAAGCCCAAAATGTGCAAACCTTGATCTTTTACCCGTGGCTGGTGATCCCGGCTATTCTGGTCATTCTGGCCGTGCTTGGATTCAACTTTGTGGGTGATGGCTTGCGCGATGCCGTCGATCCTTACTCGCGCTAGGAGCCACGATACACATGACTTTGAATCCAGTTGCCACCTCTCAAAATTCGGCCGCCCATGGCACGGCCGATGTGATTGTGCAGGTCAAAGATCTGGTTGTGCGCTTTGATGCGTTGCAGGGCAAGGTGCCGGCAGTCAATGGCGTGAGCTTCGATGTGAAAGCGGGCAAAACCCTTGGCATTGTTGGGGAGAGCGGTTGTGGCAAAAGCGTCACTGCTCAATCGATCTTGCGACTACTGCCCAGTCCACCCGCCAAACTGGTGGGCGGCGAGATTTTGTTTCGCCGTCGTACCGGCGAGATCATTGACCTGGCGAAGTTGAATGCCAGAAGCCCGGAGATGCGCAGCATTCGTGGCAATGAGATCGCGATGATTTTTCAGGAGCCGATGACGTCGATGACGCCGGCCTACACGGTTGGCGACCACATCACCGAAGCCATTACGCTGCACCAAAATGTGAATCAGCGTGAAGCAAAAAAGCGCGCGCTCGATATTTTGAATCGCGTCGGCATGCCGCAGCCGGCCCGCACCATCGACTCCTATCCCCACCAGCTCAGCGGTGGCATGTTGCAACGCGCGATGATCGCGATTGCACTGTCATGCCGGCCAACCCTGCTCATTGCCGACGAGCCGACCACGGCACTGGATGTCACCACGGGTGCGCAGATTCTCGATCTGATGGAAAGTTTGCAGGCCGAGCTTGGCATGTCGATCATCCACATCTCGCACAATCTGGGCATCATTGCCGAGGTGGCCGATGAAGTGGCGGTGATGTATCTCGGTCGCATCGTAGAGCAGGCACCGGTGGATGAACTGTTCAACTCGCCGAAGCATCCCTACACCCAAGGCTTATTGCGCTCATTGCCCCAGGTGGGCGAGCGGCGGCGGCTGGAGCCGATTCGGGGTGTGGTGCCGGAACCGAATGCGATTCCGCCAGGATGTGCGTTTGGACCGCGCTGCCCCAAGTTCATGCCGGGCAAATGCGATGCCGCCATACCGCCGTTGATTCAAGTGGGGCCGCAACACTCGACCCGCTGCTATTTGTACGAAGAATAACTATGCCAAGTCATGTGACCGCTCAAGTCCCGTTGATGATTGTGCAGAATCTGAAGAAGCACTTTCCGATTCGCCGCGGCCTGTTGAAGCGCACAGTCGGCTATGTCCGCGCCATCGATGATGTGAGCTTTACGGTGCTGGCCGGTGAAACGCTGGCCCTGGTCGGCGAGAGCGGCTGCGGCAAAACCACCACCGGCCGCACCATCATTCGTCTGATCGAGCCCACCTCAGGCGAGATCACCTTTCGAGATGATGATGGCAACTTTTCTTCAATAACAAAGCTGGAAGGTGAACAGCTTAAAGCATTTCGCCGGCAGGCCCAGATCATCTTTCAAGACCCCTATTCATCGCTGGACCCGCGCATGAGTGTGGCCGATATCGTAGGAGAGCCGCTCCAGATTCACGAGACTGCCAACGGAGGCGAACGGTCGGATCGCGTGGTGCAATTGCTAAAATCGGTGGGTCTACAGGGCGATCATCTGCGGCGTTACCCGCATTCGTTCAGCGGCGGCCAGCGTCAGCGTATTGGCATTGCCCGTGCTCTAGCCCTCAACCCCAAGTTGATCGTGTGTGATGAGCCGGTGTCGGCGTTGGATGTGTCGATTCAAGCCCAGGTTATCAACCTGCTGGAAGACTTGCAGGAACAATATGGTCTGGCCTACCTGTTCATTTCGCATGATCTAAGCGTGGTGCACCAGATCAGTGACCGGGTAGCGGTGATGTATGTGGGCAAGATGGTGGAATTGGCCAAAACCGAGACCCTGTTCAATCACCCACTCCACCCCTATACCGAGGCATTGTTGTCGGCTCTGCCCATGCCAAATCCGCGCCGCCACCGCAACCGCATCGTGCTGATGGGTGAAGTGGCCAACCCAGCGAACCCGCCTTCAGGATGCTTCTTCCACCCTCGATGTGCCTATGCGAAGGATATTTGCAAGCATGATCAGCCGGCGATGCGTGAGCTGGAGCCGGGACATTTTGTGAGCTGTCACTTCGCCGAGTCGTTGAACCTGCGCGGCATTGATCCTACACAGCCGGCCTGACAGCCTGAGGTTTTTCACCACAAAGCCCCAAAGTTTTTACGTTTAAACACTTCGTGTCCTTTGTGCTTGCTTTGTGGCTTTGTGGTGAAAATCAGAAAGCCTGTACCCTAGCGCGTATTAATGGAGCCGCGCACGTAGTCGGCGTCCTCGCTCACTAAAAAGGCCAGCAGCTTCGCCACACCCATCGGATCGCCCAGGCTCGGCTTGGCGGCTTCAGCTGCGGCCTGTGGGTCACCACCCTTGCGACGCGCTTCTTCCTCGATGACCGACAACTTCATCGCGGTGTTGATGCCGCCGGGGCAGACCACGTTGACGCGAATGCCCTCTGGTGCCAGCTTGCCAGCCATCGTGATGCCCAACGCGCTGACGCCGCCCTTGCTGGTGCCATAGGCATAGGACGAGCTGACGCCATATGCCGCGGCCGACGAGATCAACACGATCACCGACATATGGCCTTTTTTGAGCAACGGCGTGGCGTATTTGGCGCACAAAAAGCTGCCGATGGTGTTGACTTCAAGCACTTTGCGAAAGGTGTCCATATCGAAGTCTTCGATGGACACATACGCGCCGGTGAGAATGCCGGCCGTTTGCACCAGCCCATCCAGCTTGCCATGGCTTTGGGCAATCTGCTCGCACAGCGCTTTCACACTGGCTTCGCTGGTGACATCGACGGAGATGAAAGTGCCGTTGATGGCTTGAGCGGTCGCCCGGCCCTCGGCCTCATTGAAATCGGCTACAACGACTTTGGCACCGCGCTCGGCGCACAACACAGCAGTCGCATGGCCAATGCCGGTTGCGCCGCCGATGACGAGGATTGTTTTGTTGGTCAGGTTCATGTTGTATTTCATGCGACTGGTTTAGCAAGAGTCACACTTGAGCCTGTATACAAACATCTTCGCCGTTGCGCAAGCGATATCGCAACATCATGCGACCTAGCCCACCTGCGTCGCGATCCACCAGGTGGTGCCGCCGGCATCTTTCACACCGCCACGCTTATCAGCATCGCCCTTCTGCACCGGCACTTGCACCGATGTTGCGCCTGCCTCGATGGCGCGATTGCCGAAATGTGCGCAACTGCTAAAGTCGGCTGGATTTACATTTCAACCCCGCTAATGAGGAAATCAGAGCAGAAGGAGCACGCAAATGACAGACAAACTACGCAACTGGGCCGGCAACCTGACCTATGGTGCGGCCCGGGTGCATTACCCCGAAACCCTTGAGCAACTTCAGGACATCGTTACCCAAAGTCATAAGCTAAGGGTAGTCGGCTCGCGCCATTCATTTAATCGGATTGCCGACACCAGCGCGGATCTGGTGTCGCTGGAGAAACTGGATCACACTGGCGACACGGTGAAGATTGATCGAGCGCGCAACACGGCTACTTTCAACGCCGGTGTCACCTACGGCCAGCTCGGTCTGGCGCTGCACCAGGAAGGCTATGCCATCCACAACATGGCCTCGCTGCCGCACATTTCGATTGCCGGCGCATGTGCCACAGCCACCCATGGCTCGGGCAATGGCAACGGCAATCTTGCCACCACAGTTTCAGCCCTGGAATTCATCGCGGCCGATGGTCGCGTAGTCGCGCTCTCCCGCGAAAAGGACGGCGACACGTTTAATGGCGCTGTCGTAAATCTTGGCGGTCTGGGCGTGGTGACGAAGATGACACTGGACATCGTGCCGGCATTCGTGATGCAGCAGGAGGTGTATGAGAACCTGCCGTTGGCCCAACTCGAAGCCCACTTTGAGGAGATTTCTTCCAGCGCCTACAGCGTCAGCCTGTTCACCAACTGGCAAAACGAGCGGGTGAGCCAGGTATGGTTGAAGCGACACATTCCCGACAACGTTGCACTGGCGCTGTCACCCGCGTTTTTCGAGGCGACCCTGGCACCGATCCAACGGCACCCCATTGTGGAGTTATCGGCAAAACCCACCACGATCCAGATGGGCGTGCTGGGGCCGTGGCACGAGCGGCTGCCCCACTTTCGCATCGACGAAACGCCGAGCAGTGGCGCGGAGTTGCAAACTGAATATTTTGTGCCGCGCCAACACGCCGTCGCCGCCTACCAGGCCATCGCCAGCCTGCGCGAGCAGATGGCGCCGGTGTTGATGATCTCGGAGGTGCGCACCATCGCCGCTGATGCGTTGTGGATGAGCATGTGCTACCAGCAGGACAGCGTCGCGTTCCACTTTACCTGGCAGTTGAACTGGCCGGAGGTGCAAAAGGTGCTGCCGCTGATCGAGGCGAAACTCGCGCCCTTCAAGCCGCGCCCGCATTGGGGCAAGCTCTTTACGATGCCGGCGGCGCAGGTGCAATCCAACTACACCCGCCTGCCCGATTTCCGCAACTTGCTACAGACCTATGACCCAACCGGCAAGTTTCGCAACGAATTTCTGGACACTTACATTTTCTAACCTGCCAACCAATACTCAGCAAAACGTTTGGTTTGAGTCTCGCTTCGGAGACCCCCGACCCCTAAAGGGGAGTCGCTGAGTTCATCAGCGACTCCCCTTTAGGGGTCGGGGGTCCATTGACAAGGCCAAAACCGAGTTCTTTTGCTAGAAGAGACGTTGAGAAATCCTTAATTTCGTGTCTATGAGGCGGGTCTGTCGCCAGCGGCTGGCGCACCCGCCCCTACCTACATCATTGGAAAATTCACAGCGGAAATCAAGGACTCTACTGCATGATTTAACTGCTCATCTCGGCAGAAATTAGCACGTTAATTTTCTCAACCACCTCGGGGCGATTGAGAAAGTCGATGCCAGTCGGCGTTAGCTCACGACCTTTGGCACCCAGTTTGATCAGGGACTTGCGAATCAGAAATGGCTCGATATCGTCCTCGATCTCCTCACGCGATGCACTCAGCAACATGGAGGAAATGGCGTTGATGCCGAGCGGCCGGCCATCCTGTGCTTTCATCAGCCGCAGATACTCCAGGTCATTTTTGCTGATGCCGTTGGCGAATTGGATGCCCATGCCGCGAGCCACCGTGCGAATGCAGGTGTCCACATCACCACCACTCACGGCCATCTCCTCCACCACCTCGCGCGAGAGATCGAAGGCACGGCGGGGCGTCAGGCGGGCCGCGCCGGCAATTTTCTCGGCTGCCACCTCGCCCAGCTCTGGATAACGCGACAGCACCATGCGAGTCACTTCGCTCAACGAGTAGTGATTCAGCGTCACTTCCATACAGCGCGAGCGAAAAGCCTTGTCGAGCAGGGTCGGTTTGGTGGTGGCGAACACGAAGGTGGTTTGTTTGACCACGGCCACTGTGCGTTTGCCACCCCCCCGTGCGCCGAGCACGACGGTGCGGTCGCTGCCTTCCAACATGGTCAGAAACCCTTCCTGCACAGTGGTGCCGGCCATGTGAATTTCATCGACAAAGACGAAGAGTTGCGGATACAACAGCACGGTCATGCCCGAGCGCACGCCATCCGGCTCCGGCGTCATCAACTTCTCGGCCAGCGCATCATCAATCGCCTCGAACAGTTTTTCGCGCGAGATCAATGAGCGGCCATCCAGCCGCACAAACGGCAGGTTCAGAATGCGAGCCATGCGCAAAGACAAATCGGTCTTGCCGGTGGAGGGCGGGCCGAGCAACAGCAGCGTTTTGTCCATCATCGGCGTCTCGTGCGTCATCGCCACCAGTAGACCCCGCGTGATCATGTGCACGGCCTCTTCCTGCCCAATGAAGCCCTCTAAACCCCGCGCCACACGCTGGCGCATCTCATCCGTAATCACAACCATAGTTCACACTTACAACTGCAAAGAAATTGACTTGTTCCGCACGACACGGCTTATGAAGCATAGTAAGGGCGAAGCACTTGTTGGTCACAAATGCTTCGCCCTTGCATTGAAGATATTGAAGATACTACATCGGCCGGGTGAAAATCAACCTGAAATTGAAGCCCGTTCGTATCACTTTTCCGACTTCACTCGAAGACCCCAAGCGTAACGCATCCGGGTCATTGCGATGAAAATTTTACGCTGGGTTATCTCATCTGGCTATGTGACAATTGTCGGCTGTGAAGACCGGTATTTATCTCCATGTCCCCTTCTGCAGGGCGCGTTGCACCTATTGCGATTTCAACACCTATGTCGGACTTGAATCCACATATGAGCCGTATGTGCGCGCGCTGCAATCGGAGATTCGCAGAGTGGGGAATGGGGAAGGGGGAATGGGGAATGCGCAATCATCCCCTTCCCCATTCCCCATTCCCCCTCCCCGCGCTCATACCATTTTTTTCGGCGGCGGCACACCGTCGCTGTTGCAGCCTGAGTGGATTGGTGAGCTAGTGCGCACCTGTCGCGAGACATTCGAGATGCCGGCCCAATTTGAAACGACGATGGAGTGCAACCCCGGCACAGTCACGCTGGAGTATTTTCAGGCGGTGCGCGAACACGGCGTCAACCGGCTCAGCTTTGGCGCGCAGAGTGCCGACCCCGAGGAGCTCAAACTGTTGGGGCGCGAGCACACGTTTGAACAGGTTGAGCGCGCCATTCAATACTCGCGCACGGCCGGCTTCGATAACATCAATTTCGATCTGATCTTCGGCCTGCCCAATCAGAAAGTGGAAACCTGGCGGCGCACTCTGGATGCGGCGCTGGCGATTCACCCCGAGCACATCTCGCTGTATGCGCTGACGATCGAGAACGGCACGCCGATGTACGATTGGGTGAAACGCGGCACAGTCCCCTACCCTGATCCTGATGCGGCTGCCGACATGTACGACTACGCCGAAGAGACCCTGGGGGCGGCCGGTTACGACCACTACGAGATTTCCAACTGGTGCAAACCCGGCCACGAATGCCAGCACAACTTGATCTATTGGCGCAACGAGCCGTATTTTGGCCTGGGAGCCGGCGCGCACTCGTCGTCAATCGACCGGCGCTGGTGGAAGGTGCGCAGGCCAGCCGATTACATTGCCCGCGCGAGCAAAGGCGAATCGCTGGAGATGAACCACGAGGATATTGATGATCGCACCAGCCGCGGCGAAACCATCATGCTGGGATTGCGTTTGCTGAACGAAGGGCTGGAGACTGCGCGCTTTGCCAACCGATATGGCGCACCGCTCGAGCAGTTCTACGCGAAAGAAATCGATGAAGGCCTGAAACTCGGGCTGCTGGATGTGAGCGCCGAGCGAATCAAGTTAACCGAAAAAGGGCACTTTCTTAGTAATCGCGTGATGGAGATGTTTGTGTAGCCTCGGCCACAGTGACATCGGCGGTCGATACGGTGCTCGCGGCGTCGTTGACAGCCCAGCCACCAATGAAGCCAAGATAGGCCGGCAGCAACGGCAGCACACACGGTGATGCAAATGACAGGAAGCCGGCGATGGCCGCGACGATGATCGAAGGTGCGGCCGATGCGCCTGCGCCCAACACCAGTGTCTCCAACCCCAGATCAAATGCGCCCATCTGAGCACTCAGGCGTTGCACACCACCCGTCAACAGCGCGATACCGACCACAATTAATAAAGTGCCGCTGATGAGTTCAATCGCGCGCATATTGCGCTTCAATACATTCAGCAGCGGCGTCATCCGATCGAACAGCAGCGCTACCAGCAGAAACGGCACGCCGAGGCCGAGGGTGTAAGCGACCAACAGAGCCAGCCGTGTGCCCAATTCGGTCGTGACGCTCATGGAGAGAATAGCGCCGAGAAATGGGCCGATGCACGGCGTCCAACCTGCGGCGAAAGACACACCGGTGACAAACGATTGAGCCGCGCCGGCCTTGCGACCGGTGCTGGTGAAGCCCTTGCGGGTATCGCTGTAGAGAAAGGGGATGTTCACGATGCGCAGGGTGAACAAGCCGAACAGAATGACGGCGATGCCGCCCACCACCCGCACCACATCCTTGGCATCGAAGAACACATCCCCCAGCGCCGTGCCCACCAGGCCAAAAAAGCCGACGATGAATGCGCCGAAGCCACCTACAAAGAATAGGCCCTGAGTAAAGGTCGCCCAACGGCGGCGGTTTGCCATGGCCGAGATGGTGATCGAACCGGGTCGGGATGCGGGTAGTGCTTGTTGTGCCATGTGGGTAAGATACTCCGAACTTATTACACGCCGATGAATGGTGCACGGAAAAAGTCAGACGTCTGACTTCTCAGCGAGCGCTTCGGCCTCAATCTCTTGAATCATCTGTTCGTCGCGGCGAATATTGCGTTGGCGCAACACCAGCGAGACGAGGTACACCGCCACGCCGATCAGAAAGACGGCATAGGCTGCGTACAGATAGGGGGCATTCTGATCAAAATCCATGCAATCGACCCTGGCCTACTGACTCATTAATTCAGCGCGCCGGGCGGTCAGCGTATCCATTCGTTCCTGCAAAGCCACACGTGAGCGCACGAAATAGACATAGACCAGCGAGAAGGCCAGCAATGAGAAGATCAAAATCGGGATCATCTCGGGGGCCACGCCCGACTGACCTTGGGCAGAGCCGTTGACGCTGGGGCCAAACACGGCCGGGTGAATGCTATTCAGCACGCGGCTCACCAAAAAGTTGAGCGGCACGGTCAGCACGCCCACGATGCCATAGACCGCCGAGAACCGCGCCCGCCGATCCGGCTCGTCGATGCCGCTGCGCAGCATGAGATAAGCCACATACAGCAAAAACTGAAGCACGCTGAGGGTGAGTTTGAAGTCCCAGGTCCACCAGGTGTTCCAGGTGGGCCGGCCCCACAACATGCCAGTCAGCAACACCATGGCCAGAAATACCACGCCGATCTCGGCCGAGGACACGGCAATGCGGTCAAATTTGAGGTCGCGAGTCTTGAGGTAGCGGATCGAGCACACCGCAGTCACGATCCATGCGCCAAAGCCGAGCCAGGCCGCGGACAGATGGAAGTAGAAGATGCGCTGGGCATCGCCGCCGGAACGAAGATCGCCACGAGGGGCGATAAAAAAGACCATGAACAGCGCCACCACGAACATGGCCGCTGCCGCAATTCCAATGGCACGAGTTGTTTGCGCCGTGCGGTCATCATTAAAGGACCTTGAGATTGGGGAGCCGATTGCTGTTTGCATAGCTCGCTAGATTATACTCATCGACGCTATACGCCACACCTAACAATAGGCAGTAGTCAGTATGACAGATAGCATGAGCGAGACGGCCTAGCAATGTAAACGCGAACGGTGTGATGGAGCCCTTGCATGATCAATACGCCCACAGATTCTTTTAACCAATCGACTTCTATGCCTGGTTCTACGCCTGGTTCACCTCATTCTTCATCCAGCAGTCCCTATGAAATGAAGCCGCGCAGTCTGACTGAACTGATCAGCCTGTCGCTACAACTCTTCGGCAAGCACATCGGCGTGTTCATGGGCATCGCCCTGCTGGTCATGGGGCCGGCCGCCATCATCAGCCTGCTCGGCAGTGCATTCTCCGGCCAGTCTACCCAGAGCTTTCAGCAGACGGCCAGCAGCACCTCGGTTCGTTCGGTTTCCGATGGCATCTCGACCGTGATTTCGTCCTGCACGGCCCTGCTCGGTCTCATCATCTACATTTTTATTCCCTGGATGCGCGGCGCGCTCAGCTATGCCACGCTGGAATATGTGCTCGGACGTGCGCCTGGCGCGCGAGATGCCTACAACGCCACCCGGCCCAAATTTGCCGCGTTGTGGGGTGCCGATACGCTGACCAATCTCGTGCTTTACGCGCCCATCATCCTACTGACCTGCATCGGTGGCGCGTTTGTGGGATTTGCGGGAGCCGTCCTGTTTGGCACGGCTGGCGAGTCCAACGATGCCAATGCCATCATCGGCATCGGCTTGTTGTGCTGGATTCCTTTGCTCATTATTTATCTGGCCTATGCGCTGTGGTTCGGCGTGGGCTGGCGGTTTCGCGCACCGGTGATTGTGGCTGAGGGCAGCGACGGCACGCAATCATTAAGCCGCAGTAATCAGTTGGTCAAAGGGATGCGCGCCGTATTGACCGGCCGCATGCTGACCGTGTGGATCATCGAGTCCATTTTTGTAGGTGCGCCCATTTTGACCTCGACCGTGCTGAGCATTGCCTCGGCCCAGATGGAAGACGGCGTCGTCGTGTTCATTCTGGCGTTGGTGTTCATGGTGATTGGCCTGATTGCGCAATTGGTGATCGTGCCGATTCACAACATTTTTGTGGCCGTCCTGTATCTCGACACCCGCATTCGCAAAGAGAATCTGTTCGTCGCACCTGTTCAGCCCCTGCCCACTCCGCCGATGCTGAGACCGGCCGGCAACCCGCCAGCGACACCGTCTCCGGTCACACCCATCCTGATCGCCCCACCCGCTGCGCCTGCTGGCTATCTGCCACCCGGCGCACCCACCACCAGCACGCCGACAATCAGCCCAGCCAATCCGTTACCCAGCAATACGCCGGCGCAAAAAATTGGTGAGCTTTTCAATCGCATTCGCGTGGAAGGCCCCAACGCCGATCTGCTGAACGAATTGGGGCTGGCCTACATGAATGTGGGTGATCTGGGCGGCGCACTCGACGCCCTCTCACGCGCGCACGACCTCGACCCCAAGGATGCCAATATTGCCTATAACCTGATGCTGCTGCATCGCACTCGCAAAGACAATGACAACGCGCGCCGTTTTATGGCGAAGTACCTGGAGCTAGAGAACAACCCGGAAGACACCGAGCGCGTGCGCAACGATCCACGCTTCAAAGATTTGATCTGATCAAACGTAGATTTTAGACAGAATCAGTCGTTAAAAATGGGTGGCAGAATCGGAACGGATTTTGGACAGAATGACAGAATTTACAGAATCAGACGCTCTGAAAATCAGTGTATTTTGTTCATTTTGTCATTCTGTCCAAATCCGCTCCGAAGACTGGGCCGCTGTGTTTGACTAGGATTTTTAACGACTGAGAATGACACAATGCACATTAAATGGGCTGGCAAATCCGTGTCCTATTTTGTCTATTCTGTCATTCTGTCCAAAGTCCGTTCTGCATTAACAACACATTTTTGACTACTTTGCACTTAAAGATTGAAGAAATGGAAGACAAGATTTGTATCGTGACAGGCGGCACGGCCGGCATTGGGCAGGTGACGGCCAGTGCATTGGCGCAGACTGGCGCCCGGGTCATCATCGTGGGGCGCGATCCGGTCAAGTGCAAACGGGTGGTCAACCAGATTCAGCTTGACACGGCCAACCACCGGGTTGAATTTCGCGTCGCAAATCTGGCCTCACTGGTGGCAGTTGGCAAGTTGGCGAATGATCTGGCGAACTCGCTGCCCCGTCTTGACGTGCTGGTGAACAACGCCGGAGCCATCTTCTACAAGCGCAAGGTGTCTCCCGAAGGCATCGAGATGACCTGGTCGCTCAACCATCTCGCCTACATGTTGTTCACCGAGCGTTTGATGAACCCATTGAAGGCAGCCCCAGCCGCCCGCATCGTTAACGTCTCATCAGACGCGCATCGCGGTTCCAGAATCCATTTCGACGACCTGGAGTATTCCCAGAAATACTCAACCTTTGGAGCGTATGGGCAGTCCAAGTTGGCTAATGTGATGTTCACCTACGAACTGGCGCGTCGGCTGACCGGCACCGCCATTACCACCAACACGCTGCACCCCGGCTTCGTGGCCAGCGGGTTCGGCAAGGGCCAGGGATGGATCTCGTGGGGGGTGGATATGCTGTCGCGGATTGCCGGCATCAGCGTACAAGAGGGGGCCCAAACCAACATCTTTTTGGCGACCTCACCGGAAGTGGCCGGCGTTACAGGCAAATTTTTCTACAAGAGCCGGGAGAAGCGCTCATCCTCAGCCTCATATGACACAGCCGTGGCACAACGGTTGTGGGAGGTGAGCCAGCACATGATTGACAAAGCAGTCGGGCAGGTGTGAGGCTCATCAGTTCCGAACGCTCGACCTGCATGCTTAACATTGCAACCAAGCAACCAACAGCGCTACCCATGCAGGATTAACACTGCGAATGGTATAGTCACGCGCCCAAGATTTAAGAATGGCATCGCTACGAGAAACACTTTCCAAAACCCGCAACCAAATCTTTGGCCGCGTCCAGAACATGCTGGGCCAGGCCGATATCACTCCCGAAACATGGGAGGAATTGGAAGTGCTTTTGCTACAGGCCGATGTCGGCGGCGCGACCACTGAGAAGTTGCTGAACGCGCTCAAAAAACGCGTCGAGGATGAGGGCATCATCAAGGCCGAGCGGCTCAAGGACACGCTGAAGCAAGAGCTGGTCAAGCTACTCACCCTGGACGCAAAGCCCTGGGATTACACCTCCCGCCGGCTGTTGGAAGTGATTCTGGTGATCGGCGTGAACGGCAGCGGCAAAACAACCAGCATCGCGAAGTTAGCCTATTTGTATAACCAGCGCGGCCGCAAAGTGGTGCTGGCCGCCGCCGACACCTTTCGCGCCGCCGCCATCGACCAACTGCAAATCTGGGGCGAGCGCAGTGGCGTGCCGGTGATTGCCGGCGCACCCAACAGCGACCCCGGTGCCGTGGTCTTCGACAGTGTGCAAGCCTCATTTGCGCGCAAGGCCGATCTACTTTTAGTGGACACAGCCGGCCGGCTGCACACCAAGCACAACCTGATGCAGGAGCTTAAAAAGCTGCACGGCATCTTGCAAAAGAGTGTGCATGATGCGCCGCATGAGACGCTTCTGGTGATTGACTCATCGAACGGCCAAAACGCCATCAGCCAGGCCAAAGGCTTTGCCGCCACCGCCGGCGTCACCGGCGCGATCCTGACGAAACTGGACGGCACGCCCAAAGGCGGCGTCGCCTTCGCCATCAGCAGCGAACTTAAAATTCCCATTCGCTTCATCACGACAGGTGAGAAGCTGGGCGATATCGAGCCGTTTGACGCGAAAGCGTTTGTGGATGAATTGTTTACGTGAGGGAGTACAGAGGTCAGATATCAGAAGTCAGATTGCAGAGCGATGGATTATTTCTGCAATCTGACTTCTGATATCTGACTTCTGGCTATCTGATATGGAAGATCAAATTCTCGAAATAAAAGACAGGTTGGACCGGGCGAAGGCGCAGTCGGACGATCTGCGGGGGTATCTTTGAGCTGGCTTCAAATGAAGCTCGCATCGAGGAAATATCCGAGTTATCGGCCGACCCGGAGTTTTGGAATGATTCGCAGAACGCGCAGACGTTGATGCGCGAGATGAACACGCTGCGGCAAACGGTGGACATGCACAAGCTGCTGGTGCAACGCGCGTCCGACGTGGCCATTTTGCTGGAGTTTGCCCAGGATGGTCAGGACGAAAACAGCTTAAAAGAGGCCGGGCAGGAGCTGTCTGCGCTGGAGAAGGAGCTGGAACAGGCCGAATTGGAGCGCATGTTCAACGGCCCGTATGACCACAACGACGCCATCGTCACCATTACACCCGGCGCCGGTGGCGTGGATGCGCAGGACTGGGCCGAGATGGTCTATCGCATGTATAGCCGTTGGGCCGAAACGCACCACTTCAAAATTTCTGAACTGGACTTTACGCCGGCTGATGTGGCCGGCATCAAGAGCGCCACGCTTGGTATCGAAGGCGACCGTGCGTTCGGCTTTCTACGCAGCGAGCGTGGGATTCACCGGCTGGTGCGCATGTCGCCGTTCAACGGTGGCGGCACTCGCGAGACCAGCTTTGCCCGCGTCGAGGTTTACCCTGACCTGCAGGAAAGTCAGCTCACTGTCGAGATCAACCCCGGCGATATTGAAATTGACACCTACAAGAGTCAGGGTGCGGGTGGCCAGAACGTGCAGAAAAACGAGTCGGCTATTCGCATCGTGCACAAGCCCTCAGGGATTGTCGTGACGTGTCAGGATCAACGTAGCCAGACCCAAAACCGTGAGCGTGCCATGCACATTCTGAAGGTGCGGCTGATGGAGCTGGAGATTCGTAAGCGCGATGATGAGATTCGCCGATTGAAAGGCCAGCATGTCGATGCCAACTTCGGCAACCAGATTCGCAACTACGTGCTGCACCCCTATCAGATGGTCAAAGACACCCGCACCAACCATGAAACCAGTCAGATTCAGTCCGTGCTGAACGGCGATCTGGACGAGTTCATGACGAGCTATTTGAGAGAGAGTGCATAGCAGAAGTCAGAAGTCAGAAGTCAGAAGTCAGAAGTCAGAAAGGCTAAGTGGATTGTCAATATGAAAGTGCTGGCTGTGAGTGATGAGGTGACGAGCTGGATTTACAGCCCGCGCTTGAAGGAGAAGTGCGAGGAGGAGCAGATTGAGTTTGCCATCAGCTGCGGCGATCTGTCGATTGAGTACCTCGAGTTCATCGCCAGCTCCATCAACCGGCCGTGCTTCTTTGTGCGTGGCAACCACGACCACTATGAGATCGGCCCACACGGTGAGATCAAAAGTCATCCGGCCGGCTGGACCGATCTGGATATGGCGCGCACCCGCTACAAACATTTAAGCCTGGCCGGCCTGGAAGGCTGCATCCGCTACAAGCCGGGTGCGCCATATCAATACTCCCAGCAGCAGCAGCAACTCCGCGCATTTTGGATGTCGCACAAGATGGCGATTCCCAATCTCGTCAATGGCCGCGGCGTCGATCTCTTCATCGCTCACTCGCCGCCGAACGGCATCCAGGATGGCACGGACCATGCTCATGTCGGCTTCACCGCGCTCAACTGGGTCATCGAGAATTTCAAGCCACGATTCCTCCTGCACGGCCACCAGCACCGCAACTATGCACCCCAGCAGGCCGGCGAAACCCAGGTCGGTGAGACGCTGGTGGTCAATGTGCATCCGTGGCGGATTTTGGACGTGTGAGGGGAGAGAGGGGTAGAAATCAGACGTCAGAAGTCAGACAGGCAACAATTGATCTGACGTCTGACATCTGATTTCTATCCCGTCTTCCCTCGAAACGGCGCCGGCACGAGTCTGTGTGCCAGCCAGTGTTTCAACGGCGAGTAGTGTTTGGCGTAATAGCGCTGCCGGCTCTGCCACTTGAGCCGTTCGGTGCGCTGGCTGGCCTGGGCACTGCTGGCGCCACCGTAGTGAGTCACCACAGCTGCCGGCACGCACCACACCTCCCAACCCGCATCGTGCATGCGCCTGGCCCAATCCAACTCCTCGCAATACATCTCGAAACCTTCGTCCAACATACCCACTTCGGCGATGGCGCTAACACGAGCGAACAGGGCCGCACCCAGCGGCGCACCAATCTGGAACGGCATCTGGTGCGCATACATCGCGGGGGAATAACG
>Ga0105048_10006248_pt1 | contig 19188 bp, 16 predicted proteins | sample MAT05_FD_78382 | JGI IMG/M metagenome (GOLD analysis project Ga0105048, IMG submission 78382) | Freshwater microbial communities from Lake Fryxell liftoff mats and glacier meltwater in Antarctica - MAT-05 | ecosystem: Environmental > Aquatic > Freshwater > Ice > Liftoff microbial mat | place... | reverse complement strand
TGCCACTCTCGTTAACGTCGGCGGGCGTGTGCGGTTCGGGGTCACGCGGAAGCTTGCCCGTCCTCGTTCCCCCGGGCGATTGGGGGGACTCCCGGGTGGTTCGCTGACGGGGCTCCCCTGCAAGCTGAGATTTGCACCCAAGTCTGTCGCCGAGTCGATCCGCATCGCGATGGTGAAGCGCGGGAGGAAGCCGCGGCAACCCCCACCCCAGGACCTCGTCCACGGATGGATACCGAGAAAAAGAATCGACCCGAAGGGGAGATATGGACACCTCGCGGGGATTGGCGAAACTCCCTCGCTCTTCTGATCTCCATGTTTGCCTATGATGTCCCTTGGTTCGTGCTCCAGTGGCGCTGGCCGCTCTTCGCCTCGCCTCCGCGCCAGGGCTTGCCTCCCCTGTCCTTCACCCTGGGGCTGGGGGTCGGCTGTAGAGCCTCCGCCTGCTCCGAAACGGTCTCCTCACAATCTAGGATCGATCCCCGCGTCGCGGCGAAACTCGCGGCACTGCGGGCTACCCCGCTCGAACTCGCGGCACGTCGTCCCCCGGACCTCGTAGATCGAGCACGCATTGCGGCTCGCCGTGGTGCCGAGATGGACGCACGCGCCGTCCTCGCGATGAGCGAACGCCACCTCGCCGAAATGCCCGGGGACGATCGCCGCGGCGATATCGTCGCGCCCCATTCGCCGCCAGCGCACCAGATCCTCCTCGGGGATCAGGATGCGCCCATCGCTGCCTTCACGACAGCAGGCGCCGCAGGTCAAACAGTCGAGCTCTTCGTCGGGGATCGCCATCGCTCGCGGCGGATCTAAGCACCGCGAGTGGAAGAGCACCATCGAGGAACCCACCTCGTGGGAAGGTGTCGTCCTCCCGATGCTTCGACCGCGCTCGCCGGCTCTCTTCGCGATCACCGCCTGCGTCTTCGCCTCCGCGTGCCTGCCGGGCCTCGTTCCACCGCCGATCGCGCCGCTGCGATCCGGTCTGCGCCTCGAAGATCGCTTCACGCCGCCGGTGATCGCCGCGGGCCCGCTGCGCGTAGCGTTCGCCGCGCCCGAAGGCGAGGCCGCCGAGGACGCCGCGGTGACCTTCGTCTTCAACAAACCGATGCGCGCCCTCGGCGCTTCATCCACCACGTCGACCGCGTCGGAGGAGCCCGCGGCGCCGGTGACGATCCTCCCCGCGTTGCGCGGGAAATGGCGCTGGATCGGCGGCAGCGCGCTTCGCTTCGAGCCCGAGGCGCGGCTGCCGAGCGCCACCTCGTTTCGCGTCGAGGTCCCGGCGGGCACGCGCGCGCTCGACGGCTCGCGGCTCGACGAGGCCCGGGTGCTGGCCTTCACCACGCCTCGCCCCGCGCTCACCGCCTCGGAGCCGAAGGACGGCGCGCGGCGCATCGATCCGGCGAAGCCGCTCACGCTCTGGTTCAACCAGCCGATCACCGACGCCGAGATCGCGCGGGTCGTGACGATCACCGCGGGCACCTCCGGCGTCGCGCTGCCGTTTCAGATCACGCGCCGCGAAGGCCTCGCGCTCGATCTCGCGCCCCGGGCGCCTCTCCCGCGCGACGCGGAGATCCACCTGCGGATCGATCCCTCGCTCCGCGCCGAGACCGGGGATCGCCTCGCCGACAAGGCCGCGGCGATCACCTTCAACACCGTGGGCCCGCTCCGCGTCGAGGCGTGGAGCTGCTCGCCGCACCCTCGCGACGCCGCGGCCTGCGATCCCGTAGCGAGCTCGATCCGGCTGCGCTTCTCCAACCCGATCATCGCCGAGGACGTGAAGCGCGCGCTGACGATCGAGCCGCGCCTGCCGCTGGAGATCGAGCACGACTACGACGACAGCGCCAACGTCGTCGTCCGCGCGAAGCTCGCCGCGGGGACGACCTACCGCCTGCGCCTCGGACACCTCGTGGACGCGCGGGGACAAGCGCTCGGCGGCGAGGTCACCCGCGCGCTCCGGTTCGGCGATCTCCCTCCCATCACCGAGGTCGGGCTCGCCGGGATCTACTGGGCCCCGAGCGCCGGGCACGCGGTCTCCATCCTCGGCGTCAACGTCACTGATCTCGCGGTGAGCGCGGCGCCGCTCGGCCGCGACGACGTGCTCCGCCGCCTCGCCAATCCCGCCCTCGAAGGGCCCGCCGCCGCCTGGCGTCCGCTGACGACGCCGCCGCGCAACGCGTGGACCTGGAGCGACGTCAGGATCGAAGATCTCCTTGGAAAGACGGATCTCCGCGGCCCGATCCTCCTCCGCACCACCGGGAGCGTCGGCCCCGACGCGGCACCGCGCACCAACGCGCGCGAGGTCCAGATCACCGATCTCGCCCTGAGCACGCGCGCCGCGCACGACAGCGTCCTGGTGTGGCTGACCCGGCTCTCCACGGGCGCGTCTCTCGCCGGCGCCACCGTCGAGCTCCGTCGGTTCGGCGCGATCGCCGACGCGCCGATCGCCTCGGTGATCACCGGCGCCGACGGCCTCGCATCGCTCCCGCTCGGCGCCGTGTCCGTGGAGAACGTCGCCGTTGTCGCTCGCTCCGGCGATGACTGGGCGTACCGCGCGATCCCGATCCCACGCGCGCCGATGCCCCTGGGGACGCTCTTCACAGAGCGCGGGATTTATCGGCCCGGCGAGCGCGTCTCGCTCGAAGGGATCTTCCGGATCCCCGACGCGCGCGGCCTCACCACCCCGCGCGGCCGCGTCGTCGAGATGTGGGTCGTCGATCCCAACGGCAAGGAGATCGCCCGATCGCAGCAGACGCTCTCGACGTACGGCACGTTCACGACCGAGATCCCGATCCGGCGCGACGCCGCGCTCGGCGACTACCGCGCGCACGCGAAGCTCGACGGCGCCGAGGCGTATCGGTACTTCACGATCCACGAGTATCGCCCGGCGGAGTCGACGGCCGAGGTCACCGTGGATCACGCCGAGTACACCCGCGGCGACGCGTTCACCTGCAGCGCGCGCGGCCGCTACCTCTACGGCGGGCCGATGGTCGGGGCGCTGGCCTCGGCGGTGATCTCGCGATCACGGGGCTACTTTCAGATCCCCCACCTCGACGACTGGATCGTCAGCGACGAGGTCGACATGAGCTACCTCCTCCCCGATTTCGCGATGGCCCACGGGCAGCTCGACGCCGCGGGCACCTGGAGCTTGCGCGCGCCGCTCCTGATCCCGGGGCAGGCGGGCCTCGAAGAGCTCCGGTGTGCGATCGAAATCGCCGACAAAAACCGACAGGTCACCGCCGCGTCCACCACCGCCCTGGTCCACCCCGGCGAGGTCTACATCGCGCTGCATCGGCCGAACGATCGCGAGGTCGAACCGGGCGCGGTGCTCCCCCCCGAGCTGCTCACGGTGACCCCCGGCGGGACGCGGCGATCCCTGCCCGTCCACGTCGAGCTGATCCGCCGGATCGAGGCCGAGGGCGCGCCGCCGAAGGACACCCACGTCGCGGCGTGCGACGTGACCACCGGCCCCGATCCCGTGAGCTGCGCCCTGGAGACGCCGCGCAGCAAGGTCGTCGACGGCGATCGGCTCATCGTCCGCGCCACGGCCCGGGACGCGCGCGGCAACCCCCTGGTGACGGCGATTGTGTTCGAGCGCGTCGCGCCGCGAAAGCCGGTCGTGAAGGCGCCGCCCGCCCCGGAAGAGCCGCCCACGCCGAGGCTCTCGCTCGAGCTGCCCCGGCGCGAGTACCACGTCGGGGAGACAGCGCGCGTGACGATCAACTCGCCGTTCACCGGGCCCGCGTCGGCGCGGATCACCGCTGAACGCGAAGGGATCCTCTGGCAGCGCATCGTCCCCCTCCCCGGCCCCACCACCGTCGTCGACGTCCCGATCGCGCTGGAGATGATCCCCAACATCGAGCTCTCGGTGCGCGCCGTCGCCGGCAGCGCGACCCAGGAGGCTTCCACCGACATCGACGTGGACGCTTCGCCGCATCACCTCAACGTGGCCGTCCACGTGCCGACGACGCGCCTCGCGCCGGGCGATGACGTCGACGTCGACGTCGAGGTCAAGGACGCCCAGGGAAAGCCGGCGCACGCCGAGGTCACCCTCTTCGCCGCCGACGAGGGATCGCTCCAGCTCACGTACTACGTCACGCCGGATCCGCTCCGCACCTTCTACGCGTCGCGCTGGTCCCCGATCCGCGGCACCGACGCGCGCGACGAGCTCGTTCGCTCGACGCGCGGAGACGATCGCGGCAACCCGCCGCAGGTGCGCATGGGCGCGACCAGCGCGACGCATCCACGCGGTGATTTCCGGCAAACCGTGATCTTCGCCGCCCACCTGATCACCGACGCCGCGGGGCACGTGCGGCGCCGGGTCAAGCTGCCGGACGGGCTGACGTCGTACCGCTTCATGGCCGTCGCCGTGACCGAGGAGGACGCCTTCGGCTCCGACCACGCCAACGTCACCACCAGCAAGCCGTTGATGCTCCGGCCCACGCTCCCGCGGGTGATCCGCGCCGGGGATCGCTTCGAAGCGTCGGTGGTGGTCTCCACGCTCGGCCTCCTGAAGACCACGGTCGAGGTCACCGCGACGGTGGAGGGCTTCACCGCCGAAGCGCCCGCGACGCTACGTATCGCCCTCGACGCCGACGGGACCACGGAGGTGCGCTTCCCGCTCCGCGCCGAGCGCGCCGGACCGGCAAAGATCGCCTTCAGCGCGATCACCTCGGGCGTGATCGCGCGCGACGAGGTCGAGCTGCGGGCCACGGTCGTCCCCCCGATCGCGCTGGAGACCGCCGCCGTCTACGGCGCGACGACCAGCGCCGTCGCCGAGCGCCTCGTCGACCTCGGGGCGATGCGCGACGACACCGGCGGCCTCGCGCTGACCCTCGCCGCGACGCCGCTCGCGAGCCTCGCGCGCGGGATCGAAGAGCTCCTCGACTACCCGCACGGCTGCACCGAGCAGACCGTGAGCCGGATGCTCCCCCTGCTCGCGCTCCGCGATCTCGCGGTCGAGGTCGGCGTCAAGCTCCCCGCCGACGTCCCCGCGACGCTCACCGCCGCCGCCGCGCGCCTCGCCGCGCATCAGCGCTCCGACGGCGGCTTCGGCCTCTGGCCCGAGTCGACCGCGAGCGAACCATGGATCACCGCGTGGGCCGTATGGGGGCTCGACGAGGCGAAGCGCCGGGGCGTCGTCGTCCCGAGCGCCATGATCGATCGCGCCCACGCCTACCTGATCCGACGCACCGATCCGACCGCGCCCGGCGCCCTCGACGCCCCGGAGGATCGCGCCCTCGCCGCCTTCGTCGTCGATCTCCTGGCCGCGTCGGGGACGCTCGACGCCGCGCGCGCCGATCGCCTCTTCGAGGAGCGCGACAAGCTCCCGACCTTCGCCCGCGCGCTCCTCCTCCACGCGCTCGCTGTGACCAGGCCCGCCGATCCGCGCGTCGCTCTGCTGGCCCGCGATCTCGAGGGCCGCGTGCAGATCGACGGCCCGGTGGCGCGGGTGCCCTCCCCCGATCCGATCCGCTACGCGCGCCTCCTCGACTCGCCGGTCCGCACCGGCGCGCTGACGCTGCGCGCCCTCCTCGCGGTCGCCAAGGATCACCCGCTCGCGGCCCGCCTCGCCGCGGGGCTGCTCGCCGATCGCCGCGGCGGCGCCTGGCGAACGACGCAGGAGACCGCGTGGGCGCTGCTCGCGCTCGACGCCTTCCGCGCCGCGCACCCGACGGCGACCGCGAGCTTCGACGCCCGCGTGTTCTTCGGCCAGGCGCTGATCGACGAAGCGTCGTTCCAGAGCCCGCTCGCGCCCCGCTCCGCGACGCTCACGGTGCCGATGGCGCGCCTCGGCGCGGCCGGCGGCGCGCCGCTCACCTTCGAGGTCGTGGGCAAAGGGCAGCTCACCTACGAGGCCCGCCTGACCTTCGCGCGCCGCGCCCTCCCGACCGCGCCGATCGACGCGGGCTTCTTCGTCCAGCGCTCGCTCCGCGCCATCGGGGGGGCCAACGCGGCGCCCGCCGTGGGGGCGCCGCCGCGCGCCGAGAACCAGCTCACCGCGGGCGATCTCGCGCTCGGAGAAATCGAGATCGTCTCCTCGGCGCCGCGAGATTTCGTGCTGATCGAGGATCCCCTCCCCGGCGGCCTCGAGGCCGTGGATCTCGATCTCGGCCTCGGCGGCGCCTGGCTCCGGCGCATTGATCCCGGCCCCTTCACCCGGCGCGAGCTCGGCGATGGGCGCGTGACTTACTTCATCGATCACCTCCCGGCCGGCGTGACGCGCCTCCGTTACCTCGCCCGCGCGACGGCGATTGGCCGCTTCGTCCGCCCGCCGCTTCACGTCGAAGAAATGTACGCGCCCGAGGTCTTCGGACAGACCGCCGCCGACGTGGTCACCATCGACTCCGCCCCTTGAAGAAGGGCGTTTGAGCCGCTGCGATGCCAGCGCTTTTACCACCCGAACGAGCCTCCCGGCCACCCCTGTAGGGAAGGCCCCTGAAAGGGTTTGAGGCGCCCTTCTTACCCCTGGGGGGTTAGCGACACGGGGTCTGACTGCTAGGCTAATTCCCATGCTCCTCCTGGAAACGGCCCGCTTGATTCAGAAATATCCACTCAGCTTTCTGACGGTAGGAGCGGCGGCCGCGCTCGCCTTGCCCGTGGCGGCGGTGGTGACGGCGGGCGCGCTCCGTCCCTGGGCGCGACGGGTCCTCTGGAGCAGCGCCGCCATCCGTCGTGAGGCGGTGAGGATCGCGGCCGAATCGCGCGAAGCCTACGCGGATCTGCTGGCCGAGGCGGCTCCCCCGCTCGATCCCGACCTCGAAGCGCGCACGGCGCCCCACAAGGTCGACGTCCCGCGGAGCCAGCGCCCCATGGCGGAAGCAGCGTAATCGAACGAAAGGGAGGGAAAGATCGTCATGGGGGAAATCATCCTCGGCATTTTCATCGGCGCAGGGCTCTTGGCGGCGGGGAAGAAGATCTCTCGGCCGGCGCTCAAGGAGGGGATCAAGCTGGGAATCAACGCCACGGAGGCCGTGAAGAACGCGGTCCACGAAGGGCGTGAGAGCCTGACTGATCTGGTCGCCGAAGCGAAGCAAGAGGCGGAGGCCGACCGGCGCGCCACCCGGCCCGATCCGGATCCTTCCTCGGCCCACCGCTCGGAATAGGCCCTTCCCGAGGCACGGAGATTCGATATGGCGAACCGGCACCCGCTCTCCATCCATCACGCGATCCCGGGGCGCATCCGGCTCGGGATAGAGCCTCTGCGCGGGAGGGCCGCTGAAACCGAACGAATCGCCGCGCTGGTGCGCGCCCTCCCCGGGATCCGCGCGGCGCGCGCCAGCGCGTCGGCCGCCAGCCTGATCGTGGAGTTCGATCCCCGGACCACGCAGGACGAGCTACTGGGCAGGCTCGGCGGCGTCGCCGAGCTCTTTCGCTGGGGGGTCCACGAGCTCGAGTGCCTGCCTCCGTCGTGCTCTATCCCCGCAGGCGGGCACGGCCCCCCGCGCGCGGCGCTCAAGCTCCTCGAGACCGCTGCCCGCGCCAACTCGGCCTCTCGCACCCTCGCCGCGGGGCACGCGGATCTCAAGCTGGTCATCCCCGGCGTGCTCGCCGGCTTTGGCCTCCTCCGCCTCCTCACCGGGCGCGGGGGGCCAACACCTCACTGGATCGTGTTTCTCATGTATGGATTGGACTCCTTCGCGGTGCTCAATCAAGCCGCGATCCGTCGCTTCCTCGAGCCGCCGCCCGCCGCGGCCCCGGGGGGTTGATGGACGCGCCCGCGCCCTCGGCCATCGTCGTTCACGCCATCACCGGCCGCGTCCGCCTCCGCGTCGCGCGGCTCGGCGACGACAGCGCTTACGGACCCGCCCTGGAAGCGACGCTGCGCCGCCTCCCGGGCGTGCTCGCCGTGCGCGTCGCCGCGGGCGCCGCGAGCGTCATCGTCGAGCACGACCCCGAGAGTATCGACGTCGCCGCGATCACCTGGGCCGCCGCCAACGCGCCCGCGGACGCGGAGCCGCTCACGATCGCCGAGCTCCCCGCGGGGAGCGACTCCGCCTCGCGGCCGCTCTACTGGTCGAGCGCCGGGCTGCTCGCCGCGCTCGTCTTCGGGCAGGCGGTCCCGTTCGTCGCCTATCCGTTCATCGCGGTGACCGCCGTCCCGGTGTTCAAGCGCGCCTGGAACGCGCTCTTTCATCGGCACAAGCTCAACGTCGATCTCCTCGACGCGCTGGCGATCATCGCCGCCACAGCGACGGGGGACGTGATCAACGCCGCCGGCATCGTCTGGCTGATCTGCGTCGGCGACCACATCCGCGATCTCACCCAGGCCCGCGCGCGCCGCGCGATCCGCGATCTGCTCGAGTACGAGCACGACCTCGCCTGGGTCGTCCGCGGCGAGACCAAGGTCCAGATCCCCGTCGCCGAGCTCGTCGTCGGCGACGTCGTCGTCATCTACACGGGCTCGGCGATCGCGGTGGACGGCGTCGTCACCAGCGGCCGGGCCGTGGTCGATCAGCAGGCGCTCACCGGCGAGTCGCTGCCCGTCGTCAAGGCCGTCGACGATCACGTCTTCGCCGCCACCGTGGTCAGCGACGGCAAGCTCTACGTGCGCGCCGAGCGCGTCGGCCGCGACACCAAGGCCGCGAGCACGGTGCGGCTGATCGAGGACGCGCCCATCGCCGAGACGCGGATCCAGAACCACGCCGAGATGGTCGCCGATCGCCTGGTCGCGCCCGCCCTCGGCTGCGCGGCGCTGGTGTACCTCGCGACCGCCGACATCAACCGGCTCGTCGCGATCCTCACCGTGGATTTCGGGACCGGCCCACGCGTCTCGGCACCGACGACGGTGCTGGCCTCGATGAACGCCGCCGCGCGGCACGGGATCTTGATCAAGGGCGGCGCCTACCTCGAGAAGCTGGCCCGCGTCTCCACGGTGATGTTCGACAAGACAGGCACCCTCACCCGCGGCGTGCCCGAGGTGACTGACGTGCTCGTGCACGACGGCCTCTCCGATCGCGAGGCCGCCACCTTCGCGGCCTCGGCGTCCGCCCGCCAGACGCACCCGGTCTCGCTGGCGGCGCTGCGGCTGGCGAAGACCTGGGACCTCGAGGTGCCCGAGCGCGACAGCTCCAGCTACTTCGTCGGCAAGGGCGTCGAGGCCATCGTGCGCGGCCGGACGGTGCAGCTCGGGAGCCAGCGCTTCCTCGCCGAGCTCGGCATCCGCGATCGCCTCGACGTCACCCAGCGCGGCGCGCTCGACGACGCGGCGAAGTCGCTCCTGTTCCTCGCCGTCGACGGCGAGCACGTGGCGACGCTCGCCTACCGCGACGAGATCCGCCCCGAGAGCCGCGATCTCATCCGCGACCTCCGCGCCCGCGGCGTCGACGACATCGTCATGCTCACCGGCGACGGCCACGCGGTCGCGAAGCACGTGGCGCGCGAGCTCGGCATCGATCGCTTCTTCGCGGAGATGCTGCCCGAGGACAAGGCCGAGATGGCGCAGCGCTTCCGCAAAGAGGGCCGCGTCGTCGCGGTGATCGGCGACGGGATCAACGACTCGCCGGCCCTCTCCTACGCCGACATCGGCGTCTCGGTCTGCGCGGGCGCGGAGATCGCGCGCGAGACGGCGGGCATCGTGTTGATGACGGCCGATCTCCACAAGCTCGTCGAGGCCATCGACATCTCCCGCGTCGCTGTCCGCATCATCCGGCAGAACCACGGGATCACCTTCGGGGTCAACACGCTCGCCTACGCGCTCTCGATCCCCGGCCTGATCAGCCCCGTCTTCGCGACCTTGATCAGCAACGGCTCGGCGGTGCTCGCCTGCTTGAACGGCCTGCGCCCGCTGCTCGTGGCCCGCGTCCGGAGCCCCTAGTCACGCGGGCGCGCCTCTGGATCATCACCGCGCGTGGCGAAGGAGGGAGCATGCCGGGCAGCGTCGAGGAGGATCGCGAAGAGCTGGGCCGCGGCGGCCGCCTTCGAACCATCGGCCCGCCCCTCGCGGTCATCACCGCGTTCGCCCTGGGGATGCTCTTCGGGAGCCGCGCCCCAGCCTCCGCGCGCTGGTCCGGCGAGCTGATGGACGCGCTCGTCGGCGTCTACGGAGACGTCGCGCCGCTGGTGATTTTCTTCACGGCGGTCCCGATCCTGGCGCGGCTCCGGCGCGGCCGGGGCACCCACGGCATCCTCGGCTACGTCTTCGCCTGGCTCGCGTGGAAGCGGCTCATCGCCTGCCTGTTCGGCGTCGCCTGCACCTGGATCGCCTTCGGCTTCCCGGTGCTCCCGAGCCACGGCGTCAGCGGGTCCGCGGCGGCCGCGCGCGCGGTCCACACCCTCGCCAAGCTCGCGTCCTCGAGCCTCCTTAGCGCCGCGGTTTCCCTGTACGCTCCACCGCGGAGCACCGCCCGATGGCCATCGCGTTCTACCTTCTGATCATCGCCGGCACGCTCGGCGCCTTCGACGTCGCCTGGTTCCACATCTACCGCGGCCGCCTCGCGCACCGGCCCGAGTGCCAGCGCGAGGTCCTCTGGCACTCGGTGCGGCACGCGATCTACGGGACTCAGTTCCTCTGGGTCGCCAACCTACGCTTCCACGGCGCGGCGCTCCTCTTCGTCGCCCTGCTCTATGGACTCGACGTCTGCATCGCCTGGGGCGACGTCCTCGAAGAGACCGCCAGCCGCAAGAAGCAAGGTGGGCTCCCGCGCGGCGAGTACTTCATGCACGTGGTGCTGAGCCTCCTCATCGGCGCTTACCTGCTCCAGGTCGCGCAGACGGTGTGGCCTGATCGCCTGTTGCCCACCGCCATTGTCATTGATCCCCCCGCGGTCCCCGTCCTGCTCCGCGCGATGATGACCTTCATGGGCGTGACCGCCTTCGGCTTCTTCGCCCACGATCTCCGCGCCTGGCTCCTCTTTCGCGCCCGCCCCCCGGCCACCGGAGCGGAGGCGTAGATGGCCAAGGCCCGCAAGATCGTCGTCGAAGCGTGGATCCCCGCGCCGGTCGAGCTGGTCTGGGAGCGCTCGCAGGACGCGGATCAACACGCCTCCTGGGATCTCCGCTTCACCACGATTGGCTACCTGCCCGAGACCGACGCGCGCGGGTATCACCTGATGGATTACCGGACGCGCATCGCCCTCGGCGTGGAGATCGTCGGCGTCGGGCGCTACCTCCACTCGACCCCGCTCCGTCACTCGACCTTCGAGCTCGACTCCGAAGACTGGAAGTCAATCATCCGGGACGGGCGCGGCATCTGGCACTACGAGCCACGGCCGGGCGGGACCCATTTCAAGACGGTCTACGACTACGAACACCGCCACGGAGCGCTCGGGCGCGCGCTCGACCGCCTCGTCTTCCGGCGGCTCCTCCAGCTAGCGACCGAGTGGAGCTTCGAGACCCTGCGGCAGTGGTGCGCCGGTGACGACTCGGCGCCGGATCGAAGGCGGAGCCGATGGCGCTTTGGGCTCTTTTTCTTGCGACGATGGCTGGGCGGAAAGCCCGCCCCAGGCACGGCGCGGAGCTGGCTCGGGACCGGGCGAGAGCCGAGCGAGCTCGACATGTCGCCGACGTAAGCCTCGCCACCATCTATTTTCCGCGATGAGGATGGAACCGGTCTCCTGCCTCGTGCATAGTGCCACGTCACTTCCGACACGTAGCACTACTCTTCTTCCTGGCGGGCGCGCCGGGTCGCGCTCCTTTATCTAATTCATCCTGCGCTCGCTGCGGCTGCGCTCCGACGACACTGAGCTCCTCGACGACAAAGTTCGTTCGCGGCGCCTCGCCCGCGCTCGTCCTGCGCGCCCTGCGCGCCTGCTTCGCGACCCTGTCCATCCACCTGTAAACGAGGTCGATCACCATGTCTCTCCGCCTGCTTCGACGAATCGGACTCATCTCGGCGGCGACCGCGTCGCTCATCGCGGCGACCCTCACCGCCGGCACCTTGCTCGGCGCCTGCGGCGGCGAAGAGGCCACCACCAGCAGCAAGCGCGTGGCGCTGAAGACCCGGATCACCGCGGACGCCGAGGTGACGAAGCCCTTCGTCAACGCCTACGGCTGGTCGATCACCCTGACCAAGGCCGCCGTCTCGGTGGGCTCGCTCTACTACTTCGACGGCGCGCCGATCTTCTCGTCCGGGCTCACCTTGCCCGCGCCAGGCTCGCGTCAGGCGCTCGCGCGGTTCCTCGGCGTCGGGACCGCGTACGCTCACCCGGGCCATTACCAGGCCGGCAACGCCATGGGGCAGATGCTCGAGGCTTCGTCGGCGGATCTGATGAAGGGCACGGTCGATCTGCCCGCGGGCGACGGCGTCGCCGGCATCTACCGCTCAGCGCGCTTCACCTTCGGCGAGAAGCCGACCGGCAGCGCCGCGACGGAGCTCGGCACGCACGTCGTGGTGATCGAAGGCGTGGCCACGAAAGACGTGCTGACACGCAACTTCCGTGTCGCCCTCGACAAGGCCGACGTGCTCGACTCCTACGGCGATCCGACGCTCGAGGGCTGCGCCTTCGACGCGGAGCCCGACGTCGAGGCCGACGGAACAATGACCGTCCACATCAAGCCGAGCCTCTGGCTCGACCAGGCCGAGTTCGACGACGTGGCCGAGGGCACCGCCGCCGCGCCCGTCGATCTCACGCCCGACGAAGAAGCCTTCAAAGCCTTCAGCCGCGGGATCAAGAAGGGCTCCGCGGTGGTCTTCAGCTACGCACCGTGAACAAGGGAATGATCATGAAGCGAACTATCACTGGCTTGTTGGGGATGGTGCTCACTACGCTCGCGCTCGGCGCCTGCGGCGGCGACGAGTCCGCCGGCAAAGGAAGCGTCGAGCTCACCACCTGGGGCGAGGAGTACATCGAGCAGCAGATCCCCGGCGCGGACTTCGAGGATGGATGGACCATCCACTACGCGAAGTTCCTCGTGGTGATCGGCGGGATCAAGATCGCCGACGACGCCAACGTGGTGGGCGCCGAGCTCAAGGGCACCAAGCTCTTTAACCACGTCACGCCCGGCGTGAAGACGATCACCACCTTCAAGAATCTCGAGGCCAAGGCCTGGACCAAGGTCAGCTATCAGATCCGGCCCGCCGCGGACGACACCGAGCTCGCCGAAGGCGCCACCGACGCCGATCTCGCGATGATGAAGATGAACAAATACTCGGTCTACGTCGAGGCCGACGCCACCAAGGGCGCGGTGAAGAAGAGCTACAAATGGGGCTACGGCGTCCCCACGGCCTACACCGAGTGCAAAGGCGACAAGGACGGCAAAGAGACCTTCGGGGTCATCGTCACCAACGGCGGGACAGATCAGGTCCAGCTCACGATCCACGGCGACCACCTCTATTACGACGATCTCCAGGCGACGAACGCGCGGCGTCGCTTCACCGCCCTCGGGGCGGCGGACAAGGACATGGACAACGTCGTCACGCAGGCCGAGCTGACGGCGGTGAAGCTCGTCGACATCGACGCCAAGGACGGAGCTTTTGGCACCGGCGCGGCCGGCGACGTCAACGATCTCGGGGCGTTCGTTCGCGCGCTCTCCCGGACCGTCGGCCACTACCGCGGCGAAGGAGAGTGCTTCGCCGGCGATCCGAAGTGACAATCTCCTCCCCGCCCCAGAACGCCTGAGCCACCTGCAAAGAGGCCTCCCATGTCAGCGTCTCCCCGCCGCTCGTCACCGTTGCAGCTCGAACCCGCGACGGCCCCTGCGCAGCGGGGTCCGATGATCGCGGCGATCACGGCCCTCCTCGGCCTCGCCGCGTGCGCCGGCGAGACTTCGCCCACCACGCCGACGCCGACGCCGACACCGACACCGACGCCGGAGTGCGTGAAGGGCCAGAAGAAGCTCTCCGATGGATCGTGCCAGACGGCCGGTATTCCGCCGGGCACGTGCCACGAGGGGTTCGCGCCGGGCACCGTCGGTGGGTGCGAGCCAGTCCTCCCCACGACCGCGTGTCCGCGCGGGACCAAGGCGCGGCTCGGGAGCGGAGAGTGCGAGTCGGTGGGCGTCCCCGTCGACGGCTGCTCGGAAGGCTTTGCGACCGACAAGGAGGGTGGATGCACGCCGATCCTGCCGGCTTCACCTTGCCTGGCGGGAATGCTGGCCGTTCCAGGTGACAAGAGCTGTCGTGAGGTGATGCCCTGTGGCCCGGGACCCTGGGGCGACGCGCCCCTCGACGCCAAGACGCAGTTCGTCGACGCTTCTTACGATCCGATCGTCAAGGGGCCGAGTGACGGGACCGAGGCGCACCCCTGGAAGACCCTTCAGGCGGCGATCAACGCGGCCACCAAGGGCGCTGTCGTGGCGATCACCGACGGGATCTACAAGGAGAACATTGCCATTCAGGGGAAGGCGGTCCGACTCTGGGGTCGCTGTCCCCAGGCCGTGGAGATCGTGGGGACGCCCGCCGCGCGCTCGACCATCGACATCCTCAACGCCTCGGGGGCCGAGGTCCACGGCCTCGCGCTCAGCGGCGGCGCCAAGGTCAGCGGCGTCGGCGTCTATAGCTCTTCCAGCGTCGTCCTCGATCGCCTCTGGATTCATGATCACGGCGCGCGCGGCCTCCATGCCGAGCCCGGCACCGGCGAGACGTCACTCTTGCTCCAAGGCTCTCTCGTGGAGCTCGCGACCGAGCAGGGGATGTACGTGACCCTGGGGGCCAAGGCCGAGATCGAACGGACGGTGATCCGTGACACCCAGCCGCGCGCGGACAAGACCTTCGGTCGAGCCCTCGGCCTCCAATCGGATCCCGCCTCCGGGAAGCGGAGCGCCGTCGCGGTCACCCGCTCGGTCTTCGAGCGGAACCGCGATGTCAACGTGATCGTGGTCGGCTCCGACGCCACCTTCGAGGGCTCGGTGTTTCGCGACACCAAGCCGCAGTCGAGCGGACAGGAGAGAGGGTGGGGAATCGCCGTTCAGGCCGAACCGACCTCGAAGCAGCAAGGATCCTTGAAGCTCGACGGGTGCTGGATCGGCAACAACCACGATCTCGGCCTGTTCGCCTCGGGGTCCCACGCCACGCTTCGCCGGACGGTCATCCGAAACACGCTCTCACACCAGCCGGATCTTCTCTATGGCCAGGCGATCGAGGTGATCCCGAGCGCCTCCACCGGAGAGCCTGGCCTCCTCACCGTCGAGGAGTCGCTGATCGCCGACAACCGCTCTCTGGCCGTCTCGATCACCGGCTCCGAGGCGACCTTCGAGAAGACCATCGTCCGCGGAACGCTGCCCCAGGAGGCCGACAAGGCCGGAGGGCGCGGGATCGAGGCCGGCTACAGCCATGATATCCACGGATCGAGCACACTCTCCCTCAAGGGCTGTCTCCTCGAGGACAACCACGACGTCGCGCTGTTCGTCTGGGGCTCGACCGCATCAATCGAGGACACGACCATCCGCGGGACGCTCGCGGAAGAGTCCACCAAGAGCGCGGGGCGAGGCCTCGAAGCCCAGAACGAGACCGAGCACAGCGTCACCGCGTCGGTAAAGCTGCTCCGCTCGATGGTGGAGGACAACCACGAAGCGGGCGTGTTCGCCTCCGGAGCCATGCTCGTCCTCGACAGCTCGATCGTGCGCCGCACGCTGGCCGACGAGGCCACGGGCCGCTACGGCTATGGTGTGGTGATCGTGCCTGACGGCGACAAGCCTTCGACCGTGACGCTCACTGGCTCGCTGCTGGAAGGCAATCACGACGCTGGCTTGCTCCTCGTCGGCTCTGACGGTGAAATCGTTGACTCCACCGTGCGCGGCACGCTCGCCTCGCCGAACGGCAAGCTCGGTGACGGCGCGCTGGCGCTGATGAACGCGAAGCTCCGGATCGCGACCAGCGAAATGCGCGACAACGCGCGCTCCGGCGCCGCCGCGCTCGGGAGCGCCTTGACCCTCCAGGCGACCTGGCTCTCGTGCAACACGTTTGCTGTGGTGACCGAAGACTTGATCTCGGCCACCCCGGGAGCTGCACCTGTCCCGGCGACGCTCGTCGATGGCAAGAACAACGCCTGTGGGTGCGGCGAGATGCTCACGCCCTGCGCGTCGGAGCAACCGAAGCTGACTCACCCCGAGCTGCCGGTGCTACCTCGGCTAACGACCGCTCACTGATCGAGGGACCTCTCCTGCCTGCGCCCTCTGCTCGGCGTCGAGGCTGTCTCAAAACGGACGCGAGATGGACCGATAGAGCCGAACAGTGTGAAGCGTGGTCCCGCGTCGCACCCCCGTCCGGTGGTTCCGAGCCGCACCCCCACCCGGGGTTGAAACCCCGGGCTCCACAGTACAAAGTCCGCCTGAAGGCGGACTCCCGTCAGCGCCGCGATGGGCCAATTCCGCGCTGAGGGGAGTCCCCGAAGGGGACTTTGTGATGGCTGCTCCGAGCCGGCACATGGAGGATGCAGGTGAGGAAGGGGAAGATCAGAACCTCGTTGAACGAGTGTCTCTGGCCGGCAGCCAGCGCTCGCTCCACATCCATCGCGACCACCGCGAGCGCGGCCAGGCCCAGCGAGACGCGCTCGATCCACGTGGCGACGCCCCGTCGTTCGATGCCGGCATAAACTTGCTCATCCTTCATGGTCAATGCACCTTCAGTGAGCTCCCCCCCGGGAATGCGCTCTTACTTCGCCGGCGCAGCCTCCACCACTGGAGCCGCCGCAGCCGCCGGCTCCGCGGCCGCCGAATCGAGCCCGGCCCGCCTTCGCACCGTCGGCTTCACCCGATTGGCCAGCTCGCTTTGCCCCACCAGCTCCAGGATCCCCGCGGCGATGTCGGCGATCCCCGTGTACACCGGCTCGAACGAGGCCACATCGGCGTCGCGCCGGGTCAACGCCTGCTCTGCCTCGCGCTCCTCTCGCTTCACGTCCTTCAGTGACGCCTCGAGCGCGACGATGTGGATCTGGAGCTCCTCCGCCAGCACCGCGAAGTCGAGCTTATGGCCCTTCTTGGCCGCGCCCTTCGGCGCGCCCTTGGCGAGCGCCGTGTAAACCACCTTCGCCTGCTGAAGCAGCAAGTTGTCCGCCGCCGGCAGGGCCCCATCGAGCGCATAGGCGTGGACCGTGCTCGCCCCGTAAGCGCCGCTCACGCTGCTGTTGCAATCGATCAGCGCCTCGCGCACCGCCGCGCGGGCCGCGTCGCGCGCCTCGCGATAGGGCTGGTCGTCCCCCAGCTCGTCCGCCAGGGCCCGGTCGGCCGCGCCCATCGCCTCCGTATGCGCGGCGAGCACCTTACCGAGCGCGTCAATGAACAGCTCCACAGTCAGGTTCTTGGGCGCGCCCAGGGGGAACACGAGCGCGCTCACCTGCGGCGCGGCGGCTTTGACGTGAACTTCGATCGCCGTGATCACGGCCTGCGCGTTGCTCTGCCGACTCGCGACCAGCTTGGTAATCTCACGCATTCGATTCCTCCCGCCGACGTGATCGTTGCCGGCCGAGCTGAACGTACGGCGAGCGCGTCACCCTTGTCAACGCGCCGATGGAGAGCGCTGTCTCGAGCCTCGCGCGGCTCCAAAGGCGGAAAGGAGGCGTCTGTAAAAAGCTCGGACGCGATCTTTTGGCAAATGATCGCGTCCGAGCTTCGATCAGACGCCTCCACCGCCGAAAAGATCGCGTCCGAGGATCCTCGGACGCGATCTTTCGTACTTTTGTCGCGTCCGAGCCGGGGGAGGTCGCCTCCGCACGCCGAAAGGACGCGTCCGAGGCCGCCACGACGCGTCCGAACCACAAAAGAACGGGTCCGAGGATCCTCGCCCCTTGTTGCGATGCTGCTCGACCCACGCGGCGATCGTGGCGCGGTCGTCTCCCACGGCGGGGATCGCCTCGTGCGCGATCACGTTGAGCTTATCCTGACCCGCCTACAGCGATGGCAGCGCATCGGCGATCCTCGCCCGGATTCCCTCATCTTCGGGGCCAATCGAGCCAAAGATACGCATCCTCTCCGGCACGCTGAACGCATCGCCTATCCGCTGTCCGAAGTCGCCTTGCCACGCGGCGACGTGCATCTCGGGGGGGCCGGAGTACCACGCGGGCGTGAAGAGCTGCTGAGCCTGCGAGATCACCTCGCGCTGCAAAACGGTCATCTCGGGGCGCGCGGCGATGGAGCGCCGCAGATGCTCCTGCACGAGCGCGCTGACGTGCTCCGGAGCAAACGCGAGGAGCGCGGCGCGGCGGTACGCTGACGGGAAACGAGCGAGCTCGTCGTAATCGGTCGGGAGGGCACCGCGGTTCTGTTCGAGCCAGGCGGCGACGGCGCGGTCTTCCTCTTCCCACGCGGCGATCCTGGCGGCGATCTCGGGGAAACAGAGGGGCTCCTTCGTCTCCGCAGACACCTCGGCTGACTCTGTATCCGAGCAGGCGACGAGGACCAGCGCCGCGCCCGCGACGAGCGCGTTTCGACGGGGGAGGGTGTTCATGGGCTGGACGCTAGTAAACAGCGTAGTGCCTGTCGAGCGGGCCAGCGCTGCGGCGTTGGGTTGACTACATCGAGAACACTCTTGACCCGAGGTTCAGGGAATTCAGCTCGCGCATGATCTGTCCTGCGAGCTTCGGGCAGAACAGCGCCGCCATCCATCTGGGCTGACTGTGCATCACGACGGTCGAGGCGGCGTCGGCTGCCCCAGCGCTCATTTGCGCCGCGTGATCGGGCGCGATGACGCCGAGGCTGTGGTGCCGGATCGGCATCTCGATCACGATGCGACAATCCCAGACATCCGGATTGATCCACGATTTACGTGTATCCACGAAGTGCAGGGCTGCCATGGCTCTCTGGGAGCCCCCGGCCGCGCCTCGGTGATCGTCGAGCAAATACGGCGAGAATTTGAACATCGAGGCATCGAACGCCTGCTCCTCCTTTCCCGTCTGTTCCACGGCCGGCGCCGGCCCGTTCTCGCCGGTGTCGAGCGCGCACCCGCTGACGAGCGCCGCCACGACTCCGAGCGTCCCGAGAATGGCTATCAATCGCATTCGTGACCTCCCGTGAGGCCATGGTGCGAGAGCCGGGCCACGCTGCGCCGTGCGCAACGGAAGCGCAGGGATGCGTCGATCGCGGACGTACGCCTCGTCCGTGGGGACGGCGGAGCCACGCGGCGCGGCCTGACCAGGGCGCCGCCTTGAGCCACCTCTTCGGGGACGACGCGGGCGAACGCACCGGAGAAGAGACCGCTAGAGTAGCGAGGCGCCGGCATTTCGGCCGGCGCCCCGCCCTCATCACACCGGACGTGCGGATTTCCCGCATCCGGCGTTCCCGGACACGTCGCCATCGGCGTGCGCAGTCAGCCACGCGCTA
>Ga0105048_10006247_pt1 | contig 19188 bp, 16 predicted proteins | sample MAT05_FD_78382 | JGI IMG/M metagenome (GOLD analysis project Ga0105048, IMG submission 78382) | Freshwater microbial communities from Lake Fryxell liftoff mats and glacier meltwater in Antarctica - MAT-05 | ecosystem: Environmental > Aquatic > Freshwater > Ice > Liftoff microbial mat | place... | reverse complement strand
TTTCGAGTTTGTTTCTCACCACCATCATGATTCGATCAAATCGCTCGGTTCTGGCTTCGATGTGAAATCGAGGAACTGCACCTGCACGCCGGGGATTTGCACCTGGTGTAGCAAGTGTTTTGGCAGGTAACAGCGTACGACGACGTCGTTGCCGCGATATTCTTGGCGAAAGATTTCGGCGTGGGCGTTCAGGAACGCGAGCGTTTTGCCGTTACCGGCGTCGAGGATAATCTCGGTCGGCGCGAAGTCCGACGACAACATTTCGATCACGGTATCGACTAGGGTTTCGATGCCCTCGCCGGTCTTTCCGCTAATCGCGACGGCCCGCGGATGTTGTGCCATCAGGATGTCGAGGTTCGCGCGATCCGTCACGGCGTCGATCTTGTTGAGTACCAGCAAGTTCGGCCGTTTGTTGCAATCGAGTTCTTTCAGCACGCATAACACGGACTGAATATGTCGCTCCGCTTGCGGGCTGCTCGCATCGACGATGTGCAACAGCAACCGTGCCTGCCGGGCTTCTTCGAGCGTGGCCTTAAAGGACGCGACGAGGTGGTGGGGTAGGTCGCGAATGAAGCCGACGGTGTCCGAGAGTAGCACCTTGCCGAAGTCTTTGATGTGCCACTGCCGCGTGCGGGTGTCGAGCGTCGAGAATAGCTGATTTTTGACGAGGACATCGGACTTCGTCAGCACATTCATCAGTTGCGATTTGCCCGCGTTCGTATAGCCGACGAGCGAAAGCGTGTACTCTTCGCGTCGGCTTTTGACTTCGCGTTCTTTGCGCGATTGCACGTTGGCGATGCGTTCCTTGAGATCGCCGATGCGTTTGCCCGCGATGCGCCGGTCCGACTCGAGCTGGGTTTCGCCGGGGCCGCGCAAACCGATGCCGCCGCCCTTTTGGCGGGACAAGTGCGTCCACATGTTCTTCAATCGCGGCAAGGAATATTCGAGCTGCGCGAGTTCGACTTGCAGCCGCGATTCGAGCGTTTGCGCGCGGCTCGCGAAGATGTCCAGAATCACTTCGCTGCGGTCGAGCACCTTGACATCGAGGGCGCGTTCGAGGTTTCGTGCTTGGGCAGCGTTCAAGTCGTTATCGAAAATGACGGTGTTGGCTTCGCTGGTTTCGACGAGTTCGCGGAGTTCGCGCACCTTGCCGGAACCGATGTACGTCGCAAGGTGAATGTCGTGCCGCTTCTGCAAGAGTTCGGCTACCACGACTGCGCCTGCGGACTCGGCGAGGCCACGAATTTCGTCGCAGGGGTCGGACGAAATCCACGGCTTGTTCGGCAACCCGACCGAAACGAGAACGGCTTTTTCTTTGGCAACGGAGAACTCGTCTCGTTGCGATTCAAATCCCTTGCTGATGGTTCATTCCCTCGTGAGTGTGTGACACATTGTACGCCCGCAGTTCGGACATGGGGAAGATGATTTTTGGAATGATCGCATCTAACGAAAAACCCGCACCAGGGAGGCCGGGTGCGGGCGAAAGGTTCATTCGTTTACTCGCATCACTCGGAGCCGGGAAGCAGGCTGACTTTCGGGAGCGGCAGGTCGGTTGCGATACCGGTGAAGACCGATGTCGCGGTGACTTTGATGCTCTTCCGGTCGGGCGTGACTTCCATCGTGGCACGCATTCCGGGTGCGTTTGGCGTGACACCGGCCAGTCGACTTTCGTGCGATTGAATCACGACGGGCAGGTTCGTCTTGCCGGTCGCCACTCGTGGTCCCGCTTCATTGCTACTGATGCCACCGCCGAACCCGGTCTTCATCGGTGCGGGCGCTGCGGTGGTTTCCAGTCGCGTTACGGTCGGTTCTTCGAATGGCAGCACGGCCAGTTCGGTTCGCGTTCCGCCGTCGACCTTCACTTGAACCGAGTCGCTTGAATTCAGGTCGATCGTGTAATGCTCGGTCGCTTCACGTGGGGTTCCCTTGAACTTGGTGACGACGACTTTCGCATTGTTGCCGACGGGCGTCCCGAGCGACTTCTTCACCTTGACGGTGTAGGAACCGCTCATCGCTTGTGCCGCCGTGTACGACTCGAAGCGATCGTCGGTCAGTTGGCCGAGGATGTCGGCTTTCACGACGCCGCCACCGATCGTACGCTTGTGCGTAGGGCTAGCCGTCGAACCCGATGGTTCGGTGACGAGCAAGTCGAGGTCCGCGCCGCCCTGCCATCGCAGTTCGATGACGAGCTCGCGATTGTTTTCCTGTTCGAGCGTCTTCTTGAAGCGTGCCACCAGTTCGGGCTGGTTGGCTCGCTCGAACTTATCGACGATCTGACCGAGGCGTTCCTTCGTCTGTGCGTGATAATTCACACCTTCGTTGCTCCAATCGCGTGCGAGCAGGTTCTCGGTCGCCCAGTGAATCACGTCGGTTTGAACATCCTTCGATTTCTCGGCGTAAGCGAGTGCATTCGCATAGGTCGAAGGCATGTTCGGCTCGATGCTCGCGGCGCGTTGGCAGTAAGCCAGCGCGACGGGCAGGTTGCCGTTCTCGTCGGCGATTTTCGCGGCTTTCATGTACGACTTCGCATCGTTCGCTTCGAAGTCCAAGCCGGACATTCCGACGCGTTGAATCTCGAACGAGTCGGCTTTGCCATCGCGGAGCGCGACGGTGAGGGCTTCGTGCGTCCAGGCGTCGGTAGTGAGTCCGTGACGGATACCGGACTTCAGAACTTCGGCGGCGTGGGCTGGCTCTTTGTACTCGAACAGGAAGTCCGCACAGGCCACTACGAGGCCGGGGTGCTTGACGTTCGACTTGCCGAGAGCCTGTTGCCACATTCGCTGTGGGTTGCTCTTATCGATCTCTTTTAACAGCGTGCGGACATCTTCCGCCGCGTGCTTGAGCTTCGCTTTTTCGACGGCCACCACGGCATTGTCGCCGGGCTTCGGTTCGGCCGCGGCGATCGCTGCGGCCACGTTGCCACCGCGTGCGGGGTTACCGGGGCCACCCGCGGCACCGCCTTCGGGCTTCTTGAGCTTAATGCTGCTCTGTGGGTGGTACTTACCCGTGGCTCGAACGATCAGCGCACTCGTTGGCGGATAAAACGCGAGCGAATTCAGTTGATCTTCCGGCAACAGTTTGGGGACTTCTTCGGTCGGCTGACCATTTGGGTCGGCGACGTTGAACTGCTGGTTGACGTTCGCCCATTCACCGCGTGCAACGACTTCCGTAATTAGCGTCGTAATCAATTGGTAGTTCGGGAGCGAGTTCCCTTGGATACCGAACTGGCCACCGAGGTTACCGAACTGGCCGACTTGGCCACCGCCGACGCCGGTCACGCCACCACCCGCACCGAGGTTGTTCGCGGCACCGCCGCCGAACCCACCCTGAATCTGGCCACCGCCACCACCACCACCGCCAAGACCACCGCCAATGCCACCGATTCCACCGCCGATGCCACCGATACCGCCACCACCGAAGCCGCCGCCACCGAAGTTAAAGTTACCGGCGTTACCACCGAAGCTCGCCTGACCGAACAGCGACAAGTTGGTGTTCTGCACGCTTTGGTTCTGTTGCAGAACGGCTTGGTTGATCGACGACGGAATTTGGTACACCAGTTCGGTGATGTCGAATGCGCGTACGACCTTTTCCTTCAGTCGTTTTTCGACGGTCGTGATCTCGATGTATTCGGGGCGAACCATGTACGTCGCACCGATACTGGAGAGCGCGATATCGAGGAACGAGCCGACGGTGAGGCCGTACAGCTTCTGCTTGAGTGTGAGTTTCTTGTCCATGATCGCGGGTACGCCCGCCGATACGAACTCGTCTTCGAGCACGACGAACTTGAGGGCGTGATCCTTCTCCAAGAAACTGATCAAGTCTTTGAGTGCCATGCCGTCGAGTTCGGTTTCGATCTTCACGCGCTCGGCACTCGGGCCGTCGATGATCGATTGGGTTCGACGCATACTCGGCGAAACATCCGAACCGAGCGTCGACGAACGATACTTATCGCGATCCGATGTCAGTTCGCGCCAAACGGCTGCAGGCGGGAAGTGAACGGGTGGCTCGTCTGGATACGGGATGAACGACTTTTCCGCTTGCATCATCGTCAACAGGTAGCGGTCTTCCCGGATGCGAACGAGTTCGCGGTGTTCGCGGAGGTTGGTTGCGGCTTGGCCGATCATATAGGCCGCCGTCGCTTCGACGGGAATCGGCAGGCCGCGCGATGTCCGCTCTTGGATCAAAACTTGGGCTTCTTCTTGGGCCAACTCGAAGCGGGCCTGATTCATCAGCTGTTTGAACGAGTCGATCCGCGATCGCGTTTGCTCTTCGATCGTTTGCTGGCGAGCGAACTCGTTAACTCGCAAGCGAGTCTGGGCGAGCCGTTCGCGTTCTTCGGACAGATTCCGCTTGATCGCCCCACCTTGCGTGGAAACTGTTTGCATCATCGATTCGAGGTCGGCAGCGAGTTTCGCACGATAGATGTTACCGAGTTGCGTGTTCGAGAGCACGACGTCGCGCTGGCGTTTGAGGTCTTCGTACGCGGTATCGGGGTCGGTCGCCAATAACTGCCGCGCTTTGCGGATCGTCTCATCGACGAGCACGCGATATTGTTGTTCTTGCACGGCTTGTTCGGCCTGGGCTTGTTGCAGTCCGCTCGTAGCTGGTGCGGGTGCCGCTGGTGCCACAGGCTTCGCGCCTTGTGCGGGTTCCTTCGATAAGTCTTGCAGGCGGTTGCGGTCGGATAATCCGGCCTTCATTTGCTGACGAGTCAAACCGCCCGTACGCATCTTGACGATGACCTTCATACCCGCTTCGGCTTCTTTGCTCGTCGGGTCGATCTTCACCGCGGCCTGATACAACTTCTCGGCATGATCGAGGCGATCCGTGCTGATCGCGCTAACGGCTTGTGTCAGGAATTCTTCGCGGAACAGGCGGAATTGCTGGGCAGCCAGTGCCAACGCACGGTCGGCTGCCAGAATTGCGGGGGCATCCTTAACGGGAGCGCTCCGCCACTGCTCGATCATCGCGTGGAGGAAGTAGTGTTCGCTGTCCGAGGGCGGCAGGCGTTCGGCGAGTTCCATCGTGACGGGCTGACCCGCAACGATCCCTTCGACTTTCGCAGTAATCGAAGCGGCATCCGCTTTGAGCGTGCCGACGACGAGCGTCGCGCGGTCTGCACGCAGCGGCGGCAACCGCGTCGGGAACACTTCGACGGCTTCGTTCGAATACGTCACTTTCGTGACCTTAACGATCGGTACGTCAATCGCGGTTCGCAACTGCGTTGCGAAGGCGCTCTGACCGCGAATCGTCGTGGTATCTTCGGTGAGGCGAACGACGGCACCACCGGTGAGAGTGGCGAACCCGTGTAGGTTGTTCGCGTTCACCTTGATACCGAGCGGCACCGCGAAGAACGCGATGTTTTGTTGATCCATCTTGCCGCCGAGTTCGACACGGGTCGCTTCGTTCAGCGGGACGAGGCTCGCGGAGCTTTCGCCATCGCCGAGGAACAGAATCACCTGGTTGCGACCGGGGTTCGGCTCGAATGCAGCCATGGCCCGTTCGAGGCCGACTTTGAGATCGGTGGCACCGGCGGCGTACTCGGTTTCGACGAGCCGAGCCGACGCACTGGTAACGGCTTCCGAACGGGCAGGCTTGAAGCCTTCCGTCAGCGATCGCGTTGCCTTTGTGTCGTTCAGGTTGATAGTCCAAACGTCGATGCGGTCGGTTTCTGCAACCGATTGCGAAAGGCCATCGATAATATTACGAGCGCGATTGAGCGGCAGACCCGCTTGGCTGGCGGACGTATCCACGAGCACCATGATGTCGCGATCGCGAACGCGGGCTGGCGTTGCGGTGGGCTTCAACTGCCACGCGAACGCGGCTTGCCCAGCGCTGTTCTTGTAAGTGAGTGCGGGTTTCGCGGCGAATGAGTTTCGCGCGAGGTCGTCGGCCAATCCGTTCGCTTCAGTTCGGATCGGTGCCGCAGGAGCCGATTCCCGTTTGGCACGAATCTCACCGAAGACGGTGGTACCGATGGCAACGGTCACTGCCGCCCCACCGAGAATGGCCGTCAATAGCCGAAGCCGTTTGACGATTGTCATTGCCCTGGCGCTCCTGGTTGCAATGGGCTAAGGTGAGGATACACCCCGCACAAGGGATCGTGAACTAATGGAATTTTTAGTCTAAAGGATGCTCGCACGCGGTCGCTATCCGAATCTGCCCAATCCCGCCGAAACTCGAATACCACTCGGTAAACGCGTTCGGAACAGTCGTCACATTCGAAAAACCCGCCAAACTAGCGGAATACGCTCACCCTCAGTCTAACCGGTTCAACGGAACCTCGCCAAAATTGTTGGCGCGAATCCGCTGCCATTCCCACCCCACAACTCCGGTTTTGCGGTTCGGGTTGAAATTGTTCCCAAGTTCCGGGTAGTTTGCGTCGATTAACGTAATGAGTTGCCCCGGTCGTTCCAATTTGGTGCGCCGCTCTCGCTCTCGGCAGAGATTGCCCAACGTGATCAGCCTGGTTCTCCCCGCCTACAATCCGGGTTCCGCCGTCGAACGCACGTGGCACGAAGTCCGCGAGTTCTTCCAAACGCGCGACGATTCGTGGGAAGCGATCTTCGTCTGCGATGGTTGCACCGACGATTCCCCCGAGCGATTGCAACGGCTGTCCGACGATACGAACGACCCGCGGATGCGGTTTGTGGCGTATTCGCCGAATCGCGGCAAAGGCTACGCGGTACGTACCGGCTTGCAGGCGGCCCACGGGCAGTATCGCATTTTCACCGACGTCGACCTCGCGTACCGCTTCGAAGACATTGCCCGCGTCGCGGAGGAGCTTCTGTGCGGCGCGCAGGTGGCCATCGCATCGCGGGCGCACACCGATAGCGAAATGCTTTTGCCCGTTCGGTGCCTCGGATATGCGTATCGCCGGCGGATGCAGAGTGCAGTCTTCGGCAAAGCGGCCCGCGTGCTGTTATCGTTGCGCCAACGCGACACGCAAGCGGGCCTGAAGGGGATGACGGCCGATGTGGCGCATCGATTGTTACCCGAAATGACGTGCGATGGCTTCGGCTTCGACTGCGAACTCCTCACCGCATGCCGGGTTGCCGCAATACCCGTGACCGAAGTGCCCGTGCGGGTTCGGTACGAAGACGGCGTCAGCACAACCGGTTCGGGCACGGTCGTCAAAATGCTCCGCGAACTCTGGCGGATCCGCCGGGAATGGCGTGGCCGCATCGTGCCCGTTCTGGCACCCAAACGCGATGCCGCACCCGAACCGACCCGCAAAGCGGCATAATGGAACCCGACATGAACCCGCGATCCTTGCTCGTCACCGCCGATGATTTCGGCATCGGCATGGAAACGTCGTGCGGGATTCTCGATCTGGCTGCCATCGGCGTCGTCACTTCCACCGTGCTGTTGGTAAACTCCCCTCATGCCGCAGATTCCGTTCGTTTGTGGTTTTCCCAGGGCCAGCCGCTCGAACTCGGGTGGCATCCGTGCCTCACGCTCGATTCGCCTCTGGCATCGCCAGAAACGGTTCGCTCGTTAATCGATGGTGACGGCCGATTCTTACACCTCGGCAAATTTCTCAAAAAAATGTTGCGCGGGCAGATCGTCGAAGCGGAAATCGAGACGGAACTGCGCACGCAATACGAGCGATTTCGCGAACTCGTCGGGCAAGTGCCGATGAACGTGAACAGCCACCATCACGTGCACATTTTCGGTCCGGTGCGACGGGCACTTTGCAACATTCTCCGCGAACAAACTCCACGCCCCTACGTTCGCCGCGTCGTCGAGACTTCGCGAACGCTGTTCCGGGTTCGCGGCGCACGCCTGAAGCGAATGCTGCTATCGCGGTGCGGCCGCCGCGCGATTCGCCATCAAGCCGAAGCCGGTTGGCCGGGCAACGACGCACTCATCGGCATCACCGATCCGCCGTACGTTCATGCCGCGAATTTCCTACCGAATTGGATTGCGAATGCGAAGGGGAACTTCATCGAATTGACCTGCCACCCCGGCTATCTCGATAGCAGCATCGAAGGCCGCGATGGCTCGTTCGCCGACGGGCAACTCCACCGCCGCGTTGCCGAGTGGGAACGCCTCCGCGACCCCATATTTCGGGCCGCCGTCCGCAACGCCGGGTTCACATTCACGAGCGCCACGGAAATGATCGGCGGGAAATCGAATCGATCGCGAAAGGCTGCGTAAGATAAAGTCACTTTACCTTAATAAGATAAAGCCGCTTTACCTTACGTGCGTTCGCCATGACTCCCTGGAAGTTTTACGGCCGCAAGGAACAACTGAATATCCTCGCAGAACTGCTCTCGCGAAAGCGCTGGTTTTTCGCGAAGGTGACGGGCCGACGCCGGATTGGCAAGACGACGCTCGTCGAGGAAGCGTTGCACTCGATCGGATCCACACAGCCCGTTTTCTACGTACAGATACCCGATTCGGAGCCTGCCGGCGTCATTTCCGCTATCCGCGATGGTTTAGACGCATTTCGAGTGCCCGAGGACAGATATCCCCATCCGCAAGATCTTCCGCAGTTGGCGAAACTCCTCGAAGCGATGTCCGAAGGTGGCTACATCATTGTGCTCGATGAGTTTCAGTACTTCAACCGCAAGGGCTACGAACACTTTTGCTCGTTACTACAAGCCGCCGTCGATCGTTTGTCTGCCAAAGCGGAACGGGTACCGGGCGGGCTGATCGTTCTCGGATCGGTTTACACCGAAATGACGGCATTACTCGAGGATCGCTCCGCACCGCTTTATAACCGGATCACCGACACGATCGACCTGACGCACCTCGACATCCAATCGATCCGCGCCATTTTGCGAGACCACGCGGATGTATCGCCAGAACGATTGCTGTTCATGTGGAATCTATTTGAAGGCGTGCCGAAGTTCTATCGCGATTGCTACGAACAAGGCGTGCTTGCGGCCGACAGACCGACGCTACTTCGACGGATTTTCTTCGAGAGTTCCTCTCCACTTCGTACCGAGGCCGAGAACGGCTTTCTTCGCGAATTGCGCGGACGATACGATGTCGTTTTGAAATACGTGGCGCGGAATCCGGGGCGGATGCACAACGAACTCGTCGAGGCCATCCGGGAAGCGAGTGGCAACCCCGATGCACAAATTGGCGGATATCTGAAGGTATTAATCGAGCGATTTCGCCTGATCGACAAGAAATTGCCCGTGTTCGCCAAGCCCGATGCCAGAAAGAGCCGGTATTACATGACCGACAACTTTCTCCGTGCGTGGCTCGCGGCGCTGGCGAACCCCGTCTCGGCGATTGCCTTTCGCCCCATCGATCAACTCGTCCTCGAAGCCGATCAGCGATTAGCCGATGTGGAAGGGGGAACACTCGAAAAACTGGTCGGCCAACTGTACGAAGAGCGAAGTCGCAAAGGGCAGGGCGATTTCCCGCTGACACAACGGGTTGAAGGTTACTGGGATCGTGCGGATACCGAGATCGATCTCGTCGCGGTGAACGAAACCACCGGGACAATCCGCTTCGGTTCGTGCAAACGGTCGCCGATGAAACTTTTATCCGATATCAACCGTTTCAGGCAACACGTAGAACGCTTCCTTTCAACTATCCGCAAGTATCAAAAATGGAACGTGCAATATGTATGTATTGCACCAGTGTTGGATACCGAACAACGTGCAGTACTCATTCGACATGAAATGATACCGCAAGACCTGAACGACCTGACGGTGGATATGTAGTGATGAGACGATTGCTTTGAGGCTGGCCGGAGGGTAGGTTACACCTGAACAGACCGCCAGCTGAGGAAACTAACATGGATCGCGACACGTTCGACCAGACGATTCGCACATTCAAGCACCGCACGCCGTTTCGCCCGTTCTCTGTTGCCATGTCTAACGGCGACCGGTTAGAGGTCGATCATCCCGATGCTTTAGCCATCCGAGACGGAGTCGCGTTGTTCGCAGGACCGGGTGGAATTCCGTCGATCTTCGACCACGAAGGGGTCAGCCGAGTCATCGGTGATCTCGCCGGCCAACCGCTAGACGAAGCCTAACCCCGTCGTCTTATCGTTTCACTTGGGCCAGGTCGCTGAGATACGCCACCAAGCCGCGATGGAGTGAACGGTAGGCGTCGTCGTCGCCAGCGGATGCGGGGCCGAAAGTGAGTTTGAACTTCGTCATGTGCTTAGTCAGTTCGCCGACGCCCGTGCCGATGGTGTGCCAGCTACCGATCAGCAAGCCGTTCGAAGCCACGGGATCTTTGAGCAATTTCACCGCCGATTCGAGCGATTTGAGATAGCCACAACCGCCCTTTTCTTCCTCGGCGGTCGGGTGCATTGCGTGCAGTTTCTTCAGGTTACTACCCAGACGCTCGACGATCGTTAAGTCGATCCGCTTACCCGCTTTCACCAGGCCGACGACAACATCGAAGTCGCGTTCGATGAGATTACGCATCCCTTCGAATTCGGTGGTTTGCAAGCCGACGGGGAACGTCAGTGTGTCGTCGCGAAAGAAGTTGAGCACATCCGCAGCGGCTCCACCCTGGAATACCGCTTTCGACAAAAGTTCGGGTGGGAAGAACGGCGCGTTCGCCTTGAGTCCCTTGGCTTCGAGTTCCTGAATCGCCTTTAAAGTCTGATTGAGTGCCAATCCGCTGACAACGTCCGCTTCCGTAACCGTTGCCAAGGCGGTTCGCACGGCTTCCGATGCCTTGTCGAGTTGTTCTTTCGGCACGACTTTCGCGCCGCGTTCGTCGGCCCATTTATCGAATTGCTGTTGCTGCAATTGCAGGTCGTTACGGTTTGCGCGTTGGGCCTGCTGGAGTGCGAGTTGTGCCCGGTCGTTCAGTGGCCCGCCATATCCGCCAGACGAACCGTACATATAGCCAGGGCTGAACACACTGTTGAGTGGTGGTGCAATTTGAATGGCGCGGTAACCATAAATGTTCTGGTAGTAGATTTGGCGGAATGGTGTGCCGTTGATGAAGAGTGGCGAACTCGAGACGTAGCCGAACGATCGGCTGTAAAAACCGTAAGTGGGGAAGCCTCCCAGGCCGGGGCGAAAAAAAGCATTTTGCGCGACGGCTTCCGGAGAAGCGGTCACCATTAAGAAGGCTGCCGAGGTCAACGCGATGAGTTTCACGAACGGCCGCATGATTTCCCCCTAAAATAATCGCAACTGGGCGGCGTCCTGCTCTACAATGTGTACCGTACATCTGGAGCGTTCTTTCAACGCTTTGCCAGCAACAGTAACGTTTCCTTATTATTCGCATCGAGCGTGTCGGAAGGCAAGCCTTTCCTGGACTTCTCAGAGATTCGCCACAAGTAAAGACGGAATTTTGATTCACGGAAATGCACAGGCCGTTTTGCCGAAACGGACCGCCGAAAGTTTGATTCCACCGTGAATCCTTTCGATCGAAATCGGACGTAAGTCGTTGCTGGGTTAGGATGGTTCCGAAATTCGGGAATGAGTCCAGGGATGGGTGGGTGGGTAGTGGCTGGAGTCAATTACCGTGCGGCATCCCTTGACGGTCTATCGCCGTTGGCCTACGGTTCTTAGGTGGCGTATCTGGCCCTGCCACGGTCTTTTTTCGTAACGAATTGGCGGAACATTCATGCCCGGCACCTGTGTCGTTGGCCTCCAGTGGGGCGACGAAGCCAAGGGAAAAATCGTCGACCTACTCGGCGATCAGCACGATTTCGTCGTGCGATTCAATGGCGGAGCGAATGCGGGGCACACCGTCGTCTGGGGCGACCGCAAGTTTGCCCTTTCGCTGTTGCCAACGGGCGTACTGAAGCCGCACGTGCAATCGGTGATCGGTAACGGCGTCGTCGTCTACCCGCCGCGATTCATCGAAGAAGTGGAAAAATTGCGTGCGGTCGGCATCCCCGTCGGTGCGAACCTGATGGTCAGCAACCACGCGCACGTGATCTTCCCGTACCACATGGAAGAAGAGCGACTTGCCGAAGCGAATGCCAACGGCAAGATTGGCACAACGGGCCGCGGCATCGGGCCATGTTACCAGGATAAAGTCGGCCGGCGGAACGCGGTGCGGGTCGGCGAACTGCTTCGTCCGGACCACCTGCGCGAGCGTTTGCGGCAGATCGTGCCGTTCAAAAACCGCCTGATGCACGCGCATTGTGCCGATGCGAGCGCCGAGCCGAAGGCGTTCGATGCGAACCGGCTTTGCGATGAGTATCTCGGGTACGCCGAAACTCTCAAGCCGCACGTCTGCGACACGGCACGGGTACTTCACGAAGCGTTTGCCGCGGGCAAGAACGTGCTGTTTGAGGCCGCACAGGGTAGCCTGCTGGACGTCGATCACGGCACGTTTCCGTACGTCACGAGTTCGAGCAGTTTACCGTCGGGTATTTGGTCTGGCTCCGGCGTTCCGTCTCGTGCGGTGACGCGGATTATCGGCATCGTGAAGGCATACACATCGCGTGTCGGTCGGGGACCGTTCCCCACAGAACTCGACGATGGCCCGACCGGTATCGGCGAGCGGATTCGCCAGATCGGCCGCGAGTTCGGCACCGTCACAGGGCGACCGCGACGCACCGGCTGGTTCGATTCGATTGCCGTAAAATACACCGCCACGCTGGCGGGTGTCGATGAAATTACCGTGATGTTGCTCGACGTGTTGAGCGGACTGCCGGAGTTGAAACTCGGGATCGGCTACGACCTCGATGGTGAGCGAATTACACACTTTCCGAGCGATTCGTACGATCTCGAACGCTGCAAGCCAATCTACGAAACAATGCCCGGCTGGAGCGAAGACATCACGAAGGTCAAGACGCTGGCCGGGCTGCCTTCCGCCGCACGCCGCTACGTCGATCGCATCGGCGAGATGGTCGGTAAGAAGATCTCTTTCGTCTCGATCGGCCCCGACCGCGACCAGACGATTCACCTCTCATGACGCCAGTGACGCGGGATCCGATTGCACACGCGCAAGCGGCTGGGTTGGACCCGGCACGGTTCCCCGCCCACATTGCGATCATCATGGATGGCAACGGCCGTTGGGCGGTCGAACGCGGCAAAGAGCGATTCGAGGGGCACCTGCGCGGCACCGAAACCGTTCGCACGATCGTTACTGAATGTTGTCGCCTCGGCATCGGCCAACTGACGCTGTACTGCCTGAGTATCGAGAACTGGAAGCGGCCCAAGCTCGAACTCGATTTCCTGATTGTCCTACTCAAACAGTATCTTTTAGACGAACGCGAATTGATCCGCGAGGAAGACATTCGCTTCCGCGTCATCGGTCGCCGCGATGGCCTACCCGACGATGTGCTCGCCGAGATCGACGAAAGCGAACGCCTGAGCCGGGACAACGTGGGAATGACGCTTTGCCTTGCGATCAACTATGGTAGCCGCACCGAGATTCTCGATGCCGTAAGGGTGATCGCGCAGCGGGTGAAAGCGGGGGAAATGGCCCCCGATGACATCACCGAAGAAACCGTAGCCGATGCACTGTACACGCGGGGGATGCCCGACCCGGATTTGCTGATTCGCACGGCCGGCGAGATGCGCGTCAGCAACTATCTTTTGTGGCAAATTTCGTACGCAGAGTTGTGGGTCACGCAGACGTATTGGCCCGACTTCACGCCGGAGACGTTGCACGCGGCACTGAAAGAGTATGCCCTGCGCGAGCGGCGCTTCGGCGGGCTGAATTCCCTTGTTACTGAAGGCAACTGAACCGATGCTGCATACCCGTTTGTGGGTCGGTTCGTTGCTCGCCACCATCGCGGCGGGCGTGCTGTTCGTCGATGCCACGTTCGCGCCGTACTACCCGTTCCTGTTCGCATCGGTACTCGCGCTCGGCTATTTCGGCACGCGGGAACTCCTCGCCATTCTGCCCAGTAACGAGCGACCGCAAACGATCCCCACCGTCATCGGCGTCTGCGCATTGCTTGCGCTCAACTGGCTACACGTGCCGAACGCAGTTTTGCTCGGGTTGGCGTTCGCGATACTCAGCGCGTTCCTCGTCGAGATGGCCACTTACACAGGCGACGGCAACGCCCTGCGCCGCGTGACGGTGGCCATGTTCCTCTTCGGTTATCTCGGATTCTTGCCGGGTTTCTTCGTGCAGTTGCGCTGGTCGCAGGGCGAGCTTTCGGGGCTGGCACTGGCGGCAACGATCTGCGTACCGAAACTGGGCGACGTGGGCGCGTACCTGGTCGGCCGTGCGTTTGGCCGACACAAAATGACGCCATTGCTCAGTCCGAAAAAAACGTGGCAAGGGTTCGCCGGTGGTATGATTGCTGCAACGAGTACCGCAATCGCGTTCGGGAATTTCGAGCCGCGATTGTTCGCATTCGGTCTGCCTCACGCCATCGCGTTCGGAGTGCTCGTGGGGCTGGCGGGCGTACTCGGCGACCTCGCGGAATCGCTGTTAAAACGCGAATGCGGTAAGAAAGATGCTTCCAGAACGATACCCGGATTCGGCGGAATTCTCGACGTCATCGACTCGGTGCTGTTCGCCGCACCGGTGGCTTGGCTGCTGTTTCGCATCGAATCGCTGTGACTTCGATAACCTTTTATGCGGTCATTGTCTCCTGTGCTCATCCCCATTGGAACTGAGGTTCGATCATGCCCGATACGCCGCCGACACCGACGACGACAACCGTCATCGTGACGCTCGATAGCCGCGACGAAACGGTGATTCTGTTCGGTCCGCGCGATCAATACCTGCGAATGATCCGCGATGCGCTCGGCGTTCGCGTCGTCGCACGGGGCGACACGCTCCAACTCGATGGCACCGCCGATGCCGTTGCGCAAGGCGAACGCACCTTCCAGCAACTCCGCGTCGTGTTGCGAAAACACGGCAAACTGACCGCCGAAGATGTTCGCACGGTACTCGAAGTCGTGCGTGGGGGCGATGAACGCGGTGGGCCGACGAGCCTGGCGGTGATGGACTCCGGGCGTTACCTGCGGCCGCGGACCGATGGCCAAGGCCGGTACGTGCAAGCGATGAAAACGCACGATGTGGTGCTGTGCGTCGGCCCCGCTGGTACGGGCAAAACCTACCTCGCCGTCGGCTGGGCCGTCAGCCTGTTGCGGTCTGCCGCCGTCAAGAAAATCGTGCTCGTTCGCCCGGCCGTCGAAGCCGGCGAACGCCTCGGCTTCCTGCCCGGCGACCTCGTCGCCAAGATCAATCCGTACCTTCGCCCACTGTTCGATTCGCTCAACGATATCATGGAACCCGAGCAAGTGCGACGTTACATGGAGAACGACATTATCGAGATCGCGCCGCTCGCGTATATGCGCGGCCGCACGCTCAACAACTCCTGCATTATCATGGACGAAGGCCAGAACGCATCGGTTTCGCAGATGAAAATGTTCCTGACGCGAATGGGCACGAATTCCAAAGTCGTCGTCACCGGCGACATGACGCAAGTCGACCTGCCGAACACGATCAAGAGCGGGCTATCCGATGCCGTACTGCGGCTCAAGGATGTCGAAGGGCTAGCCGTCGTCCACCTCGACGATGGCGACATCGTGCGGAACCCGATCGTGCAGCGAATCGTGCTCGCATATGAAGCCGACCCAGGCCGTCAGCGACGGTAATAGCTAATATCTTCATTTAGCCCCGCCGCGTAGTCATTGCTGCGAAGCGTAGGCACAATTCGTTGAAGTTCACGCAATATGCGGGCAAATGAGATTGAACTGGATTGGGTACAAGATCTGAAAAATGTCATTCAAAGTTGATAAATCACTACGTGAAATATGTGGTGCGATGGGTAATTTCCAATCGCACCACATTTTAGTGCGAGGTCACTTATTCTTTAGCTGGCATCAGGACGGTGTCGATCACGTGGATGACGCCGTTGCTGCACTTGATGTCGGTCTTGATGACTTTGGCTTCGCCCAACTTGACGCCGTCCTTGGTCGAAACCATGAACTTCGTGCCTTGGATCGTCTTCACTTCTTTGCCGTCGAGCTTGACGACTTCTTCGGCCATGACCGAACCTTCGACGACGTGTGCGAGCAGGATCTTCTTCAGAAGTTCCTTGTCTGCGAGCACTTTCTTGATCGTTTCTTCGCCGAGTTTCTCGAACGCTTTGTCGGTCGGTGCGAACACCGTGAAGGGCCCCTTGCCCTTGAGCGTCTCGACCAGGCCGGCTTCTTTGACGGCGGTCACCAGCGTGGTGAACATCTTCGCACCGACTGCGGTGTCGACGATGTCTTTTTCTTCGTCTGCCGAGCGCACTGCGGTGCCGAACACGAACACCATCGACAGCACGGCGGCTGCGAACAACTTGACCTTCATGGAGATTCTCCTGACATGATGTGCCGATGAAACAATTTCATCGAACACTTCTGATACTAGCGCGGTCGGTCAATGCGTTTCAACAAAACCGGCAGAATTGTTATGTTCATTAAATTCGAACCATCTCCACTCCAACGGTAGCGTGTCGCATTGAAGGCCGACACGCGACGGTTATAATTGCTGTTCAGCGGCACGTGCCGCGATCACGCAGAGAACCGGATGTCACGCCGACGCACGAATGGAATCTCCCCGCAAATCGATCTGTTCGATGCGGAGTCGTTTGACGGGTTTGGCCCGAGTCGCTTCCACCCGAATGAGGAAGCGCCCGGCGCGCATCGCATCCGCGTGAAATCGCTGAAAGATCTTCGCGAAAAAGTACGGACTGAGGCCCCGAAGCGGCCCGGCGTTTATGCCATGCTCAACGCAAATGGCCGCGTGATTTACGTCGGCAAAGCGAAACTTCTGCGCACGCGGTTACTCAGCTATTTTCGCACGGAGAGCCGCGACCCGAAAGCGGGGCGCATCCTCAAACACACGAAGACGCTCGTGTGGGAATTCGCAGTCGACGAACTCACGGCATTGCTCCGCGAACTCGAATTAATTCAGTTTTTCTGTCCGCGTTTCAACGTTCTCGGCCAACCGGGACGGCAACGCTATCGCTACATCTGCCTCGGTCGCGAACCGGCGGCCTATGCGTACGTCACGCGCGAAACGAACGGCAAAGAGATCGCCTGTTACGGTCCGTTCGTCGGCAAAGATCGCTCGCGAAATGCGGTGCGGCGGATCAACGAGTGGTTCCTCCTACGCGATTGTGCGGCGAAACAGTTGCTCGCATTTCCCGAACAGGGCGAACTCTTCCCACAAGTGCGAACTCCAGCGTGCTTGCGTTACGAACTCGGCACTTGCCTCGGACCGTGTGCGGGCCTCACGACGCGCCGCAATTACAACAAGGCAACCAAGCGGGCACGAAACTTTCTCGACGGCAACGATCGCTCGGTTCTCGACGATCTTTTGCGCGAAATGATGGCGGCCGCGGCGGCGTGTCTGTACGAAAAAGCGGCGGTGACCCGCGATAAATTGGCCGATCTCGAATGGCTCGATCAGCGTTTGGCGTTGTTGCGGAAATCGCGCGACCAGCGCGCGTTCATTTATCCCGTCGTCGGTTTCAACGATCGCCGCCTCTGGTACGTGCTCAACCGCGGTCAGGTTTGGGCGGTTCTCGACGAGCCAACCGATGCGGAATCGATGGCGAAAGCGGCGGACATGATTCACTTAATTGCGACGTCGCCGTACGCCACGGTAACGGGTCGGCAGAGCGTCGATAGCGTCGTGCTACTCGGTGCGTGGTTTCGCAAATACTCCGAAGAACGCCTAAAACTCCGACCGACGAACGATGTGATCGCAACGCTACGGTTGGGTTGATACGGGGACGATCTTGTCGAGCAACCTCGCCCCGTTCGCCGTCGCGCCTTGCATCAGCGGGCCGACACTTTGGGGTTCGTTCCCGTTGCGGGAACTCACCGGCAACAGCAATCCTAACCCGATCAGAATCAGCACCGATGCAGCCAGCGTGACCCGGCTATGCAGCCCCGTATGCGACTTCATTTCGGACGATGGCATCACCGGAACGATGGCGTTCGCATCGGGCCAAGGCTGGGGAAGTTCGTTCTGAAAGTATCGCGAAAGCAGCCGATCCATCGGCTCGTCGCTTGGGTGATGTTCGTTCATGAGAGTGGTTCGACTCCTCGTTCTGAAAATTTCTCGGCCAGTCGTTTCCGTGCCCGGCTCAATCGCATATGAACGCTCGTCACGGGGATTTCCAGTATCTCCGCGATCTTCGGCGAATCGTAATCGAGTGCATAACGCAGTGTCAGAATGTCGCGGTCGGGTACCGAAAGCTCTTCCATCACCGCACGAACGCAAGCGAAGGTTTCGTCTTGCAGCAACTTCACATCGGGTGGCTTCGCCGCGGATCGATAGCCATCCATCGCGTTTGTGGCGGTCGTGCCATGTCGTCGGAAGGCACTCTTTGCCATGTCATCGGCGAGGTTACGTGCCACCCGGATCAGCCACCCGCGTGGATTGAGGATCTCCGTCCCTTTTTCGCGCTCGTTCCAGAGCCGCAGGAACGACTCCTGGGCAATATCCATAGCCGCATCGCGGTCCATTCGGCGCGAGTAGGCGACAGCCCAGACTTCGCGGCCATAACGGGCATACAGTTCGTCGAAGTCTGCGTTTCGGCGAATTTCAGAGTTCGGTGTCACGTGGCTGTTGTATTCGTATCGGCAGTAAGACGATTCAAACGCGGGTTCCTAACGGCACATGTCTTGCCGAAGATCGTAAGCTAGACGTACGGTTTTGGCAAATACGCATGGGCGGAGTGGCATGATACCCACAACGGAAACAGAATCGGTTCGCCACAGCCGATTCTTCGATGCTCTGACTCGTAGCGGCCTTGTGACTGCGACTGCGCTCGAAACCCTTGCGGAAACGACCGCGACCGCCGACGAACACGCGGAACAGCTCGTGGCCACCGGCCAACTCAGTCGCTTTCAAGCCGACAAATTACTTCGCGGGCAGTGGCAAGGCCTGTTACTCGGCACGTATCGCATTTTGTCGCCGCTCGGCCGTGGTGGCATGGGCATCGTCTATTTGGCGAAGAGCGTTTCTCCATTGGGTTCCACGACCGCGAAACCTCTCGTCGCCTTGAAAATCTTGTCGCCGAAAAAGGCACGGGACGATTCGCGGACACGGATCCGCTTCGAACGCGAGATGGCGATCGGCCGCATTATCCCCGCACATCCGCACATCGCGACAATATTCGACACGGGCGAAGTAAAGGGCGTGGCGTTCATCGCTATGGAATACGTCACCGGTTCGACGGTGAAAGAAGTCGTGGAAAAGAACGGGCCGCTGAGCGTTTCGCATGCCGCACAACTGTTTCGCGATATCGCGGGCGCACTGCAAGTTTCGCACAAC
>Ga0105048_10006243_pt1 | contig 19194 bp, 23 predicted proteins | sample MAT05_FD_78382 | JGI IMG/M metagenome (GOLD analysis project Ga0105048, IMG submission 78382) | Freshwater microbial communities from Lake Fryxell liftoff mats and glacier meltwater in Antarctica - MAT-05 | ecosystem: Environmental > Aquatic > Freshwater > Ice > Liftoff microbial mat | place... | reverse complement strand
TCCGGGCGCCTTGGTTGACGCGATGAAGCCCGTAATTAAACGTAGGCCAAAATCCGCCAGCCTCTTTTACGGACCTGAAGCCGCCACTAGACGACGGTTTTCTAGCCACAAGGAGTAAATTTGCATTCCGTGGCCGAAAGGGTGCTGCCACATCCCCGCTGTGCGCCCTGCGCCGAAAATCGCCCCCCCCCCCCGCAAACGCCTCTGGCTGTCGCCGCGCGGCGCGCACCGATGCGGGCGGGCAAGGTCACCGGAACGCAGCCATGCCGCTTACAATTCAAACGAGATGGGCGTGGCAGGTTCCCGACAGGACCTGCCACGCCAGTGTTTACACAAAAAGATCGAAGTTTGCCGCCGACAGCGAGGCCACATTGGTCAGCACAACCACCGCGACCGCTGGTGCGACAGCGGCACCATCCCGATCCCAGAACAATCTGTCATTGGCGGGATTGTAAAAGAAGGTGCCAACAGCCTGCGTCGCCGCCGTGCCGTTCACGACCACGGCGGTGCCGGTCATGCCGACGTCGCTTGCCACGTCAAATGCCAGCCTGTCCGCTGCAACGCCGGTTGCGGTAAAGTCGGTCACCCGGTCAACGGCGTCCAGATCATAGTCGCCATTCCAGTAGAACGTGTCGATGCCGGCACGCCCGGTCATGACATCGGAGCCCTTGACACCTTCGATGAAATTGTCCAGGGCGTTGCCGCTGAAGCGGTCATTCCCGTCGGCACCCCAAATCATTTTAATGCTGATTGCGGTTTCCGCATTACCAAAGCCATCATTCTGAATTTGCCCGGTGGCCCGCGCAAGATCGACTACCGCTTCGCCGGGCGGGGTGTTTCCGAACGACCAGCCAAAGTTGATCGCATCGAACCCGGCCTGGCCATCGTAGCTATCAACCCCTTCAGCAGCCGCAAATACATTGTCTGTCCACGAGCCGACAAAGACAACGTTGAACCGGGTACCCACCACCCGCTCAATGTCGATAACAGTATCCAAGTTGCCGAAGCCATCCCGAACTGTACCGCGAATGGAAGAGATGTCGGTATTCGTCTCAATATCGACGACAATTCCACGCCGCCCGCCGTTCCACACGTCATTGTTTTATTGCACCTGATCGCTCCGGTCATCAGATCGGACGGTCCCGCGGTCGCATCGAAGCTGTTCGCACCTCCGTCGATCGTGTCACGTCCGCTCCCGCCGATAAAGCGGTCCCGCTGGGAGTTGTTGCCGATGAACTGTCGTTAAAGCGCGACCCTTCCACCTGCTCGAAATTGGAGATCACATCGCGCCCGCCCCACGAATCAAGGACGATGCCGGTATTCATGTTGACGCTGATCCCCTTGATGGCGGCCTGCCCCTCGCTCCAGGTGGTGCGCCCATAGCTCAACGTGTCATAATCCGCGCCGCCATTCATGGTGTCGTTGCCCGTGCCCCCGTAGACGAAGTCGTCGCCCGCACCCATGTCGTAGCGGTCGCTGCCTGCGTCGATGCCCAGAAAGCCTTGCCTGTCATTGCCCCCGGTACCAGTGATCATCGGGCGACGGCGCTCCCCAGATCCAGAACACCGCCGAAACAGCAAAATGAATGTTGATGTGACTGTAGGTCAGTCGCTGCCGCAGCGACGGCCAGGTGACCTACAGCATGAACATAGACCGGCCCAACCGCATCCCCGTACAGGCCAGCGCAAAGACCCACCCGCGCGCCCCGAACGCGTCCGGCAAAGTCATCGACATGAACAGCCCCGCTGCCATCAGCCCGAACAGCAGCATCCGGACGGCGATGGTTTCGGGGTCGAGGAAATTCAACGCCCAGGTCGAGGAGATCCAGACCCACCAGACGGCGACGAACAAGAAGCCCGTCTCCAGCGCGCCGTGCAGCGTGTAGTGGTGCAGCAGGCTGTGGCTGAACTGCGTGATTGCAAAGAGAAACACGAGGTCAAATAACAGTTCGGCAAAGCCCACTCTGGCGTTCGCCCCGGGCGAAGGATGCAGCCATGTCAAATCCTCCTCACACTCGCCCAAGCCTGGGTGGGCTGGACAAGGCCTGCAAGCCCCGCCACTGATCGCGTATGCCCGCCGCTGCCCGTCCTCTCGCTGCCGCCTCGTGGATGATCGGGGCAATAGCCTCCTTCACGGCCATGGCAGTGGCCGCCCGTCAGATCGCGGGCGTGCATGACACGTTCGAAATTTTGGCCTTTCGCTCGCTGGTAGGCTTTTGCATCGTGCTTGGGGTCGGCGCCGCCTTTGGCCGCCTGGGCGACATCCGCACCGACCGTCTGCCCAGCCACCTTTTGCGCAACATCTTTCACTTCACCGGGCAGAGTCTGTGGTTTTGGGCGATCACGATGATCCCGCTCGCGCAAGTGTTCGCGCTGGAGTTCACTTCGCCGATCTGGGTGATCCTTTTGTCACCGCTTGTGCTGGGCGAAACACTGACCGCGCGCAAACTGCTGGCGGCGGCTTGCGGCTTTGTCGGGGTACTAATCGTGGCGCGCCCGGATTTCGGGCATGTGGAGCCGGGGGTACTGGCGGCGCTGACAGCAGCCTTCTTCTTTGCGTCGACGACGCTGCTGACCAAGGCGCTGACGCTGGGCGAGGCGATCCTGTCGATCCTGTTCTGGCTGACGCTGATGCAATTCGTCTTTGGCACAGTCGCGATGCTTGCCGATGGTGCCGTCACCCTGCCGACAAGGGCCACCCTGCCTTGGCTCTGCCTGATCGGCGTGGCAGGCGTCAGCGCGCATCTGAGCCTGACCTCTGCCCTCTCGCTCGCCCCGGCGAGTCAGGTCGTGCCCATCGACTTTGCCCGCCTGCCGGTGATCGCGGCCATCGGAGCGCTGGTCTATAACGAGGCAGTACCACCGACGCTTTTCCTCGGCGCAGCTCTTATTTTCCTGGGGATCTGGATCGTCTTGAGCCGACGCCACGTTGCCTAGATGCCATGGGGTAACATCCCAACACTTTGACGCGACGTCACGATATGGCAGCGCGTCTAGCTTTTCCAAAGGGAAAATTCCTTTGGGGAAAAGGAAATGAAAACAAGCATAATTGCACTGGCCGCCCTGGCGGCCAAGACCTCTCTGGCGCAGGCGGGGGGGGATCGACCGGTCAGATTTGAACTTTGGCATTTTGTATGAGGACGGCAACTACGTCGAACTTGGGTATTCCCGGGTTACACCGACCGTATCAGGCACCTATTCTGCGGCCTTTGGCCCGTTTTCAGGCTCGTCCACTGGCGATCTGGCAGGCGACTACTCCGCCTTCAGCCTTGGCTACAAGCATCAATTCACCGACAGACTCGCCCTTACGCTGATATTGAACACACCTTACGGGGCCGATGCCCATTACACGGCGGGCCCCTACACCGGCCTGACCGCCCAATGGAAAAGCCGCCAGATTGCGGCCGTTCTGAAATATGATCTTACAGACAATTTCTCGGCCCATGGCGGTTTGAAATACCTGCGTTCCTCGGCCCAGATCGGCATCCCGAATGCCTTGTTTCCCGGTGGCTACACTGCCGTCGGCGATACGGACGAGCGGGTGGGCTACATCGTCGGCGCCGCCTACGAGAAGCCCGAGATCGCCCTGCGCGTGGCACTTACCTATGAAAGTGGCATCACCCATTCCTTCAGGACAACAGAAACCGCTCCCGCATTCGGCCCGGGCAACCCCATCGCATCCACCACCGATGTAGAGATGCCGCAGTCGCTGTTGCTTGATTTTCAGACCGGCGTCGCCAGGAACACATTGCTTTTCGGCTCGCTCCGGTGGTCCGAATGGTCGGTGTGGGAAGTGCGGCCCATCGGCTTCGAGGCGGCAAGCGCGGGTAGCAACATCGCTGACTTCGACGATGACGTCTTCACCTGGACACTCGGCGTCGGCCGCAAGCTGAATGAGACACTCTCGGTCTTTGCCCGGGTCGGCTATGAGAAGAAAAATCGCGGCATCTCTTCGCGCCTCGCCCCGACCGATGGCTATACCAGCGCGGGCATCGGCGGCAGCTGGACGAAGGACAACCTCAAGATCGCCGGCGGCATCGAATACATCTCGGTAGGGGATGCAACCGATAGCTCGGGGGTGGTCTTCAAAGCGAACGATGCCTTCGGCGTGGGCCTGTCGGTCGGCATGCAGTTCTAGAAGCGCCGGGCGTTTCATGCGCCGAGACGTCTGCCCGACGGCGCCTGCATTTTCTGCGTGAGTTTCCTGCGCCCGGGCGGTAACTGATGCGTGATGTAGGCAAGGGGGGCAGGCATGATCTACGCAACCGGCGCAGAGTTTCGGGAAAGCCGCGAAAAGCGGGTTCTGGTCTTTGGCATGTCGGGCCTTGGCAAGACCCATCTGGCCCGGACCCTGCGCGACAAGGCCGCGGCGGCGGAGGGGTGGTTCCACTACTCGGTCGATTACCGGATCGGCACGCGCTACATGGGCGAATACATCGCCGACAATTTCAAGCGTGAGGCGATGAAGGTACCGCTTCTGCGCGAACTGCTGATGACGGATTCGGTCTACATCGCCTCTAACATCACGTTCGAGAACCTCGCCCCTTTGTCCACCTACCTCGGCAAGCCTGGTGATCCTGCCAAGGGCGGTGTCCCCTTCGCCGAATACCTCCGACGCCAGGGGCAGCACCGCGAGGCAGAAATGGCCGCCTTGCAGGACACGCTGCGTTTCATCACCAGGGCGCGCGAGATCTACCGCTATCCAAATTTCATCTGCGATTCTGGCGGATCGATCTGCGAGGTGGTGGAGCCGGAAAACCCCGCCGATCCGGTGCTGCGGGCGCTGACGGAAAATCTGCTGCTGGTGTGGATCAAAGGGTCCGAGGCTCACACCGCCGACCTGATCCGCCGCTTTGACCACGCGCCAAAGCCGATGTATTACCAGCCCGTCTTTCTTCATGCGATGTGGGAGGAATACCGCGCAACCCATTCGGTCAGCGAAGAAACTTGTGATCCTGACCATTTCGTGCGCTGGACGTATGCCCGCGCCCTCGCCCATCGCCGGCCCCGCTACGCCGCGATGGCGGACTGGGGCGTGACCGTCACCGCCGAGGCGGTGGCAGAGGTCAGCGATGGCGCGGACTTTGCCGATCTTGTAGCCCGCGCAATCGACCGCCGGCCGGGCTGAGCGCGCAAGCCTCAGGCTCAGCCATGGCACTCAGCATCGATCAGCGCGACCGCATTGTCCTGCACGGGCGTGGAAAACGTGCCCAGCACATACCCCGACGCATTCAGCACCTGCACCATCCCGCCCCGCGCCATCAACGCGATGACCTCGGAGCCGGGCGGCGTGGACGCATAGTAGCCGCCATTAATCGCTTCAAACCATAGCGGATAGCCATTTTGGCCGATCTGCACTGTCAACTGGCCTGATGGACCCTCGACTTCACCCGTCAGCATCAACCAGGCGTCACTCGCCCCGTCGCACATGAAGTAAAGTGTGTTGGCCGTTACCGGATCGGCCAGCGCCGTATAGATTCCGCGCCCGTCAGCCGTGGTGCCCATCGACCAGAGGCCGACACCCGGGGCTGCGCCGGCGCCATCCCCGCCTGCATCGCTCTCCGGCGCGCTGCAAAGGTTTTCGACACAGGCGGCGTAGGCTGGATCGCCGGTCCCGTTGCTGTTTGCCAGGCAGCGCCAGACACAGCGCTGCACCTCCATCGCGTCCTCGCTCACGACCTGGGCGGTGGCGGGGGCAAACCACCCCGTCACCGCGAGCAGTGCCATTGTAACCAGACCTCGCATCCGCCCCCCCGAAACTGTCCCCCAAAACCGTCCCACAGAACCGTCTTGCGTATGCACCTGACCTGCATGAAGCCGCAAGGACCACACAAATACAAGACCTTCCCGCCAGCCCCCTTGATGCCCGCACCCGCTTCGCTTACGTCTGCCGCTTCCCTCACCGGTAGCCTCCGATGCCCATAACCTTGCCCGCGACCCTGCCTGCCTTCGACGTTCTGCGCAACGAGGGCGTCATGGTCATGTCGCCTGACCGGGCGCAGAAGCAGGACATCCGGCCCTTGCGGATTGCGCTACTGAACCTGATGCCAAAGAAGATTCAGACCGAGACGCAGTTCGCCCGCCTGATCGGTGCCACGCCGCTGCAGATCGACCTGCACCTGATCCGGATGAGTGAGCATCAGACCCGCAACACCGCCGCGGCCCACATGGAAACCTTTTACCGCCCCTTTGCCGAGGTGGAGGCCACAGGCGAGAAGTTTGACGGGCTGGTCATCACCGGCGCGCCGATCGAGCATCTGCCCTTCGAGGAGGTCACCTATTGGGACGAGCTGACCCGGCTGATGGACTGGACCCAGACCCATGTGCAATCCACCTTTGGCGTCTGCTGGGGCGGCATGGCGATGGCCTGGCATTTCCACGGCCTGCAAAAGCACATGCTGGACCGCAAGGCCTTTGGCTGTTTCCGCCACCGCAACCTGGCACCCACCTCGCCTTTCCTGCGCGGGTTTTCGGATGATTTCGTGATCCCGGTTTCACGCTGGACGGAAGTTCGGGCAAAGGATGTCGCGGCGCGGCCGGCGTTGAAGACGCTGCTCGGCGCCGACGAGGTCGGACCCTGCCTGATCGAGGATGCAGGGCACCGCGCGCTTTATATCTTCAATCATTTCGAGTATGACAGCGACACGCTGAAGCAAGAGTATGATCGCGACGTGGCGGCAGGCACACCGATCAATGTGCCGCTGAACTACTACCCGCAGGACAACCCGGCCAATCCGCCCTTGAACCGGTGGCGCAGTCATGGGCATCTGCTTTATGGCAACTGGATCAACGAAATCTATCAGTCCACGCCCTATGACCTGGCCGAGATTGGGCGTTAGCTTTCTCCTCCTGCTCGCCGTCTTCACCGCCGTGACGCTGTGGCGCGGGGATGTGAGGGGGCGTGCGGCAGAGGCAGAGAGCCCGCCCGAGGGTGTCTTCGTCACCGTCGAAGGCCTGCGGATCCATGCGGTGCAGCAGGGGTCGGGGCCGGACCTTGTGCTTTTGCACGGGGCCTCGGGCAATCTGCGTGATCTGACCTTCCATCTGCTGCCAGAGCTTGCAAAGCGCTATCGCGTCACGGCGATCGACCGGCCGGGGCTTGGCCATTCCGACCCTTTGCCGGAAGGTGAGGCCGGCCTCGCCGCACAGGCGAGGGTGCTGTCGCTGGCGGCCGAGGCGCTGGGAGTGCGGCGGCCGGTGCTGGTCGGCCACAGCTTTGGCGGGTCGGTCGCGCTGGCGTGGGCGGTGACACGGCCGCCGGGGACCGCGCCCGTCGCGCTGGTGACGATTGCCGGGCCGAGCCTGCCCTGGCCGGGCGATCTCGATCCGTGGTACAGGGCGAACCGCTGGACCCTCGTTCGGGCGGTCACGGTGCCGCTGGTCGCGGCCTACGTCCCGCGCGCCTTTGTGGAAAGTTCGGTGGCCGCCGTCTTTGCACCCCAGGCGATGCCGGAAGGGTATCTTGCGTATTTCGGCCCGATGCTGGCGACGCGGCGCGAGAGGCTGGCGCAGAACCTGGGCCAGGTGATTGCGCTGCGCGACCAGCTGGTGGCGATGGAGCCGGACTATCCGCAGATGACATTGCCCTTCGAGCTGGTGCATGGCGACGCCGACACCATCGTGCCCTTGACTGTCCACTCCGCCCCGCTGGCCGCGCGGCTGCCGAACGCCCATCTGACGGTGATCGCGGGGGCGGGCCATATGCCCCACCACGCCCGTCAGGACGTGGTCATTGCCGCCATCGACCGCGCCGCCGCCCGCGCCGGATTGCGCTGAGCGGCCCAATCGGCATACTGCGCCGGTCACGCAAGGGGGTTAGACATGGATCTGCCATTTGACGGCGCGATCAGCCGGTACTTCAAGAAGGACGCGCCCAAGACCATCCGCGAGGCGATCAAGGCCGCCGACAAGGACACGATCCTGCGCGCGTCCTACCCGTACCGCCAAGAGATGAAGGGCCGCGACTACGACACCGCGATGGACGGGCTGCAGCGGCAACTGGTCCGGATGCAGGCTGACGTGAAGGCCACCGGCAAGCGGGTGGTCGTGGTCTTTGAAGGGCGCGATGCGGCCGGGAAAGGCGGCGCCATCTCGACCACGCTGGAAAATCTGAACCCGCGGGTGGCGTCGGTCGTCGCGTTGTCTAAGCCTTCGGACCGGGAGGCGGCGCAATGGTATTTCCAGCGCTACATCGACTGGCTGCCCGCAGCGGGGGAAATTATGCTGCTGGATCGCAGCTGGTACAATCGCGCGATGGTGGAGCATGTCTTCGGCTTTTGTACCCCGGCGCAGCGGGAGAAGTTCTTTGAACAGCTGCCCGCATTCGAGAAGATGATCGTCGATGAAGGCATCATTTTGCTCAAGCTCTGGATGGAAGTCGGCCGCGCGGAACAACTTCGCCGGTTCCTCGCACGTGAACAGGACCCGCTGAAGCAATGGAAACTGTCGACCATCGACATCGACGGCCTTGGCAAGTGGAATGAATACTGCTCGGCCATCGACGAGACGATGGAGCGGTCGCATTTCCCCTATGCGCCCTGGACGGTGATCCTGAGCGATGACAAGAAGCGCGCGCGGATTGCGGCGATCCAGACTGTGCTCGATGCCATCGACTTCAAGGGCAAGGATGCAGGCCTGATCGGAACCGTGGATACCGCGATCTGCGGCGCGCCGAGCCTGCGCCCCAAGGATTGATGTGAAGCGCGGCTATCACCATGGAAACCTGCGCCAGGCGCTGGTTGAGGCAGCCCTCGCATTGATTGCCGACAAGGGGCCACAGGGATTTACCCTGTCAGAGGCGGCGAAGGCGGCGGATGTGACGCCCGCCGCCGTCTACCGACATTTCAGCGGGCGGGATCAGCTGTTGGCGGAAGTGGCGCGTCAGGGTCACGACATTTTTGGCGCACTGATGGAGTTTGCCTATGACAATGGCCAGCCCTCGGCACTCGCAGCCTTCGAGGCGACGGGGCGGGCATATCTGGCGTTTTCTCGAAAGTATCCAGGGCATTACCAGGCGATGTTCGAAAGCGGTCTGAACCTCGCCGAGCATCCGGAGCTGATGATGGTGGCGACAAAGGCGGGCCGGGTTCTGGAACGCGCAGGCGAGGCCCTGACCGAACACCTGCCACCTGGACGGCGGCCGCCCGCTTCGATGTTCTCGGCCCATGTGCTGGCGATGAGCCATGGGGTGGTGGAGTTATTCGCGCGCCGCGAGGGAAGTACCATTACGGCCTTTTCGGCCGAGGATTTGCTGGAGACAGGAATCGGCATCTATCTGCGCGGGCTGGGGCTGTTGCCACCAGACCGGTGAGGCCGGAGCAGGAGGTGGGGTCCGGAAGCCTCCGGCGGGGATATTTATAAAATGATGAAAGGGCTTGCGTGGTGTAATTGACGTGCGGCCATCCCGGCGGTCAGCGGAACAGGACGAAGGCGCCCGGGCTCCAGGCCACGCGGGTGCGGGCGCCGCGGTCAAGCACGGGGCGGCCGAACACGTTGCGCATGGAGACGCGCATCGGATCGTTGGTGCCAGCGAAAACGAGGTCATAATAAGTCATGTCGCCGTAATATACGACCTCTTCGACCGTGGCTTCGCTTTCGCGGTCGGTGCTGGTCTGGGCACCGAAGAGCAGGGTCAGGGTTTCGGGGCGAAAGCCGACGGTAACCTCACCTGCGGAGCCCTTGCTGCGGCACTGATCGTCAGCGAGGGTCATGCGGCCAAGGCCCTGGGCCTCGATCTCGACCTGATCGGCGGACTCGCTGAGGATCGTTGCGGGCAGGAAGTTCATCGTGCCGATGAAGTCCGCGACCTTGCGGGAGTTTGGGCGGCGGTAGAGGCTTTCGGGATCAGCGAGTTGCGCGATCTCACCATCGAACATCACGGCAATGCGGTCAGACATCACCAGCGCCTCTTCCTGATCATGCGTCACAAGAATGAAGGTGATACCGACCTGGCGCTGCAAGCGGATAAGCTCGACCTGCATCTGTTCGCGCAATTTCTTGTCGAGCGCGGAGAGGGGTTCATCGAGCAGCAGCACTTTCGGCTTAAGGATCAGCGCACGGGCGAGGGCGACGCGCTGTCGTTGCCCGCCCGAGAGCGCATGGGCTGCGCGGATGCCGAAGCCTTTCAGGCCCACCATCTCCAGTGCCTCGGCCACTGCCGCCGCCTTTTCAGGAAACGAGCGCGGGTCCTTACGCAGCCCGAAGCCGACATTTTCTGCAACTGTAAGATGCGGGAAGATGGCATAGGACTGGAAGACCATGTTGGTCGGGCGCACGTTGGCGGCGACCCCGGCCACATCTTTGCCGTCGATCAGCACAATACCGGAGGAGATCCCCTCGAACCCCGCAATCGTCCGCAGAAGCGTGGTCTTGCCGCAGCCCGACGGGCCGAGCAGCGAAAAGAACTCCCCCGCCTTTATCGACGCAGTGATGCCGCGCAGGGCGTGGTAATCGCCGTAGTATTTGTGCACGTCGCGGAATTCGATCATGTCCGCACGGTTTTCGGGGCGATTGGGCGTCACAGGAAGCCTCCGGAAGATTTGCCGCCTGTGCGCGCGATGCCGCGGCGGCGAAAGTATTCTGCAATGGAAAGAAGGGTGATGGAGACGAGCACCAGGATCGTCCCGAGTGCCAGCATGGCGGGCACTTTGGCGGGGAAGCGGAACTGGCCGTAGATGTAGACCGACAGCGCCGTCTCGCTGCCCCCGAGGAAGAAGGAGATGATGAACTCATCGAGGCTGACAGTGAAGCTGATGAGGAGCGAGGAGATGATCCCGGGCATGACGAGAGGCAGGATGATCAGCCGGAAGGTCGAAGCCGCCGTCTCGCCCAGATCAATGGCCGCCTCTTCGAGCGAGCGGTCGAGCGACTGAAAAGCCGAGGTCATGATCGCCACTGCAAAAGGCGTGCAGATCAGCACATGTCCAAGGATGATGGTCAGGATCGACAGCGGCACGCCGATGGCCAGCAGCACCATGAGTAGCGACATCGCCACGATCATCTCGGGCAGCACCAGCGGCAGCATCACAAGGCCAAGGATGCCCGCGCTGGCCGGAAAATGGTAGCGCGTGGTGGCGCGGGCCGCAAGCAGGCCAAGAGTGGTGGCGATCACCGAGGTGGTGCCTGCGATAATCAATGAGTTCTTCAGCGAGCGGAACAGCTGCGTGTCGGCCCACATCTCCTTAAACCAATGGGTTGTGAAGCCTTGGAGCGGAAATGCGATCACCGCCGAGTCGTTGAAGGCAAAGACGGGCAAGAGCACGATCGGCGCATAAAGGAAGACCAGGTAGCCTATGGCATAGGCGCGCAAGCCGGGGTTGTTCATTTCTGCCCCCTCAGAAAGCGGCGGTTCAGAAGCAGGAAGCAGATGCTGATCAGCGCCACGATCAGCATGGCCGAGACCGCGACCGCAGAGCCGATGGCGCGGTCGCCCTGTTTCAGGATGCGCACCTCCATCATGTTGGCAATCATCGGCAGTTTTCCACCACCAATCAGGTCGGGCGTTACATAGTCGCCGATCGTGGGGATGAATACGATGAGGACCGCCGCGAGCACCCCGGTCATCGACAGGGGCAACGTCACGCGCCAGAACGTGACGAGGCGACTTTCGCCGAGGTCCTGGCCCGCCTCGAGCAGGCTGCGGTCTATCTTCTCCAGCGCCACGAAAATCGGCAAGATCGCAAAGGGTGCGTAGGCGTGTGCCAGCGTCATCACCAATGCGCCGACGTTGTAGTTGATGGCCTGCAACGGCTCGTCAATAATGCCGAGGCTGAATAGACCCGAGTTGATCACGCCGTTGTAGCCAAGGATGACCTTCCACAGGAACACCCGGATCAGGTAGCTGGTCCAGAACGGAATCGTGATCAGAAACAACCACATGGACTTGCGCGCTGCGGGCACATGAAAGCTTACGTAATAGGCGATGGGATAGGCGATTAGTACGGTGATCAGCGTGACGGTCAGCGAAACCACCAGCGAGCGGAACATGATCGCGCGGTAGACCGGGCCAGTCCAGACCTCGACGTAATTCTGGAGCGTGAAGATCCATTCGATCCGGTTGTTTCCATCCGTAAGAAACGAATACATCACGACGAGGCCCATGGGGGCGGCAAGCAGAATGATGGAGAAAAGTGCTGTCGGACTGATCAGGGCGAGACCCTTCCGAGCCTCTGCGTCCAGAGCTTTCGCCATTTTGCCCCCTGCTGACGAGTTGCCGCGGTCTTTGATCAAATTGTAGACGGAAGGCTGAAAGGAAGGCAAGGGGCCTCGAAAGCCATACGAAAACCCAGGAACCGAATCCTGGGTCCTGGCGCCGAAATGCCGCCCGAAGTGTTTGATCTTCAGTCAGTGTGCGGCTTCAGCCTGCAATACGCTCGATGGCAATGGCGCGCTTTTTCAACTCGTCATAAAGTGTCGGGACGACCCGAAGCGCGCCAACGGCAACCCGAAGCGCATCAGAAATGCGTTCTTCAGACGGGGCTTGCGACGCAACCCTCCAGACCATCCGGCGTGCCACGCCGTCATCGTATACGATTTCAGTCACACCGGCGCGGTTGCGACGCCAACCGAGAAAATCCGCCCCGCCATGCGGGGCGTGAAAGGTCGCCTGCTGTCCCATTTTCGGGTCCATTCTTTTTGTTCTGCTCTGACGCGAACTGTGCCGGCATTGTTCTGGTTCCGTCAACAGCAGTGCGGACCGATCGGCGCGAATGCGCAGGGGTGAGTCCGTCAGGGCACAGATCCGTTGCAGACAGCACGGAAGCGACATCGTCTCGCCATCGTCTCGCCATCGTCTTGCCACAATCACGCCACAATCGCCCCTGCTCCCCCGTTCAGGCGCTGAGGTCAGAAGGCGGCCGGGCAAGAAGGGCGGCCAGTGTCACCAGCGCCATATCGTACCGCTCGCGCGATTCGACCCCCGCAAGCGACAAGCGCACGGCATTGGGCGCACGGCCGTGGATCAGCGCATATTCGTCAGCGGCCCGAACGAGAATTCCGCGCGTCTCGGCCTCACGCGTGAAGGCCGAAGCGCGCCAGCCAAGCGGCAGGTTAAGCCATGCAAACGGCAGTCCGGGTTGCCAATGCAGGTCGCAAAACCCGAGGCGATTGACCATCATCGCCAGCCGGTCGGCGAATTCAGCCTGCACCTTGGCGCGAATCTCGGCGGCAAGGCCGGATTGGAACAACGACAGGCACAGCTCCTCCACCGGACGCGACAGGGCAAAGAACCCGTGCTGCGCGGTCAGCCGCCCCGCTTCGCCCAGGCCCACCGGGCAGGCGACATAGCCAAAGCGCAGCGCGGCAGACACGGTCTTGGACAGCGAACCCACATACCACACCCGCTCGGGTGCCAGCGCCCGGAGGCTGGGCAGAGCAGGGGCGGTAACAGAATAGCAATCGTCCTCAATGACTTGCAAACCATAGACACGTGCGATCTCGGCGATCTGCTGGCGTCGTTGCAGCGGCATGCGCACGGTCGTAGGGTTCTGCGCCTCGGGCGTCAGGCACAGGATTTGTGGTCCGTGGCGGCGACAGGCGGCTTCGAGGGCGGCGGGCACCATACCTTCGGCGTCGATTTCGACGGCCACCACTTCGGCCCGCGCCCCACGGGCAGCGTAGCGGAAACCTGGGTAGGCCAGTTCCTCGATCAGCACCACAGGACGCTCGCCGCGCAAGCAGCAGTCCAGAATAAGCCCCACCGCGTTCTGCCCGCCATGGGTCAGCGCGATATCTTCGGCCGAAATGGGGCCCATTGCCCGGTCCGAAAGCCAGCGGACGATCTCTTCGCGTAGGGGCGCCTCACCGCGCTGACTGGTGTAGTCGAGCCAGCCCGTCGCGGTCCCCTCCGCCATCGCGAGCAACAGGGTTCGAAACGCAACCGCCTGCCCCACCTCGGGCACCTGTGGCGGACGAAGGTCGATTAGGCCCGAATTGCCGCCCGTCAACCGTTCCACATAAAGCGCCTGCGTCGGGCCAAGGCGCGGCGATTGTGCCGCAACGAATGTGCCGCGCCCGACCGTAGCGGCCAGCAACCCCTCTTGCGTGGCAAGTTGATAGGCCCGCGCAACGGTTCCGGGGGTCAGATGCAGTCGCCAGGCGAGGTCGCGCACCGTGGGAAGCTGGCTTCCGGCAGGAAGTTCTCCTGCCCGTATTGCCTCGCGCACCGCGCGGCCGAGGCTGAGATACTTCGGTCCGGGGAATTGACTCAGATCGGGCTGCCAGTTTGTATCTATCACAATGTTCCTCTAGCGACCCAATCATCTTCAGCGTATCAATGATCTACAGGATCATCAGATTTGTATCAATACAAAAGGCACGTCCCATGTCCCGCTCCGGCTTCTTCGCATTCTTCGCCCTGCCCTCGCCCGCTCGCCCGCTAGGGGATATTGCGCGCATGCTGACGGTTTGGGAAAGTCGGCGCCGCATGCGCGCGGACTTGGCACGGCTTGACAGGCATTTGCTCCGGGACATCGGCATCGATGCCGCCCGCGCCAGGGATGAAGCAGCCAAGCCGTTCTGGCGCGTCTGATTGTGCCCGCGCACCCCTGATCTCCCCTGACTGGGCCGGGACTCCCGGCCCTTTCTTTCTGGCGTCAGCAGACGTTGCCGATGACCGGCCAGAAGGTGGCGCAGGTTTCGGGTGTTTGCCACCATACATCGGTTGCGCCGAACAGACCGTAAACCATCACCCAGCCATTCCCCGACCGTTGGAGCAGCGCCTGCCCTGCCGTCGGGTCCGATTCGGGGAAGAAGTACCCTTGTGCCCAGCCCGGTGAGTTCGCCACATCAATCATCCCCCCACCCGGCCGCTGTGCGATGACAGAGGCGAAGGCGACGTCGCCCGACACGCGCAGGTCGCTGACCACGAATTCGATCGGCGGATAGAACAGGCTTTCCGCAAGGGGCCGGATCGCATCCATCAGGGCGCGCCGCTCCGGCGAGCCGCGCGGGGGTTCATACACCTGCTGCGCCCAGGCGGTGGATACCATCAAAGCGAGGCTCGCCCCCAGCACTGAACTGCGATGCATGAAACCCTCCGCAACGATGCTGCGTGAAGGCTAGCCCAGACTCGCCCTGGCCGCCAAGCACGACGTGCGCCGCAAATGCAAAAGGCCCACACGAGGGGGCGGGCCTTTGCCGGAGTGTGAAAAACGATCAGCGCTTGGAGAACTGGAAGCTCTTGCGGGCCTTGGCCTTGCCGTACTTCTTGCGTTCCACCACGCGGCTGTCGCGTGTGAGGAAGCCTGCAGCCTTCAGCGCACCACGCAAGGTGGGTTCATAAAGCTGCAGCGCCTTCGAGATGCCGTGCTTCACAGCGCCTGCCTGTCCTGAAAGCCCCCCGCCAGCGACCGTGGCCATCACGTCGAACTGGCCTTCTACATTGGCCACCGTAAAGGGCTGGCGCAGGATCATCTGCAGCACGGGCCGGGCGAAGTACTCGGCCATGGTCTTGCCGTTGACCACGACCTTGCCCGAGCCGGGGCGGATCCAGACGCGGGCAACGGCATTCTTGCGCTTGCCCGTGGCGTAGGACCGGCCCAGCTTGTCGCGAACGGTCAGATGCTTCGGTGCGGTATCGGCGACGGGTGCGGCGGCACCGGAGACGGCCGATTTCAGATCGTCGAGGGATTTGATGTCGGCCATGATCATGCGCTCCGGGTGTTCTTCGGGTTCAAGGCGGCGACGTCCAGAACCGTGGGCTGTTGGGCTTCATGCGGGTGGGCTGCGCCTGCGTAGACGCGCAGGTTCGTCATCTGCACACGTCCCAGGCGATTGCGGGTGATCATGCGTTCAACCGCCTTGACCACGACACGTTCCGGGTGCGCACCTTCCAGCACCTGGCGCGCGGTCCGCTGCTTGATGCCGCCCGGATGGCCGGTGTGCCAGTAATATATCTTGTCGGCGCGCTTGTTGCCGGTCATCTGCACCTTGTCGGCGTTGATGATGATGACATTGTCGCCCATGTCCATGTGGGGGGTGAACGTCGGCTTGTTCTTGCCACGCAGGATGCTGGCGACAATCGTGGCAAGGCGGCCCAGAACGATGCCTTCGGCGTCGATCAGGATCCACTTCTTTTCGATGTCCGCCGGGGTAGCGGTAAAGGTTTTCATCGTCTTTGGTCCCATGAGGTATGGCAGGGGTCGCCCCCCGATCTCGGATGGCGGTGTATCTCTGATACGGGGCGCTGCGTCAAGGGACGATGTGGAATTTTAATTCATCTATTTCAAATGCTTGCTATTGAGGTATTTTGTTACCCCATATTTTCTCGTGAGCAACGGATGATTCTGCACTTCGTTTTTGTCACGCGGCGCGCCTGATGCCTGGCGCGCCTATCGCAGCCGCGGTGGTCTGGACGGGTCCATCCCGGGTGCCGGCCGCGCGTCGGCCGCCAGGGGCGCAATCGCCGGCGCATCTGCGGGCAGGTCGAACCTGACAGCCGCCCGCTCCATGGCCTGAGCCACCGGGCTTGAGGCCTGCAGAAACACCACGTCCATCTCTCCGGCCTCGACCCCCGAGAAGACCAGCGCCTCGGAGGCCGCCCGCGCAAGGGCGGCCTCGGCCCCCGGGGCTGCATCCAGAAAAGCCAGAAGATGGCCGCGCCGCCCGCCCTCATACGTAACCCCCGCGAGCAGCACTCCCGTGGCAAGCCCCGTCGCCCGCGCGATCTTGGCATCGAGCCCTTCCAGCAGCGCCTCCGGCAGCCCCTTTGGCGGGTGAAAACTTTCCGGCCGGGCCTCGACCGCCTCGGGTGTGGTTTCCAGCGCAATGGCCAGCCAGTCGAGCGCCTCCGGCGGCAGCATCATCGACGAGGGCGCCACACCAAGGTTCACACCGAGCCCGATCCCCTGCCCTTTCATCGCCTGCGCGATCACCCGCCCCGGCAGGGCGGCATAGGGCGCGATGCCCCCCGAAAAACGCGCGAGACGATCCTCGTTGTCAAAGACGAGCACGACCGGCCCGTCCTCAAGATCAAAAATCCGCGGCGAAAAGGTCGTGCCCCGGCTTTCTTCGGCCAGCAGCAAAAACAGCTCCCCATCGGCAAGCCGCTCATAAAAGCGCAGGCGCAGGCGGTCATCATCGGGCTTGGCCGAAACGGCGGCGTGGGCCGCATCAAGCAGGGTCACCAAGGTCATTTACGGGCTTCCATCAGCGGCTGCAGGGTCCGGCGCAAAGCGGGCAGCAGATCTGCCTCGAACCATGGATTGCGCCGGATCCACCCCGTATTCCGCCAAGAGGGATGCGGCAAGGGCCAGAGCTTGCGTTCCGCATGCACGCGCCAATCGGTCACGCAGCCGGTGACATTTCGGTTGCCGAGGTGCCAGTGCATCGCCGCCCCGCCGAGCAGGATGGTCAATTCGACGGCGGGCAGCGCTTTCATCACCCGCGCCCGCCACGTGGCCGCACAGATCGGCGGCGGCGGAAGGTCTGACCCCTTCGCATCATAGCCCGGAAAACAATGGGCCATCGGCACGATCGCGATGCGGTTCAGGTCGTAGAAGGCTTCGTCGGAAACCCCCAGCCAGTCCCGCAGACGATTTCCGCTCGGGTCGGTGAAGGGGCGACCTGTGGCATGGACCCGCGCACCCGGTGCCTGCCCTGCGATCAGAATCCTGGCGCCTGGCGTGAACCACGCCATCGGCCGCGGCTCATGCGCTGTGGCGGTGGCCGCAAACGCCACCGCGCACAGCCTGCAAGCGCGGATTTCGTCGTTCAACTGCATCGGTTCGCCTCCTTATCGGGCCGGCCGGGATGTGGCGCCACATCGGCGCCTGAGACGGAAAGCGGGAAGGTCGTCGCCTTAGTCTCCCGGGGTTGCATTCTGTGAACCCGGGCCGTCCTTTGCACCACGAAAACGACGCCATCTGCCATTGCCACAAACCGCAAAGTCCAGACATAAAGGAGCCTCAAAGCTTCGCTAGGGGAATGTAAGGCCACAAGGCCCAGACCGTGGCAAGCTTTGCTCTTGGCCGCGCCTTTCTGGAGTACGCCGGAACGCCATGGTAACACAATTGATGTAATGCGGCAGACGAGCCCTGTCACGATCCATCGCATGAGAAGGAGGCGCGCCCGCAAAGGCCCTAATGATCGAGTTCCAGAATGTCTCCAAGTCTTACTGGACAGGCACGCAGCGCAAGGTGATCCTTGACCGCGCGTCCTTCCGTGTGGAGTTGGGCAATTCGATGGGCATCCTCGCCCGGAACGGCACCGGCAAGACCACGATCATCAACATGATGGCCGGCCTCGAAAAGCCGGATGAAGGCGTGATCACCCGCACCTCGCGCATCTCTTTCCCGCTCGGGTTCATGGGCGGTGTCATATCCAAGCACACCGCCAAAGAGAATGCGCGCTACATCGCCCGCCTCTACGCGCTTGACCCTGACCATGTCGAAAGCTTCTGCCGCTGGCTCTGCGGTCTGGGGGAATATTTCGACATGCCGCTTGGGACCTATTCCTCCGGCATGAAGGCGCGGTTTACTTTTGCACTGCTATTGTCGCTGGAGTTTGACATATATCTGATCGACGAGGGGATGCCCGCATCGACAGACGTGGAGTTCAACAAGAAGGCCGGCATGTTGCTGAGAGAGAGGTTGCGCGAAAAGACGGTGATCGTGGTGTCGCATCAACCCCAGACGCTGGAGAAGTTCTGCCGTTCGGCCGGGGTGCTGCGGAACGGGCAGCTTTACATGTTCGACACCCTGGAAGAGGCGAAGCGGCTTTATGACTACCAAGCTTAAGGTCAACCGGTACAATCTGCGCCGCCCCGAGCCGCCAACGCTCGCCGCCGTCGTTGCGCCCCGCGCCATGCCGGAGGCTGCACCGCAGAGCCAGACAGTTTTCGCGTTGGAAAGCAGCAAACTTGCAACCAAACCGCAGGCCGCGCTGCTGGTGGCCCCGGATGATGGGTTCGGCCCAGGTGCTTTCCCCACCTCTGTCGCTTCGGTCGGTCCCCAGACCCATCGGCTGCAGGCGAATGAGGAGAAGGTCGCGAATGTGATCGACCGCATCCGGCGGGAAGGGTTGACAGGGCGCCAATTGCGTCAGGCGCGCCGCCTTGCCGTGATGCACAGCCTGCCCGCCACATCCGATTTCGACGCTGTCCGCTTGCTCCGGTTGCAGGGCATCGACCCGCTCCGCCGTACCGGTCTGATCGACCTTATTCGCCCCGGTAGCAGTGCTGCCCCGCTGCGCAAGGAAC